>WNEZ01006935.1_pt1 | contig 10394 bp, 10 predicted proteins | sample 5400521 | NCBI WGS metagenome assembly WNEZ01 (sample SAMN13153339, study PRJNA577476) | soil metagenome | isolation source: 120 cm saprolite under Douglas fir tree site 2 hole 1 replicate 1 | place: USA:California | collected 2015-04-18
CGAGGTAGCTCTCGTTCGGCGCGGGGGGACCGATCGGATACGCCTCGTCCGCCATCAGGACGTGGAGCGCCTCGCGATCGGCCTCGGAGAACACGGCAACCGACGCGATGCCCTGCTCGCGGCAGGCGCGGATCACCCGCACCGCGATCTCGCCCCGGTTGGCCACGAGGACCTTCGCGATCCTCATCTCGTCGTCCAAGCGAACGGTCTGCACACGGGAGCCCCCATCTTAGCCCGAAAGTTCGCGGACCCGAACGTCAGCGGCGGGCGCCCGCGCTCGGCCTCAGCGACCCTCGAAACGAGGGCGACGCTTCTCGCGGAAGGCCGTCACGCCCTCCCGGTGATCCGCGGTCTTGATGAGGATCGACTGGCCGAAGCTCTCGAGCGTTCGGGCGGTCTGGAGGTCGGCGCTCACACAGCTCTGGATCACGCGCTTGGCCAGGCCGAGCGCCTGCGGCGCCTTGGCGGCGAGCCCGTACCGCAGCGCCTCGTCGGCGGAGATGATCTCGCCCGTCAGCACGAGCTCCTTGGCGCGCCCGAACCCGACGAGCTTGACCAGGCGCGAGCACCCGCCGATGCCCGGGATCAGTCCGAGGTTGTTCTCGGGCAGACCGAACCGCGCGGAGCGCGCCGCGATCCGGAGATCGCAGGCCAGGGCCAGCTCGAGGCCGCCGCCGACACACGTGCCGTTGATCGCCGCGATGAGCGGCTTCTCGAGCGCCTCGAGATCGTTGAAGAAGCTGGTGAGGAGCCGGGTGTTGGCGCGGAACACCGGCGTGTTCCACTCCGTCTCGAAGGTCGACACGTCGGCGCCCACGCAGAAGGTCTTGCCGGTGCCCGTGAACACCGCGACCCGCAGGGCCTCGTTCGCGTACAGCTCGTCGGCCAGGGCGCGGAAGTCGGCGCGCATCTCCATCGAGATCGCGTTGTTCTTCTCCGGGCGGTTGATGGCGACGGTGGCGATTCCGTCGGTGAGCTCGTACTTCAGCGTCGCGTAGGCCATGCGCGTCCCTCCGGCCGGCCGGACGACACGGTCATCGGGCGCCGGCGCCGCGGTGAGTATAGCGAGGCGGGGCGCATACCGCTCGACGAACTCCGCGGGCCGCGTCGGACGAGCGATCGACCAGCCGGATGGGTCCCGCGCTACCGCGGGCAGAGCTCGAGGCTCGAGAAGAAGTACGGGATCTCGACCGCCGCCGATTCCGGCGAGTCGGAGCCGTGCACCGCGTTGGCCTCGATGGACGAGGCGAAATCCTTGCGGATCGTTCCGGGCGCGGCCTTGGCCGGATCGGTGGCGCCCATGAGGTCGCGCCAGCGCTGGATCGCGTTCTCGCCCTCGAGGACCATGAGCAGGCTGGGCCCCTCGACCATGAACTCGCAGAGGCTCTGATAGAAGGGCCGCTCCCGGTGGACGACGTAGAATCCGCGCGCTTCGGCGATCGACATGTGGACGAGCTTGGCCGCGAGGATCGTGAACCCGGCCTCCTCGATGCGCGTGAGGATCCGGCCGACGACTCGCTTGGCCACCGCGTCGGGCTTGACGATGGCGAGCGTGCGCTGCACGGTCATCGTCCGATCACCTTCGCCATCGTGGCTCCCATGTCGGCAGGACTCTTGACCAAGGTCGCCCCCGCGTCCTCGAGCGCTTTCATTTTTTCGGCCGCCGTCCCTTTGCCGCCCGCGATGATCGCGCCGGCATGGCCCATCCGGCGCCCGGGCGGCGCCGTCTGGCCGCAGATGAACGCGACGACCGGCTTCTTCACCCGGGCTTTCACGAAGGCGGCCGCCTCTTCCTCGGCGGTGCCGCCGATTTCGCCGATCATCATGATGGCGCGCGTCTCAGGATCGTCGCTGAACATGCGCAGCACGTCGACGAAGCTCGTTCCGGTGACGGGGTCGCCGCCGATGCCGACGCACGTCGACTGCCCGATCCCGCGCCCGGTGAGCTGACCGACGACCTCATAGGTCAGGGTGCCGCTGCGCGAGACGACGCCGACCGGTCCCGACCGATGGATGTGCCCGGGCATGATTCCGATCTTGGCCTGGCCCGGCGTGATGACGCCGGGGCAGTTCGGTCCGATCAGGCGGCTCTTTGTTCCCCCCACGAAGTGCTTCGCCCTCACCATGTCGGTGACGGGGATCCCTTCGGTGATGCAGACGACCAGCGGGATCTCCGCCGCGGCCGCCTCCATGATCGCGTCGCATGCCGCGGGGGGTGGGACGAAGATCAGGGCGCAGGTCGCGCCCTCGCTCGCCACCGCCTCGGCGACGGTGTTCCAGACCGGGAACCCTTCGTGCGTCGTGCCGCCCTTGCCCGGCGTCACGCCGCCGATGACGGTCGTGCCGTATTCCTTGCATCGCGCGGCGTGGAACGCGCCTTCACGGCCCGTGATGCCCTGCACGACGACACGCGTGGCGCGATCGACGAGGATGCTCATTCAGCGCTTCCGTCGCTTGTCGGCGCGCCGCTGCTCGACGAGGTCCGCGACTTCCCGATAGCGCCGATGATCGGTCGGCATCGTCTGCACGATGATCTCATAGCACGCGTCGGTGTCCTCACGTCGGCACCACCGGATCATGTCGTCGACGAGCCGATCCCGGTACTGGCTCTGCGGGTACTTCTCGAAGAAAGCCTTGGCTTTGACCATCGACATGGTGGCGATCACGTCTTCGTAGGCCCGCTCGTCGCCCGGCCGCCAGCAGCCGGTGCTCGCGACGACGCAAGCCGTGAGGAGAAGGAGCGGGAGCCACCGGCTAGCCCCGCGCGAGGGCCACCGCCTTCTTCGCGCCATCGCCCATGTCGTCGGCGTTCGTCAACGCGAGTCCCGACTCGGCGAGCATCTGCTTGCCCAGCTCCACGTTGGTCCCTTCCATCCGCACCACCACCGGGAGCCGGAGGCCGAGCTTGCGGATGGCGGCGATCACCCCGGCGGCCAGCCGGTCGCAGCGCAGGATGCCGCCGAACACGTTGATGAACACCGCCTTCACGCTCGGATCGGACGAGAGGATCCGAAACGCGTTCTCGATCTGCTCGGGCGAGGCGCCGCCGCCCACGTCGAGGAAGTTGGCCGGCTCGCCGCCGGCGAGCTTCACGATGTCCATCGTCGCCATCGCCAGCCCGGCGCCGTTGACCATGCAGCCCACGTTTCCGTCGAGCTTGATGTAGTTCAACCCGTATTTCGACGCCTCGACGTCGAGCGGAGCTTCCTCGTTGATGTCACGGAGGGCGACGATCTCCTTGTGGCGGCCGAGCGCGTTGTCGTCGAAGTTGAGCTTCGCGTCGAGGGCCAGCACCCGACCATCCTTCGTGACCACCAGCGGGTTGATCTCGGCCAGCGAGCAGTCACGCGCGAGGTAGAGGCCGAAGAGGCTTCGGATCAGGCCGACCGCGTGCTTGAACTGGTCGCCGGCCAGCCCGAGCCCGTAGGCCAGGCGCCGCGCCTGGTAGTCCTGGAGGCCGAGGGCCGGGTGCGCCCACTCGCGGACGATCCGCTCGGGGGTGCGCGCCGCGACCTCCTCGATCTCCATGCCCCCGGCCTGGGAGGCCATGACGACGTGGGTCGAGCGCGCGCGGTCGAGCGTGATCGAGAGGTAGAGCTCGCGCTCGACGGCCGACGCTTCCTCCACGAGCACCGAGCCCACCAGGATGCCCTCCGGCGGCGTCTGGGGAGTCTTGAGGCGCATGCCGAGGATCTGGCGCGCGGCGCGCTCGGCCCCGTCGGGGTCGTCCGCCAGCTTGATGCCCCCGGCCTTGCCGCGCCCCCCCGCGTGCACCTGCGCCTTGACGACTACCCGGCCGCCGAGTCGCGTCGCGATCGCTCGCGCGTCGGCCGGTGTGGCGGTGACGTCGCCGGCGGGGACCGGCGCGCCGAACTCGCGCAGTAGCGCCTTGGCCTGGTATTCGTGGATTTTCACGGGCGCGAGATCAGGCCGGCCGACTCTTCTGGCCCCTGAACTTCCGCAGCAGCCAGACGATGGGATCGAGGGCGTCGGCGCTCCGCTCCTTGAGCGGGATGATCCCGTTATCGGTGATGTGGATGTGCTCGGGACAGACCTCGGTGCAGCACTTGGTGATGTTGCAGAGCGCCACGCCTGCGTCCTTCTTGATGAACGCCGAGCGGTCGCGGGTGTCCAGCGGGTGCATGTCGAGGCTCGCGATCTTGATGAAGAAGCGCGGCCCCGAGAAGACCTGCTTCTTGTCCTCGTGGTCGCGAATGACGTGGCACACGTCCTGGCACAGGAAGCACTCGATGCACTTGTGGAACTCCTGAATGCGATCGATGTCCTCCTGCATCATGCGGTAGGTGCCGTCGGCCTCCGGCGGCTTGAGACGGAGCGGCGGGACCTGCTTGGCCTTCTCGTAGTTGAAGGACACGTCGGTCACGAGATCACGGATCAGGGGGAAGGTCCGGATCGGCGCCACGGTGATCGTGTCGCCCGGCTGGAACAGGTCCATCCGGGTCATGCACATGAGACGAGGCTTGCCGTTGACCTCGGCGCTGCACGATCCGCACTTGCCAGCCTTGCAGTTCCATCGGCAGGCGAGGTCGTTGGCCTGGGTCGCCTGGATCCGGTGGATGACGTCGAGTACGACCATGCCTTCCTCGGGCTCGACGCGATAGTCCTTGAAGCCGCCACCGGAGGCGTCACCGCGGAACACGCGCATCGTGAATTGCGCCATCGCTACTTCCTCTCCTGGAAGAGCGCCTTGAGCTCGGCCGGCATCTCGGGCAGCGGCTCACGGCTGAGGGCCAGCGCCCCCTGCCTCTGGCGTATGACCACGTTGATCTTGCCCCACGTATCGTCGGTGTACGGGTGGTCGTCGCGCGTGTGGCCGCCGCGACTCTCTCGCCGCTCGAGCGCGGCCAGAGTGCAGCACTCGGCCACGGTGAGCAGCGAGGCGAGATCGAGCGCCGTGTGCCAGCCGGGGTTGTAGGTCCGTCCACCGTCGACGTGCGTCCGCCGCGCCCGGTGCTTGAACGATTCGATCCGCTTCAAGGCCTCGCGGAGCTCGCGCTCCGTGCGGATCAGGCCGACCAGCTCCTGCATCGTCTCCTGCAAGTCGGCCTGGATGGCGTACGGATTCTCGCCGCCGCTCCGCGTGAACGGCTCGAGCATCTCGCCCGCGAGCGAGTCCACCTGGCTCGTCTCGACCGTCAGCGTTCCGCCGAAATCCTTCGCATGGAGCGCGGCGTAGAGTCCCGCGCGCCGGCCGAACACCAGCAGGTCGGAGAGCGAGTTGCCGCCGAGTCGGTTCGAGCCGTGCATGCCGCCCGCCACCTCGCCGGCCGCGAACAATCCCTTCACGGTCGTCGCGGTGGTGTCCGCATCGACGCGGACGCCGCCCATGATGTAGTGGCAGGTCGGGCCGACCTCCATCGGCTCCTTCGTGATGTCGACGCCGGCCAGCTCCTTGAACTGGTGGTACATGGACGGCAGCCGCTTGCGGATGTAGTCGGCCGGGCGACGCGCGCAGATGTCCAGGAAGACGCCCCCGTGGGGACTCCCCCGCCCGCCCTTGAGCTCGGAGTTGATCGCACGCGCGACCTCGTCGCGCGGGAGCAGATCGGGCGTGCGCCGGTTGTTCTTCTTGTCCGCGTACCAGCGGTCGGCTTCGGCCTCGTTGTCGGCCGTCTCGCCCTTGAAGAACTCCGGGATGTAGTTGAACATGAAGCGCTCGCCCTTGGAGTTCTTCAACGTCCCGCCGTCGCCGCGCACGCCCTCGGTCACGAGGATGCCGCGCACGGACGGCGGCCAGACCATACCGGTCGGATGGAACTGGACGAACTCCATGTCGATCAGGTCGGCGCCCGACCACAGCGCGAGCGACTGACCGTCGCCCGTGTACTCCCAGGAGTTGGACGTGACCTTCCAGGCCTTGCCGACGCCGCCGGTGGCGAGCACGACGGCCTTGGCCTTGAAGAGGACGAACTTTCCGGTGTTTCGCCAGTACCCGAACGCGCCGCACACGCGGTCGGCGTCCTTGAGCAGGCGCTCCACCTTGCACTCCATATAGACGTCGATGCCCTGGTGGATGCCGTGGTACTGGAGCGTCCGGATCATCTCGAGGCCGGTGCGGTCGCCGACGTGGGCCAGCCGCGCGTAGCGGTGGCCGCCGAAGTCGCGCTGGAGGATGCGCCCGTCCTTGGTGCGATCGAACAGGGCGCCCCACCGCTCCAGCTCGAGCACGCGCTCGGGCGCCTCCTGGGCGTGCAGCTGCGCCATCCGCCAGTTGTTGAGCATCTTGCCGCCGCGCATCGTGTCGCGGAAGTGCACCTGCCAGTTGTCGTCCGGCCAGACGTTTCCGAGCGCCGCGGCGATCCCCCCCTCGGCCATGACGGTGTGCGCCTTGCCGAGGAGCGACTTGCAGACGAGGCCGACCGACACGCCCTGCGCCGCGGCCTCGATCGCCGCGCGCAGCCCGGCGCCGCCGGCGCCGATTACCAGGACGTCGTGCTCGTGTGTCTCGTAGTCCTGATTCGCCATCAGATGATCCTCAGGTCTCGGATGATCCCCATCGAGACGAGCCGGATGTAGAGGTCGGTCAATCCGACGCTGAAGAGCGAGAACCAGGCATACATGGGGTGGCGCTCGTTCAGGCGCGTCAAGAAATGCCAGGCGCGATAGCGCCCGGGCGCCTTCGAGAACGAGTTGACGTGGCCGCCGCAGACGTGGCGGCAGGAGTGACACGAGAACGTGTAAGCGGCCAGGAAGACCACGTTGATCCACATCACGATCGTGCCCACGCCGATCCCGAAGCCGTTCGGGAACCGGAACGCGAGCAGCGCGTCCCAGGTCAGCATCACGATGAAGAGCACCGCGAGATACCACGTGTACCGGTGGAAGGCCTGGAGAATCAGCGGAAACCGCGTCTCACCCGTGTATCCGCGCTTCACGTCCGGTACGGCGCAGGCGGGCGGCGCCAGCCAGAACGAGCGGTAATACGCCTTGCGGTAGTAGTAGCAGGTCAGCCGGAACAACCCCGGCCCCGCGAGGATCAGGAACGCGGGCGAGAGCAGCCCGATGATCGGCAGGTGGATGTCGGGCAGCCCGAAGCCGAAGCTCGGATGCCGGCACGACCGATAGAGACACGGCGAATAGAACGGCGACAGATAGGGCGCCGCGAAGTAGTGCGCGTTCTGGAAGGCCGCCCACGTCGAGTAGACGAGGAACGAGCCGAGCACGACCACGACCGCGATCGGCAGTCCCCACCACGAGTCGGTTCTGAGGTGCGACGCCGCGATGGAGGGCCGCGACTGCCCGATCACCCGGCTGCTCATGTCTCCTCCCGCGCATAGGCCTTCATGCCGTCCTGATAGAGATCTCCGCCGTGGCAATCGTTGACCACGATGGCCGGAAACCCCTCGACCTCGAGCCGGCGGATCGCCTCCGTGCCGAGGTCCTCGTAGGCCACGATCTCGACGCGTTTCACGAACCGGGACAGGACGGCGCCGGCGCCGCCGATGGCGCCGAAGTAGACGCCCTTGTGCTGCTTGAACGCATCCTTGACCGGCTGCGAGCGAGCGCCCTTGCCCATGGTGGCCTTGAGCCCGAGCTTGATCAGCGCGGGCGTGAACTTGTCCATGCGACCGCCCGTGGTGGGACCGATCGAGCCGACGACATCGCCCGGCCGTGCCGGCGACGGGCCGGTGTAGTAGATGATCTGCCCGCGCACGTCGATGGGCAGCGGCTGGCCGTCCTGGATCAGCGGCCACAAGCGCCCGTGCGCCGCGTCGCGCGCCGTGTAGACCACGCCGGTGATCCGCACGCGATCACCGGTCTTCAGTGACTCGACGTCGGCGTCGCTGAGCGGCGGCGTGACGTCTTTGATGCCGTCGGCGGCGGTCGTGACGCTCATCGTCAGGAGATGGCGTCCACGATGGCATTGAACGTCGGGCTGGGACGCATCGCCTTCGACGCCAGTTCGGAATTGGGCCGGAAGTAACCGCCGATCTCGACCGGTCTTCCCTGCGCGGCCTTCAGCTCGGCGAGGATCTTGGCCTCGTTCGTCGCGAGCTCCCTCGCCACTTTGGCGAAGCGCGCCCGAAGCTCGGTGTCCTGGGTCTGTGCCGCCAGCGCCTCCGCCCAGTACATGGCGAGGTAGAAGTGGCTTCCGCGCGTGTCCAACTCGCCCACCTTGCGGGACGGCGACTTGTCGCGGTCCAGGAACTTGGTGTTGGCCTTGTGGAGCGTGTCGGCGAACACCTTGGCCTTGGCGTTGTTGGACACTCGGGCCATGTGATCGAGGGACTCCGCCAGGGCGAGGAACTCGCCGAGGGAATCCCATCGAAGATGTCCCTCTTCCACGAACTGCTCGACATGCTTGGGGGCCGAGCCGCCCGCGCCGGTCTCGAAGAGGGCGCCGCCGTCCATGAGCGGCACGATGGAGAGCATCTTCGCGCTGGTGCCCAGCTCGAGGATCGGGAACAGGTCCGTGTTGTAGTCGCGCAGGATGTTGCCGGTCACCGAGATGGTGTCCTGGCCGGCGCGCATCCTCTCCAGCGAGAAGCGCGCGGCCTCGGCCACGGACATGATGCGGATATCGAGTCCGCTGGTGTCGTGGTCCTTGAGATACCGGGTCACCTTCTCGATGAGCTGGGCGTCGTGCGCCCTGTTCTTGTCGAGCCAGAAGACTGCGGGCATGCCGGTGATCCTCGCACGCGTGACCGCGAGCTTCACCCAGTCGCGGATCGGCGCGTCCTTCACCTGACAGGCGCGCCAGATGTCGCCCTCTTCCACCGAATGCTCGATCAGCGTCTTGCCCTTCTCGTCGACGATGCGCACGGTGCCGGCGGCCGGGATCAGGAAGGTCTTGTCGTGGGAGCCGTACTCTTCCGCCTGCTGGGCCATCAACCCGACGTTCGGAACGGTGCCCATGGTCCTCGGGTCGAACGCGCCGTGCCGCTTACAGTGCTCGATGGCCTCGTGATAGAGCGGCGCGTAGCCGTGGTCGGGGATGACCGCCTTCACTTCGTGGAGCTTGCCGTCCCCTCCCCACATTCGACCGGAGTCGCGGATCATCGGGGGGATCGAGGCGTCGATGATCACGTCGCTCGGCACGTGCAGGTTGGTGATGCCCTTGTCGGAGTTGACCATGGCCAGGCCGGGCCGCTTGGCGTAGCAGGCCTGGATGTCCGCTTCGATCTCGGCCTGCTTGGCCTGCGGCAGGCGCTTGATCTTCGCGTACAGATCCCCCAGGCCGTTGTTCGGATCGACGCCGATCTCCTTGAAGACCGCCGCGTGCTTGTCGAAGACGTCCCGGAAGAACGTCCTCACCGCGTAGCCGAAGATGATCGGATCGGAGACCTTCATCATCGTGGCCTTGAGGTGGAGGGAGAACAGCACGCCCTGCTTCCCCGCGTCGTCCATTTGTTCCTCGAGGAAGGTCACCAAAGCCGCTCGGCTCATGAAGGTGCCGTCGATCACCTCACCGGCCTTGAGGGCGAGCTTGTCCTTCAAGACCGTGACGCTTCCCTTCTTGTCGGTGAGCTCGATCCGGACGGTGGTCGCCTCGGGAACGGTCACCGACTTTTCGTTCGCCGCGAAATCGCCTGACTTCATGGTGGCGACGTGCGCCTTCGAATCCGGCGTCCATGGGCCCAGCTTGTGCGGGTGCTTCTTGGCGTATTGCTTCACCGCCGCGGCGGCCCGGCGGTCGGAGTTCCCTTCCCGCAGCACGGGGTTCACGGCGCTGCCCAGCACTTTGCCGTAGCGCGTCTTGATCGCCCGCTCCGCGTCGCTCGCCGGATTTTCGGGATAGTCCGGCACCTGGTAGCCCTGCCCCTGCAGCTCCTTGATCGCGGCCTTGAGCTGCGGGACCGACGCGCTGATGTTCGGCAGCTTGACGATGTTGGCTTCGGGCCGCTTGGCCAGCTCGCCCAGCCGGGTCAGCCAGTCCGGTACGCGCTGCGCCGGCGTCAGGGCTTGGGGGAAATTGGCGAGGATTCTCCCGGCCAGGGAGATGTCAGCCGTCTCGATCGCGATGCCGGTCCCCCCGGTGAACTTCCGGACGATCGGCAGCAGCGAGTGGGTGGCCAGCGCGGGCGCTTCGTCGATGTCCGTCCAGATGATCTTCCCGGGAGCGGTAGGCATGCTTGTTCCTTCCCCTGTCACAGCGTGGCTTCCTTGTGGCGATGCGCGTGGCACTCGATCGTCACCGCCACCGGGAGCGATGTGATGTGGCACGGATAGGTCTGGATATGGATGCCGAGCGACGTCGTGTCGCCGCCGTAGCCCTGCGGCCCGATGCCGAGCCGGTTCGCGCGCGCGAGCAGCTCCTTCTCCAGCGCGTCGAGCGCGGGATCCGGGTTGGCGGAGCCGATCTCGCGGAACAGTGCCTTCTTCGACAGGAGCGCGGCCTTCTCGAACGTGCCGCCGACGCCGACGCCCAGGAT
>WNEZ01008652.1_pt1 | contig 10393 bp, 15 predicted proteins | sample 5400521 | NCBI WGS metagenome assembly WNEZ01 (sample SAMN13153339, study PRJNA577476) | soil metagenome | isolation source: 120 cm saprolite under Douglas fir tree site 2 hole 1 replicate 1 | place: USA:California | collected 2015-04-18
GAAAACGGCGCCGGGCAGGACGGCTAGGCTCTGCTGGCTCGTCCCTCATTCCGGGGGTGGTCGCTCGGAGAAAAGAGGCCCAGACCGCGGTCTCGCAGCAATCGCGGCGTTTCCGCGGGACGAGCAGTGTTGGGACCGACGCGATCGGCGAGGGCGAGGGCCGCCAGGGTCGGGAATGGTGGACGATACTGGACTTGAACCAGTGACCTCTGGCATGTGAGTCCGTTCGGGGCCATCTGCGACGGTATGCGACGGAGTACGACGAAGCGAGAAGATCCGCCGAGTTAACTCGCTGTTTCCCTGATACCGAGTGATCCCTGGAACTCCCGATTGCGACCGCCGAATGGCACTATTTCGGCACTGGGACTACGCCGTGATCCACCCCACCCCCCAAGGGCCCGACTCCCGCCGAAAGAGCCGGGCCGGGCTATATACCGAGGTACCTGACGTCCTTCTCTCGGACGTATGACACCCCCGAGGCTGCCTGTGTCCGATTAGCCAAGGCTCACTCTCTCCTGGCGCGCGCAGTTTCTCGCGTGCGCGGCTCGTACTCAGCAAGGGGCTGTCACTGTTCCCGCATCTCATCGACGAGGCGCTTGTTCTGCCGGGCGTAGTAACCAGTAACGAGGATTAGGACGGCGGTGAGCACGACGAGCGCCCAATTTGAGTCCATCAAATCTCTCTGACTCTTCTCAGCGCCTCCCCACGTCGCCGCGCTGCACCGCTCGCCACGGCGTTCGCTCCCCACGCCGACGCGGTCGCGCTCGTGATCGAGTGCTCCATCCCGGTCATGTAGAAGGTCGCCCGCCAGCAGCGCGATGTTCGGCGTCCACCCATTAGTTACCTGAACTCAAATTGAGGTACTCCGCGAAGCGCGTCACTAGATCAGTGAACTCGGAGAGAAAGACCTTGCTCGCGTCACCCGGATACAACAGGTGCGTATAAAGATGCGCATCGCTCGCGTGTGAGCACGGCGCCAGCACCAGCAGCGTGTAGTAGCGCTTGTCAAAGGCTTGTGGCACCACGGCGGCGCCGAGATACTTGCCGGGGCGCAGCTCCATGTTACCGACCACACCACCGCGCTGTGGTCCAATGGTCTCGTGAGCGTCCTGCCATTCGCCGGTCTTGAGCTGCTCGTGGACCATGAAGCGGCGCGTGCGGGCCTCGAAGCGAATCGTGTGCTGCGTGAGCTCCGTCTTCGCGTCGGGATAGTATTTGAGGACTAAGGCGGTGGTCATCGTGTAAAGGCGGGCCAGCGGACGATCTTCATCGGATGTACGTGCAAGCCCGACGCCGGCAACCCGCACAAACATCGAAGCCATGGCCGCGACAAAGGCGCGGCGGTCCATCACTCGATGACCTGGTCGGCCCGCACCAGCAGCGACTGCGGGATCGTGAGGCCGAGGGCTTTAGCGGTCTTGAGATTGATGACCAGTTCGAACCGTGTCGGCTGCTCCACTGGAAGGTCGCTGGGCTTCGCACCCTTGAGGATCTTGTCAACATATGTCGCTGCGCGACGGTACATTTCTCGCAGGCTCGGCCCATACGCCATCAAGCCGCCAGCTTCCACAAACTCTCGAAACTGAGAGATCACCGGCATATGCTTTCCACGCGCGAGTTCGAGGATCGGCGCATGAACCGCGGCGATAGTCACACCGTCGATCACGAACAGCGCCCCAACATGATGTTTCGCTCCATCCTCGATCGCACGTTGAAGCTCGTCTCGGCGGCGTATTGCTAAATCCGTTAGGCGGAGACCGAGTTGGTGACTCGCAGCGTCCATGTCACGCAAAATGAGTCCTGTGGTGGGGTTAGAGTCTCGCAATATGCCGATGTTCGTCACACGAGGCAGTGCTTCCTTCAACAACTCAAGCCGCTTCCCGCTTAGTTCGCGTGTGTTCGAAACTAGGCCCGTCACATTGCCGCCCGGCCGCGCGAGGCTTTGGACGAGATCAGAGCCTGCCAAGTCGGCCACTTGGACGAAGACAATCGGGATTCTCGCCGTGGCCTGTTTTGTCGCCTGGGCAGCCGGAGTATTAATCGGGACGATCACATCAACGTTAAGCCGAACTAGTTCGGCCGCGACCTCAGGCAGGCGCCCGACATTTCCGGCGATGAATCGCCACTCGATCGTGAGATTGCGCCCTTCGACATACCCCAGCTCTTGAAGTCGCTGGCGGAATGCCTCCAATACGCTCCATGAGGACGCCGGGCCCGGCCCAGGTGAGAGCACAGCCACACGCGCAGCCTGCGCCGCCGGCTGCGCTTCGGCGGCGAGCGGCGCAAGAATGAGACTGACAGTGAGAATGACCGCGAGCCCGATCCGCCGCATGGGCACCTCAGTGGAGGATGGCTGGCGGGAGTCTAGCAGACCGGGACTATTGGCGGCTTGGATCCAGCATCCCCGTGCCGCCCGCTGCGTCGCTCTCGAAGCTGGACAGATTGGTCGAATGGTCTCGGTGCAGCCGTTTTTGCTGCCTCTAGCGCGAGGTCGGACTGGTCGGGATTGGTCTGCTCAGAAATCATCCGGGTCAAGGTTTCTGGAACAGGCTAAACGCAGAGAAGGAGTGGGTTCATTTCCATTTAGCAACGCTATTCTCCGTGGTCTCCGATTTGCTGTCACAACTTCAGTGGAGGTCACGCGACACGTGGAGACCATTCTGGTCGTCGATGACGAGGATCACGTTCGAGTCGTTGCACGAGGCATGCTGGAGACGAAGGGGTACACGGTGCTCGATACCGGCGATCCCCAGATGGCGCTGCATTGGGTTAAATCGGGCGTTTGCTTCCACCTACTCCTCGTTGACGTTGTCATGCCCCGGATGAAGGGCACGGAGTTGGCGAACCGCCTGAAAACGCTGAGCCCTCAAACCAAGGTGGTCCTCATGTCAGGGTATGTCGTATCGGGGGTAGCCGGATACCCCTTTATCGCCAAGCCATTCACAGGCGATCAGCTTGCCGAGAGAGTGCGTGAAGTGCTGACGCGCCCCTCTCCGTTCGCTAGACCTCGGTCATAGAGCCTCGGCCCGGCTTTATAGATCGGACAATCCCTGGTTTCATACTTGGCGACAGCAATGTCGCCCAATCCCGGGTCCCACAGTGCGGCCTTCACAAACATGCACTCAAGAAATGCGTGGTCAGTCACGCTGGCCTCGCGGACGTTGACCATCATCGCGTTGGTCCAGCACGGGCTATTCGATGACCTGATCCGCGCGCAGCAGCAGCGTTTGCGGGATCGTGAGGCCGAGCGCCTTGGCGGTCTTGAGGTTGATGATGAGCTCGAATTTGCTTGGCTGCTCGACGGGAAGATCGGCTGGCTTTGCGCCTCTGAGGATCTTGTCCACGAAGGTCGCCGCATACCGCTCCAACTCAAGAGGATTTGAGCCATAGCTGATGAAACCGCCGGCCTCCACGTATTCCTGACCGCATATACGGCCGGCAGGCGCCTCTTCTCCGCCAGGTCCGCGATCTGTCGTCGCTGATTCACGAGAATGGCGTCCAGCAGAACCACGAGTGCGCCCGCCCTCGCGCTAGTCATTGCCGCGAAGGCGGTGTCGATTTCCTGGGGAGAGCGCGCCTCCAGGCTTTGCAGCCGCAATCGCAACGTCCGAGCTGCAAGCTCCGCCTCCCGCAACTGGGATGCGCTGCTAGGATTGGCGGGATTCCATAGGACGGCGACGCGAGACACCTCGGGAAGCACCTCCCTGAGCACTTCAAATTGCTTCCCGATCAGGTCGGGGGCCATCATCGATACCCCCGTGACGTTTCCCTGGGGGCGTGCAAGGTTGGACACGAGTCCGGCGCCCAAGGGGTCGATAACGACGGACATGATGATCGGGATCGTCCTGGTCGCTTGCTGGGCCACTTGGCTCGCTCGCCCACCTACAGCCACGATGACGTGTACCTTCAGACGAACGAGGTCGGCGGCAAGAGCGGGGTATCGATCGTACGTGCCCTCAGCCCATCGGGATTCAATCGCGATGCTCTGACCTTCCACATAGCCCAGGTCGCGGAGGCCCTGCCGGAAGGCGTCCAAACGTCGCTGTCTTACCGGGTCAGAAGCGGAACCCGGCGATATGTAACCTACCCGGGGCATCTTCTCTGCAGGCTGGGCCGCAGCCATGCCGAGTGGCGCAAGAGTGAGGCCGACAGCGAGAATAACTGCGAGCCCAATCAGCCGCATGCTGCCGGGGAGTCTAGCCGAACGCCACGACGCGCACCAAGTACCGCACGTTCGGGAGTGTAACCGAACCACAGCGCCCTTTTGCTGCGTCGACCACTGCGACTGGCACGGTTGGCCGCGGGCTGAAGACCCGCGCTCTCGGTGCTTGGAGGTGAGATTCTTTACTTCGACTCAGCCGTTCCGTAAATGGGAGCGTCTCGCCTAGTTGGCCCGTTGGTCGGTCAGACTGTCTCGACAGGCGCGCGATCCTGATGTAACCGCTTGATCTTTCTGAACGCCGGCCGGCGGCATCCGAATTGCGAGTCACTACCACTCGTGCCGTCTCAAGGTTTAGTCCAGTAGGGCTCACCGCGGCGAAGTGGGCGAGCGCGAGAGCAAACTGCTCGCCCTATCTCAAACATCTTACAGAAGAGGAACTATGACGCTCAATGCAAGGTTGAGTTTCCTCAACAGAGACAAGACGGTGAAACAGGTCTGCAGGATCTGCCGCGAGATTGCCGAGCTAAAGACGGAAGGACTCTGCGCCGATTGCGCTCATGTCAAGGCGCAGATCCACTTGCATATCACTCAGCAGCCGGCCGACGGCGATTCCAGCAAACAAGCGCAGCAGTGTAAACGTTCTGACTGCCTATGCGCCCCGTGTGGCAGGAGAATTCTTGATCCTCACCCGTTCCAGCCATCAAATCCTGCACGAGTGGGCGGCCGAGAAATCCACTTTCATCCGCGATGTCACGCGTTGTGGTTAGAGGCCGCAGGGGGATCGGACGCCCGTCCGGGCCAAGGGTCCAACACGAACGAGTAGTTCGCTGTTACCGCCCGAACACCGGCCGCTCGCGCAGCATCCCGGTGCCTACGACCCACGGGCGCACGGTGTAGCCCGCGAGCCGGACGATGTCGGCCGGCACGTCCGTGACGATCAGTTGAACCACGCCGCCCGCCGAATCTCACTCCTGAGCGCGAGCGCCTTCCTAAACTCGACGCGGATCTGAGCCCACGCTTCCGCGCTCCAATGGGTATGGAGCATCGTCCGAAGGACGCGGTTGATGCGGAGCCAAGGATGCCAGAGGCGGGCGTCAGTGGTCATCGCGGGCCAGAGTCCCTCTGGAACCTCGCGTACTCGTCGGGAATCGGGATGCCGAACCGCACGCACAGGGCTGACACATCCGACCAATCAGTCTCGTCTAGCTCGTAACCTGTGTGAAAGCGGACCAACCACTCGGGCGTGATGCACTTCACTGCGCGGGCGCCGACAGTTCCGGTTCCCGCAAGGGCCTCTGCCGGGTAAAACTCACCGTTCTCTGGCGGGCCGTAGATGCCGCGTCCATCCTCATCGAGGACGATAACGTGGAAGTCGACCTGGTGGCCAGCGTTGTCCCCCATGACGAAGTTCCAGGCACGGGTGTCGGGCCGGGGAACTGGCGCGTAGCCAACATCTTGGAGAGTAGACACTGCCGCCGGGACATCGCGTTCTTCGATCACGATGTCTACGTCACTATGACGCCGTGTCTGGCGACCGAGAGCGGCATCGACTGCCCAGCCGCCGTCCAGCCAGACGTCGACACGATGTTTCTCCATCAGCGCCAAGAAGGCGCAGACGTCATCTGCTGTCATCGCCGACCTTCACCAACCACGAAGGATCATTCTAAGCGGCCTTTGTTCAGCGCCTCCCACGCCCCGCGCTGCTTCGCGTGCCAGGGCGTGCGCTCCCAGCCGGTTCCGATCGCGCTCGTGGGCGAATGCTCCATTCCCGTGGTGTAGAACGTCGCTCGCCAGCCTCGGTCATCGTACTGAGTCAATTGCAGGTCGTAGCCTTGCCGGTGCATCCCCACCGCGACGTGCCCAATCCCTGCCCACGAGTCGAGCCACGTGCGGAGAGCATGGAGCGCCCGGTCATACGAGAGCATCGAGCACCCGGCGAAGCCGACAGCAGCACGTAGAAGTTGGCCGCGCCGATCGAGCACGCGGTCAAGGTGTGTGCGCCGGGAGGCGGTAGAGGCGAAGCGCGTTCTCCCGTCCGACGAGTTGCGCAAGGTCGGGCGGCAGCGCATCGATGAACTCCCGCGCTCGCTCCAGTCGTTCGGTGTTCTCTCCGAAGAACTGATCGCTCCCGATGACGAAGCGGTCGGGGAAAGCACGAAGTATCGCGAGCCAGCCGGGCCGCACGCCGCCCTCGCCCATCGGCTTTGTGCCAGGGAATCCTGCCGAGTCAATCTTGATGCTCATGTACAGGTTGGGGTTCCGTTCGAGCAGGCTCCGCATGAGCGGGACCCTGCGTTCGCCCGTGAGATCCCAGCCGGCGTGCGCCCACACGACCTTCGCCTCCCGGTTGTGGTCGAGCAAACGCTCGAACGCCGCGATGTTGGCGTGAAGCTCCGCGGGGCGTGGTCCGAGCCTCGCAGGCGGCATCGGCATATCTGCGGGCACCGCCTCCATATGGATGTCGATGACCATCCCGCGCTCCGCTGCGATGTCAGCCAGGAGCAGGAGCAGCGGGTGATCCGGGCGCGTCGACTCGTAGGGATGATGACCACGTCCCGACGAGAAGTGCTCGACGGCAATCTCGCCGAAGCCCACCGCGCCGGCGCCCGCGATCGCCTCCGCCTCTTTGCGAAAGTCGCGCATGACGCCAGGCCCGACGTTGTCGGGCGATGTGCCCTGAATCATCGGGTTCAAGGACTCGCCGCCGGCGACCATGGCCAGCCGGCCACCGCCGTCGCGGAGCATGCCCTTGATCTCGCGGCGACCGTAGATGCCGGGATGCCCCTCGGGAAACGGTGGCGGTAGTAGCACCATCTGCTCGACCGCAAACTCGTCCATTAGTTGCAGGAGTCCGGATGCCGAGACGACCGCAACCCCGCGGCGGAGGCTGCGCAGCGGATGAGCGTGCGTGTCGACGATCGCCACGCGGCCATCCCGAGGCCCTCCCGGCGCCTTGGCGGCGCACGACTCGAGTGTGAGACCGACAGCGACGATGATCGCGAGCCTGATCAGCCGCATGGGCACCTCGGTGGCGGGGAGTCTAACCAACGAGACTGCTCTCCGGAGTTCGCGGCCACGTTGACAACCACGAAGGATGACCGCGGCGCTCGCTCCGCGCGTGGATCGTGCGCGCGACCGGACGCTTAGTTGCGCTGCCAATTAAGGGACATGGTGCGTCCGCTGAAGAAGAACCCGCCCGCATCTAGATGACCATTCTGGATGGTGCCCGACAGATCCGCTCTTGCGAACTGATTGCCGTCCACGCGCTCGGCATGCATCTCAATCCTCACTTCGCCGATCGCCGATACTTCACCGGCCAGCTTCACGGTCACCCCAGGATCCCGGCCGCGCCATTCTCCTACGATCTTCCCTTCACGAACGGTGGCCTCGGCTCGGTAGCAGCGGGCCGGATCATTGGGACTCGGACCGTAGCAGACGGGTCCAGAGTAGACACCATCGATGCCGTCCGCCGCGCCCGGTGGCGCCGGAGCCCCACTCGCCCGCTGCTGAGCTCGTGCGACAGGCTGACGAGCGGCCTCTTCTCGTTTCAGCTGCTCGTCGGCGAGGCGGCGTGCCCCCGCCTGGGCACGCTTCCGCTCGGCTTCCTCCTGCGGGCGTGGCACGTCCGCCCGGCGTTGCGCCTCCTCCGCCGCTTGTTTCGCAGCGATCAGCTTCTCCTCAGGGCGGGCGGCCTCCTGCTTGGCCGCCTCGGCTACCATGCGAGCCTGTTCAGCCAACTCTTGCTGTTTCTGCGAATACGCCCAATAGCCGCCACCCAACGCGAGCGCGACGGCCGCGACCGCGGCCCATCTCAACGCGCCCTTCGGGCGGCGGCGCACTTTCGACGTCGGCAGCGCGCCGAGACCTTCAGCGGCGGAAATAGAGAAGGTCCGCACCGGCTGCGGAATGTTCTTGAAGAACTGCTCACCAAGCGACGTGAAGGACAGGGACAGTTTGTTCCGGATTTGGTCGTATACGCTGCCCGAGATACAAATCCCCCCGGGTTCGGCCACCGCCTGCAGTCGCGCCGCCACGTTGACGCCGTCGCCAAGAAGATCAGTGTGCTGCACTAGGACGTCGCCGAGATTGACACCGATGCGAAATCTGACCTGGCGCGCGGCCGGGAGTTGATCGTTCCGCGTGCGCAGCGCCGCCTGGATCTCGGTCGCGCAACGCACGGCCTCGACCACGCTGGAGAACTCCGCGAGGATTGCGTCGCCAGCTGTGTTGAAAATACGTCCGCGGTGCAACGCGACAAGCGACTCGAACACCTGCTTGTGCGCCCGGAACGTGCGGAGCGTTTGCTCCTCGTCCTCGGCCATCAGGCGGCTGTACTCGGCGACGTCGGCGGACAGGATTGTCGCCACCCTGCGTTCAAGGCTCGGCGTGATAGGACTGTCGGGTTCGTCGGCCATGGGCGTCGTCCTCTTACGGCGTCGGGAGCACCGATGGGGAGAAGAACCGCAAGGAGTCTAGCCCAAGGGGGTCGGACGAGTCCAGAAGCTCAATTCAGCACTGCCGCCCGCAGCAGATCCAGCTCAGCATCAAGGGGCGTGACCCACCGCTCAAACGTGACCCCGCACCCACATGTCACCGTGAGCAGGTAGCCATTCCAGGCGGGCTCAGTGGCGTCGGCGACCAGGGGCCCGTGCGGGCGATGGTCTTCAACAACCTCTTCAAGGTCAGTGAGGAGGTTCGCTGGGTTCACGAGACTCTGAGAGAGCCTGGGCGCCTCCTGGGCCACGATCGCGGTACGGGTGAGCACACTGGTGTCGCATCAGCTACCAGCCCTCTGGAGATTGAGCTTGATCACTAGGTGTCGTATCAGATACCACCCGGTCGATGGTTGTCCTACTCCGTTACTGGCGTGACCGGCGTGGCTATTCAGTCCTTCCTGACCTCGATGTAGCCCCGGACGCGGCGGCTCCACCGGTAGCCGAAGGAAAGCAGCGGGCCAAGCGAAGAGGCCGTGACGGTTTGTTTCTGCGGAATGCCTGGTGGTGGATCGATTACACCGGGGCTGACGGCAAGCGACACCGTAAGAAGGCTCGTGTACCGAGACACCATGGCAAAGATCGCTCGTGGCGAAGTGCTAGGCGTTCGAGAGGAAGGTATCCGCGTTAAGGAGTTCGTAGACCGACACTACTGGCCAGCCGTCAAGGCGACGCTCGCTCCGGTGTGGGCGCAGCGCAGCAGGTACATCCTCGACGCCGTACTGCTTCCCGTGTTCGGCGGCACGAAGCTCTCCCGGCTCCGCCAGCAGGACGTTGAGCGCTGGTACGGCGAGCGGCTCAGCGAGGTGAAGCCCTCCACCGCCAACAAGGAGCTGGCCCGTCTGAAGCATCTCCTCGGCCGGGCCGTGAAGTGGGCCTATCTGAAAACCAGCCCCGCAAAGGACGTGACCCGAGCGAAGGAACCAGACGGCCGCGTTCGGTACCTTACCTCTGAGGAGCGCGAGAAGCTCCTCAACGGAGCCCACGAGACGGTCGAGTCCAAGGATGGTCGCCGCTGGACGGTCCACCACAAGCCCGGCGCGGCCCTCAGGCCGTACGTTCTAGCAGCCCTCCAGACCGGCGCGCGCCGTGCGGAATTGCTCCGGCTCACGTGGGGCGACGTGGACATGAAGCGGCGGACCGTCACCTTCCGCAAGACGAAGAACGGGCGGGATCGGACGGTGCCGATGACCGAGACCTTGCGCGAGATGCTCCAGACCTTACCAAGGCCGCTCGACCCGACCACCCGCGTCCTACCAGCGTATGAGCCGCTCGCACTGACCCGATCCTTCACCCGGTTGGCAAAGCAGCTTGGGCTCGCGCCCCTCACCTTCCACGACCTTCGCCACGACGCCGCGAGCACCCTGACGATGGCCGGCGAGAGCCAGCGGGCCATCATGGAGATCCTCGGCCACCGCGATCCGAGGATGACGACCCGCTACCAGCACCTCGCGCCAGGGCACCTCCACGAGGCGATCCGAGCCCTTGAGCAGCCGTCCAAGGGGCAGTCAGAGTCCGTCGCTCAGGCGTGAAGTGGCACTATTTCGGCACCCGACGGAAAGACGCGACGCGGGGTTGGTCGCAACCTCGCGTTTCGGTTGGTGGACGATACTGGACTTGAACCAGTGACCTCTGGCATGTGAGGCCAGCGCTCTGCCAACTGAGCTAATCGTCCGTGGTCCGGAATCTACATACTTACACGACGGTCGTCAAGCGCTGCCCGGCGACTGTCACCGTG
>WNEZ01007933.1_pt1 | contig 10392 bp, 8 predicted proteins | sample 5400521 | NCBI WGS metagenome assembly WNEZ01 (sample SAMN13153339, study PRJNA577476) | soil metagenome | isolation source: 120 cm saprolite under Douglas fir tree site 2 hole 1 replicate 1 | place: USA:California | collected 2015-04-18
TGGATGGCCGCGAAGCTGCCGGCGATCAGGATCACGAGGAACGGCCAGAGGATGACACTCACCCAGAACGGTGAGATATCGCCCCCGGTCAGATCGGCCATGACCTCGCTGACGAGCGGCCGCAGCGTGAACGTGAAGATCGTGGCCTCGAGGCAGGCCCAAATCACGATGAAGATGAAGGCCAGCCATGGGACGCCCGGCTGGAAGTACTGGTGCGTGGCCCAGTCGAGCAGCGCGAGCGGCCGCGTGAAGATGAACTTCATGAGCTTGGCGAACATGGAACCGGCGAGCTTCAAGAGGCCCCACACCCAGCCGACCAGCACGACGGCAAAGCGCACCAGCCCCGCCCAGTAGAACCACACCATGCGCCCCGCGTCCCACCAGGACATGAGGAGCGCCGTGAGCAGCGAGCTGGTGCGCGCCAGGCGGAACGGCAGGGAATACAGGGCCGCCATGGTACACCACATCGCCGCGACCAGCAGGGCGCACGGCAACAGGATGAACACACCCTTCAGCACGATCACGCCGAGGGTGTCGCCTGTGACGGCGAAGCCCAGCAGCTGCTTCTGCCAGTCGATGATCCAGGTGAAGCCCGAGAGGACCATCCGAATGGTTTCCCGGTCCGGGAGAACTTGCTGCAGGGACAGGAGCATGCTGCTTACCTCCAGGGAGACGCGGGCGGGTGATCCCGTACCGGGGGCCGGATGCGGTGATCGCCGGGCGTGCCCCGGCGGCTCGCGGTGACTCCGCGTCCGGGGCGCATTAATAGTGAGGCGTTCCGATCTGTCAAGCGGTAAGCGTGATCTGCATCACGAATCGTGCCTGCCGGGCCCTACGGACGCGCAAAATCTCGCCCCGGGCCGAGGAGAGGGATATACTGAAGCCCATGCCGGACGAGGCTCCCAAGCGCTTGATCGTGGTGGGTGACCGGGTGCTGATCGCCCCGGAGGAGGGGGAGGAGCGCACCAACGTCGGGCTCTACCTGCCCCCGACCGCGATCGAGACCCGCCAGGTGCAAGGCGGCCGCATTATGGCCACCGGGCCCGGCACGCCGATGACCGAGCCCGCGAGCATGGACGACGAACCCTGGAAGATTCGCCTGCCCGACGTGAAGTACCTCCCGATGCAAGCGAAGGTCGGCGACTATGCCTTGTTCTTCCGCACGGCAATCCTCGTGCTGGTGCGGGAGCGGACCGCTGAGGAACTGGAGTAGCCGGTCATGGCCGACATAGGATGGGCGCGCAGCCGGGGCGATCGTGCAGAACGCGAGGGCCTGCGACGCGGCGCCTGGTATCGCATCGTCGAGGAGCCGGGCCGGCCGTGGGTCGTGCTCGACGTCCACAACGTCGAAGTGCGCGTGCAGAAGGAGACCCTCGAGGTCCGGCGGGAGCGGCCCAAGGCGTGGAGCGTGGTGCACGAGCCGCACCTCGTGTGCCCGGGCTGTCACCGGCGCCAGCACGTCTCCGGGCAGCCGAAGGACGTGCAATGTGCCGAGTGCGGCCACCGCTACACGGTCGATTGGAACGACAAGGCTTGAGCATCCCGCGGCACTGCTAGCCACGCGGGCCCCCCCGTCCCGCGCGCGTCGCGCCCTTCAACGTCCCAGCGGTTTCCCTCAGTGCCCGAGTTCCTCCCCTCCACGGGGCGGGGACCCCCTACCCAGCTGTGCGGTTGCGGCAGGAGGGGTGCGGCATACCTTTTGCCGCATGGCCTGAGCGCGAGCCGCCCGCTCTCGCTCCGCTTTTCCCGCTCGCTCGAGGACGGCTTATGCCCGGCCGCAACTTCCTGTTCGTCCCCGGACCGACCAATGTGCCGGAGCGGATCCTGCGCGCCATGGACCGCGCGATGGAGGACCACCGCTCCTCGGCGTTCCCCGACCTCACGGCCGGGCTGTTCCGAGACCTGAAGCAGGTGTTCCAGACCAGCAACGGGCAGGCCCTCGTGTTTCCCGCGACCGGCACGGGCGGGTGGGAGGCGGCGCTCGTCAACACCCTGTCGCCGGGCGACCGGCTGCTCGCGCCCCGCTACGGTCAGTTCAGCCACTTATGGATCGACTTGGCGCAGCGCCACGGGCTGCGCGTGGACATCGTCGACGTCGAATGGGGGGAGGGCGCTCCAGCCGACCGCATCGAGGAGATCCTCACCCAGGACCGGCAACACGAGATCAAGGGGCTGCTCATCGTGCACAACGAGACGGCGACCGGCGTGACGAGCGATATCGGGGCCGTGCGCCGGGCGATGGACGCCGCCCGCCATCCCGCGTTGCTGTACGTGGACGGCGTCAGCTCGATCGGCTCGATCGATTTCCGGATGGACGAATGGAACGTTGACCTGGCGATCACCGGTTCGCAGAAGGGCCTGATGCTGCCAGCCGGCTTGGGGATCGTGTGCGCGAGCCCCAGGGCGCTCGCGGCACGGGAGCGCGCCAAGTGTGCGCGGGTCTTCTTCGATTTCGGCGACATGATGAAGGCGAACGCCACCGGGTACTTCCCCTACACGCCGTCGATCCCGCTCTTGTACGGCCTGCGCGCCTCGCTCGACCTCCTGCTCGAGGAGGGCCTGGACGCGATCTTCGCCCGCCATCGCCGGCTCGCCGAGGGCGTGCGTGCCGCCGTGCGCGCCTGGGGCTTGAAGCTCTGCGCCCGCGCGCCCCAGTGGTATTCGGACACGGTGAGCGCCATCCTGATGCCCGACGGGACGAACGCCGGCGAGGTGATCGACGTCGCGTTCCGCCGCTACAACCTCGCGCTCGGGGCCGGGCTCGGGCGCCTGGCGGGGAAGCTGTTCCGCATCGGTCATCTGGGCGACCTGAACGAGCTGATGCTGCTCGGCGCGATCGCCGGGGCGGAGATGGCGCTGCGCGATGTCGGCATCGCGGTCACGCCCGGGTCCGGCGTGGCCGCCGCCGCCGAGTACTACCGCAGCACGGCGGCACCGCTCGCGGCGCGCGGCGCCGCGCCGCAGACACCCGACGCCCCACCGCCGCCTCCCGGGAAGCCGGGGCCGGCCTCCCGGACCGCCGTGAGAGCATGAGTCTCACCCGCTACGAGCCCGCGCATCCCCGGCTGCAGCGCAGTGAGCTGGCGGTGCCCGGCTCGCAGCCGGCCCTGTTCCGGAAGGCGCTCGACAGCGCAGCCGATTGCGTCTTCCTCGACCTGGAAGATGCCGTCGCCCCCGCCGACAAGGAGCAGGCCCGCAAGCATGTCATCGCGGCGCTGCTCGAGTACGATTGGCGAGGCCGCGGCAAGGCCGTCGCGGTCCGCATCAACGGCATCGACACCCCGTACATGTACCGGGACGTGGTGGACGTCGTGGAGCAAGCGGGCCACCGCGTGGACGTCGTCCTCGTGCCCAAGGTGGGCGTGCCGGCGGACGTGTACCTCGTGGATGCATTGCTCACCCAGATCGAGGCGGCCCGCCGCATCCCCCACCGCATCGGCCTCGAGGTCCTAATCGAGACCGCGCTCGGGATGGCCAACGTGGAGGCGATCGCACCGTCGTCGCGCCGCCTCGAGGCGATGCATTTCGGCGTAGCGGATCTGGCGGCGAGCCTGCGGGCGCGCACCGTCAGCATCGGCGGCCTGAACCCCGACTATCCAGGCGACCAGTGGCACGCCGCGCTGTCCCGTGTGGTCACCGCCTGCCGCGCCTACGGCCTACGCGCCATCGACGGTCCTTACGGTGACTTCAAGGATCCCGAAGGCTATCGCGCCGCCGCGCGCCGCGCCGCGGTGCTCGGCTACGAGGGGAAGTGGGCGATTCACCCGTCGCAGATCGCGCTCGCGAACGAGCTCTTCACGCCGCCCGCAGCCGAGGTTGAGCGCGCGCGCCAGATCCTCGCCGCCCTGGACGACGCGGCGCGGGAGGGCCGGGGCGCGGCCCAGCTCGACGGTCGCATGATCGACGCCGCGTCCGCGCGCATGGCGCAGCACATCGTTCAGATAGCGGCCGCCATCGCGGCCCGCCCCGCGGCGGCCCCCGCCCTCGCCACCACGCGGGCCTAGCCTGTGGACATCCACGAGTATCAGGCGAAGGAACTGCTCACCGGGTTCGGCGTCCCCGTGCCCAAGGGCGGCGTCGCGTACAGCGCCGAGCAGGCCGTGTATCGCGCGGCCGAGATCGGGGGAACGCGCTGGGTCGTGAAGGCGCAGATCCATGCCGGCGCCCGCGGCAAGGCGGGCGGGATCAAGCCGTGCACCAGCGACGCGGACGTCCGCAAGGCGGCGAAAGACTTACTCGGCACCACCCTCAGGACCAGTCAGACCGGTCCCGAGGGCCTCCCCGTGCATCGTCTGCTGGTCGAGCAGGCGCTCCCGATCGCGCGCGAGTTGTACGTCGGGCTCGTGCTCGACCGCAAGCGCGAGCGCATCGTGGTTGTGGCACATCCCCATGGGGGCATGGAAATCGAGGAGATCGCCCAGCGCGAGCCGGTGGCGATCATCCGCGAAGTCGTCGAGCCGGCGGTCGGGATGCAAGCATTCCAGGCGCGAGAGTTGGCGTTCGGCCTCGGCCTCGTCAGCGCCCAGGTAGGCCAAGCGGTGACGGCGATTCGCGGCGCCTACCGCGCGTTTCGCGACCTCGATGCCACGATGGTCGAGATCAACCCGCTGGTGGTGACGACCGAGGGGCACGTGGTGGCGCTGGACGTGAAGATGAGCTTCGACGACAACGCGCTGTTCCGGCGGCCGCACGTGGCCGAGCTGCGCGACTACGCCCAGGAGGACCCGCGCGAGGCGGAAGCCGCCGAGCACGGCCTGAACTACGTGGCGCTGGATGGTGACATCGGCTGCATTATCAACGGTGCCGGGCTGGCGATGGCCACAATGGACATGATCCAGCACGCCGGGGGCGAGCCGGCCAATTTCCTCGACGTCGGGGGCGGGGCCAGCCCCGAACGCGTGGCCGCCGCGTTCCGGCTCGTGCTCTCCGACCAGAAGGTCCGTGCGATCCTGGTCAACGTGTTCGCCGGCATCAACCGCTGCGACTGGGTCGCCCAGGGCGTGATCCAAGCGGTGCGGGCCGTGCAGGTGCCGGTGCCTCTGGTGGTGCGGCTCGCGGGCACGAACGTCGAGGAGGGCCGCCGGCTGCTCAAGGAGAGCGGTCTCCCCATCGTCACGGCCGACACGTTGTCCGAAGCCGCCGACCGCGTCGTCGCCGCTCGCAACCGGGTGAGGACCACATGAGCATCCTCCTCGACGAGACCACCCCGGTCATCGTGCAGGGCTTCACCGGCGATAAGGGCAGTTTCCACGCGAAGGAGATGCTCGCCTACGGCACCAACGTCGTGGGCGGGGTCACGCCCGGCAAAGGGGGCGCGACGCATCTCGGGCGCCCAGTGTTCAACACGGCGAAGGAAGCGGTGGCGAGCACCGGCGCCGTCGCGAGCCTCATTCTCGTGCCGGCGCCCTTCTGCGCCGACGCGATCATGGAGGCCGCGGATGCCGGGATCCGTCTCGTCGTGACCATCACCGACGGAGTCCCCGCGCAAGACATGATGACGGTCAAGCGGTATCTGCGGCGCTACTCCAAGGAGCGGCGCACCACCCTCATCGGGCCGAACTGCGCCGGCGTCATCAGTGCCGGGAAGGCGATGATGGGCATCATGCCGGGGCACATCTACGCCCGCGGCTCGGTCGGCGTGGTCACGCGCTCGGGGACGCTCGGCTACGAGGCGGCCGCCCAGATGCAAGCGCTCGGGATCGGGATCACGACCAGCGTGGGCATCGGAGGCGATCCCATCAACGGCAGTTCCTTCGTCGACGTCCTCGCGCTGTTCGAGCAGGACCCCGAGACCGAGGCCGTAATGATGATCGGCGAGATCGGGGGGCCGCAGGAAGCCGACGCGGCGCTGTTCGTGAAGGCGCAGATGTCGAAGCCGGTGATTGGTTACGTGGCGGGGCTCACGGCGCCCAAGGGCCGGCGGATGGGGCATGCCGGCGCCATCATCTCCGCGTTCGGCGACACCGCTGCTGAAAAGGCCGAGATCATGCGCTCGGCCGGCCTGACCGTGGCGCCGAGCCCGTCCGAGCTCGGTGCCACGGTGGCGGCGGCGCTCGCCCGCGCGGCGTCGCGACCCGTCCTGGCCGGGCGGTGAGCCCCGCTCGGGCCGCGCGGCCTGCGCGGCCGGTCGTGCTCGTCACGCGTCGGCTGCCAGGGCCTGTCGAAGAGCAGCTGGGGCGCGAGTTCGACGCGCGTCTCAACCCGGACGACCACGCGTTCAGCGGCGCCGAGCTCTCGACCGCCCTCGGCTCCGCCGACGCCCTCGTGCCCACAGTCACGGACCGCTTGAGCGCCACGGTGCTCGCCGCCCAACCGCTGCGGACCCGGATCCTCGCGAACTACGGTGCCGGGTTCAATCACATCGACACCGCCGCCGCCAAGACCCGCGGCTTGGTCGTGACCAACACGCCCGACGTGCTCACCGACGACACCGCCGACGCTGCCGTCATGCTGATGCTCATGGTGGCGCGGCGGGCCGGGGAAGGGGAGCGCCAGGTGCGCGCTGGCGCCTGGACCGGGTGGCGCCCGACCCACATGCTCGGGACGCGGGTGAGTGGTAAGACGCTCGGCCTGATCGGACTGGGACGCATCGGCCGGGCCGTGGCGCAGCGCGCGCGCCACGGGTTCGGGATGCGGGTCGTGTTCCACGATCCCTATCCGCCGCCGCCCAGCGTCGTGGCCGAGCTCGGGGCGGAGCCCCGAGCGAGCGTCGACGACGTGGTCCGCGAAGCCGACTTCGTGTCGATCCATTCGCCGGCGACGCCCGACACCCGTCACCTGATAGATGCCCGGCGCCTCACCCTCATGAAGCCCGGCGCCTTTCTCATCAACACCGCCCGAGGCGATATCGTCGATGAGGCGGCACTCGTCGCGGCCTTGCAGCACAAGGCGATCGCCGGGGCGGCGCTCGACGTGTATGAGCGAGAACCCGAGGTGACCCGCAATCTCCTGGCGATGGAGCAGGTGGTGCTCTTGCCACACCTGGGGAGCGCCACGAGCGAGACGCGGGTCGCGATGGGTCTGCGGGTGCTCGAGAACTTGCGGGCCTTCTTCGCCGGCGTGCCGCCGCGCGACCGCGTGGTATGAGCCCGGAGACCTTCGCGCTCGTCGCTACCGCCGACGATCTCGCGCGCACGGCAGGGCTCCTCCACGACTGTTTCCTGGACGTCATCCGAGCCCATCAGCCGGACATCGAGCCCGTGCTCCGGGGGGAGCCCATCGCTCCGGACGCGTCGCCTGAGCTCGTCGCGCGCGCGATTCAGGCCCAGGGCATCTGGTTTCAACTCCTGTCGATCGCCGAGCAGAACGCCGCGATGCGGCAGCGGCGCCAGAGCGAGGTCGAGCGGGGGCTGGACCAGGTGCGTGGGACGTTCGCCCAGGTCGTCTCCGCCGCCGCCGCGAGCGGCATTCCGGCGGACGACGTGCGCGCCGCGGTGGCGCGCCTCCGCGTCCGGCCCGTCATCACCGCGCATCCGACCGAAGCAAAGCGCGTCACCGTGCTCGAGAAGCATCGCCGCATCTATCGCCGCCTGGTCGATCTCGAGGCTCCGCGCTGGACGCCCCGCGAGCGGGCCGCGTTGCTCGACAACGTCCGGACCGAGATCGAGCTCCTCTGGCTCACGGGCGAGTTGCGGCTCGAGAAGCCGACGGTCGAGCAGGAGCTCGCCTGGGGCCTCTACTTCGTCAATGAGAACCTATTCGACGTGGTCCCCGAGCTCGTGGACAAGCTCGAGCAGGCACTGCGGCAGGCGTATCCGCAGCTGTCGTTCGAGGTGCCGCCGTTCTTTCAATTCGGCTCCTGGATTGGCGGTGACCGGGACGGCAACCCGTTTGTCACGAACGCCGTGACCCGCCGCACCGTGTTCGCCAACCGCATCGCGACCCTCCGGCGCTACCGGCAGCGCATCGCCGAGCTGTTGCGCGGCGTCAGCGTCAGCGAACGGGCCACCGCAATCTCGGAGGATTTCCGAAGCGCCCTCGCGCGCCAGCTCGCCGCGTCCGGGGACGCGGCGCGCATTCGTGAGCGCAACCCCCGCGAGGTATTCCGGCAATACGTGGCTTGCATCCTGCAGCGCCTCGATCGGACGCTCACGAACGCCGAGCGGGGGGGTGGGACGCCTGACGCTGCGGGCTACCAGACGGCCGACGAACTCGTCGCCGATCTGCGAACCCTGGAATCCGGGCTTGCCGGGGCGCGTGCGGCGGGGGCCGCCACGTTGCTCGTGCGTCCGCTGCGGCGCGAGGTCGAAGCGTTCCGCTTCAGCGCGTTCCAGCTCGACATCCGCGACAACTCGCCCCGCCTCGCCGCGGCGCTCGCGGCCGTGTGGCGGTGTCGGAACGCGGGGGAGCCGCCACCGCTCGCCTCGTCCGCGTGGCGCGCCTGGGTCCAGGCGGAGCTCGGCCGTCCGTTGCGTCCCGGCGAGGCCGCGCCCGAGCCGCCTCCCGAGGCCGCAGAGACCGTGGGCATGTTCCGCTTGATCCGCGAAGTCCGGGACCGGCTCGACCGCGACGCGATCGGCAGCTTCATCTTGAGCATGACGCACGACGTGCCCGATGTGCTCGCGGCCTACCTGCTCGCCAAGGAAGCGGGGCTCTTCGTCGATGCCGCGGGCGTCGAGAGCTGCACGCTCCCCATCGTACCGCTGTTCGAGTCGATCGACGACCTGCGGGGCGCGCCCGACATCGTGCGCGAGCTGCTGCAGCTGCCGGTGGTGCGCCGCAGCGTGCGCGCCCAAGGGGGCGTGTTCGAGGTGATGATCGGGTATTCCGATTCGAACAAGGACGGCGGGTTCCTGTGCTCCAACTGGGAGCTCGCGAAGGCCCAGCTGCGGCTCACCCGTATCGGGCGCGAGTGCGGGATCCCGATCGCCTTCTTCCATGGCCGGGGCGGCTCGGTAAGTCGCGGCGGCGCGCCCACCGGTCACGCCATCGCGGCGCAGCCCGCCGGATCGATCCAGGGCCGCCTGCGCCTGACCGAGCAGGGCGAGGTGGTGTCATTCAAGTATGCCAACCGCGGCACCGCGGCGTACCAGTCGGAGCTGCTCGCCGCGAGCGTGCTCGAGCACTCGCTCAAGTCCGAGCACGAGCATGCGCTCGTGCCGACGACCGAGTTCGACGAAGCGATGGAGGCGTTGTCCGGGGCGGCGCAGGCCGCCTATCGGCGCTTCGTCGACCACGCGCACCTCGTCACCTACTTTCAGGCCGCGAGCCCGCTCGAGGAAATCGCGCTCTTGAACATCGGCTCGCGGCCGGCGCGGCGGACGGGCGCCCATACGCTCGCCGATCTGCGGGCCATCCCCTGGGTGTTCGCCTGGACCCAGAACCGCCACGTCATCCCTGGTTGGTACGGCGTGGGCACGGGACTCGCAACCTTCCTCGAGGTGCGCGGCAGGCGCGGGGAGGCGCTGCTCAAGCGGATGTTCGCGGACTTCCGGCTGTTTCGCCTAATCGTGGACGAGGTGGAGAAGACGCTCGCCTACGTCGATCTCGACATCGCCCGGGCGTACGCCGACTTGGTGGGCGACGCGTGGGTGCGCCAGGAGATTTTCTCGCTCGTGACGGACGAATATCACCGGACCGTCGACCTCGTGCGCCGCCTCACCGGTGCGACCGAGCTGGCCGGGCGGTTCCCCCAGTTTCGCGAGCGGCTCCGGCGCCGCCTGCCGACCTTGAACCAGGTGAACCGACTCCAGACCGAATTGTTGCGCCGCTATCGCGCCACGGCAGCCGAGCCGGCCTCGGAGCAGCATCTCGCCGCGCTGCTCTTGTCGATCAACTGTGTAGCGGCGGGGTTTGGGACCACGGGCTAGCACGTGTCCGGGCGGAGCTCGCGATCGCGCGCCCAGGTCCATTTGTCCGTCAGCCGGTGCCGCGCCACGTTCGACGGCAGCGCGCAGGCCGACGCGCTCCCCCGCGCTCAGAGCCGGTAGCCGACCAGCGTGCCCGACCCGGTCCGCAGGAACAGCATGCTCGCGACGTCGTCGACCGCGTACACCGGCTCGCGCTCCTTGCCCAGATCCACGCGCGCTCGCGGCTGCGCGGTGTCCTTGTCGAGCTGCAGCAGGATATTGCCGTTCCCATCCGGCGCGCGCGTCAGCATGAAGACCGATCCCGAGACCACGAGCGAGGCCCGGAAGCGTTTCGACGCCAGCGCGGCCGACTGGTGGGCGTAGCCCGCGAGTTGTGCGCCCCCCGTCGTGTACGCCGCCGCCAGCTGGCCGGTGATCCGGCGCGCGGTGGTATCCGTGGCCTGGCGCGACGCTTGGGCGAACGCGTCGCCATAGGCCGAGGCGGCCGCGCCGTACAGGCCGGCGCGGATCGCGTTGATGCGGTGGAGCGCGCGTAACAGCCCCGGCAACTGCGGCGCCGGGTAATAGGCCTGCTGCTTCACCT
>WNEZ01006327.1_pt1 | contig 10391 bp, 10 predicted proteins | sample 5400521 | NCBI WGS metagenome assembly WNEZ01 (sample SAMN13153339, study PRJNA577476) | soil metagenome | isolation source: 120 cm saprolite under Douglas fir tree site 2 hole 1 replicate 1 | place: USA:California | collected 2015-04-18
ATTGGACGATTCAGGCCGCGCAGGTCTCCTTCAATTTTCCGCAGGTGCTTGAGTTTCTCAGCAAGGTTCATCGTACTCTCCACATAACTATTTGCTATATGTAGTATAGCTATTTGTTATCTGTTTGTCAAGAGGGGGAAAGGGATGGATGTGCATAGGATTTTTGCACAGAGAGTCCTGGACCAGGGTGTGAGCTTGCCTCCGCCCTGGGGGATTGGGGTGGCCTAGCTAAAACTGTCCTGTGAGCGGTGTGGGATCAATTATCTCAGGCGCATCCGTAACCAGGACCTCGGTTGTCAGGATCATCGCGGCGATGCTGGCCGCGTTCTGCAAGGCCGAGCGTGTCACCTTGGCGGGGTCGATGATCCCGGCCTCCACCATATCCACATACTGGTTCGTGAGCACATCGTAGCCATAGCGCTTACTGTTGTGCTCCTGCTGTGTGCGGCGAACATTGTCGACAACCACCGCACCATCACGCCCACCATTGATAGCTATTTGACGGAGCGGCTCTTCGAGTGCGCGGCGCAGAATGCTCACGCCGGTCGCGGCATCGCCAGTGAGATGCAACGTATCCAGGGCCTCAACGGCATTCAGTAGAGCAACACCACCACCAGGAACCATACCCTCTTCTATACTAGAGCGAGTAGCGGAGAGTGCGTCCTCAACGCGGGTCTTACGGTACTTGAGTTCAATCTCTGTACTGGCACCAACCTTAATCAGCGCTACACCGCTGGCTAACTTCGCCAGTCGCTCCTGGAGCTTCTCGCGGTCGTAGTCGCTGGTGGTATCCGCGAGTTGCGCCTTGAGCTGACGCATACGTGCCTGGATATCTGCTGGTTTGCCGTGTCCATCAATGATGGTCATGTCGTCCTTGTGGGCTACCACGAGGCGAGCAGAACCAAGGTCGGCGAGAGTTGCGTTTTCGAGGCGGCGACCCATCTCTTCGCTGATGACCTGCCCACCCGTCAGAACAGCAATGTCGCGCAAGACCTCTTTGCGACGGTCGCCGAAGGCAGGACCCCTGATTGCCAACACGTTGAGGATACCGCGTAGCTTGTTGACAACCAGGGTGGCCAGCGCCTCGCCATCGACATCCTCGGCGATCATGACGATCTCACGTTTGCCTTGCTGCGTGATCTTTTCCAGGATAGGCAGCATATCCTGCACGGCACTGATTTTCTTGTCGGTGATGAGGATGTAGGGGTTCTCGATGGAGACTTCCATCTTTGCGGTATCGGTCACGAAATAGGGAGAGATGTAGCCCCTGTCGAGCTGCATTCCTTCAACATACTCGACCTCGAAATTAGTGCCTCGCGACTCTTCGACGGTGATGACGCCGTCTCTGCCAACCTTGTCCATCACTTCAGCGATGAGCTGGCCGATGGTTTCGTCAGCAGCCGAAATAGCCGCAATCTGAGCTATCTCTTTTTGGCTCTCAACGGGGATCGAGATGTTGCGGATATACTCGACGACAGCTTCAGCGCCTTTCTCGATCCCATGTTTGAGCTGCATTGGGTTGGCACCGGCGGCAAGGTTCTTTAGTCCTTCAGTTACAATGGCCTGTGCTAGCACAGTGGCAGTGGTTGTGCCATCGCCTGCAACGTCGTTCGTCCTACTGGCCGCCTCTTTGAGCAGTTGAGCGCCCATATTCTCAAGTGGATGCTCAAGATCAATCTCTTTCGCGACGGTCACGCCGTCATGGGTCAGAGCAGGGGAGCCAAACCGCTTGTCGATCGCAATATTGCGTCCTCTGGGGCCAAGCGTGGACTTGACCGCACCGGCCACAATATCAATGCCCTTCTTCAGGGAGCGACGAGCGTCGTCATGGAATGCAATTTGTTTTGCCATGGTGAATGTTTCCCTCTTTCAACAATTTGCTGCAACATGGAGTTCCCTGGCCTCAGACATAGGGACTCTATGCCGAGTATACCATAAGATGTGTCAGAAAATTTGATCCTGTCACCAACAGGATCAAATTTGATGCCAAACTATTCTTAACAGGTACAGCGAGATGACTGGCTCACTATATGTGTCAGGGAACGAGAATGCCACGCCCGCGCAGCTTGCCACTATCCAGATCATGAATCGCATCGAGAGCAGCATCCAGGGGATAGACCGCCGTATGCAGTGTCACCTTGCCCTGAAAAGTCAAGGTCATCAGATCGGCCAGGTCATTATAGGTGCCGACCAGGTTGTCTAGGTAAGTCTGATATTGCACCAAGGAGATCGTCAATGATGATCCGATCACCGTCTGCCTCCACGCGACCTCGGAAGGGTCCATAGGTGGAGTCGAACTGGAAGAGATAGGCGTTGATCGCAGCATCGCCCCGATCATTGATTGCCACGACGTCCAAGTTGACGCCACGAGCCAGTGTCGAGCGGAGAACTAAGCGACCAACACGTCTATATCCATTGATGCCAATCCTCATGAAATTGTTCCTTTTTCGCAAGAGGGGAGGCACTGCACCACAAAAGAGTGCAGCCTTCTCCCTCCCCAAATGCACTGCCGTTCCCAACGCGCTGGGTCTGGAATCTGCGTGCCATTCGCATCGCAGAAGCCTGATATTTCCCTCGCGCTGTTCCAGCAGCACGAAGTGCACACTCAATGTCGTCAGCCTTGGGATGGCTCGAGCGATTCGTGCCAGCCTGCCCGCAAATGCCTTTGAACTGGGTCGAACTGTGTCACCCGCGTGATCTGGAGCACGCGATTGTTGCCCACCTGCTCTAAAATATGGGCGGTCCAGCCCACTACTCGACCGACGGCGAAGGTGGGGGTAAAGAGGTTAGCAGGCAACCCGATCGCGGCTAAGAGGATAGCGGAGTAAAAAGCGACGTTGGTGCGCAGGTGTCGACCAGGCTTCTGCTGTTCGAGCAAGGGGAGTGCCACTTCTTCGACGCCACTGGCCAGCGCAAACCCCTGCGGGTTGGCAATGCGCGCCATCTCGCGCAACGCTTTGGCACGCGGATCTTCCGTCTCGTAGACGCGATGGCCGAAGCCCATCACACGCTCGCCCTTCGCCAAGGTGTTACGTATCCAATCCTCGGCGTGCTCTACCGTCCCGATGTTCTCGAGCATATCCTGGACCTTGGAGGGTGCTCCCCCATCCAGCGGACCCTTGAGTGCTCCCAGCGCAGCGACAACCGCCGACACGAGGTCGGACTCGGTACTGGCTACGACGCGTGCGGTGAAGGTCGAGGCGGTTATGCCATGCTCGGCGAGAAGCACCAGGTAGGCATCCAGTTCCTTCACATGTTCGTCCGTGGGTACTTGTCCGGTAAGCAGATAGAGGTAGTTGGCGGCATGTCCTAACTCAGACCGTGGCTCGAGTGGCTCGAGCTCATGGCGCAGTCGGTGGAAAGCGGCCAGCAAGAGCGGGAAACGAGCCGTGACCCCAATGGCTTGCTCAAGGGTCGGCTTCCCTTTGATAGTGATGGCACCCCAGAGCGAGACGGCTGTTCGCAGGGCATCCATCGGTTCGATTGTCGATGGCAAGTCGCGCAGGAGTTGCATGACAGGTGCGGGCATGGTGCGCTCTGCCACCAACTGCGTTTTCAGACGGGAGAGTTCCGTCTGGCTTGGCAGGTGCCCAAACCAGAGCAAATGCGCGATCTCCTCGAACGTCGTTGTGCCGGCCAGGTCGTGGACGTTGTGGCCTCGGTATAGGAGTTGCCCGGCCTTTTCCTCGACCTTGCTCAGTTTTGTCGTGCCCACGGCCATCCCCTCGAGCCCACCCCGACTCGGTTTGGTTGCTACAGCAGTGGTTGTGTCTTTCTGTATATTGCTTCCTGTTTCTGGCATCGATGTTGACATAGCACACTCGTCCCTTTACTTATTAAGTGAGCACTAAAACTGCCCTGTTAGCGGTGTAGGATCAATCTTTTCAGGAACATCAGCAATTAAGACTTCGGTAGTAAGGATCATAGCGGCGACGCTACTGGCATGCTGTAAAGCGGCACGTGTTACCTTGGCAGGGTCGATAATACCTGACTCAACCATATCCTCATACCGATTAGTGAGCACATTGTAGCCATATCGCTTGCTGTTATGCTCTTGTTGCGCTCGGCGGACGCCATCGACAACCACCGAACCATTTCGCCCACCATTGATAGCAATCTGGCGCAGTGGCTCTTCAAGTGCGCGGCGCAGGATGCTCAAACCAATCGCCGCATCGCCAGTAAGATGCACATTGTCCAGTGCTTCACTGGCATTTAGCAGAGCAACACCCCCACCGGGAACCATACCTTCTTCTATACCAGAGCGTGTAGCTGAAAGTGCATCTTCAACGCGAGTCTTACGGTATTTGAGTTCAAGCTCTGTACCAGCACCAACTTTGATGACGGCTATACCACCAGATAACCTCGCTAACCGTTCATGAAGCTTCTCACGATCGAAGTCGCTGGTGGTATTCTCGAGAAGTGCCCTGATCTGGCGCATGCGGGCCTGAATTTCTTCTGGTTTGCCTCTACCTTCAATGATAGTCATGTCATCTTTGTGAGCTATGACAAGACGGGCGGAGCCAAGATCAGCTAATGATGCTCTATCGAGGCGGCGACCCATCTCTTCGCTGATCACCTGTCCACCGGTTAATGTAGCGATGTCGCGTAGCATCTCTTTGCGACGATCACCGAAGCTAGGAGCCCTTACTGCAAGCACATTGAGATTACCGCGCATTTTATTGGCGACTAATGTTGTCAGTGCCTCGCCATCGACATCCTCGGCGATGATCAAGATCTCGCGACGGCCCTGCTGGATTATCTTCTCCAAGATGGGTAGGATATCCTGCACAGCACTGATCTTCTTATCGGTGATCAAAATATACGGATTGTCGAGAGAGGCTTCCATTTTCTCCATATTGGTCACGAAATAGGGAGAGACATAACCTCTGTCGATATGCATCCCTTCAACGTACTCGACCTCGAAATCCATGCTCTGGGACTCTTCAACAGTGACAACACCTTCTCTGCCTACCTTGTCCATTACTTCAGCTATGAGCTGACCGATGGTCTCGTCTGCAGCGGAGATGGTAGCAATTTGAGCAATCGCTGTTTTGCTCTCAACGGGAATTGCCATAGCGCGGATGTATTCGACAACAGCTTCAGCGCCTTTGTCGAGACCATGTTTGATCTGCATGGGGTTGGCGCCAGCAGCGATATTCTTTAGACCTTCAGTCACGATAGCTTGTGCTAGCACAGTAGCAGTAGTTGTGCCATCACCAGCAGCATTGCTCGTCTTGCTAGCCGCCTCCTTTACCATGTAAGCGCCCATATTCTCCAGTGGATCATCAAGATCAATCTCTTTAGAAATGGTTATGCCATCACGCGTCACGGTAGGGATTCCAAACCTGTCGTCAATCGCAATATTGTGTCCTCGGGGGCCAAGAGTGTATTTGACTGCCCCGGCCAGAACGTCAATACCATCCTTCAGCGAACGACGAGCCTGACCATGGAATGCAATACGTTTCACCATCGGAACGTTCCCTTCCTCAATACGGGGTACTCGCAAGGAGTACCCTTAGATCTCAATTGTCACCTGGATATAAATAGGCGACACTTACGGTCTCCCCGTTTTCCTTGGTTCGCATCAGGGGACGAGAATCCCACGACCGCGCAATTTGCCGCTATCCAGATCATTGATAGCGTCAGTAGCAGCATCGAGCGGATAGACCGCTGTGTGCAGTTTCACTTTGCCCTGGGCTGTCAGCGTCATCAGCTCGGCCAGGTCGTTATACGTGCCGACCAGGTTGCCAATGAAGTTGATCTCGGTCGAGATGATGTCGATCGTGGGCACGTCGAGCTTGCCACCGTAGCCAATGATATAGTGAGAGCCTGCACGGCGCAACATGCCTACTGCATCGTGTTCCGCGCCCTGCTCCCCAACGAAGTCGATCACCGCTTCGGCCCCCTGCCCATCGGTGAGGTCTTTGACCTTGGCCACCTGGCTTCCATCTGCCACCACGGTGTGATCAGCCCCCCAGCTTCGTGTCAGCTCGAGCGCCGCGGGAGAGCGGTCCACGACAATAATTTCTGCCGGCGTCAGCGCCTTGAGGCACTGCACGCCAATGTGGCCCAGGCCCCCAGCCCCGATCACCACCACTTTCGTTCCCGGATAGAGCTGTGTCGCTGCCTTCTTGACGGCATGGTAGGCGGTCAGACCGGCATCGGCCAGGGCGGCAATATCCTTGGGAGCCAGGCTCGGATCCAGCTTAACGACAGCGCGTGCACTCGTCTTCAGGAAGTTGGCCATGCCGCCATCGACCGAGATGCCTGGAAATGCCGAGTTGCTACAGTGCATATCATTGCCTGCACGGCACGCGCGGCACAGACCACAAGTAATCAAGGGATGGACGATCACCGTATCGCCCACCGCCACGTTGCTGACTGCCGATCCGATCTCCTGCACCCAGCCAGCATTCTCATGGCCTAAGGTATAGGGAAGGGTCACGCCACTCTTCTCTGCCCACTGTCCCTCAATAATGTGCAGATCGGTGCGGCACAGACCTGCTCCTCCAATGCGCACAATCACATCGTGCGGACCGGTGATCTTTGGTTCGGCCACTTCCTCCAGCTTGGGAAGTTCTTCGTATTTGTGCAAACGGATGGCTTTCATAGGTACTCCTCCAGGGGTAGCTCTTCTGCCCCAACAAAATGTGACCCCGGTAATCCCCACTCGCGGAAGAAGTCACCAGTGGTCCGGCAGAGGGTGACATTGACCTCACTGCCTGCTCGGATCAAGGACTGGCTGCGACGTCTGGCACGAGCCACGCTCGAACGGGTCGCTTGCGAGCTGTCACCTTGGGCTATCAAGGGGGTGTCCAGATCAAGCGGCTGTGTAGAGGCCTGATGTATCGTATCCTGTGCCACAGCGGCGAGCAGTGCCTGTCGCGTGGCATACGTCAAGAAGGTAATGTATTCACGCTGGTTTCCACGGCGAGGTGTGTACTGCACCGCCAGCGGGTCGGCCTCCATGTCAGGAATGAGATGACCCTCGCTGTCCAGTGAACCGACATCCCCTCTGCGCAGCCGCAGCAACTCGGCCAGGCGCAAACCACTGCCGATGAGCGCCAGCAGGATCACTCGCTCGATCCCCTGCTGGTCCGAGGTGCTCAGCACGGGCGCGGCAGCGATGCCTGGCAGCGGTCGCCACGGTACGGAGACGCCATTCAAGCGAAACCACAGCTTCGCTCCCATCGCCAGCGCAGACACCTGACTGTCTGCATAGCCGACCAGTGCTGAGGCAAAAGCAGCCAGCGCCTCTTCGGCCACGACTGGCTCGACGAATGCATGTGCGAGCAACTCCTCCAGGTCGTGCTGTCCTGTCAGGGCGCGGAAGCGCTCCAACGTCGCGACCGAGGTGCGCACCCACGATGGCTCGCGGCAACGATCCGAAAGGATATCCGCCATGCGACGAACCGACGGGAAGGCCAGGAGTTCACCTTCCCGTCGGCCAGCAAGAATGCGCGTTGCATTCATCGGTGACCTCGCGTGTTGATCTGCGCTTGAATCTTCTCGCGCAGGAAATGGTCACGCAGCACCACCTCGCACGACGTGACCCCAGGGATGGCTTCCACCCGCTTTCTGATCTCCTGGCCGATACTGGTGGCGAATTTGGACGGGCACAGCGGGCTGGTCAGGTGAAAATGCACGGTCACCTGACTGCCTTCAATCTGCACCTCATCCAGCAGCCCCAGTTCGGCCAGCGACCGGCGGATCTCCGGGTCGCGGGTCGACCCTGCCGCGGCTCGTACAGCCTCCACATCGATGCTCATCGTGCTCCCGCCCCTGCCGCGAAGGCGCGCTTGCGCTGGGCGATCTCGTCATTGGCAACGGCCTTGAGCTTGCTCTCAGGGTCAATGCCATAAAGGCGAGCAATATTGCCGCCGATGATCTTCTGCTTGATCTCATCGGTTAGATCCACCCCATACTCGGCTTTGATGTCGTCTGGTAACTGGAAGGCCATGAAGTCATCGAGCTGCCAGTGCGGATACCAGATGGGGAAGTCCGTCCCGTAGACGATGCGGTCAGGACCCAGCCAGAAGAGCAGATTGGCCATGACCTCGGCAAAGAAGCGCGGACGGTTGTGGACAAAGGCGAGGGCGACCGCGAGCGAGCCGTAAACATTGGGACAGCGAGCAGCAATCCAGCAGAAATCATCAATGCGTGGCAAGCCCACATGGTCGATAATGAAGTTCAGTTCGGGATAGAGCCAGGCAGGCTCGTCAATGTCGCGCACATCAAACTTGGAAAGCGAGAGAGGCTCCACGGCAGGCCCTTTATGGAAGTGCATATTCTTGACGCCCAGTTCGATGCACTTCTCATAGAGCGGGAAGACCGCAGGATCGTTGGCACTCCAGCCGCGGGAGGTGCCGCGCCACTCGGCAGTGTACCATTTGAAGCCAAGCACGCCACAGTCCTTGATCTGCCGTTCCACCTCTTGCACAGCGTTGGGCATGCGGGGGTCCACACCGCCCAGGGAAATAATGCGTTCGGGGGCACGCGCTCGCATGGTGGCGTTGCGGTCGGCGTTGGCAAAGCCGGTATGGTAAAAGTCCATCAGCACCTGGGTGGAGAGGATGGTCATGTCGGCATCGCCCTTGATAAACATCTCGTCGAGATACCAGTCGGGGTCGACCTTGCGGAACTGCCCCTCGTAGTCCATGGTCCATTTCTTATCCGGGGGGTTGAAGCCGTTGTGGAAGGCGTAGAAGGTTTCGATGAAGGCATCGCCAAAGCGGTTCTTGCAGTTTTCCTTGCTGGCGTCCCAGAAGCCAGTATGTGCATCGAGAACAAATGATCCGTTCTTCATTGATCGATCCTTTCACATGGTCGTCGAGGAGACCGAGCGCCAACGCTCGGTCTTCTGTGTGGCACGTCAGCGCCTGCGAGGTGCTGACAATAACATTATGGCACAACCTGTTATAGCGTAGCAAATACCAGTTAGTCACAAGGGAGGATGGACCTCTAATAAGGTTCGTCCTCCCGCTGAGGTTTGACTAAGCGAGCTAATGCTTAGCTACAACTTGGTCGAAGCCAAGGTACTCTCTAGCATCTTCAGGATTAGCGAAGAGGAGCACCTTATCGTCGAGCCGCACCTGCCGCCCATAGTGGGTCGATGTCTCAATCTCGAAATCATAGACCCCGAACTCACCCGGTTCCAGACCCAGGGCGGCACCGATCTCCTCCATGTCGAATTCGAGCATATGCACCCCATCAATGCGGATGATCGCCGGGAATCTGGTGATTTTGACACCGGGTTTCTTGCTCATGACATCTGCGATGACATTTCCTTCGACACTAGCACTCATGGTCACGCCACACATGTCTAATGGCTTGCGCTCGAATTCGAATGTGTACGCAGAGTGAGTACCCTTACTAGCAGTTTGACTCAAAGTTGTACCTCCTTTGGCAATTGTACTCCAATATTCGACAAGATGGCCTCAAACCGATGCCTGGCGCGATCAAAAGCATCTTCAAAGCGCAGTACTTTGTGTTTTGGTTGCGACCAGATGGGCTGAAGTTGACGGGCTGCTGCGACACTAAATGGAGTCCAATGCGCAAGCCACTCGCCCATAACGTGCTTGTTCGCTGCCCCATACTTGGCGTCGTCGGCGAGCATCTTCAGCAGCTCTGTGGTATACGCCAGGTTGTGTTCGTAGTCGTACTCGGCTATGCCGAACAGGACTGGAGTAACAAAATCGCCGTGGGGCGCAGCGAACTGCATCACGAACTGGCTACGGAATAACTCTCCAACAAGCGGCTCGTAGACCACATTGGTAGCGAAGAGTTGCTCTGCCCAGTCGGGGGTAGCCGTCAGACGCTCCACGTTTTCGCGTACGCCTTGCCAGACCGGGTCTTTGAGCCACGTCTGCTTGTGCGCAGTGCCATCAAAGTTGGGGATTTGCTCGCTCAGAGCCAGGTTGTAGAGCGCCAGGTCCTGGGAAAAGCGGAGCTTATCCATACTATTGACGCAGATAGCATTGTTGATCATGTTCGTCATAGCATCGCGCTGCGCTGGCACAAAGACATGCATCCCAAGCCCATATTCGGCATGCATCACGGCACTTGCATGTGTCTCGACGCACTTGACCCAGCTCTTGTCCCAGGTGACGAACACCTCCTGACTCTTGGCCATAGCCAGCGTCTGTTGGATCTGGCGAACCGTGTTTGCCTCGCGAATGTAGATAGTGCGGTGCCATTGCTCGTTGGGGTCACGGAATACATGCCAGTCAGACGACTGCAGCTTCGTCCACGTCTCACTAAACCCTGCCACCCCATCGGCGAAGGCGTACAGCCAGCCCTGCAAAAGGTATCGGGTGGGATCAGGCTGAACATCGACCGTCACGTCTTCGTACACACTGGCGTGACGTCCTTTGGGCGTGAAGTAGTTAAAG
>WNEZ01006329.1_pt1 | contig 10390 bp, 11 predicted proteins | sample 5400521 | NCBI WGS metagenome assembly WNEZ01 (sample SAMN13153339, study PRJNA577476) | soil metagenome | isolation source: 120 cm saprolite under Douglas fir tree site 2 hole 1 replicate 1 | place: USA:California | collected 2015-04-18
GCGCCTGGGCGAGCTGGGCCAGCGTCCCGATTCCTGCCGAGCGCAAGTGGTTGACCTGCCCGCGCCGGATCCCGGCCACGAGCAGCAGGTGATCTTCCTGTTGCCATCGCTCGTCGCACACCTGGCGGAACTCGCACAGCGCGCAGTGCTCCACGCGGTAGGGTTCGGTCGGCGTGGCGTGGCCGAGCGCCGCGAGGAACCCGGCGCGGACGCGGCGGTAGTAGGCGGCGAAGTCGGCGTGGCGCAGCGTGCGCCGCTCACCGATGCCGAGCAGGACGTGCATCGCGCTCGGCTCTACCTGCTGGATGGAGGCGATCGCCTCCGTGTAGAAGCAGAGCTGCAGCACGTAGGTGGGCTTCTCGGCTCGCGCGAGCTTGGCGTCGAGGGCTTCGTAGCCCCACTTCCCTAGCGCGGTCGATCGGTCGACACGCTCTAGGAAATCGGCGCGGCCGCGCCAGTCGCCTTGTACGAAGGTCGCTTGGTAGATGATTTCGGCGCCTGCGCGCATGGCTTCTTCGGTTGTGCGCGCGGAGGTGGCGAAGTCCCAGCGGTCGGCGGCGATGACGTTGACGACCTGGCGTCCTTTGGCGTGCAGGTCGGCCAGGTAGGCGGCTTCGTGCTCCTCTCCCTTGCGGCGGAGGAGGTCGGCGTGGTCTTCGGGCACGTACGGGTGCGGCCGGGTACCGCGGGCGACCTCGAGCGCCAGCGTGGTGAGGTGGGGGCACTCGACGTAGTCGTTGAGGTCAGAGGGGGAGAGGACGAGACGATCGCTCGTCGCTTGCATCACGACTTCTGGATTATAGCGACGGCCAAGCCGATGACGTTGCACCGGAGTCCGTGCACAAGGCGAACTCTCCTGTATGCGAAGCCTCACAACGCTACGGCGGCCGGTCCCGTTTGGTTTCTGAGACACATCGCATCAGGCGCGCGCACTTTCTGGGGCCGGTGCGGCAAGGACCGAAAGGGCGACTAAGCTTGTCCCCCAAACCGTCAAGTGACGATCTGATGAAGTGGTAGTCACGTATCGTACTCTTTGCCTGACCGCCCCGCGTGCCAGGCCTGCTTCAGTGACCTCCGTAAACGTCCCATCCCCGCTGCTTCAGTTCATCGAACAGTTTCCGCTCTGTCCTTACTGCTTCCTCGTAGAACATCGGATTGAGGTGCTCGTACAGTTCTGGAACCAGGCGGACACCGTATTTCTTCACCCATCCTTTACCGGCCTGAATGTTGTGCTTGTGTCTTTTGAAACGCTCCTCCGGCGTCAACCCGGTGAGGCCTACGTAATAAGCGTCCCGCCCACTGATACTGAGAAGGACCACGTAAACCGAATAGTGGAGTTCGCTCAAATACCGATGTGGCGGCCGTAGTACGTGCGCGAAGTCGCCGCAGTCCCGGCGCCACCTCCCCATCGGCCGACCGGCCTGCTCCAAGCGCTTGATGCCTTCTTGAATGGCTTCACTCTCGCCAAGGTCTTTTCCTCAAGCGCTCCATCGCTGACTCGGCGGTTCAGGTGCAGATCGAAGCGAAGATCGCTCGGGTGATTCTACTCGCTCTCACTGACCTCAATCTTTCTGCCGCGCCGTCCTACGCGCCAATCTTTCAGCGGCGGCCGTTGCGCGGCCTCTTCCTGACTGCGACCCCCAACCGCACAGACGATCTGCCGATCGGCATAGACGAGGTGGCCTACACCACGAGACCCTTTTCGAACAGGCGTTCCCAGGAAAGGACCTCGTCTGGGATCGCGATCTCATCGCTCGGGTAGCTCATGAAGCTTCGCTCGGCTCAACCAAGGCGAAACGCCAAATCTTGGCGGCGAGTTGCTTCAGTCACTTCAAAGCAGAATTTGAAGACCAACTTCCCGCCGACGAGGCGTTTGCTCCAAGCGACTACTACTTGTTCGAGAATATCGTCAAGAAGCCCTGGACCCGGCAGCAATTCGATCTTAGCGAGAATGATCTGCATATCCCGCGCGAGGGAGAGCAGGTGCTATTCCAGTGGGTTTTCAAACTCCCACGCGGGAAGAATGCTGACGAAAATGAAAATGTTTTCTACCGTCACGAGAATGTGGTGCTCTGGGAGCAGATGCAACGCTACGACGAGCAGCACAAGACCGCCTTCGCAAAGCGATTCAACGTCGACGATCCGGGTTCGGCGCCGAGGATGCATGAAGTAGAGGCCGAGTATCTTGCGCACAAGGCAAGTCGGAAGCCGGCTGATCTGCTGGAGCAACTCCTGCAGCAGCTTGGCAAGTTGGACGTCCAAACCATTCTAAGTGAGGGAAGTTTTCTCCAAAAACAACTCAAGCGCCTCCATGACCAGACAGGAGAGGTGCTCCGAATGATCAAAGCAGTCAAGGAATGACAAATAGGGAAACTCAGAGGAATAAGCGATGGCGCGACAAACGCTGACCGACCCAGGTCTTCGCCCCCTTGTGGAGAGATTGGTAATTCTCTTCCTGCTGACCGGTAGCGTGAATCGCGTTCAGCAAGAACTGAATAGGGTGTTGGCTGAAGACCCAAGTCAGAAATGGCTCTATCCGAATCGACTTCACACCCTGATGAGCGATGATCCATCTCGCGCGGTGAACTCCGAGACCGTGGACACACTCGGTCTCGCCCTCAGCCGCCTCGACACCGCAATGGACCTGGCGGAAGCGCGCCGACATCGTGAGTTGTTCGAGCGGCAGGTGCTCGTCGAGCCTTCCTTCGAGCAGCCTCTTCTCATCCCTCGCCTGGACTGGAGTGATCCGGACAACCTTCGCGATCTCGCAGACTATGTCCTCAACCGAGCTGAAGTAGAGTTCTCCAAAACCTTGGTGGTCGCCTCACGCGTGGAGCACGTCGGGGCGATCCACAATGCGCTCCTTGAACAACTGCAGTTACGTGCTGATCACATTCTAACGCCAGACGAAGTGGGCTTCGTGCACGGCTCGGGAAGTTCCACAGGTACGCGGCCAGATGAGTTCCTCGATGAGTTCACCTCTCTCCCGCGCGGGATCCTCGTGACAAGAGCGCAACTGCTTGGAGAGGGATTCGACGACTCTTCCGTGAATGCCGTCGTCATGACGTACGCGACTTCGAGCATGGTCCAACTGATGCAGGCTGCCGGCCGCTGCCTACGGTGCGCACTCGGCAAAGAAAGAGCGTACGTAGTCCAGGCCAAGGAGTCCGCTCTCGCGTATCACTACGAGCAGAGGTGGTTATACCAGGACATTTCCGACCTGCTGCATCCCCGGCTTATCGATCGCGCATACGCGAGCCTCGCCGACCTGGCTAGTCAGATCGACGGTTTGCTCTCAGAGCGGAATGTGGACACGCCGGTCCGGATCAATCTCCTGGAGATTCTCAATAGTCTCAAGGAAGGAGATACTTGTTCTGTCCTCTTCACCGGCCTCCCGTATGACGGCGACCCGGAGAAGTTTGGCACCAATTCCCCATGGAGCGCCGTCATCGTCACGCCGACGACCCGCGATCTTTTCCTGCGCGTGTTCAATGACTTTTCGGTCCGTCTCGCTGACGTCAAACAGCCCCAGGACTTCCTGCGCCACTATCTGGAGGTCAATCCAAGGCCGGGCAGTGTCTGGACGTGTTTCAGGGACATGCTCACCGCGATGGAGTACGCGCGCCGTGAACTCTTAGGTGAGTACTACGTCGGCGACGCCAACCGAGGCTACCTTCCGAACAAAGGGACCACGTGGCTTACCTATGTCACGTTTCGCTACGGTCCCACAATACCGCAGGCTCTTGAGGCGTTCCTGGCCGACGCTGTGAACCGTGAGGACATCATCGCCCAGTACTCAACCGCTCGCGACCGTTGGGCCGCGTGCGTCAAAATTGACCTCCCGCTCGGGGCCACACTCGCATTCTTGCTTGAACAACTGCAAGTTGATTGGCTGAAACAAGAGCGCGATCGTCTGATCCAGCAGCTTCGCAGTGCACCGCCAAGTGATGGCTTTTCCGAATTGGCGTCGTGGCAAGCCACGCTTCCATCCTGCGCGCTCCCACTGATGATGGTCCAGCGATTCGAGGCTTTTTTGCCGGAACCCTCATTCGTCGAACACGTGCACGAACTCCAGCGCGAGCAGGCCGCACCGCTTGCCTAGAACGAGCAGCGCAACCAGGAGCAGCGTAGCGGCTCGAATGCCTGATAGGTCCGATTTTCTCGCGGCCTTCGAAGCCTTCCAGGACTACACACCGTACCCCGAGCAAATCAACGCCATTTTTAGTGATGGGCTGCCTCTCTGGATACTCGCCGGTCCTGGAACGGGCAAAACCGAAGTTCTTGTACTCAGGACGCTCAGACTCCTGCTGCTCGATGGCATCCCGCCAGAGGCCATTGTTCTCACGACGTTCACCGAGCGAGCGGCTCGGAACTTGTACGACAGATTGGCGGCATACATGACCGGGTTCATGGGCTGCGGCCCATTCCGACATCACCCTCGCCCCGATATCGCGCGCATTTGGCTTGGCACGCTGCACAGCGTCGCGCACCGGATGCTGCTCGACATGGACGACGACGTCGAAGAACTGGAACTCCTCGACGAAACAGCATCGCTCTTCGTCTTTCTCACATGTCTGACGAGCAAACACACTTATGGTCATGACGCCGACGCTCTATATTCGGCCGTTGCGGGAACTTCTCCAGCGCCTTGGGAGGGGCGTATTCAGCGTGCGGCTGTGCTCCTGGGCGCAGTGAATCGCGTCGTCGAGGACAACCTAGACCGCAACGCCCTCGCTCAATGGCGTCCGATTCGCGGCCCACAGGAGTTGTGGCCGAGTCCTGCAGTTCGCGCAGTGTTCTTCCAACTCCTCGCGTCGTACGAAACCAAACTCGGACTCCGCGTGGACTTCCCTCGAGTTCAAGCGCGTCTACTTCAGTTTCTCACGTCAGCTCGTGCGAGAGCCTTCCTTCGTGGCGACGAGACTCGCCGACTACCGAGTATCCGGCACGTCATAGTCGACGAGTATCAAGACACCAATCCGATTCAGGAGGCCATCTACTTTGCACTGGCGCGACCATCACGCAGTCTGACAGTCGTTGGCGACGATGATCAAGCCCTTTACCGGTTCCGAGGGGCTTCCGTCGATGCGATGGTTCAGTTCCAAGAACGCTGCAGGGACGACCTTGCTGTCCCAAAAGTCGCGGTCGCCAAGCTGCACGAGAACCGCCGGTCTCACCCTAAGATCGTTCAATCGATCAATACTTATATCAAAGCCACAGACCAGGTGGCGCGCTTTGGGACTGCACGAACGCCTAAGTCACCACTCATCGCCAAGGCCTCCGTCGCCGGGAGCCATGCGCCCGTCGCCGTTCTTGTGCGAGAAACCGAGGCTGACTGTGCCGACGAGATCGCCAACACCATTGTGCGGCTGCAAAAAGACGGGGCGATCCAAGACTATCGTCAGGTCGCTCTTCTCGCGCCATCTACACGAGAGATCGGTCAGAACGCATTCCGAAGCTACGTCAACTCGCTCGAAGCGAACGCTATCTCTGTTTTCAATCCGCGCGCCAAAGACTTGCACAAGGATGCACACCTCCTCGCCGTTCTTGGGGCCTTGATCACTGTCCTCGACCCTAACAATCTGTATGCGCGGGGACGACTCGCACCGTTCGTGAAAAAATGCCGACGAATGCTCGACGACCTGCCTGGCGCGGCCGCGCTGCGGCAGTGGGCAACGCGGCGAGCCAGGGAGTATCAGAAGCCTGCCCTAACCAACCCAACTCGCGGCGAACGGTTCTTCGATGAAGCAATGCTCGACTTGTATTACAAGATTGTCGCGCACGAACCTCTTCGCTCCGAACTTGATGCCGCTGGCGGTCCGGTTGCTGCACTTCGCTCGTGGCGACTTGGCCAACTCAGTGCGCTCCTCAGAGGCTTTGACGAATCAAGAGGTGGCAATAATATCCCCAGAGCAACGTACAGTTCGCGGCAGTTCTTCTATCTCACTGGCGGGACACCTCCAGCGGAATTGCGCGGTCCAGATCCGTGGTACGTGTACAACTTTACGAGGGATCTCATGGGCGCGTTCGAATCAGGAGGTTTCGACGACGCGGAGGACGATATCCTTGCATTTCCTCGTGGCATGGTACCAGCTCTGACGATCCATCAGGCGAAGGGCTTAGAATTCTCTATCGTCATTGTCTTCGCCCGTCAGCTCCTGGGCGATCGCCTTGCCGATGCCCTTGCTCCCGCCCGTGACGATCGCCACCTTCCCAGCCAGTCCCAGGTCCATGCGCAACCTCCCGTGAAGAAGCCTAGAACTCCAGCCGATCGCCCGGATTGATCGCAAACACCTTCGTCGTCGTCTGCCCAAGCGCCGCCATGTACTCCTGCGGTGTGCCCTTGAGGACCGGGAACGTTCCGTAGTGGATCGGGATGACGAACTTCGGCTTGAGCCACTCGCGCGTGGCGTAGGCGGCGTCCTGCGGGTCCATGACGAAGTGGCCGCCGATCGGCATCAAGACCAGATCGGGCTTGTAGTAGTCGGCGATCAGCTTCATGTCGCCGAAGAGTCCGGTGTCGCCCATGTGGTAGAGCTTGAACCCGTTCTCCATCTGGATGATGAAGCCGGCCGGCTCACCGCCCGGGTGTGTCGTCGTCTTCTTCGTCGCCGGATCGGTCACCGTCAGCTCCGACGAGTGCTCGGCGCGCACCTGCGTGATCGTGATCTGCGGCCCGAGCGGCTGCACCTTGCCGCCCTTGCCGAAGCGCACGCCCTGCTCGGCCGTGAGCCATCCGATGTCGATCATGGTCTGGATGAGACCGGCCGGGCCGAACACCTTGGCGCCGGTGCGCTTGGCGAGCTCGGAGGCGTCGCACGATCCGTCGGTCCGACCTACCGTTCCGACATGGTCGCTGTGGCCGTGCGTGACGAGGATCAGGTCGACCTTGCCGAGTTTGGCGAGGTCCTTGTACTCAGCGGGTGTCTTGGGATTGCCGGTCAGGAAGGGATCGATCACGATCACCTTGCCGCCCGGCGTGGTGATCTTGAACGTCGCCTGACCGAGCCAGAGCACCTCGACCTTCCCGGACTGGGCCAGGAGCAGCGAGGCTGACAGCGCAACGGAAAGGACGACGACGAGCGCGGCGCCCAGCTTGATGACGTTCCGACGGTGAAAGGCCATATCTCGGTCTCCCTCTGCATACGATCGCGATTGTCTTCCGGGCTGGGTCACGCCGCCCGGGAAGGAACGACCCTACCACGCCGACTAGGTTCGCGTCGATGTCGCCAATGTATCCCGATCTGGACGTTGACCGAGAGAAAGCCGACGGCGTAGAGTTCTGCTCGCCGATCGAGTGATGCCTGGGCGTGCCGCCAAAAATCTGAGAACTGATCGCTGAACTTCAAGCTGCCGGATTTATCGATCGCGGTGGCAAAGGTAGCCATCGAAATTTCGTTCACCCGAAGGTCTCCAGGCCGGTCACAATATCGGGAGCGTTGGGTGATGATGCGAAGCAGTACCAGGTGCGGGCGGTTCAGCTAGCAATCGAGGAGTCGAAAAGATGAAGGACAGCGCGCGATACGTAAAGATCGTCGAGTGGTCCCAAGAAGACCACTGCTATGTCGGCAGTTCTCCCGGCCTGATCTATGGAGGCTGTCACGGTGACGACGAGAAAGTTGTCTTCGACGAGTTGTGTCAAATCGTCGAAGACGCCATCGAGCTGTACCGCCGAGAGGGCAGGCCATTGCCGCCCCCGACATCGGGGCGAGACTTCGCCAACAAGATGCAGAACGTCGCCTGACTTCCAAGTGGGACGGACGCCCTGACGCGCCGCCCACCCGCGGCGCTCGCCACCGACCACGCCGTCTCTAGCTCATCTGCCCCCGGAACTTCCACGCGCTGAACCCAACCAGCACCGACGCGATCACGCCCAGCGCGAGCAGCTGCACGTACAGACGCCGAGCTCCGACCCCCACGGCATCGTCCAGGGCCTTTACGAGGCGGCGTGGCCGTCTTCATCGTCGAGGACCGCCCTCTTCCGCCGCGCGAGCTGAGTCGCGTCTCCCCTTTCCCTCCGCCATGGGCGGCCCTGGATCTAGTTCTGAGACGCATCGACCTGAGGCTTGACGCTCGAGGACGTGCGTGTATCGAGTCGTCCACATTGACGTGATAGTCCAAGAGCGTAGAGTCGCACCATGCGGAAAACGATATCGAGCCAGGGACAAGTGAGAAGGAGCTCCGGTGACGGGGGCGCCGTTCGGTAGGCGAGGAACCGGCGCGCTTGCGGATCCCGAACGCAGATCGTGCGGTCATCGCGAAATCAGCATCTTTCGCATGACGCAACCGCAGAGGCGCCGACTGACTATGGGCAGAAGTATGCGATCCGCGCTACGCTGGTTGGGCGATCTGGGCAGTCCGCGGAGGTCGTGAGTGTCTGGGTCGTTCGTACGGGCGAGGACTTCCCTCGGTTCGTTACCGCCTATCCGGAGGGTGGCAGATGAGGTACCGGGCTTTGGATACGATCGTTCTGGAACGCGACTTGCCCGATCGCGGGCTGCGCAGGGGTGACCTCGGAGCCGTCGTGGAAGTCTATGAGCCGGACGGTCTGGAGGTGGAATTCGTAACGGCTTCTGGGAGAACCGCGGCGCTCGTCACGTTGAACGCTCGCGACGTGCGCCCGGTTGCCGATGACGACTTGGTTTCCGTGAGAACGTGCCGCCGCTCCGCTTGACACGGAAGATCTCGCCGACAACGGGGATCTTCAAGCCAGCCATCCCGCCCGAGCTGCCCCTCACCATCACGACCACCCCGCCGGTCGAGCACCGCCAGCGCCCCTACGACGACGGGTTCATCGACGGCGGGTTCCTCAGCGATCGCTATCGCGGCACGGATCCGAGCCATCGCGACAACGTGGGCTAGATACAGTCCCCTTCCCGCTTCGGCGGCCTTGGCGCCGGCGCCGTAACGACGGGATGCGCTTCTCCGCACTGATGCGGCCCGCCACCACGAGCTCGTCGAATGAGCGCGCCTCGAAGAGGCTCCTGGTCCGCAGGTCGCGTCGAACCGTCGTGGCCGAGCGACGCACGTCCCGGTAGACGGCGCTGAGCTCGGCAACGGTGGGGCGATGCCTCCGCCGAACCAGGGCATTCGCCAAGGCGCGCAGGACCCCCTCCGGTTTCCCGTCGTGAATGTGCGGATCGGTCCCGTTGAGGTCACTCAGCGACTTCATCAGCCGGTGACGCTGCTCCTCGAACACAAACCATTCGTGTCGCGTGCTCGGCCTGTACGTCACCGCCAGGCCCAGTTCGAACGGCATGTTGAATCGCGGTGTCGCCGGGGGATTGCGGTCCAGACTGACCCGAGAGAGATCGTGGAATGAATAGCGGCAAGAGCGCAGCAGACGGATGATGCGGTCCAATCGTCGCTGGCTCCCGGCCAGTTCGACGGTCGCGTGCGGCGCCAGGCCGAAAGCGCTCAGGCCGGCGATGAAGGCGAGATACAGGCGCTCGTATCGTCGATCGTAGGGAACGTTGAGGAACGCGTTGTCGCGCGTGTCAGCGCCCGCGCGTGGTCGTGGTCTTCTTCCTCACTCTGGCGGCGCGACGTCTTCTGGCATCACTCGCGATGAACGAGTCGATCAGGCGTTCGAGTCGCTTGACGCGGCGACGAGACACGCCGAATCTCCTCGCCACTTGCTCGACGGTTGGAATCGGAGCCGTAAGCACCGTCCTCCGCGTGTGTCCCATGGCGTCAGACTACTGGCACGAGTACCGAAGCGTCAATGTCCACTGACGGATGCAGTGTGGCGCACGCGAGGATGCGCAGCGCGGGAACCGGTCCCCCGGGACTGTCGCCTTCCGGCTACAACTCCTGGCGATGAGAGGACACGCCCGCCATGCCTGACGACCGCGACGCGGCGGTCCGCCTGCGCGCCTTCGACTTCCTGAGCGAGCAGCGGCGCCGCTTCGGCGAAGCCTCCATCCCGCGTTCCGTCCTCGAACGCGGCTTCGACTTCGAGGGCGCCAGAGTCCCCCTGATCGGACCCCCGGGGATCTTCAAGCCAGCCATCCCGCCCGAGCTGCCCCTCACCATCACGACCACCCCGCCGGTCGAGCACCGCCAGCGCCCCTACGACGACGGGTTCATCGACGGCGGGTTCCTCCGCTATCGCTATCGCGGCACGGATCCGCATCATCGCGACAACGTGGGCCTGCGGACGGCCATGCAGCGGCAGACCCCGCTCATCTATCTCCACGGCATTGTCCAGGGCCTCTACGAAGCGGCGTGGCCGGTCTTCATCGTCGAGGACCATCCCGACACCCCGAGTTTTGTCGTGGCGATCGATGACCAGATCGGGGCGCCGGCCGCCTGGCAGTTCAACGACCCGGCGGCGCTGACCGCGCGGCGGCAGTACGTGACCGCGGTGGTCCGGCAGCGCCTGCACCAG
>WNEZ01008663.1_pt1 | contig 10389 bp, 9 predicted proteins | sample 5400521 | NCBI WGS metagenome assembly WNEZ01 (sample SAMN13153339, study PRJNA577476) | soil metagenome | isolation source: 120 cm saprolite under Douglas fir tree site 2 hole 1 replicate 1 | place: USA:California | collected 2015-04-18
TAGAACGTTCCATCAGCAAAAGTCACGCGCGCGTAACCGTCGGCGCCGGTTTGCACCAGGTCGCCTTTGTCCAGCGCCGTGCGGTAATCGGCGTCCACCCACTGCACCGAATTCACTTTTTTCACCTGCACTCGGCCGTCCAGATTCACGAATTTCGCTTGCGTTTGCGAGCCTGTCGCGTTTTCGCTGTCATTGCTCTCAATCGCCGTCGAAATCTTGCGCGTCACCGCCGTGTACAAGCTCGGAAACAGGATAAACATCCCCGCCAGGATAATCGCCGCAATCAACAGACCATAAACAATCACCGTCTTGTAGGTGACGGCATGCCATTGCACTTCCACACGATGTATCTTCGGCGGAGCGGCGGGCTCCATCGGGCGCGGCGGTTCGATAGGTGTCTGGGTAGGCACGGTTCAGGCGCACTCGTAGCGCCATTTTCGCAATGTAACACAGCGTTTTCCCCGCCGCCTGAGCCGCGCGCCCCCGCGTACTCAATCAGCAAATAGCACTTCCGCGGCTGCCCCCCGTACTTTCCCCCCGAATCAGTGACGCAGAAAATAGCTGCGCTTATCCAAGTTTGCTGCCACCGCCACATCGAAAAACCCGATCATCATTTCGTCATAGGTTTGCTCGCCCCAGCGAACCGCGGCACTCGGGTCCGGATTGTGCGGGTTGTTGGCAGAGTTGTCGTACCAGGCGACTGCTTGCAACTCCGCGCCGGCTTTCAGCAAACGTGGTTCCGCAACCCGGTAGCTCATCTGCCAGTGGAAGTGGTAATTTACGCGCAACAGCGTTTCGATCTGCACGCCCAATGCGCCGCCACGACCCGTCCCGAGCGGTTCTCCAGCTCTGTGCTTTACCAGGTTGTACTCAAACCGCTTCCCGCGCAGGTGCATGTGCGGGAAAAAACTCAACAACATCGCATCGTTGGGTAAAGTTCCGCGAGCCTCCACGCGAAAATTGCCCACCCCCGGCGGAATCACGAAATGATCGTTTGTGAGTTGCAGCGTGAGCACTCGCTGCGGTGGCGGCCGCTTCGAAAAAACCAGCCCGACGCTGCTTTGGTCCGCGACCGCTTTTCCACTCGTGGTGTAATGCATCTGGAAAACCAGATCGGAACCGGCGGGAACAAATTTCGCCATCGTCGCCGGCCACTCGTCCGGCGAACTTCCCGGAGCGTACACCAGCAGAATGTCACTGTCCGTCCAGTGCGCTCCGCGGCGATCCTCCTCGTTCTTCAGCGTCGCAGCGGTAAACGCTTCCCCTGCCGGCGCATGGCGCAACCAGTTCGCATCCGGCGGCCGTATGTACACCACCGCGTGATGCACATTGGCCCGCGCCGATGGCAGCATCTCCGCCATTTGCACCCAGCGGTCCTCAGCGAAGTGTGTAGGCACAATTTCGTAGGTGTAATCCACATCCCCTGTCGCCGGCAGCGCCACCGGCTGCGTCATCTTCACCACCAGGTCCGGCTGCGGAATACTCCAGCCCTCCGCCCAATCATGCGGCGCTGGAGCGTCTCGCGGATCGCCCGCGGGCGCCTTAGCCGCGGCCCACGCCGCAAGCGTCGCTATCTCCCTGCTGCTTAACGAAGGATCGTTCGAAAAACGCCCAATTCCCGCCACCGCAAACCACGGCGGCATCGATTTGTTTTGCGTCGTAAAGCGAATCGCTTCCGCGTATTGGCTCGCCTGCTCATAGGTCTCAAACGACATTGGCGCAATTCCGCCCGCCCTATGACAAACCTCGCAATGCCCCCGCAAAATCGGCAGCACGTCCCGATAGTATGTCGGACCGCTCTTACCCAATTGCCCCTGCCCCGCCATGCAAGTCAGCAAGACGCCGACAATCATCGCGGTCGAACTCGTGCCAATCATTCGCACACTTGCCACCCCGGTTCTCCGGCATGCATCGCACTAACCTGTTGCTCTTTTACTCGTAACGCAGACAATTGATGGGATCGAGATTCGCTGCGAGATTCGCTGGATAGTACCCGAAGAACAATCCCACACCGACGGAGATCACGAACCCGATCGTCACCCAAAGATACGATAGCGTCGCAGGCACCGAAGGCACAAACGTACGCACCATCGTGGATATGCCCGCCCCAATCAGGATGCCGATCGTGCCGCCAACCAGCGTCAGCGCCACTGCTTCCAGCAGGAACTGCAGCCGGATGTCCGCGCGTCGCGCTCCGATGGCCTTTCGTACCCCGATCTCCTGCGTCCGTTCGGTTACGGAAATCAGCATGATGTTCATCACCCCGATGCCGCCCACCAGCAGGCCAATCGAGCTAATCACAGTCGTGAGTATCACCAGCGCGCCGGTCAGTTTGTTCCACAAATTGCTGAGGAAGTCCGGCGAGCTTATCTCGAAGTCATTCTCTTTGCCGGCGGGAATACGCCGCAGCCGCCGCATGGCTTGAATCACCTCGCCTTGCGCGGTTTCCACGTTCACGTTTTCCGGCACCGTGAACAACATGATCAGTTCCTTTGCCTCCGGGTACTGCTTTTTGAAGCTGCTCAGCGGAATAATCACGAAAATGTCCACGCCGGGGCCCAGGAACAGCCCCTGATCATGCTGGAAAACGCCAATCACTTCGTACACCGCGCTGTTTATGCGCACGGTCTTGCCGATGGCATCCGTATTCGGGAATAGCGATTCGCTGATCGCGGCGCCCAGCACCACCACCGGGCGGGCGTGCTCCTGGTCGAACGCGCTGATGAAGCGCCCGCGTTCGATCGCGAACAGCGGTATCGCTTCGATGTACTGTGGTTCCGCTCCGCGCACGATGACCTTTTCCACGCTGCGATTGCCCCTGGTGATCAGGTTCGTGTCTCCAAAGAAAAATCCCCGAGTTCCAACCGTAGTCACGCTTTGCACGTCCGGCGCCGCCTGCCGCACGAAATCCGCATAGTCGTATTGAAGATATCTGCGCGTGCGGATGCTCTCCGGCCAGTGCGAAGGATCCGTGCCCGGCGGAAATCGTGACAAGAAGTAGGTTCGCGAGCCGAGCGATTCCACTTTGTCTTGCACGAATTTGTTCAGCCCCTGAATGATCGCCGCCATGGAAATCACCGAAGATACCCCGATGACGATGCCCAGCACCGTAAGGGCAGAGCGCACCTTTGAAGAGCGCAAAGTGCCCATCGCCGCCAGAAAATTCTCCCGCGCTTGCGCTAGCGTCATTACCGCCATCAGTCGGACCTCAACGCTACGATCGGATCCAGTTGCGACGCCCGCAATGCCGGATAAATTCCGAAGAAAAGGCCCACCGCCGAGCTCAGGAATACTCCCATCACCGCCACCCAGGTTTGCACCGAAGCCGGAAACGGCGTGTACGTGCGCAGCGCCAGCGCCACCAGAAATCCCATCGTAATGCCCGCCAGCCCGCCCGCAATGCATTGCATGACACTTTCCACCATGAACTGCCCGAGGATATCTGACTTGGTCGCGCCCACCGCGCGCCGCACCCCGATTTCCCTCCGCCGCAGCGTCACGCTGACCAGCATGACGTTCATGATCACGATCCCCCCGATGAGCACGGAAATCGCGCTGACCAGGATAAACACCGCGAAAAACGCCGAACTGATGCTGCGCCACAACGCCATGTAGCTTTCCTTGGTGCCGATGAAGAAATCGTCCTCCATCGCGCCGTTCAGGTGCCGGCGTGCCCGCAAAATCAAGTGCGCCTCGTCCTGCGCGTTTTCAAATCTTTCCTTGCTCGTCTTCACATTGATCGTCAGGCTCGTCTGGTTGCCCTTCATGCGCAGAAACACCGGCAGCGGCACCATCACGAAGTTGTCTTGATCCTGCCCCAGCACGCTGCCAACCTTCTCCATCACCCCTATAACCACGAGTTCGTCACTCCCCAAACGAATCGTTTTGCCCACCGGGTCGACGCCCAAAAATAGTCGCTGTACCAGCGTGTCTCCAATCACGCAGACGTCCGTGTGGTGCTCCACTTCCGATGGCGTGAAGTATCGTCCCATCTCCACGTTGCGCGTGTCGATATCCGCCATGTTCGCGGTCTGCCCGTACAGGTTGACGTCCGTCACTTCCTTGTCACCCGCTCGCGCCCGCACCGTATTGCTAGCCGTTGCCCCCACCTCTTCGCAGTCCCGGCACCCTTCCGCGATGGCCCGCATGTCATCCAGCTCGATTTTTTTGTACTTCAGCGCCTTCAGAACAATGGTGAAGTCCGTTACCGCAAATGGCGTTCGCGCAATCTGAAATACGTTTGTCCCCAGGTTGGCGATTTTCTTTTCGACGAACACATTCGCCCCCTGCACGATGGTCATCACCGTAATTAGCGTAGCCACACCCATCGTTAACCCCAGCATGGTCAGCGACGTGCGCATCTTGTGCGCACGCAGCGCGCTGAAGCACTGCTCCAGATTGTCCCGGATGGCTAACATGGACTGCGATAACCTTCCGCTTTGTCTTGAATCCGACCAAACGCAAGCCCTGCCAGCAGAGCTCCGCAACCCTCTATAGAGACTACGAGAAACGTGTCGCGAGAATTACAAAATTCGTTCTGATTTAAGCGGTTCTCCCCGAATCGGCGTAAAACCTGGTCAACGCCGCAGCGTCGTCGGTTCTCTCCAGCCCCGCGGCAATCCCAAACGTGGCCCAGTCGTGCGCTGAGTGCGCCCAGGCGTCATTATATTGCGACGGAACGCTAAGGAAACGCCCTGCGCGGGAGGTAGAATCAGAGGCGCGTATCCCTCGACAATAGGAGAGGACTTCATGTTGCTAGAAAACAAGATTGCTGTGAGAGCCCGGCGAATCTTCAGTGACGTCCCTCATGTATGGACAGAAAGGATGGAAGATCAACTCATGAGTAATCAAAATTTCACCACCACCTTTACGGTAGATCAAACTCCGGAAGAAGCCTTCGCTGCCATCAATAATGTTCGTGGATGGTGGCCAGGAGAAATTGAAGGTAGCACCGACAAACTCGGCGATGAGTTTACGTATCGTTACGAAGACGTCCATTATTCCAAACAGAAGATAACAGAATTAATTTCCGGCAAAAAAGTTATTTGGCTTGTTTTAGACAGCTCCCTTAATTTCATTGAGGACAAAAGCGAGTGGAAGGGCACAAAAATTACTTTTGAAATCGCTAAAAAGGGTGACAAAACCGAGGTCCACTTCACCCACGTGGGCTTAGTTCCTGACTATGAATGTTATGGCGCCTGCTCAAACGCATGGGGCTCCATTATTAACGGTAGTTTACGGAGCTTGATTTCTACAGGTAAAGGACGGCCCAACCAGAAATTATAAGTAAAAGATATGCGGAAAAGCTCATGGATTTGGATAGTTGCCGGCTGGTTCTTTATCGTGCGAGTTTCCGAATATTATACCCTCCGCACGGATATGGGTCGTGGGCTGACTTGGGCTGACAACGGAAAACCCTTCGATTATACGCTTTGGTTTACAGACATCTATGTGCGCGCTCCGGCCGGCTGGCGCTACGTCTTTGGGCAGTCTTCACTGCCATTGCCAAAGACCCCTGAATGAGTCATGAAATCGTTGCGTCGCACTTGCGGGTCTTTGGCCTTCTCCGATTCCATTTGAGCCGCCCGCCCGCATCTCCTATAATCTAAGTTTATCCACGAACTGGCGGAAATAGCAGCATGGCAGTATTTGACAATCGCAAGACCGGCATGCGCATCCTCTTGGGAGCCGTCGTCCTCGTTCTTGGCGGCAGCATGCTCCTCTATCTCGTGCCGCAATCCCCCGGCACCGGCGAAGCCTCCTCCACCGACACTGTCGCTAAAGTCGGCGACGAAACGGTCAGCACCGCCGAAGTCCGCCAGCAACTCGCGGAAATTGAGCAGCGCAATCAAGTTCCCAAGCAGCTGGAATCTCTCTACGCCCGCCAGATTCTCAACCAGCTCATCTTCCAGAAAGAAATGGAATACGAAGCCAAGCGCCTTGGCATCCGCGTTTCCGATCAGGAGCGTGCCGACCGCATCCGCCAATTCCTCCCCACCGCTTACAATGGCGACACCTTCGTCGGCAGGGACCGCTACGCCTCCGAAGTGCAAGCCCGCTTCCAGTTGACCGTCCCGGCCTTTGAAGAGCTCATTCGCCAAGGTCTGCTGCAGGACAAGTTTCGCAAGCTGGTCACCGACGGCGTCAGCGTCGGCCCCTCTGAGCTGCAAGACGAGTTCAAGTATCGCAACGAAAAAGTGAAGCTGGACTACGCCTTCATCAAGCCCGAAGATCTCGAAGCCAAAATCACTCCCGACGAAGCCGAAATCAAGGCCGCCTACGATAAGAACAGAAGCCGTTACCAGGTTCCCGAGAAGCGCGTCGCGCGCTTCGGCCTAATCGATCTAAACCAGCTTCGGCAAACCGCCCAGATTTCCGACGACGAACTAAAGGCTCAATACCAGCAGAACATCCAGCAATATCAGGTGCCCAACCGTGTCCACGTCCAGCACATTTTGCTGATGACCGTCGGCAAGACCGACGCCGAAGTCGAGGAGATCCGCCAGAAAGCCGAAGACGTCCTCAAGCAAGCCAAGAAAGGCGCCAAATTCGAAGACCTCGCCAAGAAATACTCCGAAGATCCCGGCACCAAGGACAAAGGCGGCGATCTGGGCTGGCTCACGCAGGGCCAGACTGTGCCGGAGTTCGAGAAGACCGCCTTCGGCCTCGACAAAAGCAAAATGTCCGACCTCGTCAAGACGCAGTACGGCTTCCACATCATCAAGGTCCTCGACAAGGAAACCGCGCACACCAAGCCCTTTGAGGAAGTCAAGGATTCCATCAAGGTTCCCCTCTTGCTCGCCAAGGCCGACAAGCTGGCCAGCGACGAAGCCGATCAGCTTTCCGCCACCATTCGCCGCTCCAACAAGGTCTCCCTCGACGACCTCGCCAAGCTGTTCCATCTCACTCTCGGCGAGACTCGTCCGGTAACCGCCGTCGACCCCATCCTCGAACTCGGCAATTCCAAAGAGGCCAAGGAAGCCATCTTCCGCCTCCGCCAGGATGAACTCAGCCTGCCCATTCGAACCGACCGCGGATATCTCGTCCTTTCCGTGAAGCAGATTCAGCCCACCCACCCCGGTTCGCTCGAAGAAGTACGCGACAAAATTGTCACCGAGTTGAAGCAGCAGAAAGCCACCGAGCTCGCCCGCGCCAAGGCCGAAGATCTCGCCAAGCGCGTCAAGGCCGGCGAAAAGTTTGACGCCGCCGCCAAGTCCCTCGGGCTCGAAGCCAAAACCAGCGATCTCTTCGCCCGCAACGGCTCCATTTCCGGCGCCGTCAGCGGCAAGCAAGTCGCCGCAGCCTTCCAGCTCAAGCCCGGCGAGGTCGGTGGCCCTCTGAACCTCGGCGCAAACTGGTTCGTCTATCGCGTGGCCGAAAAGCAAGAGCCCAATCCCGCCGACTTCGAGAAGCAAAAGAAGGAATTGACCGACCAGGTTCTGCAAGCCAAGCGCGGTCTCGCCTTTGACGCCTTCCGCACCTCTCTGGAAACGCGCCTCAGACAAGAGGGAAAACTGCAAATCATGTCGGACAAATTGAAGGGCTTTGGCGACTTAAGCTGACATAACTCATTGAAAACAAGCTGTTTATTTATTTACACAGCCCCTCTTGTGTTCCCCGCCGCATCTCTTTACCCTATTTGTGTCGTACAAAACCCTGATTCCGCCCCGACGCCGTTGCCAAACGGTCTAGCTTTTTCCTAGGGGGCTCGGACGGAATCCGCAAGAAAACCAAATGGCCACCCAGCGCCATAACCTTCAAGGATCGGTGAGCACCATGCCAGCCCGCACGTCTGCAGTCCGCAACGATTACCGCTGCTCTATCGAGCGCAATCAAGCCGGGAAGTATTGCGTACGTATCCGCGTTCGCTACCCCCGCCACGCCTGGCTCCTCGGCGTCTTTTACCTCGCTTCCAGCTTTGATAAAGCCATGAAAAAACTCGAGGATTCCGTCGATTTCCTCCAGCGCCACGAGGAAAAGCTCTGGTTCTGGGGCGTCGATCGCGCTGAAGACATGGGTTTCTCCGCCGAGTTCCTGCGCGAAGCCGGCCTCCAGCTCGACCGCCGCATCCAATTTCCCCCCAAAGGCGCCAATCTCGCCCTCGCTCCCGAACGCAACGTCCCTGCCTTCGTCCTCGGCCCCGTACGCCGCGGCCTAGCCGAGTCCATGGAATCCTCCCGCCCCGTCTACGCCGGAGACTAAGCGCAACTTCGCAGTTGTCATCCCGAGCAAAGCGAGGGACCTGCTTTTGGTTTTGCCGTGGGAGCCGTTGTAGGGGCGCGCTTTAGCGATCCCGCTTCGTCACTTCCCCCGCAAAATCACTTCCCCCTGCCCCACCATCTGATCATTCAGCCAAATCCGGTACTTATACGTGCCATCCTTCGTCCCCACCCGCGCCGGACCGCTCAACAGGCGCATCCCCGCCGGCGCCTGAAACACGTTCGACGAAAACGGGCAGCGGTTCACGTCAAACTCCACGCGCAAGTTCCCTGCATCCGAAATCCACGAAACCTGGTCGCCCCCGTCCAGCACCACCGCCTGCGGGATCAACCCCACCAACACCGGCCGTTCAGCCATTTCCCCTCGCGTATTTCTTGGAGTGCGGCGGTCTTGCCGCCGCTTTCAAGTCGTAAACCCCGTGTACCCAGCCAACGATAGCACGTGGCCTGTCCCCGCCCGATTTCACTTCAATCCCGCCTCAAACTCCCGCGCCAACTTCTTCGGCGCCGCATTACACCAAGCCGCCGCCATCGCCGGCCGCAAAATCGCCTTCGTCGCCGGTTTCAGCCGCACGTTGGTCGCCCCGCCTCGTCCCCACCCACCGCTAACCGGCTCAAACACCCCCGGCTCCGCCCCCACAAACTCCTCCTGCTGCTCCGGTGTCAGCTTCACCATCCCCCATTTCCCATCCGGATAAGCCAGAGTCGCAAAAATCTTCCCGCCCCGCACCCGAAAGTCCGGATGCCTCTGATGCGAGCCCTCAATCGCCTCCGGAAAACCCAAAGCCAACCGCCGAAACTGTTCCGCAGTCACAACCATCCCCCAGCGCGCACCGCGTTTTGGTGCTCTTCGACGCAGGTTGTCCTTTCAGTCGGGTGAGCAGTTCCGTTCGCGCCGCCTCCCTACAGCGGTCATCGGTCTCCGCAGGGATAAGCTTCGCGATTGCCTTGCTGTCGGAGGTGATTAGATACCTACGACCCATCCGGACGCCCCTTAGAAGCTCGGAGAATCGACGGCTAGCATCGGCAGCCGATACGCGCTTTTCCATAAGTCCTCAATGGCGATCTTCCGTACCGGAAATTCGTTCGGAAATGGTGGCTTTGGGGGGACCCCCTCCCCCCCGGGTTTTGCATAAGTGTTCATTCTAAAGGGAGTTAAAGTGCTTTGTTTTGATACACTTTTGCAAGTGTTCATTCTAAAGGGGCTTATGGGCGCAGCATATTGCATGATAGAAGGAGCGCGGGGCGCACTGCTGGGAGAGTCGATGGGGGCGCGCAGTGCGCAAGTCGAAAGGTTAGGAGGAGCGGGCTTCGCGCGCAGGCCGAGGCGAACAGACTGTGGGCCCCATTTCATGAGTTACGATAGCGCAAAATCGGGTATGTTGTCAAGACAAATATATTCTTGGTGAGTTACTCGTTCGAACGGATTGGGAAGTTGTTGGAGGAGCGAGAGTTACGGAGGACCAGTACGCGCCGAACGCGATGGGATGACCTTGCCGCGCTGGGGAAGTGTGGTGCGCGGCGAAGACCCAGGCGTAAGAACGACGCCTGGGGCACCCGTCTGCTAAAGCCCCGCCACTCGGCCCCAGGTTCTTCTATTTCTCCTCGCTAATCAGCGAATCGATCACCGACACAAAGCCTTCCAATGCACCTTTCAGCTTTTGAATGTCTTTTGCTGTCAGCTTGTCGGGAATAAAGAACTTGGCTGTCTGGCCGCCCGAGAGTCCGATGTTAAAATTTAGACCGGAGGGTGCCGTTTCTTGAACCACGGGAACCTGCATAGGTAAATCAGCACTATGACTGCGTTGCACTAAAGCCGCTTTATCTTTCATCTCCATGCCGGACGCCACGGCAACAGCTAGTGGAACTACGGCGGATTCCATGATTTGTGTCTTTTGGTCGCCACGGTCATGCAAAAGCCCGGATGTACGAATGGCTTCCTTGAAAGCACTTACCCAGCCGTTGGATAGTTCCTTCGGAATGCCGCTATCTTGCTCGAAGATATTTTTCAGGAATTCATCCGCAGGAAGTAGTTTTCCTTTATGCCGTTCGTAAATCCTTACAAATGGCTCAATCTTGAGGAACGCTTCTTTTCTAGCATTGGATGCTGCGTTCGGAGACTGAGGGGCCACAATTGCCATACCGATATCACTGAGAAGGACATCACCTT
>WNEZ01031522.1_pt1 | contig 10389 bp, 14 predicted proteins | sample 5400521 | NCBI WGS metagenome assembly WNEZ01 (sample SAMN13153339, study PRJNA577476) | soil metagenome | isolation source: 120 cm saprolite under Douglas fir tree site 2 hole 1 replicate 1 | place: USA:California | collected 2015-04-18
TGCCGGAGGCTGTCCCGGATGCTGAACCTGATCGTCCTGTCCGTGTCTTACCCGTTCGCACGATGCGAGAGGAGCCACTCCCATGACCCATCCCCTCTTTCGCTCAGAAATTTTCGTCGAGACCGCGTTTGAAAAACGTTTCCAGGCGATGCTGCGTTCGGCCTGGCACAAGCGGAGTTGGCATGTGATCGTTGCCGATCCGGGCTCAGGCAAAACGATGGGAATTCGCGACCTGCTCAAAACGGCTGGCTCCCGTACCGTCCTCGCTGTTGTGGCACCAAAAAACAATGACGATGAGCAGGCATTGGGCGACCAACTCTACACGGCGCTTGGCCTACCGCTACGAGGACATTGGAGCACCCGCAAGCCCAAACTCATGGGACACCTGCACCAATATGGCACGGAGTGCCTGATTGTGGATGATGCTCACGATCTCTCGCTTGAGCACCTGATGTTCATCAAGGAAGTGACGGACCAGGGGCGCTTACAGTACGATCATCCGCTTGGGTTGTGTTTGGTTGCGGCTGGACGTGGCACCACGATTCCCTTGAAGGAGACGCTCGATCTGCCTGATCCCACCTGGCTCCAATTCCGCCGCCGCTTCGACAAACTCGAACCCTTCTGCCGCATTGCAGGTCACACCAGCGAAGAAGTGCGCGACATCCTGGCAACCCTGGAAACGGTGTACCAGCCACTCTTTCCACAGCTCAACTTGCGCCAATGGGCAGGTACGATCTACATCTGGCTGACGCATCCGGTCCTCGACCCGACCCACTCTGGTCGCGTCACGATGGATAACCTGATGAAGCTGGTGACAACGGCCCTGGAATGGACGTACTCTGCCGGGGAAACCGATGTGCGGGCCGAGCGGCTCAAGTTCGCCGCAGAGCTGCTCGTGCTGCGCCATGACACGCTTCGGATCATTGATGGTGTTGGGCCAGACGCTCCCGTCGAAGATCGGGACACAGAGACGAAAGAACGTGCGAATGGGAAAGAGCCACAACGGGAAATGGTTCAGGGAAACGAGCAGCAGAACACGACGGAAACGGTGGAAACGGCGAAAGAACCGGTGCAAACGAGCACATCACCCAAATGCACGTTTTCTAGAATGGTGGTTCCCATCGATCTCAAACGATGGACGGAAAGTTCCGTCACCTTGGTGGAATGTTCTGACTGTGGAAGAACTCGTTCACTCTCCCCAAGCAAGGGCGTCCTCCGGTTCCCTCCGCATGACCGACGCAAAATGCAGACGAAGGTTTCGGGCCTGCGTTGGGCGACATCAGACAAAACGGACTGGGGCGTGGTTGGAAGATGAAGGATGAACGGCAAGAACGAATGTTATTTGACTCAATTCCGTTCGGTTTTCCGACCTATATAATTTCTCATGAATCGTTTGGAAACGCTCTGGAAGAGAACCAACGGTAGATCACCGTTAAGCCACCCTGACCCATAAAATTTCGCATCAATATTTGACCGTCTTTGCCAACACTGGATGATCTGGAAAATCTGAAAGCCATCTTTTCTGACGCAAATCTTTTCGCAAGCGTTTGGCTGAGAGTGCACGAGATGCAGCATGATGCGCGTGAGCAAACGCTCGCCTCCATATCATGAGAAGGTCACCGAGGCCACCACCGTCTCACATGAGATCCCCTTGACAGAAGCGAACGTTCCAGGTATACTATGAGTAGGTTGGTTAACCAACCTACTCTGATGACACGAAAGGCAGGCAACGCACGATGGCGACACGACAGGCAGACAAACGCTCCCGGCTGATCCAGGCCGCGGTGAAATTGGTGTACCAGCAGGGATTTCATCAGACCACCCTCGCGGATCTCGCCCAGGAGGCCCAGGTGTTGTCCTTGGGCAATGTCTACTACTACTTCAAGACGAAGGAAGCGCTTGGCGAAGCCCTGGTCAAACAGTACCTCAGTGACTACCGAGGGCTGTGCCAGCAGTGGGACAACGACCCTGATCCCAAGGCCCGTCTGGAGGCCTTCATCCAGATGACGCTCGACAATCGCCAGGAACTGGCACAGAGCGGTTGCCCGATCGGGACCCTCTGTGGGGAGCTGCACAAGCAGGGCGGACCGCTGGCGCAACAGGCCAGTCAGATCTTCGACGAATTGCTGACCTGGCTCGCGACGCAGTTCCGGGCACTCGGCAGGGGAGACGAGTCAGCAGATCTTGCCGTGCATCTGCTCTCGGCCCTGGAGGGCGCAACTCTTCTGACCCACAGCTTCCGCACCCCGAGTTACGTCGTGCGCGAGGTCAATCGGCTCAAGGACTGGATTCGCGCGTTATGAGCGGCACGTCGGGCGAAGACCCCAACAGAAACGGAGACCAGCATGACATCACCAGTGACACGTATCGATAAGGACACGTTTGGACCCTGGGCCATCGTGACCGGGGCATCATCAGGCATCGGCAAAGAATTCGCGCGCCAGCTTGCTGCAAGCTCACGTGTGCCCCAGGCACAGAGAGCCTTGCCTCACGCCAAACCGAGGAAAAGCTGAGCTGAGCGGATGGGGGCAGAGGTGCGGCCGCCTGCCTACCCGAGGCGTTCTCCCACAGGTGGGGGTCGGCGGATGGCGGCCAGGGCCTCATTGCGCTGTCCATGGCGCTTTCATGGCGCTTCCCCCTTACACTGGGATCAGGCAGGGCGAGGTGCCTGAGCTGGGCCCTGGCGTGAGGGACGGCTCTCACCGAGCTCCTTTTGACCCGTGTCAGACACAGGCAAGAGCAGTGAACGGCCCGGTGAAGCCACTTCAGCCGAAGTGACACCGCGTTGGGCATCCCGTGGGACATGCGGGCAGGAAGCCTCCCGCTTGTTGCGCCCGCGCATTGCCACCCGTCGAGTGCCGTGAACCGCTTCGGGAGCCATGGTTGCAGACGACTGTATCACCAGTGCTCCTGCTTGGGGTCACGTGCTCATGTGTCAGGGCAAAAGCTGCTCACATGTGGCGTCATTTACCAATTGTTTCGATGAATATTCGGGGCCACGGAACGCTTGTCGTCAGGAGAGATGCTGGCGCGCGAGGCTTTCCGAACCGGCGCACGCGTGGTGTGGCCACACGACCGAAACCCCAATCTTAAGTCTCATGCTAAGTCTAATGGAGGAATTTCCTATGAGAGTTTTCGTTACCGGAGCAACCGGATACATCGGCTCTGCCATCGTCCGCGAGCTGCTTGCGGCGGGGCATCAGGTCGTCGGCCTCGCCCGCATCGGACGGTGTCATCCACACGGCTTTCAACAACCTCTCCTTGACCACGGACTTCGCGGCCGCGGGTCAGGCCGATCTCCGTGCCGTCGAAGCGATCGGAGCAGCGCTCGAAGGTTCCGGCAAACCCTTCGTGGTCACCTCGGGGACGCTCGCGCTCGCGATGCTGGGACGCCTCGTGACGGAAGAGGACGTGTCTGACCCCGCTTTGCCCCATGGCGCATCGGAGAACGCGGCGATCGCGCTGGCCGAGCGTGGGGTGCGGTCATCGGTCGTCCGTCTCGCACTGTCCGTGCACGGCGAGGGCGACAAGCACAGCTTCGTCCCGAGCCTGATCGGCATTGCTCGCGCAAAGGGCGTGTCAGCCTTCGTCGGCGATGGATCGAACCGCTGGCCTGCCGTGCATCGACTCGATGCGGCGCGCCTGTTCCGGCTGGCCGTGGAAGCCGCCCCGGCTGGCTCGCGACTGCACGGAGTCGGCGAGGAGGGCGTGCCGTTCCGGGAAATCGCTGAGGCTATCGGCCGGCAGTTGAAGCTGCCGGTTGTCAGCATCGAGGCTTCGGACGCGGGCGCCCACTTCGGCTTCCTCTCCGCCTTCGTGTCGGCCGACTACCCGACGTCGAGCAAGCAGACACAGGAACTCCTGGGATGGCGGCCGGAGGGCCCTGCACTGATCGCGGACCTCGAAGAAGGTCACTACTTCAATCACGAGAGGTGATGTCCCGGCAGGTTGGTCGAACCAGTGCGACGACACGAGTCTTTTGTCGTGGTTAGTGAAGACCTCCCGATGGGGAGTGGAGCTGTCTGTCTAGGAACCGCTCCGCAGCAGGGAGGCCTTTAAGAGGTAGGCCCAGGATATCCTCCAAATTACAAGATAGCAGTGAAAGAAGCCAGATGAAGAGCGGTTTTCCAGGAAACGTGTGTCCTGGTGCTCAAGACTCTTGGCAATTTCTCACGTTTGAGGGCCAAACCTGCCCACTTGGTAGGGCATTTCCCACGGGTTGCGCAACGAGCTGCCCTTTTCCACGAAGTGGCTCCAGGCATGTTCACGTTGCTCTTCACTCTGCACCCTGAGTTGCCGTGGCTGGTCATGGGGGGTCTCATGCTATCTGCAAGCTCGACGATCTTCGGGATTGAGCCGTATGTGTCTTACCAGGCAGTGTGTACGCATCATGTCCCGTCTCTGCTAAAATAGACACGAGGATAAGCAGGAAAGGGTCCAGACACAATGGCAGGGAAACGAAAACAGTATACGCCGGAGTTCAAGTTCAAAGTGGTGTTGGAAAGCTTGCAGCGGGACACCACGCTAGAAGAGGTATGTAGGAAGTACTCAGTCTCCTCTTCGATGCTGAGCCGGTGGCGTCAGGCATTCCAGCAGAAAGGGCTGGAGATCTTTAGCGATCAGCGCGATCCTACGAGTCGAAGCAAAGCGCAAGGATATGAACCAGGCGAATCGCCAGAGGATCTCAAAAAGCTGATTGGCGAGCTGACCGTACAGAATGACATCCTAAAAAAATCCCGCGGACTGTTGGGCAAATGAGCAAGCAGTACACAGTGGAGCTGGCGCGCACACCGTGTGCTTCCGGCAGTCCGATCAACAAAAGCCAGCTGGCGCGTGCGCTGGGCATTGCCCGCAGCAGCCTGTATGTGCAGTGCAAGCGCCCCAAAGCCGACAAGGCCCTAGCGGTACGTATTGAAGCAGCGCATGAGAAAGACGATACCATGGGCCATCGCAAATTGGCTGCGTTGTTGGGAACCGGGAAGAATCGTATCAGGCGAGTGATGCATAAATATGGCATTGCAGCCCGGCGCAAACGCAAGAAGTATGTGTACCCTGGCAAGGCAACCGAGATTGCGCCCAATAAGCTTCGAGAGGAAGCGTTCGAGTGGGTGAGGAATGAAGTGGTCTTCTCCGATATTCTGGAAGTCAAGCTGGCCAATGGCACCCGGGTTCGCGGCTGTTTTGCGCTTCGTCACCGAACGCGCCAGGTACTGGGGATCGCTTTCGATTATCACATGCGTGCCGATCTGGTTACCGCCGCCATTGAGACGATGGCTTTTGAGGTGCCTGGCAGCATCTGGCACAGTGATCAGGGCAAACAATATGGGGCCGTCCAGACCCGCTGCTTGCTCTTGCAAAAAGGCTTTGTGCTCTCGATGAGCCGGGCCGGCACGCCCACCGATAATGGCTATGCGGAACGCTTTGTCGGCATCTTCAAGCTGGCTGTCGCTGATCGTCGCCCTTATCATACCCTGGGGGAGTTTTTACGGGCCGCGGAGGCCTGGATCAACTTTTACAATCAGGAGCGACCACATGAGGGGTTGGATAACCTCTCCCCGCTCCAATTTGCTCAGCAACACGAGTTGGAGGATATTCCTTCATTCGCCTTATAGTGATGTCTATTTTAGCAGAGACTGGACATCTGGACATGAGCCAAAACAGAGGACATTACGCTGCTCTACAACTTGATCAAGCAGCCCGCGCATGATTCCCCCGAAGCGGCATATCAGGAGGAGAAGGATCATCCATTGGCACAAGCAGACGGTGGTGAATACCTCTGGTGAGGTACTGCGCAACGTAGGTGGAGAGCAGCATCAGCCCCAAGTCAATGATCAGAACCGCTGCCACCATGCCAACAAAGATCAGCGCGGCAGTCAGGCTGGGTACGGACGCCGAGCCACTAATGAGCAACGCCACGGCCAACGGGGAGATCAGCGCTGGCACCGCCAGGGGTGAAATGGCGAGCCGCAGCGGCTCTTCGATGTGCGGCGGCGGAGCGAGATCGCTTGGCTCAGCCAACAGCATGGGAATCGCCAGGACGAAATAGGTCACACCGACTGCCATCAACAGCACCGCCGAGCGCAAGTGGAATCGCTGTACGACCCCACCGCCAAGGAGCATGAGCCCTACCACTACAATGAAGCCTACCAGGACCGTCCGCCAAGCCAATTGACGCTGCATAGCAGGGGGAAGAGCCCGGGCAATGGGCATGTAGCTCATGGTAATGCCGACCGGCCCCATCGCAGTGAGCAAGAGGGCAAAGTTCTCCTCCCAGGTCATTCCGAACATGTTCATCTCGGTTCACTCCTGTCTGCTGCTGGCCAACGATGGAGCATGTTGACAGCTGTGTGGGTGAAGCGCAACGGGTCACACTGCGTCACAACATCCTTTGTGTAGGTAGGCTGTTCCGATGGCGGAAAAACAGCGTCCTTTTACAAAAAGAAATGGCATGCAGAGCCACACAAGCGAAAACGCCTGCATCATTTTTCCGCCGCTTGTAGTGCTCACGGATGTAAAGGATCCCACTATTACCCTATGGCGGAGTGTCAAACGGGTCATGTTCAATTGCTTGTCATCTGGCTCTGGCCGTGCAAGCGTGTTGAGGAATGGTTTGTTCTGCTCATCTGTAGTGGGCTCATATCCAGAGGTGGGAAGAGATGAGCTTATCGATCAGCCGTGCCTCAAGAGCCGTACCTCATATAATAGAATTATGTCGAAAAGCATTCGACATTTTTTTAGCTAAAAGTAGCAAATGGAAAATGCATGTGCAGCGTAGTCAGCTCATCGCAAAGAACATACATTTTTCAGATGATATCCGTCATCGTCACTACCCGGATTTGGAAAGGATGCGTGGCGAGGTTTCTATAAGATGACAAAGATCTTTGTTTCCTCCCAGAAAGAAAGAACTTGCTCTCGTCCTCGTTCATCTTCAAACCGCCGCGAGACTCCTTGCTTTAGCTATGGGGTTCCTGACTCTCACCCAGGCCGGCTTCGCGGGCGCGAATGATCGCTTGCGCTCGATCTGCCACCTGCAGCTTGCTCAAAATATTCGAGATGTGGTTGCGTACCGTCTTGGGGCTGAGGACCAGACGGCTGGCGATCTCGGTATTACTGCGTCCCTGTGCGATCAGCTCTAAGATCCCCCGCTCGCGGTCGGTCAACTCTGGGAACAGGGTTGGCATCCGCTCGGCTGAGAGCGTGGCGAAGTGCCGCATCAAGCGCTGGGCGATAGTCGGGCTGAAGATCGCCTCGCCCCTGCTGACAGCAGTGATGGCCCGCAGCAGCTCAGCCCGATCTGCTCCCTTGAGAACATAGCCCTGCGCGCCTGCACGCAAGGCTGCAAAGACCGAGTCATCGTCGGAAAACATGGTGACGACGAGGATGGCGATGTGCGGGCTGGTCTGCCGGATGCGGCGCGTGGCCTCAATGCCGTTGGTGCCAGGCATCTGCACATCCATCAGCAGCACGTCAGGCTGGAGACTGTCTCATATCATGTTTTACGTAGATGGGCAGTCCAAGCTGGCAAACCCCCTTGTCAACTTCGCCGTCGTTTTCTACACTGAACAGTGGAGCGCTTTGGCTCCAGCAGTAGTTCTGACGGAGGAGAAAGAACATCATGCTCATTGTGAACGATGAACAACGCCTTCGGGCAGGGATTGGGAGTATGAGCAAACGGTGCCAGTACTGTTCGAAAGCATTAGCAGCCTATCCCCTCATTCTCAGCGATGATGCCAGACTGGCTGTCTACCATGCAGCATGCGCCGCCGAACTCGCGACGGAGATCTTGGTAGACCTGTATACCTTCTTTCGCCCGCCTGCCCCCTATTCCCGGTTGTTTGTTCTCACGGTACCCGAAGCAGCTCCCACCCCTGATCCCTCTCCAGAGAGGGGATGAAAGGTGTACGCGGAACAATCCAGTTCAGACAAAAGGAGGAGTGACACATGCAGTCAACGAATATCCGCCAGATCAAGGCGGCTCTGTGGGAGCAAGCCTTCATCGGTGGGACACAAGTGAGGTGTCCCATAGGGCAGGTGGTGGCGGTCAGGAAGCGGAAAGGGCAGATCCAGGCGATGATCTTTGGCTGGGGGCGCTGGTACCCCGTGGAGAGTGTGAGCATTGAACGGCTGGTGGTGGTGGCACCGGTGGCCAGTTAGCCTGTCAGTGTGATTCGTCAGTTATCTCGACTTCATGCCATTTTTACGCACGGTTGAGGGGCAAAGCAATCAAAGAATCTGCGAAATCAGGGCTGTTCGCTTCTTGCGATTCTTGTGTTTGTCGGGTAGACTAGCTGATGGATACCCCGATTTCGGCACATCTCATCGTTTGTAGGTTGACCCTTGGTATCTTCGCTTTCGCATTCCCATGCAAGAGATGCAAGGAGAAACTGATCATGGCTCTCATCCAAATACTCAAGCGGCATGCGTTACTGACCTACTTTGTGTTGGTCTATGTCCTGTCATGGGCCTGCTGGATTCCATCGGCCATCTCTCAGGACACAACTCATCCTTTCAGTTTATCGCTCATAGGTTTGGGGAGCATAACGCCCAGTCTGGTGGGCATCCTGTTGACCGCCCTGTTCAGTGGCAAAAGCGGTCTGGGAGCGTTATTCCGTCGCCTGGGACAGGTGCGCGCTCCTCTCATCTGGTATGCGGTGGTGCTGTTGCTTCTCCCAGTGCTTTGGCTTGTCGCCGTTGGCGTCCCGACGCTGCTTGGTCTCGCAACGATCACCTTTGCCTGGTCAGGCTTCATTGCCATCCGTGCTCTCCCTCCGGGCTTAACGGAAGAGCTCGGTTGGAGAGGATTCGCCCTCCCACGACTGCAAGCAAGCCTTCCGGCGTTCGTTGCCAGCCTGCTGCTCGGCGTCCTCTGGGGTCTCTGGCATCTTCCACTGCTGATTACATTTGGCCTGCCTTTGACAGCCGCCGGTCTTGTCCAATTCATCTTCTTTGTTCTGATGATCACCGCCTGGGCGGTGCTCTTTACCTGGGTCTACAACAACACCAGGGGCAGTCTCTTTCTGATGGCCCTGTTTCACTCAGTACCCAATATTGTTATGTCTACGATCGTGGGCAATAATGGGATCGGTTCCGTCCTGTATGTCATCCTGCTCTGGGTCGCCGTGACGATTGTCGTCGTCAGGGCAGGGGCAGCACGACTCTCTCGCAGCAGCGATTTGGCTCCGGCTTAGGACGGTGAGAGACTGGTGGAGGACAGATGACTGTGCATCTGACGTGTCGAGCCATGGGCAGAAGCTGGCTTCCTCGATAGGCTCGCAAGCACTGGGCGTTGTCCCTTCCATCAGCGAGGCAAGGAACTCGGTGTCGGACTGCTGCCGAGTTCTTTATGATTTTGCTACCAGTACTGTCAATACCTTTCTCGCTGAAGTAGAGATACTGTGTTGTAAATGTGATTACTCGATGGCGGCAAAATTTGATAAGTATCTAGCGTAATGCCAGCATGGCCTTTTTCTTCTCTTAGCGATGGAGAGACCTTTGCTGGCAGGTCTAAGTACTCTCCCATTGAGAAAGCTGTTTGTGGTAAGCGTCATAGAATTATCAAAAAGCTACACCATCAAGTAATCACATGTACACTCTGAACCATATCCTGGCTCACTTACTGTGAGGATGATCCAACACTTCATTGACGGAAACGCGGCGAGTACGTCTCACCATACACGCGATGATTTCGGCACTATCCCGAGCCTCAAGCGGCTCGGGATAGTGCCGAAATCATCGCAGGGAACGCTTCCTCTGTCATCGCACGCAGACAGGTCGTGCGGGAAGCGGCGCGACGAATGGTGACGCTGAAAGCCTGAGCGGTCATGCGTTTGTCGGCCCAAAAGGGGACCCTGCCAGTGCTGGCGCTTTCATTCCCAACAACTCCATCTCGTGATGCAACGTTTCGGCCATGCCGGCCTCGAAGGCGCGAGGCTGGTAGCCCAGTTCGCGGCTCGCCTTGCTGTAGTCGCCCAGGTAGGTGACGCCGGCAATGGTACGCAGGTATTCAGCGGTGTACTCGTCGGGAACGGGCAGGAGTTTCTCGACGACTCTCATGGTGACCGAGAGCGTTTTGAACACGGCGGGCGAGGCCTTCAAACGCGGGGCAGGCACACCGGTGATTTTCTGAGCTAGACTCATGGTCTCTACCAGGGTGTAGGTATCGCCAGTGAGGTTGTAGCACTCGCCAGGTCGGCCTTTCTCCATAGCCAGAATGTGACCGCGTGCGACATCGTCAACATGCACGAAGGAAAAAGCGGTGACGGTCGGCAGCAAGGGCAGTTTGCGCTGCAAGTACTGGGCCAGGACGGCATGCACAATGTTGGTATCACCGGGGCCGTAGACTGGTCCCGGCTGCACAATCACCAGCGGCAGGCCAGCCTCGATCATGGG
>WNEZ01011487.1_pt1 | contig 10388 bp, 10 predicted proteins | sample 5400521 | NCBI WGS metagenome assembly WNEZ01 (sample SAMN13153339, study PRJNA577476) | soil metagenome | isolation source: 120 cm saprolite under Douglas fir tree site 2 hole 1 replicate 1 | place: USA:California | collected 2015-04-18
TGACGGCAGCACGATACTCCTCCTGCGCCAGCAACTGCCTTCCCAGCGAACGTTCCAGCGTTCCTCCCCTATCCGCACGCCGGAAAAACAGTCAGCAAGGAGTACCGGTGTCCTTACAATTAGAAAAAGAGATGAGCTCGTTAGAAATGGATCGGGAAGTCATTCGCTGCAAGACATGTGGTCTCGTTCAATACCGGACGCGCACCGGGAATTGCCGCCGTTGCGTGCGCGCATTGCCTCAACGCTTGGAGTTCCTGATTCCTCCACCGGCACCTCCGGAGGAAGCAGTCGCTGAACCTACGCCAGAAAAGTTCGTCAACCAAGAGACGGTCGAGAACATCGGCCAGCGCATTCGCCAATTGCGCGAATCGCGCGCGATGACCCAAAGCCAACTGCAGTCGCGCTCGAAGGTCTCGCGCTCCTACCTCTCGCGCATCGAAAGCGGTCAGATGACGCCGAGCCTCGGCACGCTGGAGAAGATTTCCGAGGCGCTCAACGTCGGCTTGAACCGGTTCTTCATCCCGGAATCCGACGGCGAAGCGTTGCTGGAAGATCCCTTCATCCAAGGATTGCGTCCGTTCCTGCGGCAACTGGATTGGGAACAATGGCAATCCATCTTGAAGAGACTGCAGGCCATCAGCGACCACGTTCACACGGCGCCCATCAATCTCCGCCCTATCGGTAATCCGGCGCGGCTGCCGCAGCCCGCGTCGGCGAATGGCAATGGCAACGGCCACATCGGCACAGGCCATTCGAATGGGCTTGCGCTAACGCATGCCCATGGTAATCCGCAGGGCTATCCGCTGCGCCGTCCGGGCGGGCCGGTTTTTCAACGGCCGCTGGCGCGATAAGTTTCTCTCAAGCAGAGCACAAAAAGACGCGGCGTTCCGACTTAGTCGAGACGCCGCGTTTTTTCATTTGCGGCAAAATACAGTGGACAGTTGTAGTTGTTGTCTGTCAGTACCCGGTATTCATTGACATTCTCCTCTCCCTGAAGGGAGAAGATTCCTACGGCCTCTCGCTGGTTTTTGCGAGAGGGCTTCGGTGGGTTCCTCCCACACCAACCGCCTTACTTCAGCGGAGGACCGCGATGAGGCTTCACTTTTGGGCTGCCCGCCCATAGGCCTTTTTGACGATGGGAGTTTAAAACGATGAGTTTTGGAAAGCAAGATGGCCTTATATCCCCATATCCCCGGCCTACAACGCCGAGGCTTTACGGCCCGTTTGGTAAGAGAAGAGCAGGTTCGGCGATGCTCGAGGCTGTCGGCAAGGCGAAGAAAGCTTTGGCGCTGTGGTTTTGCCCGCGGCCGACGAGAGGTCGACTACTCGCGGATAACGGAAACCTTGGCGTCAGGAACTTCCAGCCGCATGAGGCGGTGATTGCCATCGAGCAAAAGAAGAATTTCGAGGTCGGAGGTGGTGACTTTCAGGCCTTCGTAGGTCTTGCCGTCGGCACTTGCGGATCCGGTGGATTGCACGGTGATCGTACCGGGGGTCAATTCCTGGGGAATGATCACCGGAAAAGTTTGCACGCCGCGCTTGGACCAGTCATAGATGCGCGCGAGGACAGCGTACTGATGATAGAGATTGTTGTCCAGAACGGCGATGAGCGGGGAATTGAATGTGAGGTCCTGTTGGAAGGGGCGGGCCCCTTGCATCTCCAGCGTGATACTGGCCACGCCGTTGGCGAAGAGGACGTGGGCGCCGTTCGTTTTTTCCGCCTGGGCGCTCCAGTCATAACTGATGGGCGCGCCATCGCCTTGCAGCGTCAGTGAGCCGGAGACTTTGCTGGCGGCACCCTCGGGCGGCTTGATCTCCGCGGTGCCCTTGGCGAGCCAACCGCCGCCAGACGGAGCGATTTCAAATTCCTCGTGGCCGACGGTTTGTCCCCCGAGTTTGATGGTGAGCTTGCCCTTATCCTGAGCGAAGACAACCGGGCCGGACGCTTCCCCAGCCTTCTTCTGAGCCGCGAGAGACAACGCGGCACACGCCACGATTCCAAGAGTCAGTGCAACCGATGCTGTTCTGAATTTCACGGTGCTTGTTACCCCCGCGTCCATTCTCTCTCAGGGAAGGGGTTTCTCAACCACCAGATACGCGGCGTTTCCACCAGATGCAACAATGCCGCGGCGCAGAATTTCCGCGACAACCTGGGTTGGTTCGCCGGAGCTCTCCACGCGGTAATCGGCAAGTTGATAGGAAGGGAGACGCTGGGTGTAGAGCGCGCTAAAGCTGGCTTCGTCACGGAAGAGCGGCCGTCCGGTCATGGTCATACATCGCGAAAGCAGAACTTCGATGGGCGAGTCCAGCCACAAAACCGGAACGCCGGCAGAGCGGAGAAAATCGGGGCAACCCGGTTGCGCGTAGGTGCCGCCGCCAAGGGCGAGAACGGTGCTTTCTTTCAGCTCGGCGGCGCGGCCAAGGGCGGCGCGGAGCTGATCCGCTTCGATCTGACGAAAAGCCATTTCACCGAGTCGATCGAAAATTTGCGGAATCGGGAGGCCGGCAGACGCTTCGATGCGGTCATCGAGATCGACAAAGCGCCAGGCAAGTTGCCGGGCTAAGAGCGTGCCAATGGTGGTTTTGCCGGAACCCATAAAACCGGCAAGGCACAGAATGGGGACGCGAGGTTGCGGCCCGTGCAAAGGAGGTGTAGTTGTCACGCGATCGCGGCGCGAAAAACTAGTCGCGCTTCAGAATGCGAATTGTACCACTGTAGGAGGAGAGTTCGACTTTTGCGAGGCCCTGTCCGAACTTCGACGAGGCCCTTGCCGCTCTTCATGGTATAGAGGCCGGTGCGGACAAAATCCCCGTCAAAGAGAATATTTCCCGAAGTGGTGAAGAGACTGACGTTGGTAAGCGCCGGCTGCAGAACCTGCGCGCCGCCGCTGATGGACTTGAAATCCAGTTTGCCGGCGCACTGCGTGCAGACAAGCGAACCTTCGGTGGTCCGGACAATAATGTAGCCGGAGACTTCCTTCAGGTGCACATCGCCGGCGACGCTTTCCAGGGTCATGTCGCCCATGACCTGCTCGACGTAAATTAGCCCCGTCTCCGTCCTGAGCTGCAATTCCGTTTCTTCGGGCACGGTAAGCTGCAGACTGGCTTCCAACTCCCGGGGCTGCGCCGAGGCCTCCAGAATGTTGGCGGTGACGTCGATGCGGTCACCCGCTTGCTCCATTTCAAAACCAATCTTGCCGGAAGTTTGGCTGGCCACGACGTCAACTTCGGCGTTTTTCCAGGACTTGACTTCGATGCGGCCATTGGCGACGTTGTGGATCACGACTACAGGGCGGTTGTTGACCGCGAAATGCTTTTCGAGATGCTGCGCTGCAGCCGCGGCGGGCAGGCTCGGGCAGAGAAAAGCGGCGGCGCCGAGTACCGGCAGCAAGCTGCGTTTCACATCCAACCGCAAAGAGGCCAACCCCAGCATTCCAGTTCCCATGTTAGTGGATACTCCCTCCGCGATCCATCATCGCGGACAATAATTCGGCTTTTTGCTGATAAGCGTTGGACAGATATTCACGCGCCAGGTCGTCCTGCGGCGCAGAGCGCACACGGCGCTCGCAGTCGGCAATAAAATCATCGACTTGCTGCAGGTTCTGCCGGAAAGAGGTGTCCACCGCAGAAGTGCTGGCAAGCTGCATGTTGGCAACCTGCATGTTTCTGAGATCGATTTCCTGCTCATTCAGCACTTTGGCAGTTTGGGCGAAGGGGATTTGCCAAACGGGCCCGGCAACATTCTCATTAGTTTCCAAGGGAGCATCCGGAGTTTGGCGCAATTCGAGGACCCCAGCGGCGACGATCAGCAGGCCCACACCTGCAGTCGCCAGAACGCGGCTAGGAAACAGATCGTTGAAGCCATGCCACCAGAACGAGCGCTCGCCGTGAGCAGGCACGACGGGCGTCTTGATAATTCCTTCGAGTTCAAGTTGAGCCTGGAGGGAAAGCCACACGCGAGCGGGTGGTTCGACTTCGGAGGGCAATTCCTTCGCGACAGAAACAATGGCCGCGAGATCGCCAACAAATTCCTGGCAATGGCTGCAAGAGGCCACATGCGCCCTTGCTGCTTCCGGCAGCGGCGCCAGACCTTCCTGCTCCACTACGATTTCCACGTCCTTACACAACATGATCCTGCACTCCGCGGGAGCTGGCGCTGGAGGCCTGCCCCGTTCGACTTCTCGCAAATCGTTGCGGCGCAAATCTCCGGTGTTCCGCCGTGAAGTCGCTCACACACCCTGAATTGCACTCATTGTAACTCAATCGTCATGCGCCGTATGGGTTTTTGCCGCATGGCGCTCCTGCCGTGCCTGCTGGCGTACCTCTTCCTGGAGCAGGTCCCGCAGCCGACTACGCGCTTTATGCAATTGCGACTTCGAATTTCCCACCGAGCATCCCATGATGTTCGCGATCTCGTTGTGCTCGTAGCCCTGGACGTCATGAAGCACAAACACCGTCCGGTAGCCCGGTGGCAACTTTTCAACCGAACGTTCTAGATTGACCCGGTCCACGGCGCCGCTCAAACGCAAATCCGGCGCGCCGATGTCTTTTCTGGGGCCGCCCGTTTCATCGTCGGGATCCGTCGTTTCTTCGAGCGAGGCCACCGGGAGCGACTTTTTGCGCAGCCGCATCAGCACCACATTGACCGTCATCCGGTGCAACCAGGTCGAAAAGGCCGACTCTCCACGGAAGGTCCCAATCTTACGGAAGAGTTGCAGAAAAGCTTCCTGCATCAGGTCTTCCGCATCGGATGGGTTATTCACCATGCGCAGGCACAAAGCATAGACGCGACGGCCATGCAAGTGGTACAGAAATTCAAAGGCCGCAGCATCCCCGGCCTGGGCCAGGCGGATGGCCTCCGCTTCAGTCACCGGTTTGGTGAACTGCCGAGAGGTCGACGCATCGGGATCGCTTGGTCGGTTTCTGGCCAACGGTCCAATAGCGGCGCATCCACCACTTCGGATGCGCCGAATACCCCCTTGAGTTGTCCTGGCACAAGCCCGCAGGCCTTAAACAGATACCCCCGAAGGGGCGCTTATTCCCCGGGAAGGTTCCCCGGAGCCCTGCGAGCGAGCAGGCTCGATCATTCTCCCGCGATCGAGGTCATTCGTCTATGGCGGATCACAGGCTGGCGGGAAGGGACGAGGACTTCCTGGAGCTGAGATTGCCGGCGAACGGCATTTTGGAAAGCAACAAGCTGGCTCTCGGGCAGGGCAATCAAGAAAGACTTGAAGACGACAATGGCCTCTCTCAGGCAGGTATTCAAGTCGTAGTGGTCCGCGTCCACCTCAGCCCACATTTTCTTGGGATTCAAAGAGGTTTCTTCGGCGAGGTCGTCGGCGGCAAGGCGAAACTCGATTCGAGTTGCCGGACCTCCTTGTGGAAAACCTGTGCTTTTTCATCAGGTAACTGCGCGCCAATCGACTCTGACACACTTACCGCGGGCTGGGGGACGGTTGCAGTCTGTCACGGAGCTCTCCGTTGTGAAGAGGATGGGGAGTGTAGCAAAAACGCGGCAAAGGTGTAGGTATTTGTCCCACCAAGCAGCGGGTGTTGGCTCTAGGATCGCCAAGGCAAGAAATATCCCATTTCTTGCTCAATCCGTGCGCGCGCCGCTATACTCGGACGCCATTGCCTTCGAAAGGATTTTCGACTTGCAATTCGAGCCGCGCGACCAACTTGAACAGCGCCAGAAGAAACTTGCACAGATCCAGGCGCTGGGGCACGATCCGTATCCACGGGAATTCCGCTGGACGGATACACCCGCTGCACTGGTAGACAAGTACAGTCAGACCCCTGGCGTGGAATTGCAGGCAATCAAGAGCGAGGTGCGGGTCGCTGGCCGCATCGTGTCCCTCCGGCTGATGGGGAAAGCGGGTTTTGCACACCTGCAAGGGGCGGGCAAGCGCGTTCAGATCTATGTAAAGAAAGACGTTGTCGGCGAACATGGATTCCAACTGTTTCATCTGCTGGACTTGGGAGATTCGATTGGCGTGCGCGGGCACCTGTTTCGAACGAAGACCAATGAGTTGTCCATTTGGGTCGAGGAGATTTTCTTTCTTTCGAAAGCGCTGCTGCCGCTGCCGGAAAAATGGCATGGCCTGACGGACATCGAGCTGCGCTATCGCCAGCGGTATTTGGATCTGATCGCCAATGAAAAGTCACGCGAGGTGTTCGTGACACGGGCGCGAATCATCCAGGAATTGCGCCGGTTCTTTGATGCGCGAGGGTACATCGAAGTCGAAACGCCGATGATGCATCCCATCCCCGGGGGCGCCGCCGCGCGGCCGTTCACGACGCACCACAACACGCTGGACATCGATTTGTACCTGCGCATCGCGCCGGAGCTGTATCTAAAGAGGTTGACGGTCGGGGGGTTCGACCGCGTGTACGAGATCAACCGCAACTTCCGCAATGAAGGCATTTCCACACAGCACAATCCCGAATTCACGATGCTGGAATTCTACGAGGCCTACAGTAATTATCGCGATTTGATGGACATGAACGAACAGCTGTTCGCGCTGCTGGCAAAGAACATTACCGGCTCAACCACGGTGAAGTACGGCGGCGCCGAGCTTGATTTTTCGAAGATGCAACGGCTCTCCATGCGCGAGGCGATCGTCAAGTATTGGCCGGCGGCGGCGGGTGAGGCGCCTATATGCGAAAGATTAGCCTCGCCGGGCGGCGCTCAGGAAGCCACAAATCGCTATAACCTGTGGGCGAAGGGCGCCGGCGCGCCTTACGTGGCGGCCAAAGGGACGTTGACAGATGGGGAATGGACCGGACTCCTTTTCGAAGCCATGGCCGAAGATAAACTTGTCCAGCCCACGATCCTTTACGACTTTCCGACGGAAATCTCACCGCTTTCGAAACAAAAGCCGGAGGATCCATCACTGACGGAACGATTCGAAATATACGTTGCGGGGATGGAAGTGGCGAACGGCTTCTCCGAGTTGAACGACCCTGCCGAGCAGGAGCGGCGTTTTCTTGCGCAGATCGCGCAGGGCGGCGAAGAAGTCCCGAAACAGCTCGACGCGGATTACATCCGCGCTCTGTGCCACGGCATGCCCCCGACGGCCGGCGAAGGCATTGGCATCGACCGCCTGACGATGCTGCTGACGGACTCGCCTTCGATCCGTGACGTGATCCTCTTCCCCTTGCTGCGCCCGGAAGGCGGCGAATCATCTTCTACTTCCGATGCGCGGGGCGCGTAACGCTTCTTGATCTGGATGTGATCTGGAGGACTCTTCCTTTTCCAAATGATAAGCTGTTGGACATGCGAAGGGCACACATCTGGGCGACTGTCGCTTTGATGGCGCTCTTCACGTACTACGAAGTCTATCGCTGGGTTCCCCTAGGCCGATGGAATTGGCAATTTGCTTGGCCAGTGAACAACGATCAGTTCTATCCCGACATCGTTATTGGCGTTCTTCTAGTGTGGATCGCCTGGTCTTTTGCACGAATCCGTCGTGTCTCAATGTGGATTGGGACTTCCTTGCTGGCACTGTGGACGGTCGTTCATTTGTTCGACTGGCGGATTCCATACGCGAAGAACTCGCCAGATGATCAGGGCCGTTTTAGCTTCTACAGCCAGCACACTCAAATTTTTCCTGTGATCGGTGACCACTATCCTCCCGACGCCGGCCATGCCCTCTTAGATTTTCTTCTTTTCCCAACCTTGGCGCTCGCACTGATGGCTACAATCGCAAATCTCCGTACCGATCGGCCTTCCCCCAATGCGCTTTGAATGGTTCGTGGCGCAGCGGTACCTGCGGTCGCCGTACCGGCCGACGGTCCTGCGGCTGGTCACGCTCTTCTCCATGATCGGTGTGGCCGCGGGCGTGGCGACGCTGGTGATCGCGCTCTCGATGAACACGGGTTTCCGCGAGACGCTGCAAGACCGGCTGCTTGGCGTGACAGCCCATGTCTCTCTTACGCGACCGGGCACAGGGGGAATCAAGAACTACGAAGAAATGGCCACTAAGCTCGCCGCCGCAACTGGCGCACATTCCGTGACGCCGGCGGTCTACCAGCCGGTGCTGCTTTCCTTCGGTGGGCAAGCGCGAGGCGTGGTCACGAAAGGCATCGACCTCGAGCGGGAGCGGAAAAGCGACGAAGCGCTGCAGCGCATCGCCGCCGGAAGCTTGGACTTTTCTCCGGACGTGGATGGGATTGAAGCGCTGCTCATTGGAAAACAGCTTGCGGAAGAATGGAAAATCTCCCCGGGCGATTACGTGACGCTCACAAGTCCGCAGGGACGATTGACGCCCTTCGGATTGATGCCGCGGACACGGCGGTTTCGAGTTACAGGTGTTTTCGATTCGGGCTTTTACGATTACGACGAGAACTGGTGTTTCATGACGCTGGCCGCGGCGCAGGGGCTTTCCGGCGCGGGCGACGTCGTCAACGTCCTCGAGTTCCGGCTGAATCAGCCGGAACGCGCGGGCGAAATTGCGGAACAGATCCGGCAAGCCGCGGGACCGGGGTTTTCAGCGACGACGTGGATGGAAGAAAATCGCGCGCTGTTCCGGGCGCTGCGACTGGAAAAGCTGGTCACGGCGATCTTCATCGGCCTGATTACTTTCGTCGCCGGTCTCAACATCCTGGTGGTTCTTTCCATGACGGTCATCGACAAAGCGCGCGATATCGCCGTGCTACGGTCCATGGGCGCGCGCAGCGAGCAGATTCGCACGATTTTTCTTTGGCAGGGAATCAGCATCGGAGCTACGGGCACACTCATCGGCCTGTTCATCGGCTACACGTTCTCGTTTGTGGCGGGTAGCTACCATCTGATTCCTCTGGATCCGCAGGTGTACGCCGTACCTTATGTGCCATTCCATTCAAATATTTTCGATGGCGTGTGGATCACCACCGTGGCGATGGGAATCTCTATCGCGGCAACGATTTTGCCGGCTCGGGCTGCCGTGCGGCTCCTGCCGGTGGAAATCCTCCGGTATGAATGAAGGGCGGGAACTGGCAAGCGGGAATGATATTCCGGAGTCCATTTGGCGCGAGATTTGCTCCTAGTAGGGCGGAGAGGCAGGTGGGTGAGACCGGGGCGCATCCTTCGACCCCCGGCCGGGGCAAATACTCGCCGCAAGCTGTTGAAAACAGAAAGATTATAAGTGTTTCAGTTTGACCCAGAATTGCCCTCTTTTCGGCAGGCAATGGACTGGCGAAAATGGGAAACACTTTAGGTTAATGGAAGCACAGGTTGCACGCATTCATCACGGCACGGGGATGGCGGCGGAAGCATCTAACGAAGGAAGGGCGCGAGAAGACGCCAAAAGGACTAAGAACACAGTGATCCAGCAAGCACAATTCGCGAGCGGGGTGGCGCCAGAGGATCCACGCAACGCGGTAGTTGTGCTGGAATCGCGCGGTCTGAAGAAGACGTATGGCAGCGGGGAGAAAAGCATTTGCGTTCTGGCGGATGCAAACTTGAGTTTGCGGCAAGGAGAGATGGTGGCGATCGTCGCGCCGTCCGGAGCCGGCAAAAGTACTTTGCTGCACCTGCTGGCCGCGCTAGACACGCCAACGAGCGGTACAGTATACTTCGCAAAGAAAGCCATTGAATCGATTGATGACGCGGCGCTGGCGGATTTTCGGAATCGTGCCATCGGATTTTTGTGGCAACGCCATCAGTTACTGCCGGATTTTACGGCTGCGGAAAACGTAGCCATGCCGCTGCTGGTGCGCGGCGAAGATTTCACAACCGCGTTGGGGTTGGCGCGGAAGTGGCTGGCGGAGGTGGGCTTGGAGAACCGGGCCGATCATCGCGCAGGGGAACTCTCCGGAGGGGAACAGCAGCGCGTCGCTATTGCCCGGGCGCTCGTCACTGGGCCGTCGGTGCTGCTGGCAGATGAACCTACCGGAGATTTGGACGAGCAGAATGCTTGGGCCGTGTTCGGGTTGCTGGAACGGCTGCATCGCGCGCACAAGTTGACGTCGCTAATTGCGACGCACAACCTGGCGCTCGCCGCGCGGTGTGATCGGGTTCTTGCACTGGAACATGGCGTTCTGCGAACTCGCGAGGCTGCGGCCGCTGCGAGCGGGGCCCCCACGGGAGAAGCGAGCTAACGTGTTCGAACGTTATACAGAGAAGGCGCGACGCGTCATATTCTTTGCAAGGTACGAAGCCAGCCAGTATGGCAGCCCGTACATCGAGACAGAGCATTTGCTGCTCGGCTTGATGCGCGAGGACAAAGCGCTGGCCAACCGTTTCCTGCGCCAGCAAGGCTCAATCGAATCCATACGCAAAGAGATCGAGGCGCGTATCACGATTCGCGAGCGCATTTCGACTTCCGTCGAAGTGCCGCTCAGCGCGGAGTGCAAGCGCATCCTTAATATGGCGGCGGAAGAGGCCGAGCGGCTGGGCCACAAACACG
>WNEZ01053199.1_pt1 | contig 10388 bp, 8 predicted proteins | sample 5400521 | NCBI WGS metagenome assembly WNEZ01 (sample SAMN13153339, study PRJNA577476) | soil metagenome | isolation source: 120 cm saprolite under Douglas fir tree site 2 hole 1 replicate 1 | place: USA:California | collected 2015-04-18
CGAAGCCGGCTTCGTCGAGGGCCGCAACGTAGCCATCGAATATCGCTGGGCGGAAGACCAATACGATCGGCTGCCGGCATTGGCCGCCGACCTCGTTCGCCGCCAGGTGGCGGTGATTGCGACGATCGGTGGAAATCCTTCGTCATCGGCGGCAAAGGCGGCGACCGCAACGATTCCGGTCGTCTTTCACGGCAGCGTCGACCCGGTCGAAGCCGGATTTGTCGCCAGCCTGAATCGGCCGGGCGGCAATCTCACGGGGGTGGTCACGTTGAACACGGAACTGGGGCAGAAGCGGCTCGAGCTGATCCACGAGCTGGTGCCCACGGCGACCACGATCGGCCTCCTTCTCAACCCGACCAACGCGGTTGCCGAGATTCAATCGAAAGACCTGCAGGCGGCGGCGCGCACGCTCGGGCTGCAGCTGCGCGTCCTGCATGCGAGCACCGAACGCGATTTCGACGAGGTATTCGCAACCTTGATCCGGCTGCGAGCGGGCGGGCTCGTCATCGGTAGCGATGGTTTCTTCGTCAGCCGGAGCGAACAGCTCGCCGCCCTGACGGTCCGCCACGCGCTGCCCGCGATCTTCCAATATCGCGCGTTTGTCACGGCCGGCGGGCTGATGAGCTACGGAGGCAGCGTCACGGACTCCTTCCGTCTGTCCGGCATCTATACCGGCCGCATTCTCAAGGGCGAGAAGCCGGCCGACCTGCCGGTGCAGCAGGCCACGAAAGTCGAGTTGATGATCAATCTCAAGACTGCCAAGGCGCTCGGCCTGACTGTCCCGTTGCCGCTCCTCGGCCGCGCCGACGAGGTGATCGAATAAAGACTGGAACGGTCGAACCGGAGTGCGTCGGCTGCAGGCCGGCCGATAGCGGACGGCGCAACCGAGGACCGCGCGGACTTTTTCGCGAGCGCCGCGGTTGCGCTCCACCTCGTCGGCGATGACGGCACCATCCTGCAGGCAACCCGGCCGAGCTCAATCTGCTCGGATATCGCGCCGACGAATATGTCGGCCGCAACATCGCGGATTTTCACGTCGACAAGCATGCCGTCGCGGACATTCTCCTCCGCCTCGCCAACTGCGAAGGGCTGATCCGGCGCGCCTGCGCCAAGGCGATCGCGCGACGGAAATTCCCGCCACCGCCGGCGCAAGATCGCTGCCGACGATCCTCGTCGCCCGCGACCCTGGATTGCCTGCGAGGCCGGCCCGTGATGATATATCGGGAGCCAAGAGGACCATGTCGGTCAGCAAGGGGGAAACGCTGTCATGCAGACCAAACATCGGCTGCTTTCGTCGTTCGGTGGCGCGACGTTCCTGGCCATCGCCAGCCTCGGCTGCGTCGAGGCCGCGCCGTTTCTGATCGTCGGCAACGACGAGAAGCTCCTCTGGGACGATCAGGGCAAACCGATCGTCTCTCCGGCGGGAAAGGATTCGGTGGTGATCCTCGACCTCGCCGATCCGGAAAGCCCGAAGATCGTCGCCAACCTGCCGCTGAAGAATTCGGTCGTCGGTCCTCCGGTCAACGTCGCGATCGACCCCACCGGCTCGATCGCCTTGGTCGCCGATTCGATCGACGTCACCAAGGACGGCGACGCCCTCAAGATGATCCCCGACAACAAGGTCTACGTCATCGACCTCAAGGCGAACCCGGCCAAGCTCGCCGCGACGGTGACGGTCGGCAAGCAGCCGTCGGGCCTGAGCTTCAATCCGGCGGGCAACCTCGCGCTCGTCGCCAACCGGCTCGACAAGTCGATCAGCGTCCTGTCGGTCAAGGGCAGCGAGGTGAAAGTCCTCGACACGGTCGACGTCGGCGACATCGTTTCGCACGTCGAGTTCACGCCCGACGGCAAGCGCGCGCTCGCCACCAAGTTCAACGCGCACAAGGTTTCGCTGCTCAACGTCGACGGCGACAAGGTCACCTACAGCAAGCTCGACCTGCCGACCGGACAATGGCCCTACAACGTCGCGGTGGCGCCGAGCGGCAAGATTGCCCTCACCGCCGACAATGGCGGCGCCGGCTCCTCCGACGGCAGCGTCGATATCGTGAGCGTGGTCGACCTCGAGCTCGATCCGATCCGCATCACCGACCGGGTCGTGGTCGGCGACGGGCCGGAAGGGCTCGCCATCTCGCCGAAGGGCGACGTCGCGGTCGCCGTCATCTTGGCCGGCTCCAACAACAAGAGCGCCTATTTCCACAAGCGCAACGGCAGCGCCACGGTCCTGCGGATCGACGGCAAGAAGGTCACCAAGGTCGGCGAGGTCGAATTGGGCGGATTGCCGGAAGGGGCGGCGTTCACGCCCGACGGAAAATATCTGCTGGTCGGCAATTACCTCGACCAGGATCTTTCCATCCTCAAGGTCGACGGCACCACCGTCACCGATACCGGCAAGCGGTTCAAGCTGCCCGGCCACCCGGCCTCGGTCAGGATGAGCGCACGCTGACGACTTGTGCGGCCGCGGCCGGCTCCGGTCCCGGACATGGTCGCAGCGCATCGACGCCGCACGCGTTGAGACGTCGCTAGACCGAGCCGCGTTCCGGCGGCGATTGCCTGCTCTGGATCGTCGCTGCGTTCGGATCGGAGGGTCCAAGCGCAGGAGGGGAACGTGCGTGCCGGAACAAGGACGCGATGGCTGCCGCCAAGAGGAGAACCGATGACCGGACCGGATCGAGCCCGCGCGCGTGCGTTTGCCGTAACGTGCCTCATCTTGCTAGCGCTCCTCGGCAGCGCAATCCACGGCTTTGCCGCCGAGCAGCCCGGCGATCGACCGCCGACGCCTTGCGCCCAGTGCCCCGCGAGCGCGCCCGACCGGGATGAGACAATGGGCCGCTCGGGCCCCAGCTTGGCGCCGTCGGCGGTGAAGAGCTGGCACTATCAGCTGCAGAACATCGATCCCGGCGCGATCGCCGCCTCGTCCGCCGACATGGCGGTGATCGACTATGGCGGCGAGGAACGTCCGTTCACCAAGGACGAGGTCGACGCGATGCGCCACAAGCCCGACGGCTCGCGCCGCATCGTGCTCGCCTACATGAGCATCGGGGAGGCCGAGAACTATCGCTGGTACTGGCCACTGCGCTCGCGGGCCTGGCTCGGCCGCGAAGATCCGGAATGGCCGGGAAACTACAACGTGCGCTTCTGGCACCCGGACTGGCAGGCGATCGTCTTCCAATACGTCGACACGATCATTGCCGCCGGATTCGACGGCGTCTACCTCGACCGGGTCGACGCGTTCGAGACCATGGGCCACCGGGACGACATGGTGGAGCTCGTCAATCGCGTCTCGCAGCGGGCCAAGTCGAAGCGCGCGGATTCTTTGGTGGTCTCGCAGAACGGCGACGCCCTGATCCCCGATCCGAAGTTTCGCCGGGCGATCGATGCCTTTGCGCGCGAGGACCTGTTCTATGGCGAGAACACCGACGGCGAGCGCAACCTCGCCGACGGCATTCGCCGGAACATCGGGCGCCTGAAGATGCTGGCGGCCGAAGGCAAGCCGGTATTCGTGGTCGAATATCCGCGCGACGACGACCAGGCGCGCACCGTCTGGCGCGAGATCAACGCGGAGAGTTTCATCGGATTGCTGGCCAACCGCGCGCTCGATGGCCGCTAGCACGTAGGATGCGGCCCACGGCGATGCCTAACGCGCGTTGCCGCCGTCGGTCGCCTTGCGCGCCGCCACCCGCTCGAAGCGGATCAGCGAGAAGTGCCCGAACGGCGGCATCGGGCGGCGCTCGACGACGCGCACGCCGCCGTGCCGCCCGACCCATTGCGCCAGCCGCTCCCAGCGGAATTCCGGCCGCCAGCCGAGCCGCCGCGCCACCGGCGCAAAGCCCTGCTCGAACGCGCGGCGGGGCCCGGATTCGGCCCCGAGGTGGTTGACCAGGATGATCTCGCCGCCCGGCCTGGTGACGCGGGCGAACTCGTCGAGGGTCGCCTCCGGGTCGGGCACCGCGGTAATGACGTATTGGGCGACCACCGCGTCGAAAAAGGCATCGGGGAAGCCGAGATGCCGGGCATCCATCACGGCGAGCGCATCCACGTGCGCGAGCCGGTGGCCGGCGACGCGCCCGTGCGCCTTGCGCAACATCGGCTCGGAATAATCGACGCCGACGATGCGATTCGCGGCCGAATAGTCCATCAGCGAAATGCCGGTGCCGATGCCGACGTCGAGGATGCGTCCGCCGACGCGCTCGGCTGCCGCGATCGAGGCCTTGCGGCCGGCGTCGAACACCGCGCCGAACACGAAATCGTAGATCGGCGCCCAGCGCGCATAGGCCTTGGCGACCGTGCTTATGTCGATCTCGCCAGCCATCGCCCCCGTCACTCAGGCCGTCGCATCGATCGCAGCCCGGAAGGAGCCGGGATTGATGCCGCGCGGCACGCAGCCCGCATTCCGCTTCGCTCCATGCGGGCTGCGGCTACAGGCCGCTCGCGCGGGACAGCGCGCGAGCCTCGCGCGCCGGCAGCGTCGGCGCCGCCGGCACCGCGCTCTGGATGAAGCCGCCGCCGAGCACCCGCGCCTGACCGTCGGCCGCGTCGTAGAACACGCAGGCCTGCCCGGGCGAGACGCCGTCCTCGCTGGCGACGAAATCGACCTCGACGCCGCCGGCGCCGCGGCTCAGCCAGGCCGGCTGCGGCGGCCGGGTCGAGCGCACCTTGACGAAGACCTCGTGCCAGCCGGCGCACAGCGCATGGTCGATGCTGCCCTCGCCCAGCCAGTTGACCTCGCGCAGCCGCATCCGGCTGGTGCGCAAGGCATCGCGCGGCCCGACCACGACGCGGCGCGCGGCGGCATCGAGCCGGACCACGTAGAGCGGATGGCCGGCGGCGATGCCGAGCCCGCGCCGCTGGCCGACGGTGAAATGGATGATGCCGGAATGTCGGCCCAGCACGCGGCCGTCGAGATCGACGATGTCGCCCGGCTCAGCCGCGCCCGGCTTGAGCCGCTCACCTCGCTGTAGCGGCCGGACGGCACGAAACAGATGTCCTGGCTGTCGTGCTTGTCGGCGACCGGGAGGTCGAACCGGCGCGCCAGCTCGCGCGTCTCCGCCTTGGACTTGTCGCCGAGCGGGAAGCGCAGGAGATCGAGCTGCTCGCGGGTCGTGGCGAACAGGAAATAGCTCTGATCACGGTCCTCCTCGCGGGCGCGATAGAGGCCGCGGCCGCCGGCCGGCAGCGGCCGCGACGCGACGTAATGGCCGGTCGCCAGCACCTTGGCGCCGAGCTCGCGCGCGGTCACGAGCAGGTCGCGGAACTTGATCGACTGGTTGCACTCGACGCACGGCACCGGCGTCTCGCCCGCGACGTAGCTTTCGGCGAAGCGGTCAATCACCATCTCCTTGAAGCGGCTCTCGTAGTCGAGCACGTAGTGGGGAATGCCGATCCGCTCCGCCACCGCGCGCGCATCGTAGATGTCCTGGCCGGCGCAACAGGCGCCCTTGCGGTGGGTCGCGGCGCCGTGGTCGTAGAGCTGCAGGGTCACGCCGACGACGTCGTAACCTTCGGCCTCGAGCAGCGCCGCCGTGACCGAGGAATCGACGCCGCCCGACATCGCGACGACCACCCGGGTGTCCCGCGGCCGGCCTTCGACATCGAGGCTGTTGAGCATCATTTCCGGCCTCATCATCCGCGCGGCCACAAGCGCGATCGCGCGCACACAAACTCAGTCACGCGCGCCAACTCGCGCTCAAGTCGCCCAGTTACGTCGGCCTTATTATAGGCATTCGAGCGGCGGACCGCACGGGGCGACGGACGCGGCGGGACCGGGCGTCGACGCGGCAGTTCTTGCCGGGGTCGCGCCCGAAGAAGCCCCGCGCGCGGGCCGCGGCGACTCCGGAGCCATTCCTCAAGCTATTGAAACAAATGAAGTTCTAGAGGATGGCCGAGAGCTCGGGGGGTGGCCCATGGCTTGCAACCCCGGGGCTGGTCGAGCCCTTGCGGGAGGGTATTCGTGCCGCGCGTCGCGCCTGAAGCAAGCGTAATCCAGCCGCATCGCCATGGCGTCGGCGCGCGCCACCACGCCGCCGCCACGGCCAAGCCGGCGGAGTTCGTCGCGCTCCTCGGCGAGACCGACGACACCCCGACCGCGTCCCCCAGTCCTCAAGGCTCCCTCCTCGCCGCGGCGAGCGGCTTGCCGGCCAGCATCCAGCCCAACGCACCGACCGGCGACGCGCAACCCAGCATCGTCCCGCAAATCGCGGAGAATACGGACTGCGGAAGCGAGGACCAATCGGCGGCCACGCCACCACCGGCACCAGCCGCGACCGCCGACACCGATGGCGGGACCGAAGTCAAGGAGAAGGCCTCGAAGCTCGAGGACGCGACGATATCGGCGATCGACGACGTGAAGCCGGCGGGGACCGATACCGGCCCGCCCGCCCCTACCTCGGACGGGACGGCCCCGGCACAGGCGGTCGTCGTCGCGGTGGCGCCGGCACAAGTCGCCGCGATCGCCGCGCCGCCCCCTGCGGCCGTGCCGATCACGGACGTGCCAGTCGCCAATGGGCCGGTCATCCCGGCCGGGGAGCCAGCCTCCGATCGGGCGGCGATCATCGCCGAGCTCGCGCCGTCGAATGCCGCGGCAGCTGCCGGCACCCGCGGCGCGCCGCCGGAAGGCGCCGGGCGTCCTGCTGCCGAGGACGGCAAGGGTCAGCCGCCGCGCAAGGGCGCAGCCGGGCTCAGCGGCATCGAGGCGCCCAGCAGCGGCAACAATGCAACCAAGGCGGTCCATGCCAAGCCGGGCGGCGGCACGGACAATGCCGCGCCGGCCGCGGGCGGCGGCTTGGCGAGACCTCGATCCGCCCGCCGGCAGAGACGCAAGCGGACGGCGCAGCCGACAGGTCCGTGACCCAGCTCGCCGTCCTGCAGCAACCGGGCGAGCGAGCGGCGAACGTCGTCGCGGCCGCCGCTCCCGCCGGGGGCTATGCCGCCGGCTCGATCGCCACCGCCGTGCCGATCGCGGGGCTCGCGCTGCAAATCGCGGCGCGCGCGCAAGCCGGCAGCAACCGCTTCGAGATCCGGCTCGATCCGCCGGAGCTCGGACGGATCGACGTGCGCCTCGACGTCGATCGCGAGGGCCGGGTCAGCTCGCGCCTCGTGGCCGAGAAGGCGGAGACGCTCGAGCTGTTGCGGCGCGAGGCGCCCGAGCTCGAGCGCGCGCTGCAGCAGGCCGGTCTCAAGACCAGCGACAACGGCATGCAATTCACGTTGCGCGACCAATCGTTCGGCGGCGCAAACCAGGACTCCCGCGACAGCTATTGGGGCGCCGCCGCCAAGCTCGTCGTTCAGGATCCCGAGATGGACGCGGTCGACAGCCTGCCGGGAAACCGTGACCGCTCGTTGCAGCTCGGCACCGGCATCGATATTCGCGTGTGAGGACCCAAATGGCCGACCCCGTTCTCAATCCCGTCACCCCGTCGATCACCGCCGCGACGGCGGCCACCGCCGGCGGCAGCTCCTCGACCGGCTCGACCGGCGTCGGCCAGCACATGATAGCCGACAATTTCCAGACCTTCCTGACGCTGTTGACGACACAGCTCAAGAACCAGAATCCGCTCGACCCGCTCGACACCAACCAGTTCACCCAGCAGCTCGTGATGTTCGCGCAGGTGGAGCAACAGCTGAAGCAGAACGATCAACTGGCGACGCTGGTATCGCTGGAGAAGAACGCGCAGGCGACCACCGCGCTCGCCTATGTGGGCCAGACCGTCGCGGTCAACGGCCAGACCGCCGCGCTCGCCAGCGGCCAGGCGATCTGGAGCCTGCAGGCGCCCAAGCCGGCGGCCGCCACCGTCACGATCACGAGCTCGACCGGGCAGACCGTCTATAGCGGCCGCTACACCTTGCAGGCGGGCACCCAGAACTTTGCCTGGGACGGCCGCGACAACAACGGCGTAAAATGGCCGGACGGCAACTACACGATCTCGGTGAGCGCCAAGGACGCCAGCGGCCAGGCGGTTTCGATCCCGAGCGAGGTCCAGGGCCGGGTCGATTCGGTCGACCTCACCCAAAGCCCACCGGCGCTCTCGATCGGCGGGCAGACCTTCACGCTCGACAAGATCAAGCGCGTGGTGCGTGCCGGCGCCTGACGTCCAGTCGATCGAACAGCAATCGTCGCGACAGCGCATCAAAGCGCCGACTTTCGCAGCAGACGGTCTCCGTTCCGTTCTCTGCAATTACTTTCCGCAGAAATTGCTGCCGCCTACGGTTTATCGGCACAGCCCGTATCTGCCGCGAAAGGGATAACGCAATGGGTTTCAACGATTACCGTGATCATAGTGTCGCCATTGGCTCGCCATCGAATGGATGAAGGTTGCGGCGCGAGCCGCGCCACAACAAGGCGGCGCGAAAAATTCGTCGCTACCCCGGCGACCACCTGCCCGGCGCCGGTTCAGACGCCGCACATTGCCTGCGCTTGTTAGACGCAGGATTGCGCAGAGGATTCTTTTGGAGGCGGGTCCGCCGCCCGCAGGTTATTTCTTCTTACGGCGTTTCTTGCGGGCCTTCTTTGCCGATTTATCGATCAAGAAATCCTGAAGCTTCTTGCCTGCCTTGAGCCTGGCAACCAACCAGCGCGGTCTCGCGCCGCGGCCTGCCCAGGTCTCCCCGCTCGCCGGGTCGCGGTATTTGGCGGGGACCTTCCGCCCTTTCATCGCGCTTACCCGCCGGCCTCGCCGGCCTCGCCGGCCGTTACCGACCGCATCCCCGCCCAGCCGCGAGAGCTGCGACTTCAATTCGTCGGCCCTTTGGCCGAGGACACTCCCGATAGTATCTCGAAGCTTGAGAAGGGCATCGACTGACATCGATGTAAGATTCGCTTTGGCCATGACCAGCTCCTGGAGAAAGTTGTACCGGCTTAGCCTAAAATACCTAATCTTTGCACGTGCAAAATGTTGACTTCGGTTGTACTTGCAGTCCGATGCTACCGAGATACCGCAGGTAAGGAAAACGATTGGCTGGTGCCATAGCCCCTTGCAATGCAGCAATCGCCTCGTCGCTCGTTAATTTTCAAAATCCATGTCCGGTTCGGACCGCAATACCTCCATGGGCCTCCCGCCTGTCGGGGCCCTGTGGAATTGTTGAAAAGTCGGGTTCCCCTAAATTCCTCGTAAATCCCTCATGCAATTCCAATGAAGCGAATAGTCATAATCGGTGTCCGATTGGCGAACGCGAATCGGCGCCTTGACCCTTTCAGCCAAAGCCGATTCGTCGAGATGCCGCTTTGGACCCTGCAATATCGTTTTCAGGAAAGCAAGGTGCCGTGCGCCGCCGTCATTGATGGCGGCGCCATGCCGTACGAATCTGTGTCGGATGGGGTTTGGCCGGCGCCGTCGTCCGCATTCATTTCCGCTTGCGGCGGGATTTTTTCGTAACGGTTGCCTTGCGGGCCGCGGCCAATTTGTTGATCGCGAACTCCTCGACCTTATGGCCTTGCTTGAGCAGCGCCGCGAGCCAGCGCGGCCGCGCGCCGCGGCCGGCCCAAGTTTCACCGGCCGGCCCGCGGTATTTCGGCGGCACTTTGCGCCCTTTCATTGCAGAACCGCGGCCCCATCCGCGCGCCTTTCGAAAACCGCCGCGTCCGTCGACGGCACTTCCGGGACCCAGGCGGGAAAGCTGCTGCTCGAGCTCGCCGCGCTTTTGATGGAGCTTTCTATCGATATCGGCGCGCAGCGAAAGCAATGCATCGACATCCATGCTTTTCAAGTTGATTGCCGGCATAAGGGCCTCCTATTCGTCGTGCGGCTCGCGGCTTGATAGAACTATTCAACCGAAAGCGCAAAGCACGCAAAGGTGGCACGCGTCGGCAACATATACTTATGTTGAAAACCCCGGGAAATCCCCGGGGTTTCCCGGATCGCGGGTAAAATAATCGGAAAGACATCGTAAAGACGGCGGGAAAGCCCGCGGATCGTGAGCCGCACGACCTCGACCGTCGACGGGACGATCAGGCGAGAAGGTGCTCGAGATCGGCCGAATTCGATCGACCAGTCGGAGCGTTACGCGTTCTGTCGCGCCCGACGGACGCTCAGCGCGAGAGCCCCTTTCCGGCGAGGTCGTCGAGGTAGTCCTGCCAATAAGCCGCGCGATTGCGGCCGAGCGCGAGCAAATAGTCCCAGCTATAGATGCCGGTCGAATGCAGATCGTCGAACACGAGCCGCACCGCATAATTGCCGATCGGGTTCACCTCGAGAATGAGCACGTTCTTCTTGCCCGCGACGGTCTTGCGCTCGTCGGGTGAATGGCCCTGCACCTCGGCGCTCGGGCTCTTGACCCGCAGGTATTCGGCGCCGAGCTCGAAGGTTTCCCCGTTGTCGAAGGCGACGGTCAGCGCCTTGCGGTCCTTATGCAGCCGCAGCTCGCTCGGCCATGGCGGATTGTCGTTCATTCTCGGT
>WNEZ01006332.1_pt1 | contig 10387 bp, 10 predicted proteins | sample 5400521 | NCBI WGS metagenome assembly WNEZ01 (sample SAMN13153339, study PRJNA577476) | soil metagenome | isolation source: 120 cm saprolite under Douglas fir tree site 2 hole 1 replicate 1 | place: USA:California | collected 2015-04-18
TGCTACGAGTGCTATGGGGCATTCCGCCGGAACGTAGAGATCCCGCAGGATACCCGGCGCTACACCGATCCCAATTATGACGAGACCCGGATCCCCGGCCAGGCGGGACTCTGGGCGAATATCCTCGTGGTCGCGGGTCTCCAGTTCCAGGTCATCCTGGGCCTGTTGGGACTTAGGGATACGCTCAAATACTCCGGCAACGTGTGGCTCATGAACATCTCCGATCCCCACTGCGCGTTCCAGCCGCTCGCGCTCACCGTGGGCGAGGTGAAAAAGGGCTGCGCCATCTGCGATCAGGGAAGTCTCGAGGAACTGCTCCGGGAGAATCTTGACGACAACCAGAGTACCGATTTCTCGAAATTCAATCCCGGAGAAAAGATGTTTGAGGATACCGAGGAGTCGAATAGCTCTTTGGTGAAGCTGTCAAAGGTAGTATGTAGCCTTTAGAAAACGGGGCATGTTCGCTTGCTCTGAACAATAGAAGAACGAGGCGGTTGGAGTCTAGGGTTGCAAAATCAGATTCGGTAGGGAGGGATAGCTCACAAATAGAGTTTGTTAGGCATGGATTCACTTCCACTCTGATCGACCCCATGTCGTGAAATGGGAGGAATGGCAAGGACAGCGCGTCGCTTTCCTATGTCACACCTTGAAGTTGTCCGCGCGTACGTTCGCGGACAGTATCGTCGCGGATCCCGCGTGTTTGCGGATGAAAGCGACGGTGCAGTTTTATCCTATGGCAGACATTTCCCGCTCGTTGTTCAAATACCGGGCGGCTTTTTAGTAAATGGCAGCCGATATTCCAACAGTACCGCTCGGCACCAGAATCTGGCGCTGCGTGCGCTCGCAGAATCGCGACAACGCTACGCGGTAGTGCCGTTCAATGCGATCGAGAGGGCAATGGCAGCTCTGAATCACAGAGTCCCAGTTTCCTTTCTGTCGGAACTGAAAGAGGCGGTCAGCATCACGGTTCCTTCAAGCGAAGAGAGGTGGCGGTCAGTTGAGTACATGAAACCAGATGGCACGGCAGCGCATCGGTCAGTCCATACACTGGGCGACAGCGTGATTCGCGTTCGCGATCACGGGTTCGTCTCGGCGGTCGACGAAACCGGCGTGGGCCGCGGCATCTATTTCTTCACCCAACTGCCTGGCAGGAAGACTCCCTCATCCTTGCAAGAGGCGCTGGATATGCTCAAACCGCCTTTTGTGCGGCACGCGGAAAAGGAAGGACTCGAGGTGAGGCGGCAGGGCGAGTGGTTCGCTGTACAGGTACGTACCAGGGCCCGGCAGTTGATGCGCGACGTGCGTCGTGGCGTTGCGGTGCGTGGGCAAGACCACGTGCTAGGCCGTGACGGACACCATCGACTGAAGCATTCCGTGATCTACAAGTACGGACGGAAAAAAGGCCAGGTTTTTGCGCGCGGTTCGATGCGTCATACGAGAGGAGAGCACCGGATGCTCGCTCTACCCGAGTGGTCTCGCATCGTCCATAGCGTTCAAGGCCGATCCTATAGTCTCAGTGGCAATTTCGACTGAGCTGGAACTTCGCCATTCCTCCCATCTGACGGCATGAATATCTACCAGGGCACTAAACGTGTCAGAACCGAACCGTCTGGCTCCATAACAAATTCGTTCTGTCATACCTGTTAGCGTGATTACCTTCTTTGATCAAAAAACCTGCGAAATACCCAAGTCGGACCGTCCATGTTCGACTCGTTGTATCCCTTGAAGGCTTAGGCCGGCGGGACAGGCGGCCCGTTGCAGGTATGGACATACATGAACCCGAGAAGATCATCTTCGAGTACACCGATGCACAGGCGCTCGAGGACGGTTTTCTTGATGCGGTCAACTGGGGATTTGTCAACCGGGTTACTCGTGCGGTCTTCGACCACTTTGCGCGCCCCATGGCGAACTTGCCCGAGGGCGGGATAGCGTTCGATATCGCCCCGCTTAGGGCAACGGTCCGGGCAGCGCTTGAGGTTGCGCCCGACGAGGATGGCTGGCGAAAAACCACGAACGAAGGAAAGGAACTGTGGCTGGTCCCTAATGAAGTACGAGGGCTCACGCTCATGTTTCCGGAGGATTGGTGATACCAAAACTTCAGATACGGTCCCCGGAACCGTCCGGCTTCAGCCTTCTACTTAAAAGCTTTTTCAGTGCGAATCAAGGGAGATGAACCTAGAATGCAAAGAGAAACCGTATCCGTATTGGTGGAAAATCTGGAGAAGCGACAGCGGGCGCTCAAAGTGTCGGAAGTGGCAGAGCTCTTTCAAGTAAGTCCCATGACGATCTACCGTGCCGCGAAAGAGGGGAGCCTGCCCTCATTCAAGGTAGGCAGTTCCCTCCGTTTTGATCCGAAGGCCGTCATCGCCTGGCTCAAGAGACAAATGTGCCTGCTGAGCCCGGTCTGAAGGTAACGATGAGCCGCTTTGCCCTTCCGAAGATGCCGGTCAGGTGACCACCACCTTCGGCGATTGTTCTTTCGGCGTATCCATTCCCGCGATCACATCAAAAGCCGTATTGACCCGTTCCAGCAGATCCTTCCCATGCCCTGCCTTGAGATACCGCATCGTTGAGCCGAGATCCTTGTGTCCCATCCAAACCTGCAGTGTCCGAATGTCAGTTCCTGCACGCAGCTGATTTGTTGCATACGTTGCCCGGAACTTGTGCAGGAACCAGTTCTTGCAGTGGGGTCCGGTACGGCAGTCACTATTCTTCTTGCCGCGACACGTCCGGCAATTAAGCCCCGCACGCCACGCAATCCGCTTCAAGCGCTCGAGAAAGTGGTAACTGACACAACCGGTTTGGCTCGGGAATACCCAAGGGCAGTCGAGATCAGCTGAGGCCCGTAAGACGCGGAGACTTTCAATCAGATGAGTAGGCAAGAGTGCTTCCCGCTCCTCCCAAGTCTTGGGGAAGAAGCCACATTCAGACTTGGCGGTCACCCGTGCCAACTGCTCTTCCAGGCTTATATCCCGCCACGTCAGGAACTGCACTTCTTTCTCCCGAAAGCCGGATCCCAGAAAAAACTGGAACAGCAGAAGATCCTGGGGCCGGCAGGCTACGAAAAACCGCTGCAGTTCTGCGGGGCCGTAGGCCTGGGGAATGCGTTCCACGTAGCGCGGCCAATCCCCGCGCCGCAAAAGCTTGTTGCGGCCGTGGGTTTTGAGCAGCTGCTCCACCACAATCATTTTGGTGCAGATCGTGCGGGGAGATAATTTTTTCTCCGCCGCCAGGAACTGGCGGAAGTCGAGCAGGGTGCGACGATCGACTTCGGCGAGTCCGCGCCTGCCGCAGCTCTCTTGGAAGTAAGTGAGTGCCGTCCGGTATTGCTTGAAAGTTTTGGGTGACCGCTGCACGCGCGTTTCATCCAGATACTCTGCGCAGGCCTCCTCCACGCCGAGACCTGTTGCACTCCGGTCTTCGGAAACGGCTACGCCGATCGCGCGGGCTCGCTGGGTGGTGATATGCCGCTCCAGCGCCAGTTGCGCGGCGGGCGCATCTTTGCCTAGGCCTATACGGTGGCGCCTGCCGCCTTCGCGCCAGTCCAGCGAGTAGTACCCTTCGGGGTGCTGTTCGATGTGACCCGCAACCAACACCAGGTCTTGTTTGACCCGGCCGGTCTTGCCGCGGACCACGGGACAATGCTGCCAACGGTTGGGTCCCCGTTTGATGTACTTGGTGAAGTTAACTGAGGCTATTTTCGCTTCCATGCCGTCTCCTGAGTAAAGTTGAGATGGGTGACCATCTCCTCAGGCAAACAAGACGGGTGGAAAGTGCCGACTCCGACGTCCTCAAGCGCTCTCCGCTGGAACTGACCATGGAACTGATGGGGTTTAACCCCTTCAATCCAAAAGTACTGGCGGAGGGGGCAGTCCGGCGCTAACCTTTCTCCGACCAAGTTCCCTGGTAACAGGGAAATATACAGGGAATTTCCGATTTCTCGCCCTCGAATTTGCGCTCCGTCCTCCCCAAGCAGCACATTCTGCTGGAGAAACTTTGCATTCTCCTCAAGTCGGAACAGGGAATTAACAGCGTAGTATCAGCGAAACGATCTTTGATGCCTAGCACACGAACAGGGAATCCATTTGCTACCACTTTCATTAGACCGACTTTAGCCGGTCGTGCTCGTTCTGGACATGACTTCCGCCTACGTTATGCGACCACGGTCCTGAACCACGGCTTCCCAGAAGGCGACTTCTGGACCGGCTAGCCCTCCGCGGTTCAACTTCTGGATTGCGCTAGCGTTATCCGCTCGTGATCCCCCGGGGAACGGCCGAGAAGACCACTTCCACGCGCAGTTGACTTGTTTGCGAATGGCGCAAAGCGACTAGCAGACTACGTCCGAGTGCCGCAGTCTTCCCTCCCCGACCGCTATGCAGGCGGCCTTGTTACGTGTGATAACCTGAAAAGTTACGACGGTCCAACGGGAGCCGGAGCGTCATGAGCAATTCCTCCGCCGATCGTCGCGCACCACTGGGACATTTCCTGCTCAGCCCACGCCGGGGCTGTACGACTGCGTGGTTGAAGCTTGGCGCGACGGCCAGTGCAGCCGCCACACTGAGGAGAGTTACATCCACCGGATTCGCCGCTTCCTCCTGTTTCGCAACGGCGCTCATCCACGTCAACTCGCAGAGCAGGATCTGAACCGGGTTCTGACCGGCGTCGGAAATCTTCATCGTTTCTCTCCGTTGGTCTTACGCGACGAGTGGAAGGAAGCGCTGCAGCAGAAGGTGCCGGCGCGGTGCCAACGTGCACGTGCCGTCATGCAGCTTCTGACGTTGTGTCGATGACGAGGAGGTTGTCTTGATGACACTGCAGCTGCTTGGCACGGCAAGGATCGGTCAACTGACCGGCAGCACGTCTCCCAGCGACCCGCCGTGGCCCGATCCGATCGATGCGCAAGGTTGGCCGCTCCTCAATGAAACCGGTAAGTGGGGCGTCAACGGCGTCGATCTCGGCGCCAATACCGAGCACGACGATGGCCGGCTGTATTTTTTCTTCGGCGACGTGGCGATCGATAAGAATCCTGACTTCATCGCTTGGACCGATGATCGGTCCGTCTTGCGCCATGGCGGTCACCTGGCGATTGGCTGGAACTTCTTCATTCCGAACGATCACCAGGGAGCAGTCGATACCACGGGACAACGGCGGTGGCGATTCTGCCTGAAATGCGGCGGCATGTTTTGGGCCCCGGACAACGTCCCGGCCGGCGTGTGCCCGAAGAACGGCGCACACGAGTTTCATTCCGAGAGCTTCGAGTTTTTTCTGCCCAACGATCACCAAGGCGCGACGGATGCGACCGGCCAGAAGGACTGGCGATTCTGCCGGAAGTGTCATGGGCTCTTCTGGGCGGAAAACGGCGATCCGACCGGTAGTATCTGTCCGAATCCTGACGGCGGCTCAACCCACGATCCGATCGGCTGGAACTTCCATCTGCCGAACGACCATCAGGGTGCCGGTCCTGCGACCGGACAACAATGGCGCTTTTGCGCCGGCTGTCACGGCCTGTTCTGGAACGAGGATGGGTTCAAAGGACTCTGTCCTGGAGCACCCGGGGGCGGTGTCCACTTGCACCCGCTACTGGGCGCACCCACAATGTTCGCGCCTTTCACCGTGGGTCCTCCGATTGGCGCGCTTGGAGCCAATGAGACGCCGACCGGTGCGTTCAGTTACGGCGGCAAGGTGTATGCGTTCGTCTGGGTAGGCCCCAATGTTAATCCGCTGCGCGTCGCAGGTTCCTATCTGGTGAGTAATCCGGATCCAGCGCATCGCAGCGTGTTCGATATCGAATCGCCAGTGTTCAGCAAATTTGACGGGAGCCCGGTCGGGTTCTGGCAGGTATGTCCTGTGGTGGTGAGGAACGCCGATCACCCGAAGCTGCCCGTGAGCGAAAATGCCACGGGTCTCGTCATGTTCGGCCAGGCCAGTACGATTCAGCTCGCGTGGATGCCGCTTCAACCGGGCATCGGGCCAGTCCGGAGTGATATCCGCTATTTCGCTGGTCCCGCCGCGAGTTGGACAGACGATCCTTCGCGGGCCGCGGCGCTGCCGTTCAATTTCGAGTCTCCATACACATCGGTCTCAGCTGCGTGGATCCCGCAGGCACGCCGCTGGATCCTGATCTACTCGGAGGCTAGCGATGGTGACGATTTCGCAACGTACCGGCGGCCGATCGTTGCGCGCATCAGCGAAGACCTCGTTGCTTGGTCCGATCGAACGGTGATCTTCGATCCTGCCAGCGCCTACGGACCGGGAGGCTTCATGCACTGGCCCTGCTCCGGCGACATCATCCAGTCGCACATCCCACCGCTGCCGCCTTTCGTGCAGGGCAGCACCACCGTGAGGGAGGACAGGCCGGGCTGGCCGTATGGCGCCTTTCTCCTGAACCGCTTCACCGAGTGGGATCAGCTCGCGCACGTTCTGACGATTCGTTACCTGTTATCGACTAGCAGGCCGTATCAAGTGCAGATGATGGAGACGCGACTACAGATCCCGCGGTCTCTCGATGTGTACACTGAACCGTGGAAGATAGCTTCCGGGTGATTGAACAGAATCCGGAATGCCAATCCGGGTCGCCCAGCCCAGAGGCCGATTACATCGACTACTCCGCATTCGCATGAAACGCTCGGCGCGAAGCCTGAGTTGACCTTCGCGAGCCGTACGTTAGGTAAGGACGTATGTAAGGCAATTGCAGCTAGTGTAGCTAGCGTTGCGGATTGGATTTTCCGGCGGCGGGCTGCGTTTTGTCCGCCTGCACAACTGCACCTTTCACAGGCGTCCATAAGATGTTGCCATGCTCGAATTCGGAGACGCGGCCAGTGCCGTCTTGGGTGGGGGCCTCGTCCGAGATCGGAAAACCGAGAGGGCTACCCGGGCCGCCGAGCTTGAGCCACAAATCGCGAATCTCCCCGGCAATTACGTGTGCGCCGGTTGTTTTTGTCCAATAGATGGAGGCCTCAAAATCCACGCCTTCGCCGGCATGAGGTTGCGAACAAGCCGGCATGACAAAGCCTGGCCCAGGTTTTACAGAGACAGTAGGCGCCGGGAGCCCGAATACGTGCCCGCGGAAATCCTGAACGTAAGCGCCGGAATTTTCCTGAAGCTGGTGCGGCTCGCCTTTTGCTTCGCGAAGCAGTCCAATTTTGCCCCCGAGCATTTTGTATTTTTCTTCGACCGCCATCCGGTTCTCCGGATCCGGCGGCGGAGGCGGAACTTTGGTTGCGACAAGTTCCTTAAGAAAAGCAACCACTCTTTGCCACCAGATAAGCCTGGTAAGCCCGTAAACAACGACTTTGCCGGATGCAGTTGCGCGAAAGACTTTGCCATCGGCAATTGTTGGAGGAACGAATTTGGCGAAGAGATAGCCACCATCGTGGAACCAAAGGCGTTGCAGAGTCTTTGCATCGAAGGCAGCTATCCGGCTAGCGACGTTATTCCATTGCCCGTCACCGAGAGGATACGAGACCCAAAGAATGGCGCCGTGATCAAAGTTGGCAGAGAGAGAGCTGAAGCCACCCGGCATTCCTTCGATTGTGCGAACAGTGGACGTTAGAAACGGTGTTTCGTCGACATGATGGGTAGTCTGGTCGTAACGGAAGGCTTTCAGATAGTCCTTCTCCGGAAGCTGATAAATGAGGCCGTAATTGGGATCGGCGGTTGGCCAATACACCGGACCGGCGTGAATGTTCGGACCGCACTGTTCACCGTTCTGATAGCGCTGCGGGTCGATATAGCAGCCGGGGACGGTCCAGCGATCACATCCAGCCGCGGGAGGAAGGGAGGCACATGGCGGATTTGCGGGGTTGCTGTGGTAGGTGTCCGTGAACGCTTGAAACCCATCGAATGAGCCAGGAGGAGTTGGATTGGGGTCCTGATTCAGTGTCAGATTTGAGGAGTCGAGTACGTAGTAGCGGCCCTGTTTCCCGCCACCAATAATGTTGCCAGGTGGAAGAAACATTGGTCCGCCGGAGCCAAGATCGGTGTCGCCGAAATTGAGTTGGGCGGCGTCGGACGGCTGGAATGAATGAGATAGAGATAGTCCCGGACTGGTCGAGAGCATGACGAAGGCATCGCCTAATGGTCCGCTGCCGTTACCTGTTTCGAAGTAGATCGCACTGCCGTCGCCAACCAAGCCGTTACCGGATTGCCAAATTCCCGCGCCGCCACTTTCTGGGCTGGTGCAAAAGATGCCGGCGCGAGCGAAGTTGCTTGCGTTATAGCCAAATACCCAACCGTGATAAGGAACATTATTCGGGCAATTTGCATCGCAACTGAAAGTGGCGAATCCAGCGTAGACAACGCCATTCTGAAGAAGCAGGCCGGGACGATTCCGTTCACACTCTGGATTGAACGTAATGCCATTGGGGTCCGTGCCACCGACCTGCGCAGGAGTGAGTTTGTCGTTGAAGTTGTTGGCGATGTCGAGCGAGTGGAGGTAGTACTGGTGGTCGTTGGCGTTGCGGGCGATAACATACATGGAGTTTGTGCCGGGATCGATCACGGGAGTGGCAGTGATGCCGACAACGCGAGAAGGCGTTTCGCCGCATACTCCGCTGAGGCCTGTAGGCTGCAACTGGCGGGAGAACAGGAGGCCAGAGGCGGGATTGCGATCCATGTTATCGGCATCGAAGGCGTAGACCCAGTTGGTTTCCGTGGCTATGTAGAGGACGTTGCGAGTACCCCAATTGGCGGTGTGAACGCCGTGGACGTAAAGAGGTTGAGCGTAGATGGCCCCATCCACGTTGCGGTCATAGAGTTTGCCGAAGAAGAACTTTACATTAGCGGGGTTTAGGTTCTTTTCCGCCAGATTTGCACCCCACCTCCCGTTGTTATTGTGTTGCGTCAAGACATTTGGACCATTGCAGCCAGTTATGAAAAACAAGCAAGTGAGAACCAAACATAATGAAGCGAAGCGGGACTTCATCGGCGCCTCCAGTTGGAGCTAAGTGGAGTGGGGCCCGGGATAGGGACTGCCAGCGTCCTGGATAATATACTGTACTCGGATTCCATGTCCGACAATTCGGTTCGCCGCAGAATTTCCTTGACTTTCAGGTGAGTGCGAAGGAAAACGCGCCCTCATCTGCTTCCCCGCAGAGGCTTTCCGCGTTTCCACTCGCGAGCCCGGAGTGCTACCCGCTTATGATGCGGAGGACCTCTCGCACGAGTTGTGGAATAGCAATATGTGTTCCGGGGACTACTTGGGAACCTTTGCGAAATTCACACCGCCGACGGTGGCAAACGGGAAGGTCTATATGGCAACATTTTTGGAGGAGCTGAGTTCGAAGGAGCTGAGGTTGGTGAAGTTGGACCGGGCGAAGCTGGTAGTTTACGGACTTCTGCCTAGGGTGCGTATCTGTCCCCCATGACGTCGCCGGCAAGCACCAGGCCCGGGCGTTCAACTTCGTCTGCTCCTGTCCGTCTTCACTCTGTGTGCACGTTCAGTCTGGCCGCAAAGCTCAGCGATGATTGGTAGCAATTGCCAGCTTGCTTCAAGCTTCGGTACAAAGGCATCGACCGACGCCAACGCATGCGTTGGCACTTCGCTACCGGAAAGCAATATCACTCTCAACCCCGGTCTGATGCGCTTTATCTCGCAAGCAACCTCGTCCCCCTTCATCCCGGGCATCTCGTAGTCGAGGAGCACTGCGTCGCACTTGCAGATTGTCACAAGCCTGAGCCCTTGTTGCGCTGATGCTGCCGTGAGAATTTTGTAGCCTGATCTTTCGAGGAGGGCTTTTTCGTAATGCAAGATCGCTTCATCATCATCGATGCACAGAATGATCCCCATCGGGGGTAGAGAAGTCGAGGTCGTCGTAATCTCTCCCGGTAATGCCCTGCACTTTTGCCGCCGTCCGCCGGAGAGAATACCGCAGGTGCTGCGCCCGGCCCGACCGCCGCTGTAAAACCGGGGTTGGGCGGCATCTCGGAAAAGCCAGAACAAGTCCAGGCTGCTATCGCGATTCCGCCTGCAACGCGGCAACGGGTGCGCGATGCATTCTTCGGATTCGTTGGAAATGAGCCGGCAGTCGCAAGGCTCAGCAACGATCTCTTGCGAGCGCTCATCGATCGGCCTCCCCACCTGTCAAAGAACTACCTCTTCACTGGTCTTCCAAGCACGGGCAAGACCGAGCTCTCTCGGCGGATCGCCGTTGCATTGGGCTTGCCATTCGTGAAGCTTGATGGGCGCGGTGTTGTGAGCCGCGAGCGGCTGTTTGAACTAGTCAATGGCGAATTGAACCAGCAAGATCTGGCCCCGTCGCAGGTTGGGCAACAGGTCGGACTACCTGTGATGGAGTACCCACCATTGATCGTATTCATCGACGAGGTTCACCTCGTCCCGAAGGGGCTCCAGGAGAGTCTCCTAACGATGTTGGAGGCGGCAGACAGG
>WNEZ01041803.1_pt1 | contig 10387 bp, 7 predicted proteins | sample 5400521 | NCBI WGS metagenome assembly WNEZ01 (sample SAMN13153339, study PRJNA577476) | soil metagenome | isolation source: 120 cm saprolite under Douglas fir tree site 2 hole 1 replicate 1 | place: USA:California | collected 2015-04-18
TGCCAGCGAGCAAGGTCACATCGACGTCGAGGCGATTCGGGCCTTTCGAGCCGGGGGTGACAATGCGCTCGTGCTGCGAGGACTGCGATTGCGCGAGTGCCGAGACAGCGAAGATCGCAAGCGCAACCAACGCGCGTTTCAAGCCGCCTCCGTGGGCGCGGCAGCGGCCGCAGCGGTCTTCGGCATCACGAACTTCTGCAGAAGAATGCCGACGAGCACGAGTGAGATCGCCAGTCCCAGGAGCGAGCCGACGCGATAGAGACCGCCGAGGCGGGCCAGGTCGTGGAGGAAGCACTTCAGAATCGTGACCACGAGCAGCAGAAGTGCCGCGACCCGGGCAGACCGGGTGTGGAAGACGATGCCGGCGATGAGCATCGCCAGCGCGAACAATGCCCAGCCGATCGTGTACGTGAGGTCCTGCGCAAGTGAGGACGAAAAGAAATTGAAGGTCAGGTGCGGACCCTTCGAGTAAAAGTCCGCGATCTCGATGTTCAGCAGCACAAACAGAATGACCGTACCGCCGACGTTCGCGGCCGCCTGCCCTCCGCGCACATCGCGCGGCCAGAAGTACGCCGCCACAAAGAATGCGGCCGCAGAAACGAGATACGTGTAGAGGTACCAGTTGAGCACAGGCAGATGGCTCCCGGGGTGATACGACAACACGTGCGGGTTGAGCACGAGACGGGCGAAGACGACCGACAGCAGCGCAGCCGCCCACACCAGCAGGCCTCGATGGCGAATCCGAGTGAACAGCCAGACAAGCGCTGCGCCTTCGAGCGCCCACGCCAGCGTGATCCACTGCTTATCGAGCTGCAGGGGAATCGCGAGCGTGATGAACCCGAGCGCTGCGGCCGCGACCGTCGCCAGGCGTGTCAACTGACGCTCGGACGGCTGCTCGATGCGTAGCAGCCGCATCACGAGGATCATCATCAGAATCGCCTGGCCGACCGGTAGCACGCCGATCACCCAGCCGAGGTGAGCGCCGAGCATGGCGTGGCGAGCAAAGAAGAAGAAAGGCACGCTCGCCAGCACCGCTGCCAGGTAAGGCTCGAACCGCCGCTTCGCGCGCGCCCCCAGCAGCAGCGGATAGGCGATGAACATTGCGTAGAGAATCGCAGCGAACAGGAATTCATGCGAAGGCGGCCGGAGCCGCGCGGCTGCCGTCGCCACCGCGGCGAGCGCAACTTCGACCAACACGAACTCGTGGTGCTCCGTGAACCAGGCGAAGGCGAGAACCGCCATTGCAATGATCGCGTGCGTGGCGAGGAGCGGCCAGAAGAGCGGCTCCCGCGGTGCCCCTCCTGCGATCATCGCAACGATGTGCGCGGTAAAGAGACCGAGAATCGCCGCAGCAAGAAATTCGACCTGACGGGTTGCGATGAGACGGCGCGCCAGGCGATGCCACACGATCGCGTAAGCAGCGACTGCAATCGTCGCCAGAAGCGCGAGATTCGTCCATGGCTGGACCTCTGCGCTGCTGCTCCACATTCCGAGCACGATCTGCGATCCGATCGTGGCCCCGATGACGAGCGAACCGCGGCGCAGGTAGAGCGCGGCGATCCCGATTGCGAGGGTCAGGAGCGCCAGGACAGCGAAAAGCGGCCACGGCGGGAACGAAAGTTCATCGCGCGACGCAACGAACATGAGGAATAGATAGCCGATCAGCACGAGATGAGAGGTGGGACCGAAGCCGGCGGCGTTGTCGCGCCGGTCAGACCACAGGATTCCGAGAAGCGCGACAATCGCGAACAACGTCACGACAGTCAGCGCGGGAATCACTCCAGCCGCGAACGACGCGGCTTCCCACCACGATCCCAGGACCGCCCAACCGAGAATGATTGCGATTGCAACCAGCCATGGACGGCACGAGGCGCTCGCCTCGATGAACGTTCCAGCCATGAGCACCGCGAGCAAGAGAGCCAGGCCCCACAGCGCAGCGGCAGCGATGGAGTGACTGGTAAGGAAGAAGAGCACGCCGAGCGCGAGGATCACGACGAGCGCTGTTCCATTCGCTTCGAGCGTGCGATTCAGTCGTCTCGCAACGACCGGGACTCCCAGGAAGAGCAACGCGAACGCGCCGTAAATCATGAACAACGCCGCGATGAAGTACACGTGACCGCTGCGTCGTTGGATCGAAGACGCCGCCGTCATCGCCAGGACGACGAACAGCGTTCCGAAGATCGCCAGTGGCGATGCCGTTCGAGGCTCCACCACCAACAGCAGCGGGAACATGAAACACAGAATCCCCGCCGTCAGAACAGCGGGCGTGTCGAGGCGAAGGGCCGCCACCAGATAAAGAACGACAAAGGCTGCGATCCAACCGAGCACCGCCGGAAATGCACGCGGCGCATACGACACCGCGGACCAGACGATGAACGTGACGAGTGTCGCCAAGCCACCGAGCGTGTGAAGCCACTGCGGTCCGCGCGTTCCGGCGATGACGGCAAGACCTGCGGCCATCAGCAAGAGAAATGTGAAGAGAATGTTATAGCGCGTGCCATACGCGGGCACGGCGGCCCCGAAGATCGCAAAGGCGAGCGGCACGATCGCGCTGACGAGTGCGACCCGTCGGAACTCGCGCCTCTTCCCGCCAGCACCTCGCAACCAGAGAGCGCTCGTCCCGACGATCGCAAACACGATGAAGATCGTCGCCGCGAGTGGAAGCTGCGATGCCGAGAGAAACTTTCCGACCCATGCCCACTGATACAGCACTGTGAAAACCAGGCTGCCGATCGTGAGCAGCGGCCAGTTCTTACGAAACGCGACCCACGCGAGACCGGCGTTGAGCAGAAGCAGATAAGAGAACAGACCGATGGGCCGATTCTCGCCCGTCGAGAGCAACGCCGGAGTCGCGAATCCACCCATGAGTCCGAGTAGTGCGATGAACACGGACTCGTGGCGGATGGAGAGCATCACGGCAACCGCGGTGACGGCGATCATCAGCGCGAACACCACACCGGCCGGCAACAGATGCCACAGAGCGTGCGTCGCGAACAGAGTCGAGTAGAGGATGGCGATGCCCGCGCCATGAAGGGCGTTCACGGTGGCCGTGTACCCACGGGCCACGCGCATCTCGCAGATCACGAGCAGCGCCGTTCCGGTCAACAGCCCGAGCGTCGCACGAACGATCGGGCTGAGCCAGCCGTGCTCGACGGAGTACTTCAGAAAAAACACCGCGGCCAGCACCAGCGCGATTCCTGCGATCGCCGAGAACAGCTTCACGCCGACGAGACTCTCCCAGTCAAAGGAACGCGCCGGGCGCGGCGGCGGAGGTGGTGCGGCGGGAGGTGGTGGGGCTGGGGGTGGCAGTTCCGGAGGCGGCGTCGTGATCTCCTGCGCGGCGATCGGAGGCGCAACAGACGGCTGCGTTTCGACGATGGAAGGCGTCGCGGACGCAATCGATGGAGTGGCAGGTGATGGACGATCGACGACAACCGGCGCTTCAACGATTGCTGGAGTTGGCGCTGCGGCCGTGGGCGCATGCGCCACTGGCTCCGCCTCCGCTCCGACGGTCGCCTCTCCTCGCATCTCGCGCTTGAATGAAGCCAGCTCGAGCTTCAATGACGCTACTTCCCGCGAGAGACCCTGGATGAGCCGTTGCAGGGCGTTGAACCGAACAATGGCGACAATCACCGCCGCGACCAGGACGGAGCCGAAGCAGAACGCGTTCATTTGGACCGCCAGCAAGGATACTCGCAGGCGATAGAATCACCGCTGGGCTCGAGGTTGGGAAAAGACTATCTGGGGGGAAAGTGAGAAATCGAACGAGACCCTCCGGCCCGCGTTGCAGAGAGAGAGGTAGCTTCAGCAATTGGTCCACGGAGGCACGCCCATTCGCCCGCTCTACCGTGGTTGGGTCCGAGGTGGGCGCGTAGCTGAAGGGTCTCGATCGGTTTCTCAAGGAACTAAAAAAGGGGCTATACGCCCCTTTTTTCGCCGTCAACCGGCAGTGCTGCTGTCGGGAGGAATCTACCTCTTCCCTTCAGTTAATCTAGTGACTTTAATCACAAAGATCAAGTTCGGTTCTTGTACCAATCCGCATTGATCTGCGTGTAGTGTGCCCATTTTTCGGGGACGAGGTCCTGCGGAAAAATGGCCTGGACAGGGCAGGCCGGCTCGCAAGCTCCACAATCTATGCACACTTCCGGATCGATGTAGAGGAGGGTTTCCTTCTCAAAATCGGGCTCATCTTTGCGCGGGTGGATGCAATCGACGGGACACACCTCCACGCACGCTGTGTCCTTCGTGTTCATGCATGGTTCGGCGATGACGTAGGTCATTCAGGGCTCCTCCCGGAGAAAAAACTGCCCGTCATTGTACCGAACTGTTGACTGACTCACTCGTTCCAGCGGCGGATGGACTCGATCTGGTAGTCGTTGCCCATGAACGAGACGATCTCGCCGGCGGTATGGCCGATGAGCGCCTTCGCGACGTCGGACTGATTCGAGTAGATGCCGTGCTCAGGCGCCGATTCCCATGGCCCGAGGATCGTGACTTCGCGGCGAACGTCGCCATTGCTGAGGGCGACTTTCGTTCCGACGCGAACGGCCTGAGTGTCGATCTGCGCGGGCTCGAGCACGCGAACGTGCATGAGCTCCGTCTGCAACTTCCCTGAGCGCGCAGCGAGATACTCCGCGCGCTGCCGCGCGGATTTGTATTCGAAGTTCTCGCTCAGATCGCCGAGCTCGCGAGCGACCGCGATCGCTTTCTTGTTCTCCGGGATCTCGATCTTCACGAGGTGCTCGAGCTCGGCGCGCTTCTGCGCGTACGTCTCCGCGGTCGCGTAAACGGGCTCGACCTGCGGCTCGCGCAACTGCGGATACTTCATGATCGCCGCCGCCTTCACGATGTCGCGACGGTACTCCTCGACAGCACCGTAGCGATCGAGGGACTCGACGAGCTTGCGGGCCTGCTCCTCGTTGTCCTGATGCATGACGATCCGGACGGCCAGGCCGCCCCGGTCGAACATGTCCTTGAGTCTCGCGCGAACGGCCGAGAATTCATCGGACGTGACCGCGTCGAGGATCTGGAAGAGGATCGCGTAGGTCGCTTTCGCCGCCAGCGATTCGTCATCGCTCAGACGCTTCACGTACCAATAGAACGCCCGCGGGTGACGGCGCGGATAGCGAAGCGTCTCGTCGATCAGCCGGTCACGAACGTCGGTGTGCCCGGCGCTCTCCAGTGCCGTCATGATGAGAGACAACATGCGCGGCTCGTCATCGAGGAAGAAGACTTCGCTGTAGACCTTCGGCCAGTCCGGGTGCGCTTCGCGGACCGTCTCGAGCGCGCGCTCGCGCAGCGCTTTGTCGGAGATCGCAGCGACCGCGCGGGATGCCATCGCGCCCTGCAACAGCGATTTCGGATCGATCGGCGACGTGTACTGGCCAGGCAGCGACTCGAGCGTCGTGAGAATCTGCCAGGCACTCGCGGCGTCGGTGCGCGCGAGACGGCCAGCCTCTGCGGCGAGCGATGTCGAGAAGTAGTCCGCGATCTCCTTCCCGCGAGCGCTGTGCTTCCGTGCGAGATCGAGCTTCGTCTTCACGTCGGCACGCTCGAAGTCGCGGCGGATCGTCTTCTCCGCCTCGCCCGTGGATGCGTTCCATGAGTACGTCGCCTTCGCGCCGGTACCACTCACGACAATCTGCGGATTCTTCCTCGCCGCCGTCCACCACGTGCTCCACTTCTCCTCGGGCACGATGCCGATGACAGCGTCGCGAACCTCCGCCATCGTCATCGGACGGCCGAAGCTCTGCAGGATGCGAGCGAAGAAATCTGCCGGCCCGCGTTTGGCTCTGTCGCGAGTGCCCTCGGGGTCACTGAACTTCTCGCGAAGAACGTGACCTTCCGGCAGCGGGATCAGAAACTTTCCGGCGGCGCCGAGCGGAACCGCCACCCGCTTCTCCTTCTCGAAATCGAGCCGGCAGATCCCCAGCTCCGGATTCAGCTCGATGACACAACCGGCGCCGCGCCCAGTCATGAAGAAGCACTGACCCTCGTCGTAATTCAACCAGGTCTCGATCTTCTCCGCTTTCTCGACCGGATTGGCCTGCGGCTCGGAGAACTTCGCGAAGTCGAATGCGCGGCTGAACGTCTTGCGATCGCCATAGGTTTTGCGGAGGGCTTCCTCGATCTGCGGCCGCAGCGTCGCGGGATGGCGTGACAGGCGGCCGATCTCTTTCAGGACCTGCAGCCGCTCGTGCCACATCTTGCGTTCCTTCAACGCATCGGCGAGGAGGCCGAGGAGAGTGTCGGACTGATTGCGCTGCTCGGCTGTCGTGAGAAACGCGTCGACATCGCTCGGATCGGCGTCGAGCTGCGACATCCAGAGCGCTTCTACATCGTCGAATTGTTTTTCTTGAACGAGTTGCTGAGCGTTGTCACGGAACGGCATCGGGCCGGACATTGTACCTAGTGACAGGCCTGGCGTCCCCATCTACCGTCGCAGCTTGACGAGCGCTTTGAAGACGTCGAAGGGAAGCTGCTCGCTCCGAACGATCTGACGGTGATGGTGCAGCGACGTCCGCCGCTCCCTGACGTCATCGATCGTCATGTTGTGCTTGCGAAGAACTTCGTGTGCTTTCTGATCGGGCATGGCTCTCCCCTGCTTTCGTACCGCGCTGGATACGGGCCAACCTCACGAGGGAGCGGTCTATTCCGAACTGTCATCCTGAGGCGCGAAGACGCCGAAGGATGACAGCGCCTACTGGCGCAGCCGATCGAGGATCTTTTCGTGCACGCCGCCGAACGCGCCGGATGACATCACCAGGACGACGTCATTCGGTTTCGACTCCTTGCCGATGAGGTCGGCGATCTTCTCGAAGTCGTCGATCTGCTGCGTCGGTACGCCTTCTTTGTTCAACCGCTCGATGATCGTCGGGACGGACATCATCTTGTCGAGACCGTACCGCGTTTCGTAACGATCCTTGTGAAACACGGGACCGATGACCACGCGATCGGCCTCATGGAACGCGTCGACGTAGCCGTTCTCGAACTCCTTGCGGCTCGATGAGATAGAGCGCGGCTCGAACAGCGCCCAGATCCGCTTGCCGGGGTACCGCTTGCGCGCGCCGTGGAGTGTCGTGGCGATCGCCGTCGGATGATGGGCGAAGTCGTCGATGACGGTGACGCCCTTCTCGACGCCGCGAACTTCCATGCGGCGCTTGATTCCCTTGAACGTCTCCATCCCCTTCTGGATGCCGGGCGCGCTCACACCGTGCATGCGCGCGATCGCGGCACAGGCGAGAGCATTTAGAACGTTGTGGCGCCCGGAGAGCGTCGTGCGGAACCGGAACCACTCCTTCCCCTCCCACCACGCGGTGAACGCCGTCGTCTCCGGCAGAAACTCGACGTCCGTCGCGAACGTGTCGCGGGTGCGATCGAAGCCGAAGGTGAACCAACGCGCTTTCGCCGAGTTGCGCAGCTTGCGAACGTTCTCGTCATCGCCGTTCGCTACGATCACATCGCCCGCCGCGACCTCTTCCACGGCCTTGCGGAACGCCGCGATGATCGCGTTCAGGTCCGCGTAGATGTCGGCGTGATCGAACTCGATATTGTTCACGAGCAGCGTGTTCGCGTGGTAGTGCAGAAACTTCGGCCCCTTGTCGAAGAAAGAGGTGTTGTACTCGTCGCCCTCGATCACGAACTCGGAGCCCTTGCCGAGCTTGAAGTTGTGTCCGAAGTTCGTCGGGATTCCCCCGACGACCATACTGGTATCGCGGCCCGCCGCTTCGAGCAGCCACGCCATCAGCGACGTCGTCGTCGTCTTTCCATGCGTTCCGGTCACGACGATCGAGTGCTTTCCCTTGATGAAGAGGTGATAGATCGCCTCCGGCATCGACGTGTACAGCAGATCCATCTCCAGTGTCGCGGCCGCTTCGGGGTTCGTGTTCGCAGCGACATTGCCGATCACCACGAGATCCGGGCGAAACGTATCGAGGTGCTCCTTCGTATACCCCTCGAGGACGGGGATCCGAAGGCTATCGAGGTACGTCGACATCGGTGGATAGACATGTTCATCGGAGCCTCCGACCACATAGCCTTGCTCCTGCAGCATGCCCGCGAGCGAGGCCATGGCCGTCCCGGCGATTCCGATGAGGTAAACCCGCTTTACGTTCGTTGGCTGTTTGATGTGCGGCATCGCGATCGCTCCTCGAGCAAGATCCGTGCGAAATGACAGAATTTACGACGATTTGCGTCCGGGAATGGGTCTTTCCGGACCGCTGTTCGATTCGTCGGTCAACACAACCTTCACTTGCAGGACAAACACAGGAGGATTTCCGGATGTCGAAGCGAATGCTATTCACTGCGCTGGCGCTTCTGGTTTCGCTCTCCTCGCTGAGCGCCGCCGAAACGGCGAAGGCGAAGGCGAAGACGAGCGATACCAAATCGCCGGCGAAGACGGAAGAGGCGGCGGACAAGGCTCCGCGGCTCACCATCATCGAGCCGGTCAAAGACTACGGCACCGTGCCGAAGGGCGAGAAGCTCGAGTGGGCTTTCGCCGTGAAGAACACCGGCAGCACCGATCTGCAGATCATCTCCGCGAAGCCGGGATGCGGCTGCACGGTCGCTGACTTCGACAAGCTCATCAAGCCGGGACAGACCGGCAAGGTCACCGCGCACGTCGACACGACGAACTTCGCAGGACCGATCGCGAAGGGCATCACGCTCGAGACGAACGATCCTTCGAATCCGACCGCGCAGCTCACGATTCACGCGATCGTGAAGCCGTACGTCGAGGCGTATCCGGCTGGCTTCGTCCGCTACAACATGCTGCAGGGCGATGCCGAGATGCAGAGCGTCACGCTCTACTCCGAGGAAGACGAGCCCTTCGAGGTGGTGAAGGTGGAGGTGCCGGGAGACTGGGTGAAGGTCGTCCCCAAGAAGATCACCGAAGAGGCGCAGCTCGCGCCGGGAGTCGGCAAGCCCGGGCAGAACCAGTACCGCCTGGACATCACCGTGGGCGGCCCGGACGCGAAGGTCGGCCCCCTCGCCGATCGCATTCACATCGTCACGAACTCCAAGCACCAGCCCGAGTACTTCGTCAGCATCTCCGGCGTGATCCGCCCGACGTTCCGCGTCGAGCCGACCGGCGTGAACTTCGGCGAAGTGGCGCCGGCCGACACCGCCGCAACGCGCTCGGTCATCCTCCGCTCGAACAACCTGAAGACGCCGGAATCGTTCTCGGTGACGAAGGTGGAGTCGAACGTTGCGAACGTCATGACCTCGCTCAAGCCGACCGCCAACAAGGGCGAGTACGAAGTGACGCTGCAGGTGGCGCCGACGGCGAAGCCCGGCGACATCGACGGCAAGGTGATGATCTACACGAACGACAAGATCAATCCGGTCGTGACGGTACCGGTTCGCGGAACGATCAAGACTGCCACCGCGGCAAGCAAGTAACTGCCGCGCAGCTTGAAGTCATCTGGGCCGCAGGGGAACCTGCGGCCTTTTTTTCATTTGAATGAAGAATTTCGAATTTCGAATGAAGAATTGAGGGGAGACCACCGATCCTCGATTCGCAATTCTTCATTCGAAATTCGAAATTCGAAATTCAGCCGCTGACGATCGAAACCCCCGTGCCGTCTCCCACCGGCAGGATGGTCGTTAAAAGCCGCGAGTCGGCGGTGATCCGCGCATTGAACGCGCGCAGAGCATCTGTCGACGCGTCGTGCACACCTTTCGCGACCTGACCCTTCCATAGAAGGTTGTCGCAGACGATCAGCGCGCCCGGCGCGAGCTTCGGCATCAGCACATCCAGATAGTCGCCGTACTCGGTCTTCACACAGTCGATGAAGACGAAGTCGAACTGCTCCTCGAGCCGCGGAAGGACCTCGAGCGCCGCCCCTTGATGAAACACGACGTCGCACGAGAGCGCCGCCTCGTCGACGAACTCACGAGCTGTGTGCAACGTGCTGCGATCGAGCTCGATCGTTTCAATCGTCGCATCCTTATCCAGCTCGCTGCCCATCACGATCACCGAATAGCCGATGTTCGTTCCCACTTCGATGATGCGGCGCGGCCGCTTCGTCCGGACGAGCACGCGCATCAACTGCGCGACCTCCGGATCGGCGATCGGATGCCCGTTCTCGGCAGCGAAGCGCTCCATGCGCGCGAGCAGCGCATCGCGCGGTGGAAGGATGGACTCGAGATAGCGAGCCTGGTCGCGCTGGAGGATGGCGTCGATCTTGTCTTTCATGGCCTGCACGAATCTTACATACGCTTCACATTCGCTGCACACGATCGTGCGTACATCGGAGAGAGTGCTCTTTCCCTTCTCTGACAAACCGCGCTTGTGGGGTGTGGCCGTCTCGCACTATCAGGTAGAAGGAAACGATCCGTGCGACTGGACGGATTGGGAAGCGAGCGGACGCACACGCGGAGGTCCGTG
>WNEZ01006335.1_pt1 | contig 10386 bp, 7 predicted proteins | sample 5400521 | NCBI WGS metagenome assembly WNEZ01 (sample SAMN13153339, study PRJNA577476) | soil metagenome | isolation source: 120 cm saprolite under Douglas fir tree site 2 hole 1 replicate 1 | place: USA:California | collected 2015-04-18
CACTGGTCTGAGCCAGTCGCACCGCCTCCCGCTTAAACTCGGCTGTGTAGATCTTTTGCACCTTTTGCATGATCCTTTCCCTCCTTCTGGAAGAGTATACTCTAAGCTTTCACTCCTCCACAAATTCGGGGTAAGATCAAGTTGACTGACGAATCCCCTGCGGATGATGTGGGAGGATTGCAATTGTGATGATTGTACCTTCGAGATTTGCTTCACTGAGATCTGCTCCATTTAGATTAATCCCACGTAGTTGTGCGTAGCTAAGGTCTGCTTCTCTAAGATTGGCCCCACTGAGGTTTTGATTGTAGAGGTTAGCACCTTGCAAGCTTAGCTTCACAGAAGGATGCCCTTTCCGCCACTGATTCCAGACCTCTACACCTTGCTTGAGCAGATCAAGCTGTTCTTGGTTTGCCATGTGGTTCTCTCCTCACCAAGCCATGCGGGGATACCACATGGCTATTGTGTCTTTTGATCGCAAATGCCTCACACACTCCGTTGCTCTATCGGCAAATCTTCGTGACTCACCACGGCCAGCGGTTTCCCACAATACTCTGAGATAGGACCCTCTCCATGATGCACCTCGACACACACCACGTCAAGCTTGAGTTTGAGTACACAGCGTGCTGTGTGCATGGCGCCAACGAGATCGCGATGGGAGGTGATGCGCGTCACGATCTGTCCCGTTCTGTCCCGAGCAATCACCACCAGACCATGAGAACATGGCAAGGAACTACTGTCCTTCTGGGACATCACCATGCTTCTCCTTGCTCTGTGAACGTGACACGCGCTGCTTTTTTCCTCTCTGAGAGGGCTGACTCGTACTCCGTTCAATGGGTGTCGTGGTCCGTCCAATACTCTCCAGGGGGATGATCTTCGTCTCACTTTGCCCGCTTGCTGCTAACTCTCGTGGGGTCGGCCCCGCAGGCGTTGGCGTATCGGCAAGTTGCTCAATGAGAGCTTGGTGGAGTTCAATCCCTTCAGTGACCAGCAGTTTTTCATCTTCGGTCAATTGTACAAACTCCAGCATGCGCAGCAAGTTCGCCTGGCCTTCCAGGAGCTGGTCGGCCAGCGACGCTTTCGGGCGATAGAACGGGCAGCGAGCGCAGGCCATCCGATGTTTGCACTCTGCCCAGAAATCGTTGAGGCAATAGCCATGCCCCAAATCGTAGTACTTCCACGGTTCACCGCGAGCTGCTGCCCCACTGCGTACTGCATCCTGATCAAGAAGTACTTCAATGGTGGCTAGGTTCTGTTCCAGATAGCCTGCTTTTACGACTTGATTGGCAAGTCGGGTTGGATCAACGGCCACATAACTTTGCGTTGAGGAGAGTTGTTTGTGCCCCAGATACTTTTGGAGCTGAAAGATATCCAGCGGATTTTTGGCATTGTAGAGCATCGAAGCAATCGTGGCTCGCGCCCGATGACTGGTGATTCTTCCACGATTGTCTTCCTCCGGAATGCCTGCTTTACGGCACAAGAGAGAAACTAAAGCATTGTTGATATATGATTTGGCAACAGGTGTTCCTCGATAGGAGAACAAAAACTGAACAGCTTCACCCGTTTTGCGATCAATTTCACGCAATTGCTCTTTCGGTCGTACAGTTTCCCACTCACTGATACGTTTCCCTACAAGAGGATGCACTGGTTTGGTATAGGCCGTCGTTGTTTTGTTCACCGGGATATCAAGGAAGCAGGTGGCATCCTTGGGTAAAACCTCTCCTGTTTCTGGAACCATCACATCTTCATATTGCCAGCGGATGCAGCCCACACGCAACCGAAAAATCTCGTCGCTGCGCAATGCAGCGAAGCACCAGACGACGGCAATGGCGCGTACCAGTTCCAAAGGATAGATGGGCCAACGGGTTGCGTTCACGGGAAGATCTTTCTCCTCCAAATTCATCGCGGCCCACAGAATTTTACTCCACAGGTCTCTCTGGACCACACGTGGATTTGGCCCAATCAGATTGCGCAGCGAACGCGGTGTCTGAAAGGCTCGGTTGGGATTGAGGCGAACTGGTATCCAGTGCCATTCCTGGCAGTCCCGAAAAAAGGTACGCACCGCTCTCAGAAATCGCTCTTTTGCACTAGGGCGGAATGGCTGACCCAGCCTGTCATGCATATGAGCTTGGCTACTGGCATCAGCCCATTCACCCACCGTCATGTTCATGACCATCGAGACGAACTCGGCTGCAAGCTCATAGGTAAAGTCGGCGGGACTCGTCACATCAGGATGATGGGCATGGAGCCAACGCCCCATCTTCAGGAGTTGGTAGTACCCATCCCTTGCCCCTTGTAACGTGCTCTGCTTGTACCACCGTTGACACCAGGAAAGCCACACGTCCGAAATGCGTCCATCCATACCCGTCACTTGCTTTTTTTCCGCATTTCGCCCTGGCAGCGATTTGTCAACGACTTTCAGTGCTACCAAAGCTCGCGATACTTGAAACAGATGACGCTTCACTGCTGGCATGGAACACGCCTGGTACACCTCCTCAATGAAGACAGTTGAGAGATCGTTCAGAAGCGGACTTTGATTTTTGAGCAGGAGGTAGCAGACGCAGGCAAGGATTTGCCTCTGGATTGTCAGCCGATATCCCCAACTTTCAAGTATCTGTTTAATTGTCTCAACAGTATTCCGTATGGTCTCTACGCCAAAGATTTTGTAGGTAAGCGCGGTGAGCTTCACAATGTGAAAAAGCGGTTCGAGATTGAGATGTGGACAAAGTAAGTATGCAAGGGCAACGAGTTCTGAGCGCCCATCGAGGCCGCTACGCACGGCCCATCCATAGCGATGAGCAAACTCCTCTCTCGTTGGGGCAATACTCTCATACCATTCTTCTACAGTCCATGCCCAAAAGGCTTTCTCCCGACGTTTCATCTCAGCGTACAGGACGTAGATTGCCGGGTGGGAAGATCTGTTGTCGGCATGAATGTAGACCAGCGCATCGGAGATCGGAGTAGACAGACGCTCTAGTCGCTCATCATTTCGCTTCTGAAGTGAAAAGGGAGGCTCGGCCATACGATGGAGTACCTTAGTCAGAGCGTTCTTCTCTGTGCCACTCAAGGCCGGATTGCGATCATAGAGCGTCAGATGCACCGGCCAGGTCCAGGCTGCGTTTTGTGTGACATGTTCTCGCCGCTTCATCCTTGCACCTCTCCCACGCTCGTGTCGATCCATTGCTCAAAGCCTGCAAGGCTCCGAGTAACTGCTTCGGTTAACTCAACGCCGCTCAAGTGGATGTAGAGCATGGTCGTGGTTAAGGATTTGTGACCTGCGTAGGTGGCGATCTGGTGCAATTCCATTTTTGCGCGGGCCATATGGGTAAGCTTGAGATGACGTGGAGTATGCGTCGTAAATCGTGGAAGTCCTACGCGTAGCGCCAGTTTCTGGACGATTTTCGACCAGGTAACGAGCGCGAGAGGCTGAGATGCATTCCGATGCGACTCCGACAAGAAGAGCGGACCACGTTTTGCAGAGAGGATTTTCCTTTGGCGCAAATAGGCTTCGAGAAGTCGGCTGGTCGTTTTTCCATAGCCCACAACGCGCTCGCGTCTATTCTTGGCATGCTCTGCTTTCACACGGATCTGCCGGTAGGCGAAGTCGAAATCGTCAATTTCTAGTCGCACCAACTCCTCACGCCGTAAGGCTCCATCGTATGCTATGAGCAGCATTACTTGATTTCGCAGAAGTTCCCCTTCAAGACTCCCCAGCACGTTTTGCCACTCTTCGTCTGAAGGAAGCCAGGGCAGTTTTTGATAATGAGGAAGCAGCCCTCGGGAGCGTGCTCCGCCAAAAGCTTTGCCAGGCACGTAATGGCCGCGACCGACCGGGTTATCCTGGCGCAATTGCCGCTCAACAAGCGAGTCACAAAACAGGCGGAGAACGGTGATGCGCTGCTGCATTGTTGAGTTAGAGAGGCCCTGCCCATTTTCGATTGAGAGCAGTTTGGCTCCCTTTGGGTTGGGGCGCTGAGCTAGGTCATGGACATACAATCCCACCTGCTCACGTGTGATCGTTTCAGGAATAATGCCAAAACGCTGACAAAAGGCCAGGAAATCGTTAAGTGAGCGCCCATAGGCATCAATCGTTTTGGGGGCAAGCTGAAGGTGATTCTGCAACTGAAGCCAGGCTCGTGAACGCTCTGAAACGGCAACCAGGGGATAGAGTTCCCATCGGATTTCTTCCATAGATTCCTCCATGTGATGAGAGATAATGCTCAATGGTAGCATCACTGAAGGAAAGTGCGCTGTTTCATAGGAGAGGCCACGTCGGAACGGGCTAATCTCCTCTGTCAAAGGGGACCTTGATGATATCTAACATATAGGATGCGCAACGTGTTATCCAAATCCAACCGCGAAAACGTTCCTGATGAACCGCATGAACCCCATCCCTGGCTCGAAGAGAAGGTCTACGCACGGCTGCGGCAGCGCACCATTGATCTGGTCAAGTGCAGCGTCGATGCGCTCCGCAAGGAGAAACAACGCGTCTCACTCTCGACAGTGGCTACCAAGTCGAAAGAGCTAGACTCGCAACATCGAGGGATCTCAGAAAGCGCCATCCTTGACAACCAGCAGGCCAGGGCCTACTACGAACTCCATCGTTCATGGCAAGGAAACCGCCACCGACGAGCAAAGCCGCTAGCCGTGGCGTCGCCCGCTCAACCAGGCTCGGTGAAACCGGATCGCAATGAGCAACGCGTCCGCCAGAGATATCTGCGCATGAGCAAGGATGCCTTGGTCGAGCGGCTCCTCACTGTGGAACGACTCCATGCCCAGGAGCGTGAACGGTGGCTTGCTCAGCAAGACGAAGTATTGACATGGCGACTGCGTGCAGAAGCTGCCGAGACACGACTGAAAGAAGGCATGAGACCATGACGAGGACCGGAGGAGCTTCCTCTCACCTGGACACACTGTCCGGACACGAAGAAGATCACGGCAGGAAACACGAACGTGAGAGCATGTCTGTCACCATCCAGGAAGCGGCTCGACGCTGTGGCGTGAACCCGAAAACCATCCAGAGGGCGATCCGTGCAGGCACCCTTCCAGCCCGCTATCCGCTCCCAAATCGCTGTGAGATTGCTGTCGGTGACCTGGATAGGTTCCTGTCTGGACATGTCCAGAGAGCAACACAACATCCTCTTGCTGAACAGGTGTCTGGACATGTCCAAGCAGAGATGGAGCAACGTGTTGCTGCATTGGAGCAGCGCATCCAACAGCTTGAGCACCTGGTCGAGGAGTTGCTGACCATACCAGCAGCGCCGAAACGACAGAGCAGGGCAAAAGCACGAGAGCGCACGACCGGGCCTCTCCCGAAGCAGTTCGTCCCGCCGCAGACCTTTGCTCGGCATCACAATGTGGCCGAATCTAAGGTACTGACCCATGCGGACACGGGACTGTTACCGGCCAAACGTGGGGAATGGACCGATGCGGATGGCACGGTGGTCAAGCTGGCCCTCGATGCCAAAGGGAGAGCGGCTTTCTACCAGCTTTATCATGGCGTGCCCCCCTTCGTCGGGTGCAAGAAGTGCCCTCATAGCTACCTGGACATGGTTTCTGGACAAAGGTAGGGATTTGCCCATGGTTGGAACAGAAAGTCGGAAGAGGAATCTAGCCCAAAAGAGTTAGAGATCCGATACGCGTTCAAGACATCGGCGACATCTGTGGGTCGTCGTCGCTAGCGAATTCCTTTGCGGTCCTCGAAGGTTAAGCTGAAGATGAGTAAACACGATTGGCTCTCCTTTTCATGATAACACGTATTCGAAAAAGACTGTTTTGCATCGTCTACTTCTAAAAGAGGGGAACCCATTCCTTCCGCAAGTTGTTTGAAGCAGTTTTTCTGAGATTCGACAAAACCCAAAAAACATCGTATGTCAGAACCGCCCCGAGCGATCTCGGGCCACTCCCTTTGGGTGAGTGCTGAGGTGCAGGAGGCCTGTGTGATCCACGCCTGCTCGTTCCCAGCGAAAAGGAGGTTCCTGATGGAGCACTGTCGCTTCTGTCAAGCAAATCTGGAGCCAGGCGCACAGAGGTGCAGCCAGTGTGGCCAGTTTCAATCGGCGTCGCTAACCGATACTCCTATGCAACCAGCTGCACCGACTCCACTTCTCTCTCTGGAGGCTCATTCGCAAGACAAGCTCCCGGACACCCCACACAGTGCCGTCCGCGTGCAAGGCCAGGAATCAGAACCACTGGATGCCCAGGAGCCAAAGAACAGCATACCGTCAGGAGCACCGACTCCCCTCTCCACGGCCTCTGTTGACTCCCAGGACAAGCTCCCGGACACCCCAACCCCAGAAGTGCCTGTGCCAGGCAAAGGATCAGAAACCCCTCGTACCCAGGAGAGAGCGAGTGAAGGACAGCCAGGTGTCTCAATCGGAGAAACGGAAACACGCACTCAGCAGTGCCCAGCTTGCCGGAAAGCGTTACCCGCACAGGCCCATTTCTGCCCAGCCTGTGGCCATCCCGTGGACCAGCCAGCACAGCAGCCAGATGCGAAAAACGTCCCGGAAGTCACTATCACAGCAGCAGCGACCCACCAGGAAGATACGAACGGAACGACGCTACCCACCCAGCAAGCTTCCCCAAATGCGCAGGGGACGGCCTCTGAGCAACCGAGGGCTCCTGCGGGCTTGGTTGGAACGGCGACCCCCTATCAGGAAAGGACCGATTCGGCTCCAGCACAGGCGTTCCCTTCCGCTCAGCAGAGATCTCCACACGCGATCGCTGAGCAACAGGGAACCACTCCTCATGAAGCACCAGTGGCGGAGCAAGAGAGCCATTCCATCGAAGAAAGCGCCACAGAGGCCAAAGGAGACGAGAACAAAGAGGGAGAGGAGGAAGGGCCGGTGGCCACCTTCCGCAAGCGGCGGATCGCCTTCAAGACCTTGAGCCGTCCCTTACAAGTGCTCCTGCTGCTCACGCTGGCGCAGATCGGGGTGGTGGCGCTGCTCCTGGCGACCCAGAATCTGCCTCAACCTCGGGTCAGCAGCGGCGTGATCGCGGGGGGACAATTCTATGTGGTTCCACTCGCGGCATTCATTGTCCTGGCCGTCTCCCTCACAGCCGGCACCTGGTTTGCCCTGGCCGGGGCGCTGCGAGTGCATTGGGGCACACGCATGCTGGTGATCGCGCTAGCAACAGGGTTGCTGGCGTACTCCCCCATCTTGCAATTGACGACGACCACAGGCTTGCCGGAAGAGCAATTCGTGACCGAGGTGCGAGTGCGTTGGATACAGCTTGCCTTGCTGGCCCTCTTCTGGGTATGGGCCACAGGCGTCTCCGTGGTCAGGTGGCGTGCGCGGCGAAAAGGCGCTGTTTTCCCGCTTGACAGCAGGCCATGGCATGGATGGGTCTTTGGGCTGGCCGTGGCGCCGATCCTGCTCTATTACGCTCTGGATCTCGTCATCTGGCGAGCCTATGCCATCGCGGGCTTTCCGGGTGAAGGAAGTGCTCTCTTCCTCTTCGGCATCAGCTCGCCATCCTCTCTTCTCCCCTTGTTCCTGCCGCTGCTGCTCTACTGGTCCAGCACTGACCTGCTGGAGTGGAGTGAGACGGTCGCCAAAAGCGTCATAACGGTGACGCGACGTGTGTCCTGGCTGCTCGTGACGGTGACCACGTTAGCAGCCGTGGGTATGCTGGTCAATGTGCTGCGCCTAGAGGGCAGAGGAATTGTTCTGGGGCTGGTTCTGTTCGCGGTGCTGGCAGGGATCGTGGCGCTCGTCGTGCACTTTGCCCGGATACATTCGGACTGGCCGGCGCAGATCCCTCCTCTGGTCTTGCTCCTGGGAGCCATCCTGCTCTACCTACTATACGACGCCCCGTCTGATCTGATCGGGGCACTCGCCATAGCACATGGGCTGGTGCAGGAAATGCTCTTTTCCCTCAGCTCGCTCGTCATGATGCCTGTCCTGCTGATCGCACTGACCACCGGGCTTGTCCTGGTCGCCCGTGGCCGGCTGGGCAAGCCCAAGCAGGGGGCCATCGGACTCTTCCTGGTCATGGTTACTCTGCTTAGCCTGGTTCTTGACCTGCCCAACATCCTGAGTGCTGCTGGCTTGTCCGTCGCTGTTCTGCAACAGCCGTACCACCTCTTGCGCGACATGGTGCTCTTCGCGACAGTGGGAGCGCTCATCTGGATCAGCTATCTGCTCGTGCGCCAGCGGCCGCTGAGAGAAGCCGCTAGCACGCTCACCAGCGTTTTCTTTCTGCTGGCCGGCCTGCAAGCGATTGATTGGCTCAACGACCTGACGAATGGGATCAACGCGCTGGGAGCGCTCTCTCCTCTTTTGCTGGCCGGACTCTTTGTCCTGACGGTGCTCTGGGATTTCGTCACCTCGGGTGAGCAGGTAACGAACACAGACAACCCCGCATTCCCCCGCGAGGGACGCATTTTGCTCTATCTCGGATATACGCTGGTTGCCACCTCCCTGCTCCTCTATATTGGCTCGCTGCGGGACCAAGCGACCGGCGCCCCCGCTCCGAATTACCTCTCGATTGAGATCGCTACTCCCGTGGGGTTGTTCCTTCTGGGATCTCCGATGGTCGTGCTGACATTCCTGCTGAGTGTGGGGCGCCGCCTCCCACACCCGGCAGTGGTGGCAGCTCCTCAGCCTGCCGGGCAAGTTTCTTCCAGGACCACGCAGTTCGGCATTGTGGGGAGTGGAGTTGTGGCGTTCGTGCTGGTCATGATCTTCCTCATCAGCAGCGCCCTGCCCCGGCTTGTCCATGCTAATCAGGTGCTGTTGGGTCAGGCAACCTATACGGCGAAAAGTCCCGGACCGGGTTGCGATACCGGCGGTGCGATCTGGACGATCGAACCAGATGCCCCGATCAACCTCCGCTGTCTACCGACGGGAACGCAGATCACCGCCATTCCAGGAAAAATCGGCTTGGTGGATTTCCTTCATCCCGAGATGAACCAGGTGCAGAATTATCGTGTCTCAGTGCATATCGATTTCAGCAGTGCTCCTCATGTCTGTGTCGGCATTCTCACCCGAGCTTCAGGGACCGATTATTATGAGAATGCGATCTGTGCCGACGGCGCTTGGGAACTTGGGCGTAGTTCAGACAAGTTCACCGCTCTCGCGTATGGTCAGGTTGCGCTGGCTCGCGCGTATACGCTGGAAGCAACGACCGATGGTCCAAAGCAGAGCCTTACCATCAATGGTATCGAGAAGGCTTCTGTCACTGATGCTACCTGGGTGACTGGCTCTATTGAACTGGGTGTGCTCAACAACGCTACCAGCACGAAATCAGTGGTTTTGAGCGACTATTCCTATACTCCCTTGCCGAACAGCACATCGATTGCGACACCTCCATCCTATATTCCTCCCTCTGCCGTCCTGGCATTCAGGGACCCGTTAACGAGCCCTGGAAGGTAGAAAAATCAACCGGTCAGGGCTCATGGAATAACGTGCCAGTTCGTCCAAGGCGGATACCAGGTGCAGATGACGGGAAAAGGTGTGGTTAATGATTGCGGAGGAGTAGGTGGTCGGGATTACACGAATTTCGTCTTTGAAGTTCATATGAAGATTGTTGTTGGAGATTGCGGCGGGATTGATTTCCGGAAGGCCAACCAGAGTTGGGCAGGCTATTACTTTCAAGTGTGCCAGAATGGGACGTACAGACTACTTCTGGTGACGCGCTCCGGGAAAACAGCATTGATAGCAAATGGGGCCTCGCCATTTATCTCCTCTGGATTCCAGGCAGAGAATCTCATTGCTGTGGTCGCTAAGGGCGCGAAACTGGTTTTTTACGTGAACCACCAGCAGATCTATGGGACGAACGATAGCACCTACAGTCACGGACTCATGGATATCTCAGCCGCTACTGGGGACAGCACTCTCACGCAAGTTGTGTACTGGGATGCGAGTGTGTGGACGCTGTAAGGGCAGGGGAGGAGAGACCCTAATACCGCTGCTCTTGCTCTATCAATGGGCTGATGGTGTTTGCAGGAATTCGCTAGCGACGACGACCCACAGATGTCGCCGATGTCTTGAACGCGTATCGGATCTCTAACTCTTTTGGGCTAGATTCCTCTTCCGACTTTCTGTTCCAACCATGGGCAAATCCCAGGTAGAAGGAGAAAAGCAGCGAACAAGGAGAATACAAATTCCCACTTTGTAGAGGAGCGTGGCTTGCTGTGCTCCTCTACTCTGCTTTTCTGTACTATGGTTAAAACGCCAGGAAACTCGATTACTTCAATACGCCCTTTGAAGTTCATAGCAATAAAGTGGCTGGGATTCGCTGCCGAGTCGTTTTGCCCCACCACCGCATCGATCTGGAAGGTGCGGGGTCGTCCGTAGTGCATATCGTTCCACGTCATATTCCACCAGCTCACCGCCAGGGTGAGCAGCGTCCATAACGCCAGCATGACGATCATGCCAA
>WNEZ01009472.1_pt1 | contig 10384 bp, 7 predicted proteins | sample 5400521 | NCBI WGS metagenome assembly WNEZ01 (sample SAMN13153339, study PRJNA577476) | soil metagenome | isolation source: 120 cm saprolite under Douglas fir tree site 2 hole 1 replicate 1 | place: USA:California | collected 2015-04-18
TGCTGCCCGCCGGTGCTGTTGCGAATCTTCTGCCACTCGTCCTTCAGATCGTCCCCCTTGACCTGGAAGGCGGGGTGGCGCAGCTCGAAGGGCCGCATCTGCTCCATCCAGAAGCAGAACTCCTGGTTGGTGTCCTGGAAGGCATCGTAGAGATCTTTCTTCTTCTTCGGGTCCTTGATGACGAGATACTCCCAGGGCTGGCCGTTCGCGCCGGACATCGCCCAGCGGCCCGCTTCGAGAATCTTCTCAACGTACTCTTCGGGGATGGGATCGGGCCTGATGCGGCGCACGCTCATGCGCGTGGTCATGATGCGGTACAGGACGTCGTAATCGGATTCGCGCTTGACGTCGGAGCCGTTGGCCATAGTGCCTCCTCCTGCAGTGCGAAGGCGACTATAGCAAGAAATTTTGCGAGGCCGTGCACCTAGAACGGGAAGTCCACGCCGAGAAACGGGCCGTACATGCGGACGTGGACCGGCGAGTCTCCTTCGGCAAGATTCGCCGGGCGGTAGTCCATGTCGGAGTAGCCCATGCGAATCGCGACGTTCTTCACCGGGCGATAGCGTACCCCGATCTCGCGATACCAGAATCTGTCATCGGATGAGGGCGAGGATGAAAGAGCCTGGAAGCGGGCCTCGAGGGCGAGCGTGTCGGTGAAATTCCAGCGAGGGCCCGCGCCGAGCACGACCCCGCCCAGCGAGTACTTCGCGACTAGCGGCTCCACTGCCAATGTGCGGCTCTCGGAGCGCAGGCCCAGTTGCGCTTGTCCGAGGCCTGCCACCCACTCCAGCTCAAGCTTGGACGCTTTTCCCGGGAAACGCCAGATTCCATTGAAAGCGAGGTGCCCGTACCTGACATCGGCACGATGGCGCACCGCCTGGGGCCCGGACAGAGTCTTGTTGTCGATCTGGATGAACTCGTTCGCGCCCAGGTCCTGGTGGGTTCGCCCGATACTTCGGTCGTATTCGATTTCCAGGCCCGGGGCAAAGGAGCCCGCCCGCGTGGTTTCGGGAGCGTCGTGCCAGCTGAGTCGAGCGGACCCGATCGTCGTGTTGTCCTGGATGTCTACTGGCCGGCGAACCGGGCCGGGAGGGGCGGGAACGTGCGAGCACGCGCTCAGCGCGCACGCTGCGATCAGGACGGCTGCGGCCAGAACGAACGGCGAGATCGGTATGTCAGGGGTCGAGGGCTTAGGCATCATTGCTCTCCCTAAATAAAGCTCGAAGCGAAGATTTGTTGCGCCTCGCGCCCCGCGAGACGCGCCGTCGGCAGCTTCGGGGGGGCGGTCATTTCGTGCAACCTACACGGAAAAAGTGGCCTACAATTGCCCACAAAGTATTACTTTCCGGTACTCAGGGGTGTCTCAAGCCGCTCTGCTCGTCGATGTCGTCAAGCGAACGCTGCGCCACAAGGGCCTGACTTACCGCTATGTGGCGAAGGGTTTGAAGCTCTCCGAATCATCGGTCAAGCGGATGTTCGCGCGCCGCAACCTGAGCCTCGGCCGGCTCGAGCGGATTTGCGCGCTGATGAATCTCGAGATCGCAGATCTGCTCGATCTGACGCGCGCCGCCGACGGAAGCCTTACGGAACTGAGCGAAAAACAGGAGCGCGAGCTGGTGGACAACCCCAAGCTGCTTCTGCTCGGGATGCTGGCCCTCAGCCATTGGACGACCGCCAAGATCCTGGACACGTACCGGTTTTCGGAGGCCGAGCTAGTCGGCCTGCTCACCCGGCTCGATCGCATGAGGATCATCGACCTGCTGCCCGAGAACCGGATCAAGCTGCGGCTGCCTCGGACCTTCAACTGGCGCAAAGGCGGACCGATCCAGCGCTTTTTCGAAGAGCGGGTGCAGCGTCAGTTCTTCGAAGCCTCTTTTCTGCGGGCGGGCGAGCTGCGCGTCACGGTGCATGGAAGCCTGTCCGAGAAATCGAACGGATTGCTGCAGCAGCGCATGCACAAGCTCGCGGAGGAATTCGACATGCTCGCCGAGCAGGACAAGCGCCTCGCGCACGAAATGCGCGAAGGCACGAGCCTAGTCATGGCGATACGGCCAAACGACGTTGAACTGCAAGGAGTCTACGGTATCGCGCGAGACAAACTCGAGGCGCAGCTTCAGGTTCTTGTTGATGATGTACCCGGCTCCTACGCCGAACATGACACCGTCGTCATCGCCGAAGTCGTATCCGAGACGGCCGAGCAGTTCGACCTGGGGAGCGACCATGTATCTCGCCACGCCGGACCCCCACAGCCCCTTGGCCTTCGTTTCGACGGCACCGATGACGGGAAGCGTCCTCTTGAATTTGCCCGTATCCATGTAGCCAGCTTCGGCGTCGACGTAGAAGTTTCGCGCTATTGCCGGGAAATTGTAGCCGCCGAAAATTTGGAAGCCCGTAGCGTTGTCGAAGTTCGAAACGCTATTCTGGCTAAGACCGCCGCCAAAGAACAGTCTCCTGTTATCGAATCCCTGGGCCGCGGCGACGGAGCAGAGCCCCGTCGCAATGAGTGCAACCGCGATTGAGCGAGATATCTTCAACATGTCACTCCTCCTTTCCCGTTTTTGACCGACTTATTTCACGATTGAGCGCCAAGCACGGCGCCCGTATGGCCGCGGAGCGAATGGTAGTACGAGACCGGGTTTTCCCGCATTCTTATTTGACGGCATAATTGTGAACTTTCGCACGGATAGGCCTTCGCTTGATCACTCGAGGAGCGAGAACGATGAGGACGACAAGATCGTTGCAACTGACCGCAGTCGGTGTTTCCCTCCTTTTGGCGGCGTGCCAGGTTCCTTCCGGCGGCCCGCAGAGCGCCGCGTCGGGCCCTCGCGCCGGTGGCAGCGACCTCGCCGGCGTCGTCACGAGCGCGAACGGGTCCGAGGCCGGGGTCTGGGTGATCGCAGAGACGAACGATCTCCCGACCAAATTCACCAAGATCGTGGTCACCGACGACCGCGGCCGCTACCTCATCCCCGAGCTTCCGAAGGCCAATTACGGCGTATGGGTGCGCGGCTACGGGCTGGTCGATTCGCCCAAGCTGCAGGCCGCGCCGGGGAGGATCCTCGATCTACATGCGGTCGTCGCGCCGAATGCAGCCGCAGCGGCGGAATACTATCCGGCGATCTACTGGTACGCGATGCTCAAGGTTCCGGAGAAGAACGAATTTCCCATAGGGAAAGCAACGAGTCAAGGCCAATGGCTCGACGTCACGAAAACCGACGGCTGCTACACCTGCCACCAGCTCGGCAACAAGGCGACGCGTGCCATTCCGAAGGAGCTCGGCCATTTCAATTCCTCGGTTGAAGCCTGGGCGCGGCGCATCGCTTCCGGGCAGGCCATGACCAACATGACGAATAACATCGGACGATTCGATGCGCCGCGCATGCTTGGCCAGTTCGCCGACTGGACGGATCGAATCGCCGCGGGCGAGCTGCCCGCCTCGAGGCCCGAACGGCCCCAAGGCCTGGAGCGCAACGTCGTCATCACGCTTTGGGACTGGAGCCACCCCACCGCTTACCTGCACGACGAGATCTCGAGCGACAAGCGCAATCCCACGGTCAATGCTTACGGACTGCTCTACGGGGCGACCGAGGAGAGCACGGATTTCATTCCGGTCCTGGACCCTGTGCGGCATACGGCGAGCGAAATAAAAGTGCCGGTCCGCGATCCGAAGACGCCTTCGACGAAGAGCAACCCGATGGCGCCGTCTCCGTATTGGGGAGCGGAGCCGATCTGGGACAGCCAGACGAGCCCGCACAACCCGATGTTCGACGAGAAGGGCAGGGTCTGGTTCACCTCGCGCGTGCGCGGGCCCGCGAATCCGGCCTTCTGCCGGAAGGGGTCGGATCATCCCTCGGCAAAGATCTTTCCGGTCGAACGCTCCAACCGCCAGCTCTCCATGTACGATCCGAAAACCGGGAAGTTCACGCTCATCGACACCTGTTTCGGCACGCATCATCTGTACTTTGCCGAGGATGCCAACAACACGCTGTGGGCGAGTTCGGGCGGTGCGGCGAACGAGGTCCTCGGGTGGCTCAATAGAAAGGTGTTCGAGGAAACCGGCGATGAGCAGAAGGCACAAGGCTGGACTCCGTTCATTCTGGACACCAACGGCAACGGCAAGCGTGACGATTACGTCGGGCCGAACGATCCGATCGACGCGAAGAAGGACAAGCGCATCGTGGCCGGTTTCTACGGGCTCGCCCCGAACCCGGTCGACGGTTCGATCTGGGGCTCGGTGCTGGGATACCCGGGCTACATCATCCGCTTGAATCCGGGATCGAATCCGCCGGAGACCGCGCTCACCGAAGTGTTCGAGCCGCCGTTCCCCGGCTATTCGCCGCGCGGCATGGACATCGATCGCAAGGGCGTCGTCTGGGCGCCGCTCGCGAGCGGACATTTCGCGAGTTTCGACCGGCGCAAGTGCAAGGGGCCGCTCAACGGCCCGAGCGCCACGGGCAAGCACTGCCCCGAGGGCTGGACGCTCTATCCATTCCCGGGACCGCAGCTCAAGGGTGTGACCGACTCCGGCAGCGCCGAGGCGAGCTATTACTCTTGGGTGGATCAGCACAACACCTTCGGATTGGGCAGCGATACGCCGATTGCGACCGGCAACGCCAACGATGCGCTGCTTGCGCTCAAGGATGGGAAGTTCGTGATTCTTCGCGTGCCGTACCCCATGGGGTTTTACGCGAAGGGGCTGGACGGGCGTATCGACGACCCGAGCGCCGGCTGGAAGGGGAGAGCCCTGTGGTCGACCTATGCCACGCGGGCACCCTTCCACGTCGAGGGCGGCAAAGGCACCCAGTCGAAGGTCCTGAAGTTCCAGCTCCGCCCGGATCCGCTCGCGAACTGACGGCGGCCCGCTCATTGCGAATCGTGTATCGAGCCGCGGTCGGCTCGCTTGCCCTCGCGGCAGCGCTGCTGCTCTGCTTTGCCCCGGCAAGCGCCGAGCCGCGTTTCTCATCTGCGACGACGCCGGGGAAGCTCCCCAAAGAGGTAGTGCCCAAGCACTACGCGCTGCGCATCGCTCCGGCGGCAACCTACGACCGCTTCGACGGCGAGGCGATCATAGACATCGAAATCGCACGATCCGTGCCGGCGATCGTCGTCAACGCGGCCGAGCTGAGCTTCAAGTCGGTGAGGCTGCGTTCCAGCACGGGAGGCGAAACAATCCTCACGCCTCGCTTCGATCCGCAGCGCGAAACGGTCACCCTTACCCCTGCGAGCTCACCGATTGCACCCGGCAGCTACCGGCTCGCCATCGACTACTCGGGGAAGATCGGGAAGCATCCCCAGGGCCTGTACCAGATAGCGTACAAGCAGCGCGAGCAAGGGCGGCTCGTGGAGAAACTCATGCTTGCCACCCAGATGGAGCCGGTGCAGGCGCGCCGGCTCTTTCCGGGATGGGACGAGCCGGTGTTCCGCGCGAGCTTCGAGATCGTCGCGGTGATCGACGCGCACTTGACGGCGGTCTCGAACATGCCGCAGTCCAAGGTCGAGCCCCGGCCCGACGGCAAGAAGGAAGTGAGCTTTGCCAGATCGGTGCCGATGTCGACGTATCTGGCGGCGCTCTTCGTCGGAGAGATGGATCTCCTGGAAGACAGCGTCGATGGAATCCGGCTCGGCATCCATACCGTGAAGGGCAAGCGCGAGCGCGCGCGCTACGCGATGGAAGCGACCAAGCAGATCCTGCGCTATTACAACGATTACTTCGGCGAACCTTACCCCCTGGTCAAACTGGACCAGCTCGCCCTTCCGGGCGGCATACCCGGAGCGATGGAAAACTGGGGGGCGATCGCCTATAACGAAGGCCGCTTCCTGTACGACCCGGGCGAGGATTCGCTGCGCCAGCAGCAAGCGGCCTACGGCATCATCGCGCACGAGATCGCGCACCAATGGTTCGGCAACCTCGTCACGATGGCCTGGTGGGACAACTTGTGGCTGAACGAGGGCTTCGCCTCGTGGATGGCGAGCAAGACCACGGAGCGCTTCAATCCACTCTGGGGCATGCGGCTGCGCGATGCGCTCTGGAAAGAAACCGCCCTCGCGGAGGACGCGCGAAGAACGACCCATCCGATCCAGACGCCGGTCGAGAACGACAGGCGCGCGATGGACGTCTTCGATTCCATCACCTACGCGAAAGGAGCCGCGGTCCTGCGCATGCTCGAGGGCTATCTCGGCGAAGACGCTTTCCGCGCCGGTGTGCAGCGCTACGTGCGCGCGCATCGCTTTTCCAATACGACCACAGCCGACTTCTGGCACCACCTGTCGGGAGCATCGGGGAAAGACATCGGCAAACTGGTCGCGGGCTGGACCGAGCAGCCCGGATACCCGGTCGTGAAAGTCCTGCAGAACTGCGAAAACGGCGCCGCGGCGGTAACGCTCGCCCAGGAGCGCTTCACGCTCAACGACCCCGGAGCGGCGCCGCTTGCTTGGAATGTGCCGGTGATCCTCGCCGACGGGGCAGGGGCGCGGCGCACCGTTCTCCTCGAGCGCGAGCCGCAGAAGCTGGGTTTCGAACGCTGCGGCGCGATGCTCGCGAACGCCGGCGACACCGGCTACTACCGAAGCCAGTACGACGAGGGAAACTTTCGCCGGCTCGTGCCCGCCTTGCAGGGGCTCGCGGCCTCGGACCGCCTGCGTCTCCTCTCGGACACCTTCGCGCTCGCGCAGGCGGGGCGCATCGACGCGACGCGCTATCTCGCGCTCGTGGAGAACCTCGGTGCCGAGACCGACCGCACGATCTGGGACCAGGTCACCGGCGCCCTGCGCTTTCTGCGCGAGCTGATCGATTCTCCGGGGGACCAGGCCGTTTTCGATCGCTATGTCGCGCGCCTTCTGGAGATGCCGTTTGCGAAGCTCGGCTGGGACGCACGGCCGGGAGAACCCGCCGACGCGGCGCTGTTGCGCAGGTCGCTGATCGAGGCGCTCGGCAGGGCGGGGCACGAGGCGGTCGTGCGGGAGGCGCAGTCGCGTTTTGCCGCGCGCGCGGGGAAGCCGATCGATCCGGCGATCCGGCCCGCGGTGCTGAACGTCACCGGCCGCTACGCCGACGAGGCGACCTTCAAGGCCCTGCTCGAGGGCATGCGCAGCGCCATCGACATGACCGACAAGTGGGAGGCGCAAGCCGCGTTGCGACAGATGCGCGACCCGAGGCTGCTGAGGCGGCTGATGGAGCTGATGCTGACCGATGAGCTGCCGCCGAGCGATGCGGTCTTCAACCTCACCCACATCGGCGACGACAGCGGGCGGGTCCACCTTGTCTGGCGGTTCGTGCTTGAGCATCTTCCAGCGGTCCTCGCCAAGGCCTCGCCGCGCGCACGGCCCCACGTTCTGCCCGACGCCGCATCGGGCTTTACCGACGCGGCGCGCGCGGACGAGCTGATCGCGTTGACCAAGGCCCACCTCGATGCCACCGCGCTGTACCAAGCCGAGAAAGGCGCCGACTGGATCCGGTTGAAGGCTGCGGTCAAAGCGCGCGAGGCGCGCCGCGCAGTCGACTGGGCGCGAGCGCGCTAGCGCTCGGACTAGGAGGGCCTGAACCTGACAACCATCGGCTACTTCTTGACGAATTTCCTCACCGACATTCCGGCCGTTTCGGCCCAGTAGACGTTGCCGGTCGCATCGGCCGCCACGCCTTCTCCCACGCTCTGGGTTTCCGGTTCTGCGCCCAGGCCCGGGATGAAAGCACTGACCGCACCGTCCTTGGCGCTGCCGATTCGGATCCCACGCTTGAAACCGGGGTTGAGCTTCGCGTTGGACTGGTGATCGGCCACGTGCAAAGTATCGTTGCTATCGATGAAGAGCCCGCTCGGCCGGCCGAATTGCTTCCACTCGTCGAGGAAATTCCCTTCCTGGTCGAAGATCTGGATGCGGCTGTTGCCGCGGTCGCCGACGAACAGGCGTCCTTTGGAATCCATGGCGAGGGCATGAGGCGTGTCGAACTCGCCGCGATCTGCTCCCTTCCTGCCCCAGGTCTTGATGAACTTTCCGTCTTTCGAGAACTTCACGATGCGCGCGTTGGAATCTCCGCCGTGTCCGTCCGCGACGAAAATGTCGCCGTTCGGAGCGGTGAGGACATCCGACGGCCGGTTGAAGGTGTCCGGTCCGTCTCCGGCGACCCCGGCTTTGCCGAGCGTCATCAGGACCTTTCCCTCCGCGCTGAATTTCACGACCTGGTGGCCTTTGCCGTCCTTTCCATCCGCGTCGGTGACCCACACGTTCCCGGCCCTGTCGATGTGGATGCCGTGGGGAAACGCGAACATCCCGGCGCCGAAACTCCTGAGGAATCTACCCGACGGACTGAGCTTGACGAGCGGCGCCACGTTCGAGCCGATGCAGGAATTCGCGCCGCACCGCTCGAACACCCAGATGTTGTTGCTGCGATCGATGTCGATCGCACTCGTCTGTCCCCACTTCCGTCCGTCGGGGAGTTTCGCCCAGCCGTCCTCGCGGTAAGGGTTCTGCTGGGCGTAGGCTGCCGGGATCAGCGCCGCCGCGGCGACCAGCACGAATATTATCCGGCGTGCCTGACGCATCGGGATCCCCCTCCTCGAGTCGATCGCTATTTCTCCGCAGCCTCGCGCGACTGCTGCGACTGCTGCACCTGCTCCATGGCCTGCCCGATCTTCTGCTGGGCCTGCTCCAGGGTCTTCTTGCTTTGCTCGAGTTCCTGCTTCTTGAGCGCGGCGGCCGTGGCCGCGGTGCTAGCGGTCTCGATGCCGCAGCCGGCAAGCGCCGCTGCGGCGATGATGAAAATAAACCGTGTCATGGCAACTCCTTCCGATGCAGGGAGATAGCATAGGATAGCACTGCGGCGACTCGAGACTAGCCGAACTTCGCCGTCACTGCCTTTGCGAATTCCCGGGTTCCGATGTTCCCGCCGAGATCGGCGGTGCGCGTCGCGGGGTTCTTCAGGGTCGCGTCGACGGCGGCGTCGATGCTCCTTGCCGCGTCGGCGAGCGCGCTCTTGCGGTGGCGAGCGGCCATCCATTCGAGCAGCATGGCGGCCGAAAGGATGAGCGAGGTGGGATTCGCCCTGTCCTTGCCGGCAATGTCGGGGGCCGACCCGTGCTGCGCCTGCGCGACGCAATACTCATCCCCGGCGTTGATCGAGCCGCCGAGGCCCAGGCCGCCCGAAAGCTCGGACGCCTCGTCCGAAGGATGTCGCCGTACATATTCTCGGCGACGATCACGTCGAAGCGCATCGGGTCGCGCAGGAGGAGGGCGGCCATCGCGTCCACGATGATCTCCTCGAGTTGAACGACGGGGAATTCCTTCGCGACCTTGCGCACCTCGCGCAGGTACAAACCGTCCGAGATTCTGAAGACATTGGCCTTGTGTATGGCCGTGACTTTCCTTCGGCGAGTCATCGCAGCCTCGAAAGCGCGGCGCGCGATGCGCTCGCAGCACTTCGCGGTGACGCGGCGCACCGCGAGCGCCATGTCCTCGGTAGGCATGAATTCGCCGCTGCCCGAGTACATGTTCCGGTCAGCGTAAAACCCTTCGGTGTTTTCGCGGTAGATCACCAGATCGACGGGTTTGCCGGTGAGCCCGACGCCCAGGCGCGACTTTGCCGGACGGATGTTGGCGTAGAGGTCGAGCTTGGTGCGAAATTCGGCCGAAGGGTTGATGCCACCCCTGTCGCGCGGCGGGTACTCGTAAGTGGAAAGCGGGCCGAGAATCACGCCCTCCGAGGAGCGCGCTGCCTCCAGCACGCGGGCGGGGAGCGTCGTGCCTTCTTTCTTCAGGGCGGGGAGGCCGATTTCCTGGTGCTGCCACTGGAGTTCCAGCTTGAACAGGGCATTGGCGCGGTCGAGTACGGTGAGCGTGGCCGCGGTGATCTCGGGCCCGATGCCGTCGCCGGGCAGGACGAGGATCTTCATTGCGGCGGAATCCTGGCGTCTTTGATCAGCTTGGCGTACATCTGCAGATCGCTTTTGATCAGCGCAGCGAAGTCTTCCGGCGTTCCGGTCACGATTTCGTTGCCGCCCTGCGTGACGATGCGCTCGCGCACGTCGGCTGAGCGCATCGCCTTGACGAGTTCCGCGTTGAGGCGATCGACGATCGCCTTGGGCGTGCCGGCGGGGGCGAGCACGCCCTGCCACTGCGAGATGTCGAAGTTCCCGATGCCCGCCTCCTGCATCGTCGCCACTTCGGGGAGACTCGAGGCGCGCCTGCCGCTCGACACTGCGAATGCGCGCAACTTTCCGGCGCGGATCTGCGGAACCGACGTGATGACCGTGTCGAACATGAAAGTGAGCTGGCCGCCGAGCAGGTCCGCGAGCGCCGGCGCGCTGCCCTTGTAGGGCACGTGGGTGAGCTGGGTGCCCGTCGCGAGCGCGAACAGCTCTCCGGCGAGATGGTTGCCCCCGCCGACCCCGGT
>WNEZ01028919.1_pt1 | contig 10384 bp, 8 predicted proteins | sample 5400521 | NCBI WGS metagenome assembly WNEZ01 (sample SAMN13153339, study PRJNA577476) | soil metagenome | isolation source: 120 cm saprolite under Douglas fir tree site 2 hole 1 replicate 1 | place: USA:California | collected 2015-04-18
GTGGCGCCATCTTCGCGACCAATGTCAATGTACTTCAGCACCGTCTTAAACTGTCCTTCGTCGACGCTCGGCCCCATTTCTGTTTGTGGATCCATGCCATCGCCGATGCGCATTGACTGCGCACGTTTACTGATACGGTCCACGAATTCGTCAGCAACGTCGTTGACCACCACCGCGCGGCTGGTGGCGGTGCAACGTTGCCCCGACGATCCGAACGCGCCTTGCGCCGTTGACTCAACCGCCAAATCCAAATCCGCGTCCTCAAGAATTACGACAGGATTCTTGCCGCCCATTTCGCATTGCACTTTCGCGCCGCGCCGCGAAACTTCTTCGTACAAACGAATACCAACCTCATTGGAACCCGTAAAGGAAACAGCTTTCACTGCCCTGTGGTTGATGATTTCGTCGCCGGCTTCCGACCCTGAGCCCAGAACTAAATTCAAAACGCCAGGCGGGATACCAGCCTCGGCAAAAATTTCCACGATGCGCACGCCCGTTGCCGGCGTTAACGTCGCCGGTTTGAAGACAACTGCGTTTCCGGCTACGAGCGCCGGCGCAATTTTCCAGACTGGAATGGCTACCGGAAAATTCCAGGGCGTAACACACGCAACTACACCCAACGGCTGTTTGATCGTATAGGCGAAGTTTGACAGCAGCTCAGACTGAATCGTCTCACCATTCATGCGCCGCGATTCACCGGCGCAAAATTCGGCGACATTGATCGAACGCTGTAACTCGCCGCGCGATTCCGCTACGGTTTTGCCTTCTTCTCGAGTCAGGAGCTGCGCCAGTTCTTCTTTGTTCTCTTCAAGCAAACGAGCCGCGCGCGCCACAATGCGGCCGCGTGCCGGCGCGGGCGTCGTGCGCCAACCGTGAAATGCTTCAGCGGCTGCCTCAACGGCGGCGCGCGCTTCCTCGCGTGTGGCTTGTTTCACGGTGCCGATGATGTCATCGGTGTTGGCGGGATTAATATTTGAGACGGCCCGTGACGAAGTTGATTCAATCCACTCGCCGTTAATGAAGTTGCGATAGTCGTCCATTTGTCTTCTTGTCCGACAAACTTTTAGTTTGTCGTCCGATCACATTGGTAAGTTCAAAAACGAAACGACAAACTGAAGTTTGTCGGACAATGCAACGACAAACGAAAGTTTGTCGAACGAATTATGCAGATGACTCTGACAAAACCGTAATATAACATAGGCCAACGTACATGACAGCCACCACCAAAGACGCCAACCTTAGTGAATCCCAGAGCGCGCCGCAGAATCTTGGACAACTCTTAAGACAGCGCGTAGCAGCATCGCCGGAAAAGGATTTCCTCTTTTCTGAAAGCGATGGCCGGCGGTTTAGCTACACACAATTCGAACAAGCGGTTACTCGAGCTGCACACCTGCTGCAATCGCACGGCGTTGTTAAAGATGACGTCGTGAGCCTGTTAATGCCCAACAGCGCGGAATACATCATCGCGTACTTTGCGTGTTGGCAACTTGGCGCGTTGGCCGGCCCCGTCAATTCGCTCTTGAAAGAAGAAGAGGTCTCGTTTGTCATGAATAATTCGGCGGCGAAAACGATTCTGATTCATTCTGAGTTTCAAGCGCGGCTCGCAAAGATTCGCAAAGACCTGCCCCACCTGAAATCTGTGATTGTCTTTGACGATGAAGCGATGGCAACTCGCGATTTTGCTAACCGGAGTTCGACAAACTTAAGTTTGTCGGACTCAAGTTTGCCGGACATAAGTCTTGCTGACGAGGCCATCATTATCTATACCTCCGGAACCACCGGAAAACCGAAAGGCTGCTTCAAAGGACGATCGCTTGTTGAGCATCATGCCGTTGTTTCACATGAACGCGGTTTCAGTAACAACGCTGTCGGCCCTACATGCAGGAGGCTCGACCGTAGTAAGTCCCAGGTTTTCCGCATCGCGTTTTTGGCAAATAATTTCTGACTACGAAATTACGTCGTTTGGTTCAGTGGCCACAATGCTTTCAATGCTGCTCAGCACTTACCCGGACGGCGTGCCGGCAGGGCTGAAAACAGATCAGCTTCGTTTTGCTATGTGCGGCTCGGCGCCGGTGCCGGCGGAAGTGATGCAGCGTTTCGAGGAGACTTTTGATTGCCTGGTTATCGAGGGCTACGGATTATCCGAATCGACTTGCCGCTCGACTTTTAATCCGCCGGACAAACGACGGCGGGCGGGTTCCTGTGGTGTCGCAATTGGAAACGAAATGCGCGTGGTTGACGACGAAGATAATGAAGTTCCCGACGGCGAACTTGGTGAGATCGTCATGCGCGGAGAAAATATCCTGAAGGGTTATTACCGAAACGAAGCAGCCACGGCGACCGCGTTTCGCAATGGCTGGTTTCATACCGGCGATGTTGGCTATCGTGACGCTGATGGCTTTTTCTATATCGTCGATCGCAAAAGCGACATGATCATTCGCGCAGGTGAAAACATTTACCCGCGCGAGATCGACGAGGTCCTTTATCAACACCCAGCAGTCGCCGCCGCGGCGACGATTGGCGTTCCGGATCCGCTTTACGGCGAAGATGTAGCAGCGTTCGTAGTACTGAAGGAAGGTAAAGCAGTGAGCGAAGATGAGCTAATCAATTACTGCCGCGAGCGTTTGGCCGATTACAAGAGCCCAAAGACGCTTCGCATTGTGGAGAGCATTCCCAAGGGTCCCACTGGAAAACTGCTGAAACGCGAACTGGCCAAACAGTTTCAGATATCCAAATAAGCTAGGCCTGAGTCAGCCGCATGGTGGTGTTCTGGCGCGAGTGTCGCAGCCGGTCGATCAGCCAGCCACCCAGCAGCCAAAGCGCGCAGAAAGCAATCATCACCAACGAAAACCACTTGCCGTAGATTCCATCCGGGGAAAATTTTTCGGTGGCTGCGTGCAGCACTTCGCTGTTAGGCAACAGCGTGGAAGGAATAAATGCCGACCTGCACCATGAAGAGCAACAGAAATATGCCGGTGACCTGGAAAAATCTGCGCACGTTAATTAGATGCGCAAAGCGTGACCAGCCCCAGGCGAACAAACCGGCGGCACAAAGACCCAACAGCGCGCCGGTGAGCAGTTGCTCGCGAACCTGCATCAACATCAATGCAGTCTCCATCCCTTCGCGCGTGATCATCAGGAAAGTAAAAAGAAACACTCCGCCCACTGCTGCCAGACGTGAGGTGCGCGAAGACATCACGCCGAGCCGGTGATGCATGCGCTCACGTAGCTTTGGTCCAGTGCGCCACATGTGAATTACCAGCGTGCCAACCATCACAATGGCAACAACGCCGAGTACGCCTTCCCGCAGCGATTCGTTTCCGAGAAACTGACCGATGTAGGCGCCGGTGCGCGCGCCGAATAGGCGTTCCAGCCGAGATTCATCGACGCCGGCGGAGAGCAGGTAACCGAGGCCCGCGCTGGCAGAGAGTCCCGCCGCAATTGCGACGTATACCGCAGAGCTGAGCCATTTAGCGCCTGATTTTTTTACGTAGGAAAGAATCACTGCGACCAGCAGAAAAGATTCGAAGCCTTCGCGCAAAACGATAATGAAAGAATTAAGCATTATGAATAACTTTCCCGAGAATCTCTGGCGGGCACCGACAACGCGGGGAATCAAGTAGGAAACCAGCCGAGCAGCAGTATAAGCTAATTGAAAACAGTTTTCAATTTCATAATTGACTCCGGGAAAATCAACTCCAGGCCCAGGTCCTACTGCCTGGTGACCGGAATGATGGCCAGGTCGGCGCGGATTGGGCCTAGTTGGGTGACGGCCGTGAGACGCAACGGTAGCCGGCGCGAGTCGTCGCTGAGCCACGCCCGCAGTTGATACTTGTCGCCTTGCGCATCGTCCGTGGTTAGTGAAATCTGAATGGCCGGAATGGTCTGGGAGCCTATCTGCACATTCTCTCGATTCAGTGCGCTGATAAACAGGGTCTTTGGTTTGTTGTTTACCAGAATTGAAATCGCGCTGCGTCGCGGTGGCGCTAGATTGAAGGTGCGCAGGGCGTAGAAGAATGACAGGTAGTCATGCGTTCCTACCGGAATCTCAATACGATCGCCCTTCTCTGAAATTGCCGTGCCGTAGTCCTGGTTGATTGCGAGTTTACTCGTAAAGCGACGCCGCCCTTCGTTCAGACTAAGTTCCGTGTGAAAGGGAAGCAGCGTTTTGGGATCGACATACGAAGTGACTACATCACTCGCAAAGAACAGGTTCTGAAGTGCATTAGTAGTTTGGGAGCTAACTGTAAACAGCAGGCCATCGTGATCGAAGTATTTTGAGTGCGCGCGCACCTGAAAGTTAGCGGTCGCAGCCGGCAATTTAAGGTCGGGTAGAAAGACCTGATAGTTCAATTGTTCGCCAACCTTGAATGGCAGGTCCCCCAACGAGGTGTCATTGTCAGTTACAGGACTATCGCTGCCAGTTGGCGGGGTGTTATTTCCTGACGGCGGCGCGGCGATCACAAGCGGCGGTTGAGTCACGGGAGTGATGGCCGTCGGTGTGGGACGAGGGCCGGGCGGTACCGGTGGGGTTGCGACAAATTCTGACCCGGCTAATTCAGCGCGAATCTCTCCCGCCGGATGGTGCACAATTATCAAAACGGGCACATGCCGTTGATCGTCGCTAAAGTAAGCCTTAACGTCATAGCCGTTGAATTGCGAGTTGTCTCTAATTCTCAGACGGCAAATGATCGTATTGAAAGAACCAACGTTTGTTTTGATAGCCACCTGTCCGGTGACGTGGACCTCGGTGTCGTACGAATCGTTTCCATCGCGCACGGAAATGAAGTAGGTCGAGTTCTGGCTGAGCGGCAAGGCCCTGGTGCGATAAATCGCCGATAGAAAATCGTAAGTGCCGGGGAATTCACCAGTTCGCTTTTCCGGCAGCGCAGCGACGCCGGCAGGCTGATTGAAATCGGCCGAGGTCTCTGATGTACGCGATGCGGCGCGCAGGATTTGCTGACCGCGGAAGGGCATGCCGCTAGCGGGATCAACATAGGTTATGTAGTCGTTGTTCACCGCGAACAGCGCGGCGTTGACCATTCCGGTCGTTTCGATATGTCCTTTCAGTTGCAGTGCATCACGGCCAAAAAAGTTACCACGAGCGGCGACTAACAGCTCAATATGGGCCGCGCTGATGAAGTTTGAAAACGAGACGTTATAAGTGAGGCGTTCGCCCACGCGATAAGGAGCGGGAGAAAAAGGCTGAGAGCCCTGGCCCTTTGCGACTCGGCTGCCCCACGAAACAGCGAGCGCTGCCAGAAGAACGAACGAACTAAAAACAACAAGCGGTTTCAACCTTTGGTTCACTCCCTGAATCATAATTCAAAACGCGGCGAGAGCAAATGCCGCAAACCTCGCGTAGCTTAAACGCGGCAGCAGGACTGCGGTTCCTCTGATTCAAATATTGCTGCCCGCAACACTAACCTGCATCGCATCAATGATCTGTTGTGCCGCGCGAGCCGGATCCGGAGCGGCAACAATCGGACGGCCTACCACCAGATAATCAGCACCGGCTGCGATTGCTTCGCGCGGCGACATCACGCGCTCTTGATCGTCGTTGCCGGCGCCGGCGGGCCGCATGCCCGGTGTAACAATAATGAAGCCAGGTTTCGTTACGATATTGCGGACCAGCGACACTTCGCGTGCGGAGGCGACTACGCCATCAAGACCGCTGTGCGCCGCGAGCTGTGCCAGGCGAGCAACCACCTCATCCGCTTTCTCTGGCAGGCCTATCTCCTTAAGCGTAGCTTCATTACTACTAGTAAGAACGGTCACTCCCAGGATTGCCGGACGCGCGAGTCCTTCGCGCGCAGCACATTCAGCCACAGCATCTGAGGTGCGGCGCATCATTGCGCTGCCGCCGGACGCGTGAACATTGAACAGCGAAACACCCAGACGCGTAGCTTCCACGCCCGCGGCGGCCACGGTATTTGGAATGTCGTGAAACTTCAGATCAAGAAAAATCTTTTCACCGGCCTTTATGATCTCCATTACGAAGTCGGGACCGGCGGCCGTAAAGAGCTGTGAACCAATTTTGAACATGCCGGCGATGCCGCGCAGTGAACCGACCAACCGGCGCGCCGCCGGCGCAGTTTCGACATCAAGCGCGACAATTAATTTGTTTTGCACCGCATTCATTTGTGTTGACTGTCACCTCACTAAGATTGGTCAGCATAGTCCGCCGCGCGACATCCTACTGCTTCGTCAAACGAAACGAAGCCTTCGCGCGAGACAATGCGACGCAACCCGTCGTTAATGTCTTTAGCAATCGAGGGGCCTTGATAGATAAAGCCCGTATAGACCTGGATCAGGCTGGCCCCGGCAGCAATCATCTCCCAGGCATCGTCCGCATCAAAAATTCCCCCAACGCCAATGATAGGGAGCGTACCACGTGTCAGATTATAGAGCGTGGCGATTACTTTCGCGGCTTGAGGCCGCAGAGGCGCGCCGCTGAGACCGCCCTCGCCAAACGCTTTTACTTTATTGGCGCTTGTTCGCAGCCCGGCCCGTTTGATTGTCGTATTAGTCGCTATCAATCCTGCTACTTGATGACGTTGGGCCACTTCGACCACCTGCCGCAAATCATCTTTTTCGAGATCGGGAGACAGCTTGACTAACAATGGCAGCAACTCGGCGCGTCCGGTTTTGCTTGCGAGTTTGTCATTATGCCTTTGTAGGGCCCCTAACAAAGCTTCCAACGGATCGGCCTGTTGCAATTCACGCAAACGAGCGGTGTTTGGCGAACTCACGTTCACCGCTATGTAGTCGGCGATTGGATAGACAATTTCAAAGCTTTTCAAGTAATCATCAACTGCGTTTTCGAGATCAACTACCTTGCTCTTGCCAATGCTGACGCCAAGAACGCAATCCGGTTTGTTTTGTGAAACACGTTTGACGAAATCTGCCGCACCTTTATTGTTGAAACCGGCGCGGTTGATAAGCGCCTTGTCCAACGGCAGACGAAACAATCGCGGTCGGTCGTTGCCCGGCTGCGGATGAAATGTAACCGTACCGGCTTCAATGAAACCAAAACCGAGCGCAGCCAGGCTGGAAAGTGCAACGCCATCCTTATCAAAGCCGGCAGCAAGTCCAACCGGGTTGTCGAACGTCAAGCCAAACCTGCGCAGCTTGCCAAACGGACTGCGCCGGTAGCGATCGCCGAACAGTTGTTTGGTCAGTTTCGAACTAAAAGAAAGGGAAGTGAGCGCCAGTTCGTGGGCTGTTTCTGCCGGCAGGCGAAAGAGTATCGGTCGCAGCAATGAACGGTAGACCATTAGAAGCAGTGACAAGTGATAAGTGACAAGTGACAAGTGACGAGCGAAATTCATTGTATCTTTTTGGGCCCGATGCCTCCACTCCGGCACGTTGTGAGTCTTATCAGCCTAAAGAGTATGAATGCTTGTCACCTGTCACTTGTCACTGTTTACTTGTTCTTGTTAGTATCCCGCGCAATGGATTTCCTGGAAAAGGCGCGCATCATGGATAGTCCGCGAATCAATCGCGCGCTTGCCCGACTTGCTTCCGAAATAGTTGAAGAAAACCACGGCGCCGGCGATCTTTATCTGGTTGGCATCAGGCGCCGCGGTGTGCCGCTGGCGGAGCGCATGGCCGACAAGATTGCGGATTTGGAAGGCGACCGGCCGCCGGTGGGCGTGCTCGACATCACACTGTACCGCGACGATCTTTCGACGGTGGGCGCCCAGCCAATCGTCAATCGCACCGAACTCCCGGGTGATATCGAAAACCGCAACATCGTCTTGATCGACGACGTACTTTACACGGGCCGCACAATTCGCGCAGCGTTGGACCAGTTGATCGACTTTGGCCGGCCGCGGCGCGTGCAACTACACGGGCCGCACAATTCGCGCGGCGCTGGACCAGTTGATCGACTTTGGCCGGCCGCGGCGCGTGCAACTGGCGGTGCTAATTGATCGCGGCAAAGAACATCGCGAACTGCCGATACAGGCTGACTACATTGGCAAGCTGGTGCCGACAAAGAAGAGCGAGATCATCAAGGTGATGCTGCAGGAATTTGATGAGGAAGAAGGCGTGGTAATCGTCGAGCGACCGGCGACGGAAACTACTTGAAGTAAACAGCGGCCAGCGATGGCCGCTTTTTTTGTCCGACAAACTTTAGTTTGTCGATGCTGACAAGCAGGGATTGATTAGCGGAAACTCGACAAACTGAAGTTTGTCGGACAACTTATGACCTTTAGTCGTAAACACTTGTTAGGAATCCGCGAACTCGAAGCGAGCGAGATCACTCATCTGCTCGATACGGCTGAATCGTTTCGCGATGTCTCAAAGCGCGAAGTGAAAAAGGTGCCTGCGCTGCGCGGACGCACGGTCATCAATCTGTTTTTCGAATCATCAACGCGAACGCGCACCTCGTTTGAAATTGCCGCCAAGCGGCTTTCTGCTGATGCCATCAACATCAGCGTTGCAACCTCGAGCGTTAGCAAGGGCGAGACGTTACTCGACACGGCGCGAAATCTGGAAGCAATGTCGCCCGACTGCATTGTGGTTCGCCATTCGATGTCGGGCGCGCCGCACCACCTTGCGAGAATGGGCAAGGCGCCGATTGTGAATGCAGGTGACGGCTCGCATGAACATCCCACCCAGGCTCTGTTGGATGCGTTAACCATTCGCGAATACAAAGGCCGCATCGCAGGGCTGAAGATTGCAATAATAGGCGATGCGCTGCATTCGCGCGTGGCGCGTTCAAATGTTCATCTGCTCACCAAACTAAACGCATCGGTAAGTATCGCGGGTCCTGGCACGCTGGTGACGGACGAGTTCGCCGAGTTAGTAGACAATGGTTTGCGCGTTGAACGGCGAATCGAAGACGCGATCGATGGCGCCGATGTAGTAATGATTCTGCGGATACAACGCGAACGGCAACAGGAAGCGTTCTTCCCGTCGATGCGCGAGTACGCAGTCCACTACGGCCTGCACCTGGACCATCTGAAGCGCGCCGCGCCGGACGCGATTGTGATGCATCCCGGACCGATGAACCGCGGTATTGAAGTTTCTTCGGAAATCGCTGACCGCTGATTCTCGATCAAGTAACTAACGGCGTCGCAGTGCGCATGGCCGTGCTTTATTTATTGGCCGGCGCGCACAACGAGACGGAAGAGAAGGGACACTAGGTCCGCAAACCAACAGTTTGCTTTACGAAAAAATGAAGGTCTTAATCGCAAACGGCTATGTGATCGATCCGGCGCAGGGAATCAACGCCGGCCGAAATTTGCTGATTGAAGACGGACGCGTTGTCGGTCTGCTGGATCGTGGCGAACAGCATCCGGAGGGCGCCGAGCTGCTCGATGCAACCGGTCTGGTAGTCGCTCCTGGTTTCATCGATATGCACACTCACCTGCGCGAGCCCGGCGCTGAATACAAGGAAACGATTGCGACGGGCGCGGCCGCTGCGGTGGCTGGTGGTTGGGCCAGCGTCTGCGCGATGCCCAACACCGATCCGGTTAACGACAGCGCTGCCGTCACCAGGTTTGTCATTGAACAGGCGCAACACGCACAGCTTGCAAACGTCTTTCCGATTGGGGCGTTGACAAAAGGTTCAAACGGAAAAGAGCTTGCTGAGATGGGCGAGATGAGAAGCGCGGGGATCGTGGGTGTTTCCGACGATGGCCGGCCGGTGGCGAATGCAGGCATGATGCGCCGCGCCATGGAGTATGCGCGCGGATTTGATCTGCCGGTGATCGATCATTGTCAGGATCCGACGCTAAGTGCGGGCGGCGTGATGCACGAAGGCCACTGGTCGTTGCTGCTTGGTCTCAAGGGCATGCCGGCGGCCGCCGAGGACGTGCACGTTATTCGCGATTGTGTACTGGCGAAATTGACCGGCGCTGCAGTTCATATCGCGCACGTTTCCACGCGCGCGTCTTTGGAGGCCGTGCGCCGTGCTAAGGAAGCGGGCCTGCTGGTGACCTGCGAAGTTGCGCCACATCACTGGACGCTGACTGATGAAGCGGTTGCCGAGTTTGACACGAATATGAAGATGAGCCCGCCACTCCGCAGTCGCGATCATGTCGAGGCCTTACTGGCAGGATTGCAGGACGGAACGATCGATGCGATTGCCACCGACCATGCGCCGCACCATGCGGACGAGAAGGCGCTGGAGTTTGATGAAGCGCCGTTTGGTATCACCGGATTGGAGACTGCCATTGGTCTGGCATTCGATCTGGTGCAGCAGGGCGTTATAGACCTTGAACGACTGGTAACGCTGTGCTCGACAAATCCGGCGCGAATATTTGGACTGCAAGATCGCGGTAGCCTGACAGCGGGCGCGCACGCAGACATAACAATTCTGGATCCAACCTGCGAATGGACGTTCGACGTCAACGCCTCAAAATCCAGGAGTCGC
>WNEZ01015469.1_pt1 | contig 10382 bp, 10 predicted proteins | sample 5400521 | NCBI WGS metagenome assembly WNEZ01 (sample SAMN13153339, study PRJNA577476) | soil metagenome | isolation source: 120 cm saprolite under Douglas fir tree site 2 hole 1 replicate 1 | place: USA:California | collected 2015-04-18
GTCGCCGAGGCCGGGCCCGGCGATTTCATCTACGTGCCGCCGTTCGTGCCGCACCAGGAGATCAATGCCAGCCCGAGCGAGCCGCTCGAATGCGTGCTGGTCAGGAGCGACAACGAGGCGGTGGTGGTCAATCTCGACATCGAGCCGGCGGAGAAGCCGGAGCAGGTGTTGTGGATCGATCCGATCCACAAGGGATGAGGCCGATCACGGCTTCCGCGTTTTCTTGCCCTTCGCCTCGACCAGCCGCTCGTAATCGCGTTGCGTGCGCGCGGCGTAGGCCATGGCGAAGGAGGCGAGCGCATCGTCCATGGCGTCGCTCTTGCCCATGTAGCCCGCGATCGTCGCCGCGGCGCCTGCGCGCGCATGGCCGCGCGCCAGGGTTCGCCCGCACAGCCGCGCGTAATCGACGAGCGCGCGCTCCTCCACGATCTCGCCGATCGATCCCAGCCGCCGGTTCTTGAGGTGGCGCACGTAGAAATGCCGCCCGGAGGCGGGATCCTCGGTGAAGCCGAGGAAGACGTCGCTCGCCGCCTGCATCACCCGCTGGCCTTCGACCACCCGCCGGCCGGGATGGCCGCCGTATTTCGGCCCCAGACATTCCAGCACCGACCGGCCGGCTTCCTTGATCTGCAGGAACAGCGGCGCGCCGTCCCCGCTCATGAACAGGCCGATGGCGCAGAACGTGCCGACGCTGCCCACCCCGACGACCTTGAAGGCGATATCGGCGAGCGAATAGCGCTCGACCAGGCACAGCCGTTCCGGCGGCAGCCGCTTGCAGTAGGACGCGAACACGCTCTCGGCGTCGACCCGCTTGCGCGGGTCGCGGGTGCCGGCGAAATGATAGATCAGCGGCGGCCGGTCCGCGATGCGCGCCTTCTTGCCCTTGACCAGGTGCGGAAAGTTGTCGTCCTCCTCGAGGTGGCTCACCGTCTTCGCCAGGATCGCCTCGAGGCGGCGGCGCAGCGGGCGATCGGCGATGCGCTCGATCTCCTGCTTGAGGTCGATCCGGCTGTGCCAGGCTTCGAGCGGCGCGAGCTTCGCGAGCGCGTGCATGCGCTTGCGATAGGCTGCGACGGCGGCGGCGGCGGTCGCCCGCGCCCGCGGCTTCGAAGATTTCGCGGCCAGTGCGGCGACCGCGACGCTGGCGGCGAGCCGCTTGAGATCGACGGTGAAATCGACGCCGGGGAGCGTCTCGTCGAAATCGTTGACGTCGAAGACGACGTTCTCCTCCGGCGTATCGAAGGCGCCGAAATTCATGAGGTGGCAATCGCCGCAGGCCTGCACGGGAATGCCGGCCGCGGCCTCATGTGCGAGATCGGCCGCCATGACGGCGGCGGCGCCGCGCAGGAAGGTGAACGGGCTTACGAGCATGCGCCGATAGCGCTCCGGGACGAGCTCGGGCACCCGGGTGCGGTCGCCGGCGGCGAGAATGGCGACCGGATCCCGCTTATCGGAGCCGGCGAGATCGGCGTGCTTTTCGCGCGGCGTCTTCCTGCGCAGGCGCCGACCCGCTTCGTAACGCTCGGCGAAGCTGCCGGTCGGTGCTGGAGACATCGCGATCTACCCTTCGACACTCGGCATTGGAGGGATATAGCGTTTTGCGCGGACGTGAAAGGCAGTTGTTGTTGGGTCGAGTGCTTCACGAGACCCAACATCGCGCGACCGGCCTGGAATGTTGGGTCTCCCCCGGGTCAAGCCCGGGGTCGACCCAACCTACATCTCTACTTGCGCCACGCGCCGACGTGCGGCACCGGCAGGCCCAGATTCTCGCGCAACGTCCGGCCGGCATGGTCCGTGCGGAACAGGCCGCGGTGCTGCAGCTCCGGCACCACGAAACGGACGAAGTCCTCGTAGGCGCCGGGCACGTGGGTCGCGGACACGACGAAGCCGTCGCAGGCGGGCTCGATGAACCATTGCTCGAGCCGATCGGCGACCTCCTTCGGCCCGCCGACGATCGGGTCGTGCACCCGGCCGCGGCCGCTGATATGGATGAAGTCGCGCACCGTCGGGTTGTTCTTTCCGCTGGCGCGCAGGACGCGGTCGCGGATGCCTTGCAGGCCGGACATTCGCGCGATCTCGTCCTCGGTGAACGCCTCGTCCATGGCTTTGGTCGCGAAGTCGAAGTTGAGCGCCTCGGAGAGCAGCGACAGCGCGTCGATCTCGAGCGGCAGCTTGTCGATGACCGCCCACTTGTCCTCGGCCTCCGCCTTGCTGGCGGCGGATACGATGTTGACGAGCTGGGTGACCAGGACGTGCGCGCCATCGCGGCCGCAGCGGGCGATGTCGGCCTTGAACTCGGCATACTCGCACTTCCCCGTTGCGATGCTCGGATAGACGACGAAGATCAGCTCGCCCCATTGCGCCCCGAAGCGCCGGCCGCGCCCGCTCTGGCCGGCCTGGATGATGACCGGGCGCCCCTGCGCGGAGCGCGGCACGGTGAACGGCCCGCGCGAGCGGAAGAACCGGCCCCGGTGGTCGAGGCGATGGACCTTCTCCGGATGGGCGAACCGGCCTGCCGCCTTGTCCTGGACGATGGCGTCGTCCTCCCAGCTGTCCCAATGGCCGAACACGACCTCCATGAACTCGTCGGCGCGGTCGTAGCGCTCATCGTGCGCGATCACCTCGTCGCGCCCCATGTTCTGGGCTTCGCCGTCGTTGAGCGAGGTGACGACGTTCCAGGCCGCGCGGCCCTGGGTCATCAGGTCGAGGGTGGCGAACAGCCGGGCGACGTGGAACGGCTCGTAGTAGCTGGTCGAATAGGTGGCGCCGAGGCCGAGCCGCTCGGTCGCCATCCCCATGACCGTGAGCACGGTCACCGCGTCGAGCTTCACGCAACGGATGCCGTGCTCGACCGTATGGGCGTGGTCGCGCCCGTACATGTCCGGCATCGACAGCCGGTCGTCGAAGAAGCCGAGCTGGAATTTCCCCTCCTCCAGCACGCGCCCGAGATGGCGGTAATAATCCGCCGACCACGTGTCGGTGCGCGAGAGCGGGTGGCGCCAGGAGCTCGCGAAATTGGTGCAGTTCTGCGCCTGCAGGAAGGCGACCAGGGTCATTTGGCGCATCGCGGCAGCCCTCCGACTGTGCAGCACGGCTCTTGCCCTGCTGCCTTGATTCCCTCAAGACCCCCGTCTAAGCCTTGAGACTGTAGGTTGGGTCGAGCTTTGCGAGACCCAACAATCGCTTGATGGGCTTCGAGGCGTTGGGTCTCCGCCGGGTCAAGCCCGGGGGCGACCCAACCTACGTGCTTGAGCGGGCGAGACAACAGGCGCGATGATCGTCCTGATCGACAATTACGACAGCTTCACCTTCAACCTGTTCCACTATCTCGGCGGGCTGGGGGCGGACGTCGCCGTCTACCGCAACGACAAGATCGCGGCCGACCAAGTGATCGCGTTCGATCCGGAATCGATCGTGCTGTCGCCCGGTCCGTGCACGCCGAACGAGGCCGGCATCTGCCTCGAGCTGATCGGCAAGGCGTCGGCGACGATCCCGGTGCTCGGGGTCTGCCTCGGCCACCAGGCGATCGGACAGGCGTTCGGCGGGGCGGTGGTGCGCGCGCCGGTGCAGGTGCACGGCAAGCTCTCCGAGATCAAGCACCAGGGCGACGGCATCTTCCGCGGCATCAATGCGCCGTTCAAGGCCACCCGCTACCACTCGCTGGTGGTCGAGCGCGACAGCCTCCCGAACGAGCTTGCCGTGACCGCCGAGACCGACGACCGCCTCGTCATGGGGCTCGCACACCGCAGCCTTGCCGTGCATGGCGTTCAGTTCCATCCTGAGAGCATCGCCTCCGAGCACGGCCACCTGATCTTGCGGAACTTCCTCGACATCGCCGCGGCATGGAATGCCGCGACCGGCCGGCGGCCGGGGCCCGTCCGGGCGACGCGCCGGGTGCCGTGATGGGAGGACCTGAGTTCGTCATGCCCGGGCTTGTCCCGGGCATCCACGACTTGCTTTGATACGGTGGGAAAGACGTGGATGGCCGGGACAAGCCCGGCCATGACGTGGATAAGAGGTGGACGTGACCGACGCATTGCGGGGATTGATCGCCAAGGCCGCGACCGGCGCCGCGCTCACGCGCGAGGAGGCGGCCGCCGGCTTCGACACCATGATGTCGGGAGAGGCGACGCCCTCGCAGATGGGCGGCCTCCTGATGGCACTGCGGGTGCGCGGAGAGACGGTCGACGAGATCACCGGCGCGGTCACCGCCATGCGCGCGAAGATGCTGCGCGTGCGCGCGCCGGCCGATGCCATCGACGTGGTCGGCACCGGCGGCGATGCCTCGGGCTCGTTCAACATCTCGACCTGCGCCGCCTTCATCGTGGCGGGCGCCGGCGTGCCGGTCGCCAAGCACGGCAACCGGGCGCTGTCGTCGCGCTCGGGCGCCGCCGACGTGCTCGGCGCGCTCGGCGTCAACATCGACCTGGAGCCGGAGGCGGTGAGCCGCTGCATCGGCGAGGCCGGCATCGGATTCATGTTCGCGCCGGCGCCCCACCCGGCGATGAAGAACGTCGGGCCGACGCGAGTCGAGCTCGGCACCCGCACCATCTTCAACCTGCTGGGGCCGCTCTCCAATCCGGCCGGCGTCAAGCGGCAGATGGTCGGCGTGTTCTCGCGGCAATGGATCGAGCCGCTGGCGCAGGTGCTGAAAAACCTCGGCTCGGAGGCGGCGTGGGTGGTGCACGGCTCCGACGGCCTCGACGAGATCACCACCTCCGGCGTCACCCATGTCGCCGCGCTCGAAAACGGCGCGGTGCGCAGCTTCGAGATCACGCCGGAGGAGGTCGGGCTGCCGCGGGTCAAACCCGAGGCCTTGCGCGGGGGCGAGGCCAAGGACAACGCGCAGGCGCTGCTCGACGTGCTCAAGGGCAAGAAGGGCGCCTTCCGCGACGTCGCAGCGCTCAACGCCGCCGCGGGGCTGATGGTGGCGGGCCGCGCCGCGGACCTCAAGCAAGCCGTCGCCTTGGCGCAGAAATCGATCGATTCCGGCGAGGCCGAAGGGCGGCTCGATCGCCTCATTGCGGTGTCGAACAGGTGAAAATCCGATGGCCGACATCCTGACCGAGATCGCGGCCTATAAGCGCGAGGAGGTCGCGGCGGCGAAACGCGCCCGGCCGCTCGCGCAGATCGAGGCGGCGGCGAAGGCGGCTCCGCCGCCGCGCGGATTCACCGGCGCCATCGAGCACGCACTCGCGGCCGGACGCTACGCGCTGATCGGCGAGATCAAGAAGGCAAGCCCCTCGAAGGGCCTCATTCGCGCCGATTTCGATCCGCCAGCGCTCGCGCGGGCCTATGAGGCGGGCGGGGCGGCTTGCCTCTCCGTGCTCACCGACGCCCCCTCGTTTCAGGGAAGCCGCGCCGATCTCGTCGCCGCGCGCGCCGCGACCGCGCTGCCGGTGCTGCGCAAGGACTTCATGTACGACACCTATCAAGTAGCGGAGGCGCGGGCCTGGGGCGCCGACTGCATCCTGGTGATCATGGCGGCGGTCGACGACGCGCTGGCGCGGGACCTCGAGGACGCGGCGCAGGCCTACGGCATGGACGTGCTGCTCGAGGTGCACGACGAGGGCGAGCTCGAGCGCGCGCTCGAGCGGCGCTCGCGGCTCGTCGGCGTCAACAACCGCAACCTGAAGACCTTCGAGACCACGCTCGCGACCGGCCGGCGGCTCGGCCCGCGAATTCCGAAAGACCGCATCGCGATCGGCGAGAGCGGCATCGGCTCGCCCGCCGATCTCGCCGCGCTGGCGGCGGTCGGCATCGCCGCCTTCCTGGTAGGCGAGAGCCTGATGCGCGAGCGCGACGTCGCGATGGCGACGCGCGCGCTGCTTGCCCGCGACGATCGCCGGCTCGGCGCCGCGGAGTGATCGCGGTGGCGCGCAAGCTGAGCCATCTCGGCCGCGGCGGCGAGGCGCGCATGGTCGACGTGTCGGGGAAGGCGGCGACCGAGCGCACGGCGGTGGCCGAAGGCCGGGTCGCGATGGCGCGGAAAACGCTCGACCTCGTGCGCGCCGGCAATGCCAAGAAGGGCGACGTGCTCGGCGCCGCCCGCCTCGCCGGCATCATGGCGGCGAAGAGGACGCACGAGCTGATCCCGCTCTGCCACCCGCTGGCGATCGCCAAGATCGCGGTCGACATCGACGAGGATTCCGAGCGGCCGGGGCTGATCGTGCGCGCGACCGTCAAGGTCACCGGGCGGACCGGCGTCGAGATGGAGGCGCTGACCGCCGTATCGGTCGCCTGTCTGACCATCTACGACATGGTCAAGGCGGTCGAGCGCGGCATGCGCATCGAGGGCATCCGCCTGATCGAGAAGCGCGGCGGCAAGTCGGGGACGTACCGAGCAAGAGAGTGAAGGCAATGGCTGTTGGCACTGCTCCCTCCGCCGTCATTGCCGGGCTTGACCCGGCAATCCATCTTCTTCGCCAAGACTTGTCTGCGAAGCGGATGGATGCCCGGGTCAAGCCCGGGCATGACGATCTTGGGTGATGGCGATGGCGCTGATGCCGGTCGCCGAGGCGCTCGAGCGGGTGCTGGCGGACGCCGCGCCGTTGCCGGCGCGACCGACGCCGCTCGCCGAGGCGCACGGCCGCGTGCTCGCGGCCGACGTCGCGGCGCTGCGCACGCAACCCCCGGCCGACGTCTCGGCGATGGACGGCTACGCGGTGCGCGCCGCCGACGTCACGACGGTACCGGCGCGGCTGCGGCTCATCGGCGAGGTCGCGGCCGGGCATCCGTTCGAGGGCAAGCTCGGCGCCGGCGAGGCCGCGCGCATCTTCACCGGCGGCGTCATGCCGCCCGGCGCCGATACGATCGTGATCCAGGAGAACGCCGCGCGCGAGGGCGACACCGTCATCGTCAACGCCGGCGCGGGCAAGGCGACCTCGCGCTTGCCGCCGCCATGAACCATCCGACCCTGCCGGTCCATCCGGCGCCGAAAGTGGCGGTGCTCGCCACCGGCGACGAGCTGGTGATGCCGGGCGTGACGCCGGGCTTCGGCGAGATCGTCTATTCCAACGGCTACGCCACCATGGCGCTGGCGCGGCGCGAGGGCTGCGCGGTGACCGAGCTCGGCATCGTCCCCGACCGCCTCCCCGAGACCGCGGCCGCGGTGCGCCGGGCGCGCGACCTCGGCGCCGATATCCTGGTCACCTCCGGCGGCGCCTCGGTCGGGGACTACGACCTCGTTCGCAACGCGCTCGCCTCCGAGGGCCTCGCGCTGTCGTTCTGGAAGGTGGCGCTACGGCCGGGCCGGCCGATGATGCACGGCCGGCTCGGCGCCACGCACGTGCTCGGCCTGCCGGGGAACCCGGTCTCGAGCTATGTCTGCGCGGTGCTGTTCCTGCTGCCGCTCATTCGCCGCCTCGCCGGCCGCGCCGACGCGACGCCGCTGCCCGAGCCGGCCGCTCTCGGCTGCGACCTCCCGGCCAACGACGAGCGCGCGGATTATCTGCGCGCGACGCTCGCCGCCGGCCGCGACGGCCTTCCCATTGCGACCCCCGCCCCCTTGCAGGACAGCTCCATGCTCACGCCGCTGGCGGCAGCCGACTGCCTCATCGTGCGCGCGCCGCACGCCCCGGCGGCGAAAGCGGGCGAGCCGTGCGCCAACATGGTCCGTTCTGTCTTCAATTGCCGCCGTGATGTGTTAGAACCGGAAGCGAGGACCGCCATGCAAGGAGTGAGGGATTCGAGCGCGTTATACGAAGTCGAGCGACGTGCCTATCACGCCGTTTGTCCGGCGTTTCGCATCGCCGAGCTGCAAAATCAGTCCTACACAAAAGGTCCCTTGGCATTATCACAATAACGTACACGACACCTTCCATGTCGTGGAGGGATCAATTCGAATATTTCTTCAGCAGCCAAAGGAAGAAGTTCATTTGATCCGGGGTCAGACTTTTTCCGTTCCACCAAGGCGTCCGCACCTCGTCTCGAATGCGGGCGATGTCTCCGTTGTGTTTCTCGTGCTGCAAGGCGGCGAGTACGATTTCGTGCCTCTGACCTGAGAGGCCCGGTAACACACGCGACCTGGAGAAGACGAGGGAGGAACGCCATGAAATTTCCCCGCCGCCGCTTCCTGCACCTGGCAGTGGGCGCTGCCGCGCTGCCGGCCATCGCGCGCGTTGCAGGCGCGGAAACCTATCCGGCGCGGCCGATCCGGCTCGTGGTTCCATTTCCGCCGGGTGGCGCGTTCGACACCCTCGCACGTCCATGGGTGGAGCAGGTCAAACCACTGCTCGGCACGATGATTATCGAAAACATCGGCGGCGGCGGCAGTTCGTTGGGTGCTGCCGCGGTCGCCCGCGCCCGCCCCGACGGCTACACCATTCTGCTCGGCGGCTCTCTCCCGCACGTCAACGAGGCGCTGCTCAAGAGCCGGCCACTCTATGATCCGGTCAAGGACCTGGATCCGATTGCGGGCTTGGCGGTGGTTGCTTTGGCGCTTGCAGTCCATCCATCGGTCCCGGCGCAAAATCTCAAAGAGTTCGTCGCTTATGCCAAGACCCAAGCCGGCAAGCTGTCCTACGCACACGTCGGCGTCGGATCGACGCCCCAGCTCATCGGCGAGATGTTCAAATTGCTCGCGGGGTTGCCCGACCTCGTGCAGGTGCCCTACCGGGGCGCCGGGCCGGCGATAGCAGACCTGATCAGCGGACAGGTTGCCATGGCCGTGGTGGCCGTGACCGGGCAATCGCTCGGATTTCACCGGTCCGGAAAGCTGCGGATTCTCGCCATGACGAGCCCCAAGCGTCTCATCGCCGCGCCCGAGCTTCCGACGGTGGCGGATGCGGGCTTCCCCGGCCTGACCAACCTGCAAACGATCGGGCCGGTCGCTCCCGCGGGGACGCCGACGCCGATCATCGAGCAGATCGCGCAGGCCGTGCGCACGGCGCTCGCGGAACCCGCCTACGAGCAGAAATTGGTCGATTCAGGTTTCGAAGCCAGTCTCGATACAACGCCCGAGAAATTCCGGCAGCGCCTCGAAGCCGATGTTGCCTTCTGGACGCCGGTGGTCGAAGCGCTTGCTTTGAAGATCGACTGAGCAACGCGCGTCGACCATCGCTGCCCCCGGCAGTTTGCCCCCGGCAGTTAAAGCGGCAGCCAACGCCGAGCCGTTGAGGCGACTATGGAACCCGGGCGTTGCCAGCCTTAAGCGCCGCTTTTGCGGTCGCTTCGACTTGTTCACCCCAAAATTGGCTGAGAGACGAGCGATCACAACGACCCCAATGTGACGAGCCGTCCGGTTGACAAGCCGCGACGATGCCGGAACACTTCGACCTGCTCAAATCGGCCAGGTTTCGACCGGCATTTGAAGCCGCTCCCGCTTCGATCGGCCCTTTGACAGGAGGATCCCATGCGAATGCTCCGATGCCTGCTCGTGCCTGCCGCAACGGTTGCGTTGGCCCTCCCGGTCGTCATCGCCGCCGCCCACGCCCAGACCAAGATTTCCATCGGCAAGGTGATCGGCGGTGACGGCTTTCACATTCCAAGCTACGTCGCGATGGACCAGGGTTTCTTCAAGTCTGAAGGCCTCGATGCTCACTTCGTCGAATTGCAGGGCAAGGCCCAGGTCACCGCGGTGTTGTCCGGCAATCTCGACTTCGCGCCCATTCCATCGGGCGGAGCGCAGGCGGCGCTAAGCGGAGCGAAGATCAAATACATCGTCGGCGAGTCGCTCAAGTCGCAATGGACGATCACGGTCCGCAACGAGATCAACAAGCCGGAGGACCTCAAGGGCAAAACGGTCGGCTACGGTCGTGCCGGCGGCGCCGACTACGACGAAGCCGAAGCGGTGCTGCACCGTTTCTTTCACATGAACGTCGGCAAGGACTACAAGGTGATCTCGTTCCAGGGTGAGCCGGAGCGAATTGCCGCCCTGATCAATGGCGATATCCAGGGAGCGTCACTCTCGATCCCGCATGCCGCCACCGCCGTCAATGCCGGACTCAAGGTGCTCGTGCGGACCGGTGACTACATTCCAAGGGCCGGCGGCACGCTCTGGGGCATGCAAGCCAACGTCGACAATAACCCCGAGACGGTGAAGAAGGTCATCCGCGCCATTGCCAAGGGCGTGATGTACTTCCGGGACAACAAGCAGGGCTCGATCGCGGTCCTCAAGCACCATCTCGGTATCAAGACCGACGCCGAGGCCGGGATCATCTGGGATCAGTTGCACGACGCATTCGGAGCCGAGGTTCCCAAGGATCTTTTCCACGCGATTTTCGAATCGCGTCGCCTGACGATGATCGCGGCACGGCAATGGCCGGAGGACAAGCCGCTGCCGGATCCGGAGCAGTTCCTGGCCCGCAGTCTGCTCGATCCGACGCTGAAGGAAATGGGCTACGTTCCGACCAAGCTCGAAGCCCCGACGAAGACGAACTAGC
>WNEZ01006339.1_pt1 | contig 10381 bp, 12 predicted proteins | sample 5400521 | NCBI WGS metagenome assembly WNEZ01 (sample SAMN13153339, study PRJNA577476) | soil metagenome | isolation source: 120 cm saprolite under Douglas fir tree site 2 hole 1 replicate 1 | place: USA:California | collected 2015-04-18
CTGGACAAGCAGATACCGACGTGACAACGCAGGTCGCGGCCAACATCGTTGCGAGTATTCCGAAAATCCTGATCGTACGCATGCCTCTCTCCTGATCATATCGCAATCGAGCACGGCACTTGCTCTCAATCAGCTCGTTAACGCAATTCTCTACTTAAGGGTGTGAAGTAGTTCACACCTGGATCGCAATATTGAGCGTGGCACCGACCCTCAGAAAATCGCGGCGGAAGAGAACCTCGCCGAGTCAGCTGTTGATGTCCGACTCGTGTCCGGAATGCGGAACCAAAGCCGACGTACGCCGACGCCTCCGAGTTTATGGGTTCACGCCCTAGATGATCTTCTGCTTCTTCAGCGCATCAAGCTTGGCGTCGTCGTAGCCGATCGTCGCCAGCACTTCCCTTGTGTTCTCTCCCAGCAGCGGCGGCGCGCGATAATCCTTCACCGGCGTTTCGGAAAAGACGATCGGATTGCGGATCAGCGATAGCGCGGGTTCGAACGGGTGGTTGACCTTGATCTCCATGCCCCGCTCTCGCACATGTTCGTCGGCAAACACCTGCGCGAAATCGTTGACCGGCCCGCAGGGCACGCCGGCTTTCTCCAGCTCCTCCAGCCAGTAGGCGACGGGCTTCTTCAGGAAGAGGCCGGCGAAGAGCGCCATGATCTCCTTGCCATGAACGACGCGGTCGTTGTTCTTGACGAATTTCGGATTCGTGGCCAGCTCCGGGCTGCCCAGCACCGCGCAGGTTCGCGCGAATTGCGCGTCGTTGCCGACCACCAGCATCAACTCGCCATCGGCGCAGCGGAATACGCCGGCGGGCATGCCGCCATTACCCCAGGTGCCGCGCCGCGGCGGCGTCTCGCCGTTGACCAGATAGATTTGCGCAAAATGCGACAGCGAGGCAATCACCGTGTCGAACAGGCAGACGTCGACATGCTGCCCCTCCCCGCCGTTGACCTTGCGGTGATAGAGCGCGGCGAGAATTCCGATCGAGCTGTTCATGCCGGTCATGTAGTCGACGATCGAGGGGCCGACCTTCATCGGGCCCGCGCCGGGTTCGCCATCCATATGACCGGTGACGCTCATCAAGCCGCCCATCGCCTGAAAGATCGCGTCGTAGCCGGCGCGAGGCGCATAGGGCCCGGTCTGGCCGAAGCCGGTCACGGAGCAATAGATGATGCCGGGATTGACCGCCTTGATCGATTCGTAATCGAGCTTGTAGCGCTTGAGATCGCCGACCTTGTAATTCTCCATCATCACGTCGCAGGATTTTGCGAGTTCGCGGATGATCTCCTGGCCTTCGGCCGTTGCGATATTGACAGTGACCGACTTCTTGTTGCGATTGGCGCAGAGATAGAACGAGTTGTTGTTGTTCTCCTTGCCATCCGGATCAGCCAGATAAGGCGGGCCGAAGGCGCGGGCGTCGTCGCCGCCCCCCGGCCGCTCGATCTTGATCACTTCGGCGCCGAGGTCGGCCAGCATCTGAGCCGACAGTGGGCCCGCGAGCACGCGCGTCAGATCAAGAATTTTGATGCCTGAAAGCGGCAAAGGTGACATGAACATCTCCTCCAAAGCTCGCGGCCTTCTGGTCCGGGAACAAACCCGGCGGCGCCGAACGAAATCTGGCGATACACTATTTTCGAGCGCCGAGCACTGCGTTCTCGGCATGAAGCCATCTATCTGCCGCGGCGTCGGCGAACAGGCTGGCGACGACCGTGGTTCGGCTGTTACGGAGGGTTTGGAGCGGTAAGAGGAAATCGAACCGTCCGCCGCCTCAAATAAGTGCGGGCGTGCGGTAATATGCGGCTGTTAGAGAACAGAGGGTTCACTTCAGGGGATAGCCCGCTTTCAGGAAGGACACGCGACATGAAAAATTCTCTGAGGTTGCTTCTAGCGCTCGGAGCGACAGCGATGGCGGTCGCTGTATCAAGTGAACCCGTGTTCGCGCGCGGCGGTGGCGCAGCAAATATTCTGAACTCGCCGGGCTATCAGCGGCGTCTTCAGGAATCGAGGCAGCAATTGTCCCAACCCAGCTTGCAACCCTCCTCCACCTATCGACGCAAGTGGCGACATCGGCATCGGCACTGATTTGCTCTGGGCGTATCGCCCTCTCCTGCAGGACCGGCATTTCAGCGACGCCTCAAGTTTCGAGTTGGTGCCGTCGCCATTTTCCCGCGCACGTTTACAAACGTTTAAATCGTCTCTGTCACAGTAAGCGGCGAAGGTGTTCATCGGCGCGGCGGCAGGCCGAATCGCCTTCTGCGTGACTAGTCAAGCGCTCTCGAATAGAGCCACCCACCAAACCAACGCAACCATATGAGCCCTCAAAAGGGGCTCAAAGGGCGTGCTGATGAGACAAAAAGACGCGAGAACTCTGATTATTCGGGAATGGGACCGCTGGCTTCAAACGCATTCCATTGAATCCGGCGGGCCAACTGGCCGAGACACGTTGAGGTTCTTTTTTGAACTACAGGATGCGCGGTCTCCACTCCTGGATTTTCAGTCGAGGGGACGCGACAAGTGGCCAATTATCCATACGTGGTTGCTGAGCAATCGCGAGCGCCTTGAGAACGCTCCGCGAAGCCGTCGGCGTCGCTGTCGCCGAGATCGCGATCTGTTTGCCAGCCGACTTGCCCGTAGTCACCGCCAATGAGCCGGTGATCGTGAGCGTCTTGATGAACAGATGCCCGGCGATGGCAGACAGGGACGACAATCTTGACACAGACTGTCCTTTTTCTTGTCCGTTCGCAGCGATTAAAAAGACTCGATCATGACCCGCAATGGCGCGTCGGTAATTTCGGGGACAATTGCGATGCGCACAGTCAAGATCCCCGCGCTCTCGAATTCGGAGAGCGCGATGACGGAAGTTGAATTCGACCGATTGCTGGATGCCGTGAGAATAGCAGTCAACACTGCTCTGCGGGAAGAGTTTTTAACCCACCCGCCGACCTTCAATAAGCGGGCGAAAGCCGCAAACAACCAATTGGACTGGCCGCTGATTCCATTTCCGGAGGGCTGGCACGGCGCCAGCTAACCGCGCGCGTTTCTTCATCGCTCCTCGTCTGGGTGCACCCAAAGGTAAGGCGTGATCTCACGCGTTTCGGGCAGTGGAGAGTTTGCGTTGGACCGATCAAAGCAATACCGCAAAAATGCAGCGAACTCCCTCATGCTTTCTCGGGAAGCTACTACCCGCGCATCTCAGGACTACTGGCTAACAATGGCTGAGTTCTGGTTCAAGCTCGCCCAGCATGCAGAAGCGACGGAAGGTGCCGTGGCCGATCATGAAGCCGAGGCTGACAAAGGAATGTCGAGACCGGTTTGGTAGGCACAGCTTGCGGCCGGCGAGGCGCTCATTCAGCTCAAGGGACTGTCGCCCGAACGATTTGCAACAGAATCCTCGCGAAGGTTTTTCGAAGACGCCGCGCGGAGTCAGAGTTACGTCGCTCTGCCGGCGATACCAGCGATCGGCGTTGGTTGGGCTCTGAAGGTTTTAGCAAGGTTCATCCATACTGTGTGATTGGGCTCGCTTCAGCCTCGGCTAATTCGGCATTTAAATCTGGCTGAATAATCGTTTTACCGTCCGTTGTCGGCTCAACAGAATACTCGGCTGAAAACTCAAACGTCCGCGTGGTTCCAACGAGGACGAACTGCGCTCACGAAGGTCGTTGACGGACACGACATTATTTTGGATTAACCGCCAAATATAGACCTAGGCAAAATAGCGCAACTTGCGACACCAACCAGACCAGATGGTGCGCATTTTCTGGCATGAAGCGAAGTATCCGATACTGCGCCGCAAATTCCTTTTCAAATTCGGCGTTGACGGCTTTGCGAATGCCTTCCGGCAAATTGATATTCCGGTATGTCTTTCCAAGAAGGTCGCAAAGCTCGTAATAGCGCCAATACCCAAGCGTCGATATGAAAGCCGCCGTGCTCGCAATGGCAATGATAAAGCCGACCATGTTGAACGGCTTCCCAAACAAACTGAAAATGACAGAGCTTGGAGCGAACTTGTCGCCTATTGCAGCGACCGCAGAAATTACCATCGAGGCGGAGTTCACCTTGATTTCCGCATCATGATAGAACCGCGACCATTGGGCCTGAATATCAACCTGCTGCTTCACCGCGTCGGCGACAACCGAGCCATTGGCGGATTGGATTTGCGATTGCGTGAGAGACATCTCGCACCGCCTACTTGATGTTGCCCAAGTCGCAGACAGTAGTCAAAGCGACTATCGTATGGACTACCACCTTAGCGGGATATTTCCCGATTTGAAAGCTATCGCAGCCGCTATTAACGGTCGAATTGTGCCGCGACGAAAAATTATCCGCGCGCCGGTTTATTTGTCAGCGCCTTCCCCTCGAACGGCCACACCGAAATGCTTCTTAAAATCCAATTGATAAAATTCAATTTAATGGTGTCGGTGGATTGCGAACCTACATGAGCCTCACGGCTTCGCCGTTCCCGTGAATCATAGGCGCACCCCCGTGTCTAACGCCTCCGTAAAAGTCGCTATCGCATTGTTCATGATCTTGACCCCACCTACCGCTTCATTTGCGCGAGGCGGACACGGAGGCGGACACACGGGTTCGGCGGCAATGGGAGGATTTCCGCGACCGGCTGGTTCGGGAGCAATGGGAAATGTGCCGATCAGTGGTATTGCGCGGGGCCCGGCAAACGCTGGTGGAATGAACAATGTGGCGGTCGATCCTAGCGGAGTGGGCAACGCTTCCAGGATAGCTCCGCTCCCGCAGCCGCACATAGCCGCGCCTACGATTCCGCAGTTCGAGTGATGCGAAAAGTGTTCGCAAACCCTGGAGAACAGCCCCGGTGTTGGGCCGAAATCATGAATGACACGCAAGGAGCCGATGACATGAGTGATCATGATGAATGGATTAGCTATTCGCATTGGGGAATGTTCCTGACTGGAACGAAATATTCGAAATAACCCTCTGCGAGAGATCAGATGACTGGCGAGCACCACGAACTCGCGCAACGCCTTCTCGCCTTCACGAGGTAGAGCTGGCTTTGGTTTCGGGCATCGGTGGTATCGTTCACCCGCTCATTGATTGCCGGTCGTTCACCTCGCCGATACGTCGCTCTTGAGTATTTATCCGCTGAGCACTGTAAGTTATGTCGCCGCACTTCGTACAAACGGCTACCGGCGGATTTTCTGCGCTCATGCGCTGGTTCCGCTACGGCGTTCATTGGCTCGGAGGGGATCAACCGACACCCTGCAAACAGCCTCAAGCCCCACTTTGTCATCACGCCATTGGCCGTTCCACTCAATCTTTAATCGGATCGAAGTACTATCTGCCTCGTTCGACAGAGCCTGCAAAGTTATCCAAAGCGTTGTGGGTCCTCTATGTTCGCGCGGAAAATGGATAGCCAGTTCGCCAAGCGGCGGATAACGCCGGCGTAATCCCCAACAAGCCGTCCTCCTGCACGAAAAAGAGGGATGCAATTGCGTCCGTGCCGACCGTACGTGTTAGAAGTGGATGAAGTTCTTGTCGTTGCCACGACAGAGGCATGATCTCGTCAAATATTGTCTCAATTCCCTTCGCCCCAGATTTTTCTATGCGGGTAAGTACCAGTTGAACTTCGTGGGCCGCGCGGACTGCCCTGCGGTCGTTCGATACCCGCACGAGGTAGTATCGCGTGCTCTGGCCGTTAGCGTGGATCGCGGGCGAATTTGAGAACTCGCCCTTCCCGACGTTCAATCTAGGCTTGAACCAAGATTTGACCCAGTCCCCGAAGACCGCCATGACAGCGACGACCCATGTTCCGGCGGCGCCAATTAGAATTGCCTTCCACGGCTCCATGCGTGTTTTCCTTCTCAGCTATCAACGCCGTTCAGAATGGCCGTGCAACGACGAGCAGTGAGCGACGAGTCGGATGTAAACTCGTTTTCGCTGTCCGAACATTTAAACCTCGAAACTAGGAAAACATCATGGCCACCGATTTAGCGAAGCTACGCGACCGCATCGCGTAGACTTAGAAATCAGGTCTGGGCATTAATAAAGATTGGAGCGGGTGAAGGGAATCGAACCCTCGTATTCAGCTTGGAAGGCTGCTGCTCTACCATTGAGCTACACCCGCGCGCGACCGATCAACTATCACGGCATCGAAGGGGCCTCAACCGCTATGCACCGGTTCGGTGCCTGAAACAGCCGTTGTTCCGCCGGCTTCTTCCGCGTCGGGCAGGCCCCTTAACATGCGTCGATTCGCTGCCTATACTGAGGTTTCCATCAACAACGAAAGGAGGTGATCCAGTGCCTTACACCAAGCGCTGTCACCTCGCTGGGATCGCCCGCTAAGCTCTTGACGCTTTGCACCAGGGCGCTCTCAGCGCCTGGACCAGCGAGAAACAAATGTTGGACGCGACGGGAGCAATCCCGTCGCGTTTTTTTGAATACGTCATTCCGGGGCGCGCGCTAGGGAACCCGGAATCTGATCGCTTGATCATGTCGGGATTCCGGGTTCAGCCCTGCGCGCTGCCCCGGAATGACGTTGCCCGGCGCTGGCGGATTCTCTCCCGCACCGAAACCACGGCAATCGCCATGCCGGCGATCCACGGCAGCACGGCCCTATATGGCTCTACGCTCAACAGCAAAGCCAGGATGCTCGTCACCAGGCAGAGCACCTTCGGCGTTCCAGCCTTCCCCGCCAGTGAAAGCAGGAAAGGCAGGAACAGGATCAGAAGCGTGCCTGCGGTCACCGAGGTCATATGCGTTAGCTTTGTTGGAAATCCTGAGGTCAGAAACCACAGAGGTTGGTCGATTGTGGGCGCGATCCGCGGCGGGTTTCGACGATTCGCTCACCGCCGTTGCAGGCTGAGCTGCCGTAATAGCGGTGATGGCCGGATACGTCGTGCCAATCTCCCACCTGAGACGACGGCGCAGGAACCCGCGCGCTGTCGCAGATGATCGTGACTGTCTTGCGTAGCATGACCGTCTCCAACGAGTGGCTTCGCGCGGTGCTGCGCTCTGCATCAGTCGTGTTGCTTGCGTGGAGCGTTCAAGCGCGTTCGAATATATCGTGTTTCAGGAGTGTTTCGTGGAGGTGCAGCCCGGAGGACAGCGAGATCATCGACTATCGCGCTCAGCTCACGGCAGTCGCAGGTCGCGCTGATTTGTTGAACCGGATCAATCTGATTTGCCCGACGAGGCTGGGCAAGAACGTTGCCGTCAGGCGACCAACACAGGTTGGGCTCGGCGATCCGGCAGTGGACTCATGATGAGCAGCCATGACGCCTCTGGAACGAGCTGAAGGCAGTTTAGGGCGGTTATGAGAGCGTGTCGGGGCAATGCGAGGGCCCGTTCCAGGCAGGCGACGAAGCGCTCAAAACCGAGGATATTGAGCACGCGGGTGAAGTTGTAGCAGAGCGCCATCAGGCTCCATTCGCCGCGAACCTTGTTGAAGCCGCGCACCAGCAAGTGGCGGTAGCCGGCGCGGCATTTGAGGGTACCAAAGGGATGCTCGACAATCCCGGAACGACGGCGCATCAACTCGCCTGCGCCTTGCATCCGTGCGCGATGACGTTCGAGAACATCTTCGTGCTCCCAGCGGGAGATGATACGTGTCGTTGCCTTTCGGCTGAGACACCGTGCCCTTAACTGGCACGTGTCGCAGATCGCCTTGCGGCTCGCATAGCGGATCTCGATCCGGCCACTTGTATTCTGAAAGCGCCCCTTCATCGGATACAGCGATGCGCCGGCCGGACAACGGTAAGCATCGGCTGTGGCCTCATAGCTGAAATCCTTGCGGCTGAAGCGGCCTTGCTTCTCGAGCTTCCCGTTTCCCTCCGACGGCGGCACATAGGCAACGATGCCGTCATCCTCGCACGCCTTCAGTTCGAGACTGCTGTAATAGCCCTCATCGGCCAACACGTGCAGCGCCTCGGCTTCAAGGGCATCTTTTGCCGCTTTTGCCATCGCATGAAGCTGGCCGACATCGCTGCTATCGTTCACCACCGCGCTGGCGACAATGAGCTTGTGCTTGTCGTCAACGGCGGCCTGCACATTGTAGCCCACAAGCGTCTGACCGTTCTTGGTCAGAAGCCGGGCGTCAGGATCGGTCTGGGACAGCTGCGTCTCACCGCTCGCTTTGAGCCGATCAAGGTCGGCTATCGCGCGCCAGCGCTTGGCCATCAGCGCCGCGACTTTCGCCCCAAGATCACCGCCATCTCCGCCGTCGCCATCGCCGTGACCGTCGGTCCGATGCCTGGCTTCCGCCGCATCATTGTCCTCAAGCGACCTGCCGTAAGCATCGATCTCCCTGTCCAGGTTTGCGATCTGTTCGGCGAGCCGCTTGCGCGTAAAAAATGCTCGCCTTGCTGGCGTCGCCATGGAAGAAGGAGCCGTCGATCGCAACAACGGCTCCGCCGACAAGGCCAAGCTCTCGAACCAGCAGCACAAAGCTGCGGTTCGCCGCCTTCAGCGCCTTCCAGTTCTCCTTGCGGAAGTTGGCGATCGTTCGATAACCAGGCCTCAGCTTCTTGAGCAGCCAGATCAGCTCCAGATTGCGGCAGGCTTCCCGTTCCAGCCGACGCGACGACCTGATCTGGTTGATGTAGCCGTAAAGATAGAGCTTCAACAGATCGGCCGGATCATAGGGCGGCTGCCCCACTTCCACGCCGCGGTCCGCATGGCGGAAGCCCAGCTTTGCAAGGTCGAGAGCGCGCACAAAGCTATCGATCGCGCGGATCGGATTGTCCGGCCCGACATAGTCCTCAACCCGTGGAGGAAGGAGACAGCCCTGTTCCCGGCTCTCGCCGGTCTTGAATGTATGAATCGTACATCAACTCCCGAAAATGCCGACATTCTTGCCCAGCCTCGACGGGCTGTTCGGCAGTTTGCCTGTCCAGCCCCATTTGCAAAAATATTTCGTTTCCGGCCTGACCCAAATCAGATCCATAACTCCTGCCATCCCGTCCAACAGAGGGGCGTTTCGCGATCGTCACGGACGTAGGGCACGGGATGCGGTGGACGCAGCGGCATTGGGCGTGTGACGTGGTCGCAGGGCGGGATTCCCCGTGAGCGATTGACGACACGCTGACGAGAGATGCTGAAGCGGACGGCGAAGTCGTGTGGTCCTGACGCCTCGACGCCGGCGTCAAGTTTCGCGGAGGCTAGTCGGCCCGACCGGGTGCAGACAAAACCATATCCGGAAACGACGGTGACAAAAGAGCCCGATCGCCGGGGAGAGCACGAAATAAGCCGTTAAAACCATTGCGTGCGGGAATGCCGGGTGAATCCGGTGGACCTGTGGTGACTACGCTCGTGTGCTTACTTCACATTTTGCACGCGAGGCTGCGGGTGCATTAGGCACCCGGCATTCCCCACGCCCTCGCATTTTCCTGGGCGAAGGATTCATGCACAACTCGGGCGCACCGCGCCGCGGGATCGCGGACTCGCATCTGAGATTGTATTCGCTGTTTGAAAATCGAATCTGTGCGCTGAAATTCTCCACTTCATTGCGAGGAGCGACTTGCCCGCCGTAGCTCAACGAGCGAAGGCGGAAGCGATCAAGCAATCCAGACTTAGTCCGGTACCGTGCGATGGCATCGGTCCACCTTCGCTCCTGTCGGAGCTTCGGGGGACACCCTACGCCTTCAGCTTCAGGGTGGCCCGCCACCCGAAGCCGAAGGCGTAGGGTGGTGGGGAAGGAAGTTGTGATACATAGCCGAAATATCAATGAGTTGCGGCAAGGTGGGGGAATTTTTGCCCCTTTGAGGCCTAAAGGCTTTTTTGAGCGGCGCCCTCACCTTTACAAAACAAAAAACAGCGGCATGAGCTCGGCCGGCGATCACCAGGAAAAGGATCTCGATCGATGACACGAAAAGACCTGCCGGCGGCACGCGTCCGGCTCGGCGACGGCGCCGGGCAATCGGTCGGCGTTTACGGCCACACCGAGCTCGGCGTGCCGACGGTCGAGCTCGCCGGCGATCTCTAGCCCCGTGCGGGCCACACGCAATTTCTGCGTGCCGGCCAGCCCGTAAGGATGAACAATGCTCCGAAAGCGATGGTGTACTGCACGGCATTCGAACAGCGCTGTTCGTGCGATGCCTTCGGCTTCAGCGTTACACGTTTGAACGATATTCGGAGTACGACGTAAGCACGGGTCTTAACTGCCGGCACAGAACGCCTTAGCTCGGCGGCGACAATTTCGATTGGTCTGCCAGCCTCGACAAGCCTCCGCAGACAATTGTCTTCCTCAGGCGTCCAAAAGGTCCGTGCCAATGCTGCTACTTCCCCTTCGCCTTCATCCTAAACCGCGAGCTGCCGAGCGAAATCCGTAGGGCCTGGGCGCGCGACCTCACCGCCGACAAGGTTCGCCCTAGGTCTGCGGCGATGTCGAAGGCTGGGGCATTGGAGATGATG
>WNEZ01007031.1_pt1 | contig 10380 bp, 6 predicted proteins | sample 5400521 | NCBI WGS metagenome assembly WNEZ01 (sample SAMN13153339, study PRJNA577476) | soil metagenome | isolation source: 120 cm saprolite under Douglas fir tree site 2 hole 1 replicate 1 | place: USA:California | collected 2015-04-18
CCCCCGGCGCCGGGATCGTCCACTGAATCGTCACGTCGTTCGAGACGGTCCGCAGTCCGCTGATGAAGGCCGTGCCAGTGACCGTGTCGATTCCGACGTTTGCTCCGGTGTACGAGAAGGTCGCCGTCCCGTTGGCATCAGTGGTTCCCGAGAGTTGCTGGGGATTGGCGCCGGACACTCCGAGCTGTACTGCCGCGTTCGGCACGGCATGACCGCCCCCATCCATCGCTGCCACGGTGAAGGCCTGCGACTGCCCGACTATATGACCACTTGATGGCGTCGCCTGCAAGGCGAGCGTCACCGCCGGAGGTAACGGTATGTTGACCGGACCGCCCTTCCCGCCGATTTGCTGCCAGGCCTGCGATTCGTTGTTGCCCGTGCACTCACCGTCGATCCCGCCGGTCAGCGCCAGCCCAGTGTCGTTGTAGTCGAAGGTGAATCCGTTAATGGTGACGTGCACCTGGGGAACCGCGGGGTTGCTGAGGCAGATCGATGGAGCAGACGGACACGTACCGTCGGCCGATGTAACTTTTTCCAGTTGTCGATCTCAACGATGAACCCGTTATTGGAGTTGACGACGATCGATTCGCCGACCGCACCGGGTGGGGGCGGCAGCAGGGCGATGCCGTCGTTGCCCGCGAGCGCCGCGTTCGATTGGATGTAGGCCAGCACCTGTCCAGGCGTGCTCGCGTTGGTGCCGGCAATGATTTCGACCGCCGCACAACAGACCGAGACATAAAGCGTCCCGTCGGGCCCGAAAGCGATTCCGTCGGACTTACTGCCGGGATGAGCGTAGGGGGCTACGGTCGGGTTCGCACTCGTGGGGTTGCTGACCCGGATGACGTCGTCATGTCCGAAGCTGGGCTCCGTGACGAAGAGGTCCCCGCTGATTGGGTCGGTCGCAATGCCAGTCGCATACGGGATCCCACTTGCCACGGTTCGGACGACGACGCCGGTCGTCTGGTCGACCTCGAGGACCTGGCCGCTGCATTGCTGGGCCAGATAAAGGTGCTTCCCATCTTTGCTGAAGGCCAGCCCTGAACTTGCGGACTGGGATGTTGGGCAACCGAAGATCCCATTCGCACTCACCTGCGTGGCAGGGCCTGCGACTCCACCGCCCGGCCCGAACTTGTACAGGATGCCGGTGATGTAGTTCATAACAAAGAGGTTGCTCGCGCTGTCAAAGGCGACCCCAATCGGCCCGGTGCTCGTACCTCCTGTGACAAAGCCGGTCGCGAAGGGAGCCGCGACGAATCCGCCCGAACCACCACCCGAGCCCGCGTTCGTCCCGGTTCCGCCGGATTCCGAGGTGTCGAATGCGGACCCCATTGGATTCGCGAGGATCAATGTCCCGCCTGCCGGGACCGCGAGATTGAGGCTCCAGGGATCGTAATGATGTGTCCCGATATCTGCCGTCACGTGATTGAGCGTGATCGGCTGGCTGCTGTTGTTATCGAACCGGAGGCCACCGGTGTCGTACGGAGACCCGCCCCCGACAAAGGTCGTGTTTGCGGCACCGTTCCAGGGGAAGGGGAAGCTGCTCGTGCCAGCGGGGCGAATCGTGTCCGCATAACCGGTAGAGAGGTTGTAGGGGCCGGTGTTGACCGACGCCACGGTCATCGTGAGCGAGAGTTGGGAGGCACAGCACTCGAAGTAGTCGAGCTCGTAGGGGTACGCACCAGCCGCTGGAAAGTGGATCGTGACCGGGTAGCTCGTGGGCGCAGCGCCACCGGCCTGGTTGTATGCTCCGAGCACCTGATAGAGGTTGAACGGCGTCAGGCCCGACGCTGGCGCACCGATAAGCGTCCCGCTGACTCGCGACGCCCCGCCGCCGACACCGAGCATGAAGCCGTCGTCCGCAAGAATATTGAATGTCACGTCCTGTGGCTGGGAGACGATGAAGTTGGCTGTCAGGACGGTGTCGAAGGCCGTCAGCGTCCCCAGGCCGGCCTGGGCGCCGTTCCCCTGCGCCACGATGGTGCCCGCAAAGTTGCCAACCGCATCCGTCGTCACGTCGGTGAATGGCCTGGTAGTCGGATCGACCCCGGAGACGTTATGCGGGATAGTGTTGACGGGCGGGTTGAAGTTGATCGTCGGGAAGGTCTGCTGGAAAGTGGCGGTGTCCCCTGGCTTGGCCACGAACGTCGTCGGAGTTGAGTTTTCAGCGAAGAAGTTCCCCTGAACCGGCGTGGTCGCAACCGGTTGGATCGGGTTGATCCAGGTCACGCTCACCGTGTTCGAGAACACGGTCGTGGTGCCGCCGGTGGCGGTCGCCTGCAACTGATCAACACCGGTCGTCTTTCCGCTGTAGCTCGTGGTTGCCTGGCCATTGGAATCGGTGACCACACTCAGCGTGGTCGGATTGCTTCCGGTGACGTTGATCGTCACCGCCTGATTCGGGATTGGCGCGCCGGCGCTGTTCAGTAATGTGAGCTGCAGACCCTGCGAGGCATTGATGGCGTTCAGCCCAGCGTCGCCGGCGGCGAGGGCTAACGTGAGCCGCGCGCCGAGCAAGGTGTTCTGGACCACGGTGGTAAACGAGCTCGACACCGGTCCGTAGCCATTACCATTCGCGTCCTGCCACGATACGGCGGCGGTGTCCGTCAGGTTGCCGGGCGTTTGTGTTGCTGGTACGGCGTACGTCGCCTGGACGCCAATGGACGATGCTCCCGCCGCCAGGCTCGCCGGCGTTCCCGATACCGTCCCGGCGTCGCCGCTGGGAACCGTATCGGTGATCGTGAACCCGTTTGCGGTTACCCCGCCGGTGTTCTTCAGCGCCAGCGGATAGGTCGCTGACGTCCCGGCAGCGACCGGGGCGGTTGGGCCCGACTTGGAGATTGAAATGACGGGCAGGTGTTCGGTGGTTGAGACCCCCGGCGCAGCAGCGCTAACTGGTCCAGCGGTCGATCCGCCCGACGCCGCGGCGCTCGCGCTCAAGCTCGATCCTTCGATCCCGGTCAACCGTGCCTGATAGGCGGCGTCACTTTCGCCGGTCCCCTTGGCCGCCGGGAGTGGCACCTTATACGTTGTTGAAAAGCTCGCCGACCCTCCGGGAGCGAGCAATCCCAGTCCGCTCACCGTCCCCGAGTTGATCGTGACGGCGGCGCCGGTGGGTGGCTGCACGATGACGGTCACGTTGGTCACGCCCCCCGAGGGGGCGGGGCTCGCGGCGAAGAAGATGCCGCTGAAGTCGACGTTGACGATGCTCGGCTGGGTAACGCTCGGATTGGTTGGGTTCACTTCGAGGTGGAAGCTGTTGCGGATTGCCTTCACCTCGGTCGGATCGAGGAGCGTGTTCACCTGCGATGGTGTCAGCGGCACGCTGGCGGTGTAGTGCCAGAGCGCCGACGAACCCGAGGCGATGGTGGTACCGAGCAGTGGATCGCCGCTTGTCGGGTAGGTAACTCCACTGGCCGTTACAGGGGTCGACGTCAGGGTAAGGCCCGATGTGATGGGCGCCGCGACTGCTGGTGTATATCCCGATTGGGCCCCTGCTGTACCCGCCAGCGCCGCCCAGTTCGTCGAATCGAGGCTGGTCGCGACGTTGTCCCAGTAGGACCTGACGGTTGCTGTCGAGCTGCCAGTGGCGCTCGCCGCGAAGTCGCCGCTCAATGTCAGGGTCGCACCGCTGTTGGTCACCGTGCCGCTGTAGGTCAGCGTGTCGCCGGGGATAGCACTGGTGCGATCGACGGCGAGCGTCAGCCCCAGTGACGGAGTGAGCGCTGCGCTCAGCACCGTCTTCGCGGTTGGCGTCACCGGCGCGGTCGCCGTTGCGCTCCACGAGCCGGCGGTGTTGTCCTTGTAATGGAATCGGACGTTGACCCTGTCGGTGGTGTCGGTGGAGAAGATGGTCGCGTTGAAGGTCGCGCCCCTGGCATCCGACATCACCCCGCCTAAGCACAAATTGGGCGCTACCACGCTGCCTTGGTAGACCGCGGCACTCGATTGATCGCCTGACGGGTACCAGCTCGGGCTTCCCGCCGGATCACTGTAGGTCTGAACCGGAAGGCTGAAGGTAATCGGAGGCGGGGTCGTTCCGTCGGAGCAGGTGACCGCCATCGTGATCGAGGCGTTGTCAACGGTGACCTGCGCCGCCGGATGCGCACCCGGCATGGTGAAGTCGTAGCCCGCCATGATGGTGTCGCCGGCATGGATCTGGAGGTTGCCCTCCATCGCTTGCGGGCCGATCGTTAGCGTCCCGGCGCCCGATGGGAGGACGACACCCGCGAGTGCCGGGTCGACGGTCTGCATGAGGAGCAAGCCGGTAATCGCCAGCATGCTGGCAATCGTCAGCCGCCTCTGGCTACGCCCCCTCAGCATGATTCCCCTCAGTGCCTGGCCGCATGCACGGCCGTGCCGCGATGATGATCGCGTACAGCCGCGCCGTCAACCCGGGAACATCCGTTCCCCCAACTGGTGCCTCGCGGGTTAGGTGTCGCTTAGCACCCGGGTGTAGGCCGTGGCGAGCAGCAGAATGATCGCGCCATAGAGGATCTGCTTGATCGGCTCCGGCGCATCGAGCAGGGTTAGCAGGCTGTTGAGAACCGTGAGGATCAGCGCCCCAATGATGGTTCCCGAATAATTGCCGCTACCGCCGAAGATCGACGTCCCGCCGATGACCACCGCGGCCACCGTGGGGAGTAGGAAGGTGTTGGCCAGGCCGAGGTCAGCCGTGTTGATCGCGCCGGCCAACACCAAACCGGCCACAGCGCTCAGCAAACCGCAGAGCGTGTAGTTGACCAGGCGGACCTGCCACACGCGCACGCCCGCCAGACCGCAGGCGGCGGCATTGTCGCCGATGGCGTACAGCAACCGTCCGAACCCCGTCCGGCGGAGTCCGACGATGATGATGACCGCGATCGGCGCCCATAGGAGCAGGCTTACCGGGACGACCCCCAGCACTGTTCCGGCGCCAAGCGTGTGAATGAAGCCGGGTACGCTGGGAACGCTGGTCACCGCGAACTGGCTGTAGACGGTCAGCCCACCCGTCACGACCAGGGCCATGCCGAGGGTCATGATCAGCGGCTGCGCCTGGAAGACCGCAATGCCGAGGCCATTTACGAGCCCAACAAGGATCCCCACGCCGAGTCCGAGCAACACGGCCTGGGCGTCCCCGTGCCTAGCGTTGCTCGCCATGATGTAGGCCGACGCGGTGGCGACGTTTGCGACTGACAGATCGATGCCACCAGTCAGCATCACCAGCGTCTGACCGGCGGCCAGGATTCCCAGCGGCGCGGCGAAGAGGACGGTCGTTCGAACCCAGTTCGGCGTCACGGCTCCGGGCCGGATCGCTTCCAGGACGCCGACCAGGACGAGGAATAGCAGGCTCAGCACCACGATCGGATTCTCCTGGAGATAGCGGCGCACTCCGGCGTCGCGAAACGCGGCGAACGGCCGCTCCGACGGCGTGGCAGCCCTCATATCGCCTTGCGCCGGAGCGCGGCCAGCCCTCCGACCATCACGACAAGAACGATCACGACTCCCTGGATCACCTGGCCGTAGTTCGGATCGATGCCCAGAAAGATGAGGTCGGCCGGGATGAGCGTCAAGATGAAGGCCGCCGCCATCGGGCCGAGCATCCCGCCTCTTCCCCCCGCCAGGCTGACACCGCCCAGGACGATGGTGGCGACGCCGCTGAGGGTATAGAAGGTTCCCGACAATGGCGAGCCAATGCCGGTCGTCATCGTGAGCGCAAGGCCGCCAGCCGCACAGAAGGCTCCACTGATCGTGTAGGCGAGCACTCGCGCCAGTGGCACGTTAACGCCGCTTGCGTGCGCGGCCGTGCGATCGCTGCCGATCGCGTAGAGGGCAAGGCCTGGCCGGCTCGCGCGTAGTGGTACCCAGATTGCCGCCACGACTACGATCAGCAGGATCAAGGCGTTTGGGACCCAGGGTGACAACGAGGTCTCCTGCGCCATGTTCTGGAAGTCCAGCGGTGCCCCGCCACCGGGCTTCTCGAGGATGAGCAGCGCGACACCACCCCATACGAAGCTCATCGCCAGCGTCACGACGATATCGGGGACACGCGAGAAGACCACGAGGAAGCCATTAAACGCCCCGGCCACGCATCCGAGGATCAGGACCAGCGCGGCGATGAGGAGCGCGTCTCGAAAGCTGTTGTGCAGCATGGCCCGGGCGGCGAGCACGTTAGTCACCGCCATCATCGGCCCGACGGTGAGGTCGATGCCGCCGCTCAGCACGACGACCGTCTGCGCAGCGGCCGCCAGCGCCAGCGGCAGGGCGCCGAGGGCCAAGGATTTGACGTCGAACGCGCTATAGGTGGGATGGATCGCCACCGTGAAGACGAGGGACGCCACCAGCAGGCCATAGACACCCATCGTCCACCTATGGCGGACGAATCGAGGCGGGACGAAGGGAATCGCGACGCGGCCGACGGCCATCTAGCCGGCCGCCTCCGCGGCGAGTCCGTGTGCGGCCCGCAGCAGCGTTGACTCATCGGCGACGTTCGCCGGCAAGATCTGGACCACCCGTCCGCCGAACAGCACGATCACCCGGTCGCAGGCAAGCGGAATCTCCGCAAGCTCCGAGGTGAACAGCAGAATGGCTTTGCCCGCCGCGGCCAGCTCTCGCACCAGAACATAAATCTGGCGCTTGGTGCCGATATCGATACCACGTGTCGGGTCGAAGCAGAGCAACGTTTCGAACCCAGCGGCGAGCCAGCGTGCGATGGAAACCTTCTGCTGGTTGCCACCGCTCAGCCGGCGCACCTGTGATTGCGCTCGGGTGTCGACATGCAAGCGCTCGATCGCCTGGTTCACACGCCGTCGCTCGGCCCGGGCGTTGATCGGGCCCCAGCGCCCGATACGGCTGACCAGCGGCAGGGCGATGTTCTCACGCACCGAGCGCTGCCGCAGGAGCGCCTGCATGCGATCGGCCGGAACCAGGACCAGACCCGCCCTTATGGCATCGGCCGGGTGCCGGAATGCGGCCGCCCGGTCCTCCACGAGGATCTGGCCGTCATCGGGTCGGCGCACGCCGGCCAGACAGTCGAACAGCTCGCGCTGGCCCTGCCCCTCGAGGGCCGCGACGCCAAGCACCTCGCCCGGGCGAACGCTGAACGAAACGTCCTTGAGCATGCTGCCCGCTCGCAGGCTGCGGACTTCGAGCCGAGGCCGGCCGGGTGCGCCACCGGAGGGGGCGCGCTGCGCCGCCTCGGCTTGCGCCACGTCCGCGGCGACCGGTCCCAGCATGAGGTCGACAATCTGGGCCTCTGCGCCGCGCGCCGGCTCGACCACGCCGACCGTCTCTCCGTCTCGGAGCACGGTGGCCCGGTCGCAGAAGACGCTCACCTCGGCCAGGCGGTGGGATATGAAAATGACCGAGCGACCCTCCTGGCGCCGGCGGCCAACGACGTCGAAAACGCGCGTGGTCAGGTCAGCGGGCAGTGCCGCCGTGATCTCGTCCAGCAGGAGCACATCGGGCTCGGCGGCCAGCGCCCGCGCCAGGTCCAGCAGCCGGAGGCTTGGCGCCGGCAAATCCCGCGCATTCGCGTCGAAGTCGATTCCGCTCATTCCCAGCTCGGACAGCCAGTGCCGGACCGCGTCGACGCTGGTCCCGGTGAGCCGAAGATTCTGGAGCACCGTCAGGTCGGGGATGAGCGCCGGGTCCTGGTAGACGGGCATCAAGCCGGCCCGGCGGGCCTCCGCGGGTGAGCCGATGACGCGAACCTTGCCGCGCAGCGCGATCGTGCCGCCATCCGCACGAAGCACGCCGGTGAGCACCTTGACCAGCGTGCTCTTGCCCGCTCCGTTTGCGCCCATCAGGGCGTGAACTTCACCCGGCCGGACAGTGAGGTCGGCGGAGCGCAGCGCGACCACGGCGCCGAAGCGCTTCGACAGGCTCGACACCTCCAGCAGCGGCGAGAGCTCGCTCATCGGTTCACGTCAGCTCTCCCGATAGTAGTGGGCGCGGGCGATGCTGCCCGCGCCCACCCGGATGCCTTGAAGCTTACGGAGCCTGGCAGGCCACGAGCTGCGCCTTGGTGTAGGTCGTGTAGGGCGCCACACCGTACTGCACGCTGTAGTACGGATCGAGTGCGGCATCGTACTTCCCCTGGAGCGTGGCGACACCGGCACTCGTCGTGTTGTCCCAGACCTCGGGCGTGAGCTTGATGAGCTTCGGGTGCGACTTCCCCGCGAGGACGTCGAGTGCTACGGCGAGGCCGGCGCCGCCGACGGGTGGCGGGTTGGTCACCGCCGCTCCAACCAGCCCTTGCCCCTTGAGCGAAACGAGCTGTCCGACGAATTTGTTGTTGTCGGCGCCAACCGTCGGCACGAAAGGCTTCTTCGCCGTCTGGTAGGCATCGACGATGGTGGCGTCGATTCCCGACGTCCAGATGCCGTCGATCTTCTTGCCCGAGCTGAACAGGGTGTTGATCTGCTGCGCAGCCGGATCGAGCGACCAGCCGGTGAAGGTTTGGGCGACGATCTTGATCCCCGGATAGTTGGCGAGTGCTGTGGTGAAGCCCTGATGGCGGTCGGTGTCCGCAGGCACACCATCGATGCCCCGCATCTCGACGACGTTGCCCGTCCCGCTCAGCTGCTTGAACAGCCATTCGGCCCCCAGCTGTCCGTACTTCACCTGGTCGTTGGAGAGCACATACGCCTCCGGGGCGGAGACGGCCTGGTCCACGGCGACCACGACGATACCCTTGGCTGCCGCTTCCTTGATCACCGGGTTGAGCGCGTCGCGGTCAGAAGGGTTGAGGATGATGGCGTTGACTCCCGCCGAGATCAGGTTCCGAAGGTCGGCGATTTGTTCTGTAGGACCACCGTTGCGGTTGGCGATCGTGATCTGGGTGACGACACCCGATGCCTTCCCCTGGGCCTTGATGGAGCAGATCATCTCCTCCCGCCAGCCATTCCCCGTCAGGGTGTTGGAAACGCCAACTTTGTAGGTCTTCGTCGCTCCGGCCGCGCTGCTTCCACACGCGGCCAGCAGGTCGACCACGCCCACGGTCAATATCGCCGCGCCCATCGTTTTGCCGGCGCGACCGACGAACTCGCGTCGGGTCCAATGTTTCTCTGCCATGCTTCTCCTCTTCTTGACTAATCCGACCGTATCGGAACTCCCTCCGCTTGCCGTTTTCTTACTCCCTTAGTCACCTCCTGTCAAGGCTCGCGCGAGCCGCCGCGCATGCTCGCGGTAGGCGGCGTCGAAGAGTTCCTGAGAACGCTCTAAGGTCACAACCGTCGTGGCCGTGATCACCGGCGGCATCGCGCCCCGCTCCACCAAGAGTTCTGCGGTCCGGACCTTGATCGCGTTGACCACGGCGACCGCGGCGAAGGTCGAGCTCGGCCCGACCGGAGTGTCTAGCCCATCCAACGTGCAAAGGGCGTCTGAGGCCGGCGTACAAAGGTCGATCACAACGTCGGCTTCATCCAGGAGCCGCCCGCGCACCTCAGGCCTGACTGCACTGGCGGTCGACTGGGCGACTGAGGTGATCGCGATTACGGGCAGCCCGCGGCGTCGGGCACCACGAGCCATCTCCACCGGCACCGCGGGGAGCCCGCTCGCGGAGAAGACCATCATCGCGTCCTTTGGGCCGAAGTGAAAATTCTGCAAGATCACCTCGGCGAGGCCGGGCACGCGCTCGATGAACATGGTCTGGCGCTGCCCATTGGCACCCACGACCTGGGTGTGGAACGTCATCGACAGTTCAACGATCGGATTGAACCCGGGATAGGAGCCATAACGCGGGAACATCTCTTCGACCGGAATGCGCGAGTGGCCGGTGCCGAACAGGTGGACGAGGCCGTCGGCGGCAATTGCGTCGGCGCAGATCTGACTGGCGCGCTCGATGGCCGTCGATTGGGTCGCCTCGATCCGGTCGAAGATGGCGCGCGCGGCGTCGAACCATGGCGTCATCCCTGGTCTAGCCCACCACGCTGCGGTCCACGTTGACCGGCTCCCAGCGACCGCTCTTCATCGAAACATAGGCGGCGTCGATCACGCAATTCACGACGTAGCCGTCGACGAAGTTCTCGCGTGGCATGGTCTTGCGGGCAAAGCAGTCCACGAAGTGACGCATCTCCTCGTGGTAGCCGTACACGCGGGCCTCATCCGGAATCGGGAACACCCAACCGGTCTCGGCGTCGGCCTTCTCCATCAGATAGCCGGCGCTCTCCTCGATGAAGGCGCGCACGCGGGTCGAGCTGGTATCGGTGATGATGCGGCCTTTGGTGCCGTAGATTTCGTTGCGTAGCTCCATGCCGCCCCGGGCAGTCCAGGAAGCTTCGGTCAGCGAGGTGCGGCCATCGTCGAGGCGCAGCAGCAGAACCGCGTTGTCCTCGCCGGTTGTCTTCTCCTTGTGCACGAGCGTCGCGCCCCAGGCGAACACGTCCTTGATCGTGTGCTCCT
>WNEZ01007301.1_pt1 | contig 10380 bp, 10 predicted proteins | sample 5400521 | NCBI WGS metagenome assembly WNEZ01 (sample SAMN13153339, study PRJNA577476) | soil metagenome | isolation source: 120 cm saprolite under Douglas fir tree site 2 hole 1 replicate 1 | place: USA:California | collected 2015-04-18
GAGGACCGTGCCGTCGTCCGCAGTAGACATGGTCAGGCTCCTCGCCTCCACGCCCTGCTTCTCTTCATCCACGAAGCCATCAGCGTCGGCCGCGTGCCGCGCGTGCATGCAGGCATTGCGGAAGCTGGCCACGCTGCGCTTGCGCGCCTGCCGGAGCAGCCTGGCCTCGTCGAGGCGATCGCCGACCGCCGCTTTGGTTTTGGCGATCAACGCGAAGTGGGCGAAGCCGATCTCGCCCATACCCAAAGCGGCTCGGCTCTCGCCGAGGCGCTCCAATTGCTCGCCGACACAGACCCGATCCGAGGCGGCGCCGCCGCTCAGGTGACAGTTGGCCTTGATCCAGGCGATCGGGCTGTCGAAGCCCTGCTCGTCGTATTCGTCGGTCTCGGCGAAGGCGGCGGCGACCTTGGCGAACTCCAGATTGATCATGTCGGCGGCGAAAGCGAGCTGAGTCAGCCGCTGAGCCAGATCAGGTCCGCTTACTCCACCCCCACACCCCACTGTCATGAGGGGATTATACGAACATCTGTTTGTAGGGTCAAGAGAAATGCCGAAATTAATTTCGTGCGTCGAAACCGAGTGGCGCCTTAGGTCTCCCAGGCGCGCCCCAACTCCCTCTTCCCTGCCCTTCCGTCTTCACAGTCGCGTGTGACTCGGGCGTCCCGAACTGTCTCGTGGCTAGTGGGGGTGCTTTTCCCCCTTCATCTCCCGCTTCACCTGGCGCGCCTCGGCCATCGACTCCTCCGAATCGACGTCCGCCACCGTGTGCCAATTCGCGGCGTGCTTCTCCCAGCCGGCCGGCTTCACATTGAACTTCTTGGCCAGGCCTGGCCTCCGTCCACACCCGGGCGGCATCGCCGTCGTAGTCGTCGAGTATGGCCTTGCACAGCGCCTGGACGCGGCCGGACATGCTGCCCGGAAAGCGGTGCAACGCGGGCCGCTCTCGGAATACCCTCAGCAGCCTGTCCGGGTCCATGGCCGCGATCTTACGGGCGTCCAGGTGGCCCAACCGCTGCTTCAGATCGTAGGGGCCGCGGAACGCCTTCTCCATCTTGACCTGCTGGTCCAGTACCAGCCCGATCAGCAAGGCAAGCGGGTCGGCCTCCAGGAGCTCGTTGGCCTCGGGCACGTCGGTCCAGACGATCGGCACCTCCCCATCATATGGCCGTCGAATAACCCCGTCGGCTGGTCTATCGTTACCCCTTCATGGGGTCTCGACAGCCACTTCTGTCCGCGTACCTCTTGAGCGTCGTCGCGGTCGTGGCGGCAGCGATCGGAAGCCTCGTGCTCATGGAGACGGCCACGATCAAGATGTCCGTGCCGACCTCGAGGGTCGTGGCGGAAAAGACGATCATCGGCGCACAGTCGGGTCGCGACCTCACGACCGCCCGGATCGCAGCCGACGTCACCGACACCCAGCAGGGCACGGCCACCACCGCGGTGACGTCGCCGACGTACGCGACCGGCACGGTTCAGTTCACCTGCAGCCCGTGCCCGGCCGACGGCATACCCGTGGGGACGGTGGTGTCGACCGCAGCCGGCACTCGGTATGAGACGCAGCTGCGAGGACCCATCGGCCCTCCTAACAACGGGGTGTCGGTCCTGGTGCGCGCGGTGTTGGCGGGCAAGGGCGGCAACACGGCCGCCAACACGGTGACCATGATCGTCCCGCCGATGCCCAACGTCAAAGTTACAAACGCAGCGGCGATTACGGGTGGGGCCGATGCGGTGGTGAACACGGGCATCACGCAATCAGACCTCGACTCGGTGCGGTCCGCGCTGGCCGCGAAGGTCACGCAGGAATTGATCGTCTCGCTGACGGTCCAGGCGGGCGGCCTGAACTTCGCCCCCGATGGGCAGCCCGACCTCGCAGTCACAACCGACCACAAGATCGGCGAAAAGGTTGCCACCTTCACGATGACCATGGAAGGCAAGCTGGGCGCGGTGGCGTTCTCGGAGAGCCAGGCCGACACGATCATGCGCACCACGCTCGGCGAGAAGATCCCAACCGGTTTCAAGCTGACGTCAGATCCGATCCAGACGAGCTACCTCGCCCAGCACTCCGGCGCGAACGGCGACCTCACCCTCAAGGGCTCGGCGACGGGTGTCATCGTGCCGAGCGTCACCGCCGACGAGCTCAAGGCCCGCATCAAGGGCATGCGAGTGGAGTCGGCTCGGGCGCAGCTCGAGCGAGTCGCGCCGGGTACGACGGTCGACATCACCGTCAAGCCCGCGGTGCCATGGCTGCCGGTGCTGCAGGACCACATCAATCTCACGATCGTGATCGAGACCGCCGCTACCGCCTAAGCTCTGCCCGGCGAAAGCTCGCGGCCCTGCGACGTCCTAGACGGCCGGGCGCCTACGGCGCTAAAGCCTGCGTCACGGGGCCCGGCGCCGCGTCGTCACGCATCTAACGATGCGCTCCTTACGGCGCCACCCGTTCCTTGGCTCCGGCCGTCGATGCCGCCGCAGGTCTCCTGAACCTCCGCCGGGCAGAGCTAGCCCTACTCGCGACCTCGGCGCTGCACGAACTGGAACCCGAACCTTCCTTTCACACACAGGTGGCCTGAGGTCACGCTGTGGTCGAGGGGTGAGGTCACCTTCACGATCGAGTTGTCTTGCACGTGCAGCTCGAGCATGCAGCCGACGCCACAGTAAGGACACACGGTCTCGGTGACCTGCTGGCGCTTCTCATCCCACGTGTCGGCCTGGCGCATGTCGTGCTCGCTCTTGAACATGAGCGCGCCGGTCGGGCAGACGCCGATGCAGTTGCCGCAGTAGACGCAGGCCGACTCGGGCAGCGGCACCGTGAACTCGGTGGAGATGTGCGCGTCAAAACCGCGGCCGGCCACGCCGAGGGCGAATGTGTTCTGCGCATCGACGCCGCACGCTTCGACGCACTTGTAGCAGAGGATGCAGCGCGAGTAGTCGCGAACGTAGAGCTCGTTGTCGACCTTGACGGGCTGCGCCACGGTAGCGGCAGCCGGCCCGAAACGCTGCGGCTGCGCACCGTATCTATCCATCCAGCCGCCCACCTCGGGCGAGCACAGCGACATGTCGACCGACGACGCGAGCAGCTCAAGCACCAGCCGGCGGCTGTGCCGCACGCGCTCGGAGTCGGTGTAGATCTTCATGCCGGCCTCGACCTTGCGCGAGCACGCCGGCACCAGCACCCGCGATCCTTCCACCTCGACGACGCACACCCGGCACACGTTGACTGGGGTCAGGGTCTCGAGCGCGCAGAGGGTGGGCGTGTCGATGCGCTGCTGCCTGCAGGCATCCAGGATCGTCATCCCCTCCATCACCTGCACGTCCTGGCCGTCGATTCTCACCTGGAGCAGCCGCCTGGGCACTCCGACGAAGACCGGGTCAGCCATTCAGCACCTTCAGCTGGATCACCGCCGATTGAATCGCGCTCGCGGCGGTCTGCCCCAGGCCGCAGATCGAGGCGTCGCGCATCGCCTGGGCGATGTCCGCCAGCAGCGCGATGTCAGTCGCCCGTGCCGATGTCTGCCGATCCACCAACAGCCGGTGCAGGATCTCCTCCTGGCGCTTGGTGCCGACCCGGCACGGAACGCACTGTCCGCACGACTCGTGCCGGAAGAAGCGCGCGATGCGCAGCAGGATCGCCTCGAGGTCGGCCGTGTCGTCGAGGACGATGACCGCGCCGGACCCGAGCGTTGCGCCGATAGCGCGCGTGCCTTCGAAGCTGAGAGGCACGTCGAGCTGGCTCTCGGTTACGAATGAGCCGGCCGCTCCACCCAGCAGCACCGCTTGTAGGGTCCTGCCTTCGTGCAGGCCGCCGGCGAGATCGATGAGGGTCCGCAGCGTGGTGCCCATCGGCACCTCGTAGACGCCGGGCCGGCGGATATGCCCCGAGAGGCAGAAGAGGCGCGTGCCGGTCGAGTCGGCCATGCCGGTGGCGGCAAACGCCGCTCCGCCCTCGCCGACGATGTCGAGAACGTTGACCAGGGTCTCCACGTTGTTGACCAGGGTGGGCTTTCCAAATAGGCCAGCCTGGACAGGAAAGGGCGGCTTGTTCCGAGGCTCTCCCCTCTTCCCTTCGATCGAGTTGAAGAGGGCGGTCTCCTCGCCGCAGATGTAAGCCCCCGCCCCGCGCCGCACCTCGATGTCGAACCTGGCGCCCGACCCGGCCACATCGTCGCCCAGCAAGCCATGAACGCGAGCTTGCGCGACGGCGTTCTCGAGGCGACGACGCGCCAGCGGATATTCGGTGCGGACGTAGAGATAGCCGTGCTCGCATCCGGTCGCGATCGCGGCGATGGTCATCCCCTCGACGATCGCGAATGGATCACCCTCCATGAGCACGCGGTCTTTGAAAGTCCCCGGCTCGGACTCGTCCGCATTGCAGACCAGGTGGTGAGGCCGCACGGGCGCGCGCGCTACCGCATCCCACTTGCGACCGGTCGGAAACGCGGCGCCACCGCGACCGAGCAGCTTGGCATCGTTGACCTCTCGGATCACCGCCTCGGAGCCCATCTCGAGCGCGCGGCGGAGGGCCGAGTATCCGCCCGCCGCGCGGTAGCTGTCGAGGCTCTCAGGATCGACGACTCCGATGCGCCGGAGCAGCTTGCGATGGCTCTGAGGTGGGATCAAGGAGCCCTCATCGACCGGCCACATTCCGCCGCCAAGCCAGGCGAGGACGCCGTCCGCCCACGCGGGCGCGACCCGGCCCTCTACATGCCCGGGACCGGCTCCGGATCTCTCGATTCGTATAGCAGGCGCACGATCGCAGAGCCCGAGGCAGGGGCTTCGGCGCCAGAGCGAACCACCCTTTGGTGTCTCTGCCGGACCGAACTCAGCCTCCAGCTCCCGGCATATGTTCTCGGCGCCGGCGCACTTGCAGGCGATGTCGTCGCAGACGGCGACCGAAAGCGGCGGCTGTTCGTCGAGCGCGAAGCGGTCGTAGAAGCTCGCGACGCCATACGCCTCCGCGGGCGGGACGTTCAAGCGGCGGCAGGCATAGTCGAGGCCGCCGCGGCTGATCCAGCCGACCTCGTCCTGGAGCGCGTGGAGCACCGGCAGCAGCAGGTCGCGCTTCGACCGCGTCGCGCTGCCGCCGCGGGCGAAATGATCGTCCGCGGGGACCCGCTGGCCACCCTCCCACAGGGACTGCGGGGGCCCGACGACCCCATCGACGGCGGCCGTCTCCGCGGCTGTCGGCGGCCCCCCGGTGGTGCGGATGTCCAATTACTTGAGCGGCGCTTCGAGCTTGTCGACGCGGATCGCGCTCGCCTTGAACTCGGCGGTGCCGGACTTTGGATCCGTCGCGTCGATCGTGAGCACGTTCGTGGCCACCTGGTCGGGGAAGTGCAGCGTTAGGAAGGCAAGGCCCGGCCGCAGCGTCGCATCGAACCGCACCGGCACCTCGACTGAGCCACGGCGGGACGACGCACGCACGCGCTCGCCGTCGGAGATCCGAAGTCGCGCTGCGTCGGCGGGCGAAAGCAGCAGCGCCTCGCGCTGGCGCAGAGGCGACGTGTAGCCGTCGGTCTGGACGCCGGTGTTGAAGGAGTCGAGTCGCCGTCCCGTGGTCAGGCGGATGGGGAACTCCTCCGTCAGCCTGTCGACCGGCGGATCGTGCTCGACGACGCTGAACGGGGCGCGGGGACCTTCGACCGGGTCATCCCACAACCGCGCATGGAGAAACTGCGTGCCGGGGTGGGTCTCATCCGGGCAGGGCCACTGGATGCCACCGAGCTCGTCGAGCCGTGCGTAAGACATGCCGGTGTGCATCGGGGAAAGGCTGCGGCACTCATCCCAGACCTGTTCGGCCGTCGGCTGTCCCCAGTCGTGGCCGAGCCGCCGCGCGATCTCGGAGATGATGGCGACGTCGTCGCGAGCACCCGGCGGGGGCTCGAGTGCGCGACGAACGCGCTGCACGCGTCGCTCGCTGCTCGTGACAGTGCCCTCCGACTCAGCCCATCCTGCGGCGGCGGGCAGCACGACGTGGGCGAGCTCGGCCGTCTGCGTGAGGAAGATGTCCTGCACGACGAGATGCTCCAGCCCGGTGAGGAGGCGGACGGCCCGCGTCTGGTCCGCCTCGGACCGCGCGGGATTTTCGCCGACGATGTAGACGGCGCGCATCTCACCGTGGTCCATCGACTCGAACATCTGGCTGAGGTGATAGCCGCGCTTTGGCGGCACTGCTGCCTTCCACGCGCGCTCGAACGGCGCCCGCATGGCCGGTTCCTCGAGGTCCTGGAAACCCGGCAGCCGGTTGGGGATCGCGCCCATGTCTCCGCCGCCCTGCACGTTGTTCTGGCCGCGCAGCGGGTTGAGCCCGCAGCCATAGCGGCCGACCTTGCCCGTGAGCAGCGCGAGGTTGATGAGCGCGAGGACGTTGTCGACTGCGTTGTGGTGCTCGGTGATGCCGAGCGTCCAGCAGATCATGGCGCGATCGGCGCGACCGTACGCGAGGGCAACTTCTTTGATCGCGCTCGCCGGCACGCCTGTCTCGGTCTCGGCCCGCTGGAGCGTGTAGGCCTCGACGCAGCTCGCGTACTCGTCGAAGCCGGTGGTAGCGTGCTCGATGAATTTCACGTCCGCGAGGCCGGAGTGGATGATCTCGCGAGCCATGGCGTTGGCCAGGGCGATGTCGCTGCCAACGTCGATGCCCAGCCAGAGGTCGGCCCACTCCGCCGAGCTGGTCCGGCGCGGGTCAACGGCCACCAGGCGGGCGCCGTTGCGCACACCGCGCAGAAGATGGTGGAAGAAGATCGGGTGGGTCTCGCGCGCGTTCGAGCCCCAGAGCAGGACGAGCTCGGTCTCCTCAGCCTCGCGGTACGAAGAGGTTCCTCCCCCCGCCCCGAACACTGTCGCCAGACCGACGACGCTTGGAGCGTGTCAAGTCCGGTTGCAGCTGTCGATGTTGTTGCTGCCCATCACCACACGCGCGAACTTCTGGGCCATGAAGTTCAACTCGTTGGTCGTCTTCGAGCAGCTGAACATGCCGAAAGCATTCGGACCGATGGCGCGGGCCTTTGCGAACCCGTCCGCCGCCCGCGTGAGCGCCTCGTCCCATGATGCCGAGCGGAGGCGGCCACCATCTCTGACCAGCGGCTGCGTCAGGCGTTCGCTGCCTTCGCCCATCGTGCCCTCAATATAGCTCTGGGTGCCGGCCGCGCCGGGGGTTGTAACCTCGGCCGTTATGCCGATCGTGGGGGTCCAGGCCGAGCCGGAGTTTCCGACCTACGAGCCCGGCTCGCGCAACGACTTCGATCGCCTGTATCGAACCAGCTACCCAAGGATCTACAGGACGATGCTTGGCGTCCTTGGTGATCCCGCGGCTGCCGAAGACTGCACCCAGGAAGCGTTCGTACTGGCGTTTCGAGCGTGGGCGCGATGGCGTCCGGCTGCGCCGGCCGAGGCGTGGTTGCACAGGATCGCGATCAATGCGGCGGTGTCGTACCAGCGGAAGGCGAACCTCCGATCCATCGGAACGATTCTGCGTCGGCTCGGGAGGCCCGCAGCGGGGCCTGACCCGGCCCAGGTGGCGATGGACCGCGACCTGGCCGCGGCGCTCCGCCGGCTCTCGCCGAAATTGAGGGCTGCGCTCGTCCTGCGGCACTACCACGGCTACAACAACCGGGAGATCGCCGTCGCGATCGGTACCTCAGAGCGGACCGTCAACAAGAGGCTGCGAATGGCGGCGCTGAAAATGCGGACACTCCTTGCCGGCGACCCCGAGGTGTTCCCACTTGACGCCCCTGCCTCGTTGTCATCTGTGGAGAACCACGCCAAGAACGAATGAGTGATCAGCTCGGGCCCGACTTTGACGAGCGCCTGGCAGCGGAGCTTGACCGCGTCACCGCACACACGCCGCTGCCCGAAAATGCCCGCTTCAATATCTCGCCGCCCGGCAATCGGCAACTTGGCGGCAGGAAGATGGCGCTGGCGGCGTCCGGTGTGGTTGCGGTCTTCATGTTGGCGGCGACGGTTTTTGCCGGCAGCCCCAACCCGGCCGTCTGGGTGAGCACGGTCGAGTCGGTCACGCACCTCGGCGAATCGAGCCCGTCTCCGTCACCTGTGAGCTCGCCCGAGTCGGAGCCACAGCCCCCGGCTAATACCAAGCCGACCGAACCGAGTCATGAATCGCCCGAACCGAGTCATGAATCGCCCGAACCGTCACCGTCCCCCGAGACCCATGAGTCGCCGAGCTCGAGCCCGAGCCCGACACCCGACGGCGGCCACCACGAGTCCCCGTCTCCTTCCGCATCTGCATCTGGCTCGGAACATTAGGTTCCGACATCGCCAGGACCGAGCGTTGTTAGAGTTACCCCAGTCGGGGCACCACGCAGGGAGGTACGCATGTTGAAGAGTCGATTCGGAACGCTGAGCGTCGCAGGATTCGCCGCCATCGCAGGCGTGATCCTGGTCGCGTCGTCAGTTGGAGCCCATCACGGCGCCAGTCAGGGTGGCCTCGCGCCATTCACGGGTATTAGCAGTACGACCACGCAGGCCGGCGCCGACGTGGACAATGATGCCGCCGCTGATGCGGCCGCGATGGCGGCCGAGCTACAGAAGGAGGCTGCCGAGAAAGCTGCGGCCCTGGCCGCAGCGCAGCAAGAGGCTGCTCAGGAAGCGGCGGACGACGCGGCCGAGACCGATGACACGGAAACCGGCGACATCAACTCGGGCGACGAAACCGAAGCTGACAACGAACCGGCGGGGACCAAGGGGGCCCCGAAGACAGAAACCGATTAGCTCGACTCGTTGATTCGCGCGGCCGGGTGCTCAGCGCCCGGCCTTTCTTATTTCTTGTTGCCGGCAATGAAGTCTCGGATCCGCTGCAGCCCGCGTGAGAGCTCGTCCTCGGACTGCGTGTAGGCGATCCGGATGTATCCCTTTCCCGCAGCGCCGAAAGCCGTGCCCGGCAGCACTGCCACGCCGGCCTCGGTGAGCAGCCGGTCGGCCAGCTCGCGCTCGCCAAAGCCCGTGCCCTCGATGTTCGGGAACGCATAGAACGCTCCCTCTGGCCTCGTGCAACGCATGCCGGGGATGTCGTTGATCCCGTCCACGATGAGGTCCCTGCGGTGCTGGAACACCTTCACCATCCGCGTGACGGCGTGTGCTGACTCGGGCGCTGACAAGGCTTCGATCGCCGCGATCTGAGTGAAGCCGGCAGCGCATGAGGACGAGTTGATCATCAGCTGATCGAGCTTCGCAGCCAGCGCCTTGGGGGCCACCGCGTAACCCAGGCGCCAACCGGTCATCGCGTACGACTTCGAAAGCCCGTCCATCAACACGGTTCGCTCGCGCATGCCCGGCTGCGAGAGCGGTGAGACGTGATGAAAACCGTAAACCAGCTGGCTGTAGATCTCGTCCGAGACGACAAGGAGGTCGTGCTCCTGCGCGAGGTCGCACACGAAGCGGACGTCCTCCTCGGTGAGCACTCCGCCGGTCGGGTTCTGCGGCGTGTTGATGATCAGCATCCGAGTCTTCGGGGTGACGAGCGACGCGAGCTCGTCGAGGTCCATGCGGAAGCCCGTCTCCTCCCGCAGGGTCACGACCTTCGGCACCGCACCGATGAAGTTCACCTGCGATGCGTACGCCGGGTAGCCGGGATCCGGAAGGATCACCTCGTCGCCAGGTTCGATGCACGCGAGCAGCGTGAAGAGAAGGACGTTCTTGGAGCCGGGCACCAGGACGACCTCACCGGCGTCCACATCCGTCTTGAGAGTCCGGGACACGAACGCGGCGACGGCCTGCCGCGATTCGAGAATCCCGCTCGCCGGCGTGTAGTGTGTGTAACCGTTCTGCATGGCCGACATCCCGGCCTCGATGATGTTGTCGGGAGTGGCGAAATCGGGTTCACCGATCTCGAGATGGACGATGTTCTTGCCGTCCGCCTCGAGCCGGCGCGCCTTGGCCAGCACCTCGAATGCGCTTTCCGTGCCCAGGCGCGACATCCGCTCGGCGAATCGAATGCTCACCCCGGAATCCTAGCGCGAGAGTTTGGCCCGTTTGGCGACAGACTCGCCTTTCAGATCTCCACGATTCGCGCGTTTGTCGCCAGACGTGCGGTTTCGCGCTCTTGTTAGTGGACGCCCATGAGAGAGCCGCCGTCGATGCCCAGCGTCTGGCCCGTGATGTACCCCGCCTGTTTCGAGCAGAGGAACGCGCACGCGGCCCCGAACTCTGCCGGGTCGCCCAACCGTCCCATCGGCGCCGCGGCCGACTGCTGCTTGATCCGAACCTCCGGGTCGACTCCTGCGGCGATGGCCAGGACACGGGTCCGGTCCGTGAGGATGGCATCGGGCGCCAGGCAGTTGACGGTGATGCGATCGGGCGCGAGCTCCCGCGAGAGCGTCTTCGCCAGGCCGGTCACCGCTGCCCGCATCGCGTTCGACAGCGCGA
>WNEZ01018927.1_pt1 | contig 10378 bp, 11 predicted proteins | sample 5400521 | NCBI WGS metagenome assembly WNEZ01 (sample SAMN13153339, study PRJNA577476) | soil metagenome | isolation source: 120 cm saprolite under Douglas fir tree site 2 hole 1 replicate 1 | place: USA:California | collected 2015-04-18
TCGGCGGCCCCGTAAACACAGGAGGCCCGCGTACTCGAAGCTGAAGCAGAAACCTACGAAAACCAGGAGGGATCATGATGAATCAACGGATCTGTGCATTCGCCTTCTCGATGCTGGTGCCCGCGGCGATCGTCGCGGGGTGTGCGAAGCGTACCGTCACGGCGGACGTCTCCGCTCCGCCCCGGGCCGCCGCCGCGCCCGCACCACCGCGCTCGGGTGGAGCCGCGGCGCCGGAGCCGCCAGTCACGCCGCTCGCGGAGGTCGCGACGCGGCCGGGCACGGCGCCGCCCGGCGCCTCGGAGCCGCGCGCGCCGCTCGGGTCGGCGCGTCCGGCCCCCGCCGAGTTCGCCGCGCGGGCCGAGCTCGAGGACATCTACTTCGACTTCGACCGCCACGACGTCCGCCCGGGCGCCGCGAGGATCCTCGACGTCAACGCGGCCTGGCTTCAGGCGAACCCGGGCACGCTCGTCCTCATCGAGGGCCACTGTGACGAGCGTGGCACGGACGCCTACAACCTGGCCCTCGGCGACCGTCGCGCGAAGGCCGCGGTGGACTACCTCGTCTCGCGCGGCATCCAGGCCGAGCGGATGACCACGCTGAGTTACGGAAAGGAGCGGCCCGTGTGCCAGGAGCACACCGAGGCGTGCTGGGCCAAGAACCGGCGCGCCAGGTCCGGGCGGTGCGCCGCGTCCTCCTCGCGCTCTGGCTCGTCGTCCTGGCCGGCTGTGCCGGGAGCGCGCCGGAGGGCGGCCCCGTCACGCTGGTGTTCAAGTACGCGCGCATCCTCGGGCCGGCGGATCCTCTGCCGGGGCTCTTGCGCGAGTTCGAGGCGGCGCATCCGAACGTCCGCGTCAAGGGCGAGTCGCTGCCGTGGACGTCGGACGAGCAGCACCAGTTCTACGTCATCAACCTCGAGGGGAGGAGCCCCGGCTTCGACGTGATGATGCTCGACCTCATCTGGGTGCCCGAGTTCGCGCGCGCCGGCTGGCTGCTCGACCTGACTCCGCGTCTCGGCCCGGGCGAGCTCCGGCCGTACTTCCCGAGCACGGTCGAGGCGGCGACGTACGACGGCCGCGTCTTCGCGCTGCCCTGGATCATGAACGTCGGGCTCCTCTACTACCGCGCGGACCTCCTCCGGAAGTACGGGCTTGAGCCGCCCGAGACCTTCGACGCGCTCGTGCGGCAGGTGCACCGGATCCGGGAGGGCGAGCGCGACCCCGCGCTCGACGGCTACCTGTGGCAGGCGAAGCAGTACGAGGGGCTCGTGGTGAACGTTCTCGAATCGTTCTGGGCGAACGGGACGCGGCTGCTCGCGGCCGACGGCACGGTGTTCCCCGAGCCCGAGCGGGCCGCCGAGGCGCTCGGGTTCCTCCGCGGGCTCATCGCGTCGGGCGTGAGCCCGGCCTGGACGACGGCGGCGGACGAGGAGCTCTCACGGCGCGCCTTCGGCGACGGCCACGCGATCTTCCTCCGTAACTGGCCGTACGCAATGGACCTGTTCCAGGCGCGGGACTCCAGGGTGCGCGGCCGCGTCGGGATCGCGCCGCTGCCGCGGCTCGCGCGCGGCCCGCGGGGCGCGGGCTCGACCGGCGGCGCGCACCTCGGCGTGTCCCGGCGGAGCCGCCACCCGGACCTCGCGGTCGGGCTCGTGCGCTTCCTCACGAGCGAGCGCGCCCAGAAAGCGCTCGCGCGCGGCGCGGCGCTCTCCCCAACGCGCGAGGCGCTCTACGACGACCCCGAGCTCGTGCGGAGCCGCCCCGACCTCCCGGCGCTCCGCGCGCTCATGCGCGCGGGCCGCCCGCGTCCCGTCACGCCCTACTATCTCTTGCTCTCCGCGACGGTCCAGCCCGAGTTCTCGGCGGTCCTGGTCGGCGTGAAGCCGCCAGGGCGCGCGATCGGCGACGCGCGTCTCAGGCTCACCCACTTCTTCGGGGCGCTCCGGTGACCGGGCGCGAGCGCGCAGACCGGCGACAGGCGCTTCGCTTGCTGGCGCCGACGCTCCTGGCGCTCGGCGCGCTCACGGTCTACCCGGGGTTCTGGGTGGTGTGGCTCTCGCTCCAGCATCGGGTCCCGATCTTCCACGTGGCGCGCTTCGCCGGACTCGACAACTACGTGTTCCTCGCGAGCGACCCGCGCTTCTGGAACGCCGCGCGCACGACGGTGGTCTTCACCGCCCTGTCGGTGGCGCTCGAGCTCGCGCTGGGCGTCACGGTCGCGCTCGCGCTCCACCGCCAGCGGCGCGGCCGGCGGCTCGGGCTCTCGCTCCTTCTCCTGGCGTGGGCGATGCCGTCGGTGGTGACCGCGAAGCTCTACGAGTGGCTCTACCATCCCGCCGCCGGGCTCGTCAGCGTGCTGCTCGGCGGTCACGCGTTGAACTGGCTCGGCGACCCGTACCTGGCGCTCCCGGCGGTCATCCTCGCCGACGTGTGGCGCACCATGCCCTTCGTCGCGATCCTTTGCTACGCGCGCCTGGTGACGATCCCGGCGGAGGTCTACGAGGCGGCTCAGGTGGACGGCGCCGGCCGGCTGGCGACGCTCGGCCGCATCACGCTGCCGCTGCTGGGCCGCATCGTCATGTTAGCGCTCCTCCTGCGGATGCTCGACGCGCTGCGCGCCTTCGATATCATGTTCGTGCTCACGGGCGGCGGTCCGGCGGGTACCACCGAGACACTCACGGTCTACGCCTACCGGAGCCTCTTCCAGATGCTCCAGCTCGGCTTCGGCTCGGCGATCAGCGTGGTCGTCTTTGTGCTCGTGATGGGCGTCGCGTGGGCGTACCTCCGGCTGCTCGGCGCACGCGCGGTCGTGGCGTGAGACGCCCGGAACAGACCCTCGTCGACGTGCTGGTCCTCCTGGCGCTCGGCGCGTACGCGGTGCCGTTCTTCTGGCAGCTCCTGACGTCGTTCAAGCCCGAGACCGAGCTGCTGCGCGTCCCGCCGCTCCTGCCGAGCCGGCTGACGCTCGCGCATTATAGCGTCGTGCTCGAGCAGAGCCTGATCCCCCGTGCGCTCGTGAACAGCGTGGGGATCGCGACGCTGACGACCCTCCTGGCGCTCGTGGTGGGGGTGCCCGGCGCCTACGCGATCGCGAGGCTCCCGCTGCCCGGCAAGGGCGCCCTCCTCCTCGCGATCGTCGCGAGCACGGCGTTCCCGCAGATCGCGACCGTGAGCCCGCTCTACCTCCTGATGCGCACGATCGGTCTCCGAGACACCTGGGCGGGCCTCGTCCTCGTCCACTCCTCGTTCGCGCTGCCGCTGACGATCTGGCTCCTCGTCGGGTTCATCCGCGAGATTCCCCGCGAGGCCGAGGAGGCTGCGTCCGTCGACGGCGCCGGCACGCTCGCGACGCTCCGCTGGGTCGTGGCGCCCCGGCTCGCGCCCGGGATCGCCTCGACCGCGCTCCTGACGTTCCTGTTCAGCTGGAACGAGTTCCTCTTCGCGTACACGTTCACGGCCTCGGAGGCGAGCCGGACGATCCCGGTCGCGCTCGCGCTCTTCCCCGGCGTCTACGAGGTGCCCTGGGGCGACATCGCCGCCGCGTCCATGCTGGCGAGCCTGCCGCCCGTGCTCATCGTGATCGGGCTCCAGCGATTCCTGGTCCGCGGGCTCGTCGCCGGCGCACTCAAAGAGTAGACCGCTCGGCGACCGGTCGCCGGCACCCTCTCGGAGCCACTCCACCGAGCGAGCCGGCGGACAGGGCCGATGCCCCGGGGGCCTGCGCGCCCGGAAAAGAGATCGGTGGTGCGGTGCTCATCGGTGCGGTTTACTGGTTCGGACATCTTCGTCCGACTTGCGAAGTGCCTGCCGGGAGGCTCCGGAAAAGGGGGATCGAGCATGGAAGGACAACAGCACTCGGGGCGAGCAGCTCGTGCGCGGCGATGAGCACTCGAGAGCGGCAGGGGAGCTGGGGCTTCGGCAGCCGTCTTGACCCCATGCTGAAGCGCGCGCGGCGGATCGCGATCGCGGTGATCGGCGGCACGGTGCTCCTGGTCGGTGGAGCGATGATCATCCTGCCCGGGCCGGCACTGATCGTCATTCCGCTCGGCCTGGCTATCCTCGCGACCGAGTTCGTTTGGGCGCGCCGCCTCCTGGAGCGCGTCCGGGCCCGGGTGCGGCGGGCTGCGGCGCCGGACGCGCCCGACGCGAGCAAGCGCGACTCGGAGGAGCGGCGAGGCCGCACGATTTTCGAGAAATAGGCCCTGCGCGGCGGAACCGCGTACACTCTCCGCCTGGAGCCTGTCGGAGTATCGAGGAGCGCCACGGCTTCGCCGGGGTGCTCCGAGCGTTGGGGGGTTTGGGGGGCCATGTCGGGGCCCCGCATTTCCCAGGAGCGCGTCGGAGTATCGAGGAGCGCCACGGCTTCGCCGGGGTGCTCCGAGCGTTGGGGGGGTTGGGGGGCCATGTCGGGGCCCCCATGGGGCTCAAGTACATTGTCGTCACCGTCGTCGCTGTTGCCATCACCGCCTTTGCGCTCCAGAACAACACGCCGACCTCGGTCCGCTTCCTGGTCTGGAACCTCCCCGGGGTCCCGCTGGCGACGATCATCCTCGTGTCGGTCACCCTGGGCGTCGTGCTCGTCGGCGTGCCGCTCCTGATCGGGCGCTGGCGGCTGCGCTCGCGCCTACGCTCGCTCGAGGCGCGGGCCGGCACGGCCGAGACGCGCGACGGCGAGCGCGACCGCGCCTCGGGGTCCTCGCAGTCCTGGCCGTGAGCGCGCGAACGGGAGCTTCCCGCCTGGATCGGAGGGAGAGAATGATGGAGGTCAGTCGATCACGAGCGCTGCCGGTGGTGCTGCTCGGTACGCTAATCGTCGGCGGGTGTGTCCTATCGCCGCCGGCGGGAACGCTGGTCCCGCCGCGCGTCGAGGTCCTCGCGGCCGACCCGCGCGCGGTCCGCTATGGCGCGGAGGCGGCCCAGGTTTTCGAGCACCCGGAGATTCGGGACAAGGTGCGCGCGCTCTTCGGCCGCGACTGGAGCGCGGACGGCGCGCGCTGGCTCTCGGCGCCGGTGCCCGCGTTCTTCTCGAGGTCGTCGCCGCCGCAGGTGCTCCGAATCGGGGAGACCGACTACATCGCCCTGGTCGGATGCATGGCGGCAGCGTGCGCGACCCGTCGAGCGCTCGTGCTCGTGAGCGCCGACGGCGAGCGTCTGCTCGCCCGCGTGGACGACGGTGGGTTGACGCACCTCTACGCCTTCGGGCCGGGGATGGTCACGCTGACGCCGGAAGATCGGCTGGTCGTCGAGGTGGCGTGGCGCGCGCTCGAGCCGCACTGACGCGTGGCGCGGACCTGATGCGTGGTCTCGTGGTGTCGCCGCGGTGGCGACGCAAGCGGCGCGGCTCGGCGCGCGCCCGGGGAGGGCCGGTCGATGGCTGATTTCTGGCGCGATCTCATCTGGACCGCCGTCCGCGACACGACGAACACGCTGAGCGTGGTGGTGCCCGGTGTCCTCGCGATGCTCACGCTCGTGGTGCTGGGCGCCGTGCTCGGCTGGATCGGCGGCGCACTCGTCAGGCGTCTCGCCCACGCCGGGGACCTCGACCGGCGGAGCCGAGAGTGGGGCCTGACGCACGCGCTCGCGCGTGCGGGCGTCTACAGGACGCCGTCGGAGCTTCTGCGGCTCGTCGTGTTCTGGGGCGTCTTCGTGATTTTCGCGACTATGGGGATCGACGCCCTCGCGATTCCCGGCGCGCCGGGCGCCACGGGGATGCTGATGTACCTGCTTCCACGCGCGCTCTCCGCGCTGCTGATCCTCGTGGTCGGCTGGCTTGCGGCGAACTTCCTCGGGCAGGCGGCGCTGATCGCCGCGGTCAACGCGGGCCTGCCCGAGGCGCGGCTCCTGGCCCGCGCGGCCCGGTGGCTCGTGCTGCTGTTCGCGTTCGCGACAGCGCTCACCGAGATCGGGATCGGCCGCGACATGGTGCTGGTCGCCTTCGGCATCCTCTTCGGCGGGCTCGTGCTCGCCCTGGCGCTCGCCTTCGGCCTCGGCGGTCGCCACCTCGCCCGCCACATCCTGGAGCGCGGGCGGCTCCGCGAGCGGGTGCCCTCGGACCGCGAGACCATCAACCACATCTGAACGGCCGGCGGATCGCGGGATGCTCGCGCGGGACGAGCCCGGTCAAGAGGAGCTCCCGCGTCGGCGACACGCTCGGTGACGGCGCCGTCGAAACGATCGCAGAGCGCCACACCGTAGGCGGCGGGGCGCCGTGCTAGAGTGGCGTATCGCCGTACGCGGAGGATCTGGACGTGAGTGGAGTGCTCATCACGTTCGAGGGCGTCGAGGGGTCGGGCAAGACGACCCAGATGCGGCGCCTCGGGCGCTGGCTCCGCGCCAAAGGGCGCAGAGTCGAATGGACCCGTGAGCCCGACGGGACGCGCCTCGGGGTCGCCGTGCGCCGCCTGTTCGAGCATCCTGGCGTCCGGCCCGAACCGCTCGTCGAGGTCTTCCTGTTCATGGCCGCGCGCCACCAGCACGTCGCCGAGAAGGTCCGCCCGTGGCTCGAGCGCGGCCGCGTCGTGCTCTGCGACCGCTACGCCGACGCGACCGTGGCGTACCAGGGTTACGGGCGCGGCGTCGACCCCAACCTGATCGGCGAGCTGAACGTCCGGGCGACCGGCGGCGTCCTGCCCGACCTCACGCTGCTCTTCGACCTCGATCCCGTCGAGGGGTTCCGGCGGATCCGCGGCCGGCGGCGCGACCGCTTCGAGCGTGAGGCGCTCGCCTTCCACCGGCGCGTGCGGCGGGGCTATCTGGAGATCCGGCGCGCGGAACCCAAGCGCGTGCGCCTCGTGCGCGCGGCCGCGCCCCCGAACGTGGTCGCCGCGGAGGTGCGCGCGATCGTCGAGGAGTTCCTGCGTGGCGCTTGACGCGATCCGCGACCAGCCGCGCGCCGTGGCACTGCTCCGGCGGGCGCTCGAGACCGACCGCGTCGCGCACGCGTACGCGTTCGTCGGGCCCGCCGGCGCGGGACGGATGACGACGGCGCTCGCGTTCGCCCACGCGCTGCTCTGCCCGCGCGCCGGGTGCGGCGCGTGCCGCGCCTGCCGGCTCGCCACCCTGCGCCAGCACCCCGATCTCCACGTGCTCGCGCCAACGCCGCCCGAGACGAACCCGAAGGGCGCGCGCGCGATCCGCATCGACGCGATCCGCGAGCTGGAGCGCCAGGCGGCGCTCCGGCCCGTGATGGCCCGCCGGAAGCTGTTCGTCCTCGACGAGGCCGAGCGTATGACGGGCGAGGCGCCCCAGGCCTTTCTGAAGACCCTCGAGGAGCCGCCCGTCGGAACGGTGATGATCCTCGTCCTGCCGCGGGCGCGTGCGCTGCCCGCCACCGTGGTCTCGCGCTGCCAGGTCGTGCGCTTCGAGCCGCGCGGCGACCAGGCCGAAGCGGCGCTGCGCGCCCAGGCGCAGGCGCTCCTGGCCGAGGTGCGAGCCGAGGGCGCCGAGGTGATGTTCAGGCGAACCGAGCGCCTCGACCGCGAGACGGCGGAGGGGCTCGTGGACGCCTACTGGCTCTTCTGCCGCGATCTCGCGCTGGCGAAGGCCGGCGCTCCCGCCTCGCTGCTGGCCGACGCCGGGCGTGTCACCGAGCTCGCCCGCGAGGCCGAGACGTGGACGCTCGACGACCTGCTCGGGGCGATCGAGCTCTGCCGGCAGGCGCGCGAGGCGCTGTTGCGCAACGTGGCGCCCCGGCTCACTATCGAGGTGATACTGAGCCGCCTCGCCCTGCGGGCGGCATGAGGATAGATCCATGGAACCTCCGACGGAATACCTGATCGGCGTCCGGCTCCACGAGAGCGCGCAGGCCGACGACTACAAGCTGGTGGATCTGGACGCCCACGTGGGCGACCTCGTGATGGTCGAGACCGCCGCGAACGGCACCGCGATCGGTGAGGTGCGGCGGCCCAGGCGCGAGCTCCCGGAGTCGAAACGCGAGCGCTTGTACCGGCGAGTCGTGCGGATGGCCAGCGAGGCGGAGGTGCGCGAGTACCGCGAGCGCCGCGAGCGCGAGACGCGCGCGGTCGGCACCTGCCAGCAGATGGCGCGCGGGCGCGGGCTCCAGCTCAAGGTCGTGGACGTCGAGATGCAGCCCGCGGCGCGCCGCGTGACCGTCTATTTCAACGCCGACGAGCGCGTCGACTTCCGCGAGCTGGTCCGCGACCTCGCGCGCCAGTTCCACTCGCGGATCGAGATGCGCCAGGTCGGCGCGCGCGACACGACCAAGCTCATGGACGGCATCGGGCCGTGCGGGCGCCAGCTCTGCTGCTCCTCGTACCTCCGGCGCTTCGAGCCGATCTCGGTGAGGATGGCGAAGGCCCAGGACATGCCGCTCACCGACAACCGGCTGCTCGGCAACTGCGGACGGCTGAAGTGCTGTCTCCTCTATGAGTTCTCGACGTACCAGGAGCTCCGCTCGCGGCTGCCGCGCGTCAACACGCCGTGCCAGGCCTCGTGCGGCGGCGGGGGCTGCATGGCCGGCAAGGTGAAGTCGATCCGCGTCCTCAAGCAAACGGTGGTGGTCGGGTTCCCGGACGGGACCGAGGCGGAAGTGCCGCTCGACCTGCTCACCTGGGAGGGGCGGCCCCACATCCAGGCCCAGCTCGAGGGATCGTGACCGACCGCGCCCGCACCTTCTACCTCACCACGCCGATCTACTACGTCAACGACCGCCCCCACCTCGGGCACGCGTACACGACGATCCTCGCCGACACGATGGCCCGCTACCGGCGCCTCGCGGGCGACGACGTCTGGTTCTTGACCGGGACCGACGAGCACGGCGACAAGATCGCGCAGGCCGCCGCCAAGGCCGGCATCACCCCGCAGCAGCTTGCCGATCGCAACTCGGCAGCGTTCCGGGACGCGTGGCGCCAGCTCGGGATCGAGTACTCCGACTACATCCGGACGACCGAGGCGCGCCACACGAAGGTCGTCCAGGCGATCCTCCAGAAGCTCTGGGACGCGGGCGAGATCTACCTCGGCAAGTACGGCGGCCACTACTGCTTCGGCTGCGAGCGCTTCTACACCGAGAAAGAGATCGTCGACGGCAAGTGCCCGGACCACCAGACGCCGCTCACCTGGATCGAGGAGGAGAATTACTTCTTCAAGATGTCGAAGTACCAGGCGTGGCTGATCGAAACCGTCGAGCGCCAGCCCGACTTGATCCGCCCCGAGCGCTACCGGAATGAGATCCTCGGCTTCCTGCGGGAGCCGCTCCAGGACCTCTCGATCAGCCGGCCGAAAAGCCGATTGACCTGGGGGATCCCGCTGCCCTTCGACGACACGTACGTCACGTACGTCTGGTTCGATGCCCTGATCAACTACGTCTCGGCGCTCGGCGGCCCCGGCGCGCCGCGCTTCGAGAGATACTGGCCGCACGCCCAGCACGTGATCGCGAAGGACATCGTGAAGCCCCACGCGATCTACTGGCCGTGCATGCTCAAGGCCGCCGGCATCGACCTGTACCGTCACCTCAACGTGCACGGGTACTGGACCCTCGGCGGCCGCAAGATCTCCAAGTCGGTCGGCAACCTCGTCGAGGCGCTCGCGCTCAAGGACAAGTACGGCAACGACGCGTTCCGCTACTTCGTGCTGCGCGAGATGGTCTTCGGCCTCGATGCCGACTTCTCCGAGGAGGCGCTCGTCAGCCGCCTCAATGCCGACCTCGCCAACGACCTCGGCAACCTCGTCGCGCGCGTGACCACGCTGATCGCGAATGTCGGAGGCGGCGTGCCTGCGACCGAAGGGCGGTTTGCTCGTGGAGGCGAGCTCGCATTTGGTGGGGACCTCAAGGGTGACTTTGAGAAGTCGCGCGGTAACGTCGACGCGGCGATGGAGGAGTTTGCGTTCCATCGTGCGCTCGCGGCGATCTGGGATTTCATCGGGGCGGTGAACCGCTACGTCGACACGACGCAACCGTGGGTCCGTCCGTTGAACGACATCGCACGGGGCCAGAAGGCCCACGCTCTCTACAACCTGGGCCAATCCTTGTGGTGTCTCGGGCTCGTGCTGGAGCCATTCCTTCCCGAGGCTGCCCGCAGGATTCGTCACGCCCTGGGCCACACCGGAGACCCGAAGCTTGGTGACGCCGAGTGGGGACGCCTCGCTCCTGGTACCCGCGTCCAGAAGATCTCTGGGCTCTTCCCGCGCGTCGAAGCAAAAGATCAATCGGACTTGACGTACGGTGCCACGCGCACCTCTCGCAGGCCACCTGCGGGACAATCCGGCCCCGCGGTCCTCGCTACAATCGACGACTTCTCGAAGGTCGACCTGCGCGTCGCGGAGGTGCTGACCGCGGAGCCCGTGCCCAAGTCGAAGAAGCTCCTCAAGCTCACCGTGTCGCTCGGCCGCGAGCAGCGGACGCTCGTCGCCGGGATCGCCGAGCA
>WNEZ01006342.1_pt1 | contig 10377 bp, 7 predicted proteins | sample 5400521 | NCBI WGS metagenome assembly WNEZ01 (sample SAMN13153339, study PRJNA577476) | soil metagenome | isolation source: 120 cm saprolite under Douglas fir tree site 2 hole 1 replicate 1 | place: USA:California | collected 2015-04-18
GGCAGCCTGATGGAGAAGCAGATGTCGACGCCCGAGTACTACCCGCTGACGTTGAACGCCCTCGTTGCCGCGAGTAATCAGAAGTCGAATCGCGAGCCGGTCATGGAGCTCGGCGAAGAAGAGATCGAGCGAGCGCTCCACCGTCTGCAGGACGAGAAGCTCGCGTGGAAGGTCATGGGCGGCCGCGCGGTGCGGTACGACCACAACCTCGACAACGCCTGGCATCTCAAGCGACGCGAGAAAGCGATTCTGACGCTGCTGTTCCTCCGCGGACCCCAGACGGCGGGGGAGATTCGTGGGCGCAGCGACAGGCTGGAAAAGTTCGACACGATCGGCGAAGTCGAAGACCTCCTCCGGGAGATGGCCGCGCACAGCGAACCGCTCGTCGTCAAACTGCCGCGACGGCTTGGACAGAAGGAAGAGCGATGGGCGCACACGGCGGGCGGGGCGGTGGTCGAAGCGGCCGCGCCGGAAGCGGTCGCAACGCACGAGCCGCTCTCGGCGAGGGTGCAGCGACTGGAGGAAAAAGTCCTCGAGCTCGAGAGTGCGCTCCGAACGCTCCGGGAGAAGCTCGGCGAGTAGTCGCTCCATCCACGCGTTCAGCCTAAGGCAATCACCGGCGCAGGCTGTCCGTGCGGATCCTCGCGAACAGATAGACCGACTGCGGCTTGTGTCCGTACTGCGTCGTGTACGCATGCGTGCTCGTGTGGTAATCGACGTTGATGCCGATTCCCGTTCGATAGCCGTGGCCGGCGATGAAATCGAAGATGTATCCAACCGCGAAGTCGCTCGTGCGGCGACCGATCGAAGGGCGGTCGACGGTTTCGACGCGAGCCATGAGTGTGTTTCGCGACAAATGCAGCGTCGCTTCGACGCTGCCGGCAGTGAGACTGTCGCGTTTAGTGTAGATGGCGCTCGCCGAGACGCGCTCCGTTCCGTACGAGAGCGACGCCGATGTCAATTCCCGATTCGTGTCCGTGAGACTGGCGCGTGAAACCTGCAACGCGATGTTGGAGATCGGCGTGATCGTCAGCCGCGCCGCCCATGAGTCGATCGCACCATCCTCGATGGTGGTGTGGCGATCCCGCGTGATCGCGTGATGAAAGACGCCGCCCTCGACTGCGAACAGATTCGAGCTCCAGCCGGCGGTGACGACGCGTGTCGCGTAGTGAAAAGGCTCCTGCACGTCGTACGCGAACGGCGCCTCGGCGAACTCCTCGGACGATGCGCGTTGCGCGAACGGAACCGCGCCAACCGGCGGATCGCCGACCGGCGCGACGTACAGATGTGCGTACGACGCGGTGCTCGTTCGCCAGGCCACATGTGCTGCCACTTCGCCGAGGAGCTCGTGAGCGCGCATGTGATCGAGAAGAGGTCCGCCGCTCTCCGGTGAGATCTCCTGCAACAGTTGCGGATAGCCTTTCCGCGGAATCGTGAGCGGCTCCGCAGAAACTCGCGCGCGGAAGAGAACCAGTCCGCGGGAGCCCAACGATCGCTGCGCGCCGGCGGCGAACCAATTGGTGGAAAACCCGGCGCTGTCCTGAACTTTCGGTCCGGTCTCACTCACGTAGGTGAGAAAGGCGGATCCTTCGAAGAATGTCGTCCAGTCGCCGTGCGTGATCAGGTGCGGATGATGCGGCGTCGGTCCGGGGTTCGAACCTGTTCCGGACACGTTGCGCAGGAGGAACGTTCGCTGAAAGGTGATCTGGTCGGAAGTCTGAGCGGTGAGCGGTGGAGTTGCGAGAAGGATGAATGACAAAACGGCGGCGCATTTCATTGCGCCGCCGCTCGTGCAACTGCTGGGCCTGCCGCGAATCGGCCTCGTCGCAATGACGCGACACGCCGGGCGCGACTCACTTCGCGAATACTTCGTCCACCGGAACGATCCGCACGTTCTCCGGGCGGATGTTCAGTTTGTACGCGCCGATGATCTTGTCCTCTTCGACGATGTCCGCCGGCCGCGCGGCCTCGTACCTGATCTGCGAGAACTCGTCGCCGGTCAGCGTGTTCTTCAACCCCTCGGCATCCTTCGTGGAGATGACGACTGTCAGATTCTTCCCGGAGAGATGTTTTCTGATGGCGCGATTCAGATCGTCGCGCGTCAGCTTCGAGTACTGCCCGCGCATGTAATCGGTGTAATCGGGGATGCCGTACCACCACGAGTCGAGCGCGTAGCCGAGGCGCTGATCCTGGGTGGCGGTCATGAGGTAGACGTTTTTCATGAGGTAGTCGCGCGTCGAATCGAAGTCTTCCTGCGACAGACCGTTGTCGATCAGCTTGTTCAACTCGTAGATCGCGAGGCGCGTCGCCATCTGCGCGTTCGCCGGAACGACCGGGCGAATCCAGATCTCGAACGCCTGAGCGCGTCGTGCAGTGTTCGGGCTCGGGAAGAACTGGAATCCGGGACGCCTGAAGAACTCGATGTAGGCGTAGTCGCCGTAGTTGAGGCCGCGAATCTCGCGGAGGCGATTGAACAGGCGGCCGGTCGACGAACGATGTTCGCCCAGCCAGGCGCGCGCGACGTTGAGCGCGGCGAAGTCCGGATGATCGCGCGTGACTTCGATCGGCATTCCCATCGAGATCGCCGTGGCCCGCGTCTCCTTCTGAATGATCTCGACCTCGAGACCGTTCGCCTGATGTCCTGCGATCGGGGGCAGACCCTTCCTGCCTGTGGCGGTGGTCGATCCCATCGACAGCGCGCTGAGCTCATTCTTCAATCGCGTGACGAGCGCTTCGGGGTAATCACCCGACAGGCCGATCACCAGATTGCCGCGCGTGTAGTGATCGGCGATGAACTTGCGGACGTCGTCGATCGTGATCGCGTTGATGCCGGCCACCGTGCCGAGTGCGGTGTGCGCGTACGGCGTGCCGGCATAGATGCGGTTGATCAGCTCTTCCTTCGCGAGCTCTTCCTCGTTGTTGTTGCGGAGGTCCTGCGTCAGGGAGTTGAGCTGCTGATCCTTGATGCGCTTGAAATCCTCGTCGCGAAAACCCGGCGTGAGCAGTTGAGGCATCACGATGTCGAAGAACTTCGACCAGTTGTCGCGGTGAATCGAGCCGGTGAGGCTCGTCATCTCCTTGTCGACCTGGGATATGAAGACGCCGGCCATCGGATAGAGCGCCTTGTTGATCTCGTCGATGGGCATCTTCTTCGATCCGGCTTCGGTGATCATCGACGCCGCGAGCGTAGCCAGACCCTCTTTGCCGGCCGGATCATTGGCGGAGCCGGCGTTGAAGAGCAGCTTCACTTCGACCTGGGGGAGAACGGAATGCTGGGTGATGATTCGAAGCTGCGCCGCCGAGGTCGGCGGCGTCACACTCTCTGTCCCTGAAGACATCATCGGCGGCGGGAACTTGCTGATGCCCTCGGGGAGTGGATCTTTCGACAGCGTCGTGACGACGACCGTCTTCGGATCGAAGTACTTCTTCGCCGCGTCCTGAATTTCTTTCGGTGTCACGTTCGCGAGCTGGCGGAAGTAGTTGTTGATCGTGTCGTAGGAGCGGTTGAACTTCGCGTATTCGGCGATGTTCTCCGCGATCGCCTCCGTGTTGTCCAGCGAGCGGACAAAAGAGTATCGCGCGTTCGACTTCGCGTCCTCGACGCGCCGCGCGGGCTCGGGCGTCGTGCGCAGCTTTGCGAACGTCTGCAGGATCGCGTCGCGAACGTACACGGCGTCCTGCGGCGACTTCACGCGAGCGAAAACGGTGTAGAGCGATGGATCGACATGGGCGTCGTTGAACGCGAAGAGGTTGTCGACCTTCTGCTCGTCCTGGACGAGACGCTTGTAGAGATCGGATGTCTGCCCGAACTCGAGGTCGAGCGCCGTGTCGATCGCGGGAATCACCGTCGTCTGATCGGAGAAGGCCGGGACGCGATACGCCACGGTCACCCAGGGCAGCGTCTGCGAGCTCCACGGCACGTGCGCGTACACCGGTTTCGTGGCCGCGGGCTCCTGCGGGATCGTGATCTTGTAATCGCCGCGCTTCCATCCGCGCCAGTACTTGTCGACGAGTGAGAAGACTTCGTCCGCCTTCACATCACCGGCCACGACGATCGTCGTGTACTCGGGCCGGTACCAGCGGCGGAAGAACTCCTTCGAGTACTCGTACTGGTTGGGCATGTCCTCGATGTCTTTGATGAAGCCCATCGTGGTGTGCTTGTACGTGTGCGTGCCGTAGGCGGCGTCGCGCTGCACTTCGAGCAGCTTGCGAACGGGGCTTGCGGAGTTCTTGTTGTACTCGCCCAGCACCGCTCGCGATTCCGTCTTGAACGCCTCGGGCGAATACGCGAGGTTCATGAAGCGATCGGCGTAGATCTCCATGATCTTCGCCAGGTCTTCCTTCGCGAAGGTGATGTGGTAGATCGTGCGATCGTCGGAGGTGTTCGCGTTCTCGCGAGCACCGGCCTTGGCGACGACGGCGTTGTACTTATCGGGCGGATACGTGGGCGTGCCGCGCGACATCATGTGCTCGAAGAAATGCGCGAAGCCGGATTTGCCCGGCTCGATCTCGTTGCGCGATCCGGTCTGCACCGGGATCTGAATCGCAACGATGTTCGGGAATCCGGTCGGGACAACGATGACCTTCAGTCCGTTCGGGAAGGTCTTCTCGGTGGCTTTGAAGGGAAGGATGTTGTCGGTCGGGCTTTTCACTGCCGTTTTTTTCGTCGCCGTCGCGGCTGATGCAATCATCGGCACGAGGACGGCGCACAGAAGCATGATGGGTGTGCGCATCTTCTGCATGGCTCTCCTTTTCGCGTTCGAAACGCGCGGATCGTAACTCAGACGGAGAGCGGGCGTCCCGCCCGCAGCGGGCGGGCGTCTCGCCCGGCCGCCTCGAGAGGTTTCGGTAGATGAACGCGCATGGGTTCACCGGAGCGCTTGTTCGGTCGCCGGGCGAGACGCCCGACGACTGCGGGCAGGATGCCCGCTCTCCAATGGAGTCACCGCCTCACCATGTAGAAACCGTTCCGCCCACCCGCCCGGCAAGTCGTCACATCGATCACGTGCTCGCCCGCAGGAAGATCCACGACTGCGCCGTGACCGAGCACGGCGAACAGTGGGCGGCGGATGTCGACACGGGGAGCGCCATCGACCCGCAGTGATGCCGTCCCCCAGGGCGCGAACTCGAAACGTTGGGCATGCGAGTGGTGTTCGGTGTGCTCGATCGTCACGCAGTCGGCACCAGAGCGCGGTTCGACGAATGCGCCGCCCATTGCGTAGGTCCAATCCCTGAGGAATTCCGCTTCACCCTCCGGCCGGTACGCGAGGAGCACGTTGTACCCGCCGTACACGACGCGCAGGCGAGGATCGTGCCGCACGCGGTCGAGAAATCGCGGCGGCATGCCCGTCGGATCGAACGCGAGGTTGTCGCTCTGCAGCGGACCACGCATCGTCGTGACGACGTCGGGATCGTCTCCGGCGAAGAGCGCGTTCTGGGCTTCCCACAACCTGGGGTACGGAACGTACATGAACGTCGCATCGTAGATGTTGAGGTAGCGCGCCTGGGGAGCCCAGAAGATGTACATCTCCGCATCGCTCCATGTGGCGGCGACGCGCGCTTCCGCCGGCATCGCTTTCCCGAATGCTTCGAGATCGGCCTCGGTCACCACGTTGCCGCGGAGCCCGAGGATGCCGAGGAGGGTGGGGTGGGCGAGGGTGGGGAGGGCGAGGATGGCGGAGGCGATCAGCGCGACCGACGCCCAACGCGCGATGTGCCGGCCCTGCGCGGCGCGCCATCGCAACAAGGTCGCAAGTGCGAGCGGATAGGCGTAGATCGACATCTTGTTCATCCGCGCGTAGAGCACGAGGAACACGGCGAACGCGACCGCATACACGATCCACTCCCATCGCGAGACCGTGGTCGCATGATCGTCATCGCGCCGTCGATGCGTCGCGATAACGAGAGCGATCATGCCGATCAACCAGCCGGCGATCAGCGGAATCACGACTATGAGCCGCGGCGGCACGACTTCCTGTCCGATGTCGAGCTTGCCGACGAGGCTGTAGAACGTGACGTTCTGCGCGTACCACAGCCGCAGGTTCTCGATTGGATGCGGTCGAACGAGCAGACCGAAGATGACTCCGCTGACCATGGCCGCAGGCAATCGCCAATGCCAGCGTCCGCTCTCGATGCGGTCGGCAAGGAACCACACCGCCGCGAGGCCGAGCATCAGATGAAACGGCGTATAGCTGAGCGTGTACGCGGCGGCGAGCACGCCGCACAGCGTCCACTTGCGCCGCGCTGCCGCTTCGCACAGAAAGAGCAGAAGGATCAGCGAGACGATATCGGGGCGCAGCCGGATGGCCCGCGTGAAAAATGGATTGGCGGTGAGGTAGAGCCACCACGGCAGCGCGAGTGCCCACCACGTCTCGCTTCTGGCGAAGACAAACGTAAGTGCGCCGATCAGCAGCGCGTTCAACGCGGCCAGCGCAATCCGCGCGCCGGTCGCGGGATCGCCGGCAGTGAACGGGATCAGCGCGATGTGGAAGAGAAGATCCTTGTCGCCGCCGAAGGACGTCATGCTGAATCGGCCCCACGGCGGTGGATCGAAGATTCCGTGCAGCCGGTAATGCCGCGCGATTGCCGGATGAAGGTAGGAATCGGTGTCCCACAGCAGACGGAACTGAAGCGCGAGCAGCGCGAAGATCGCGAACGCGAGGAGTGTGTTTGCGACCGCGAGCGCTGGCGGTGGGAGTCTGCGCCTCGCTGCAGTCACTGGGATTTCAGGCGTTGGTGCGGACCTTCACCTCGATCTCATCGGAGGGAGCGAGATCGCTGGGCACGCGCAGCGGTCCGTCCTTGAGGTCCTGACGGATCATGAGATCGAGGAACATCTCGCGCACACCGCTCTTGCCGGCCTCTTTGTAAACGCGGCGGACAGCGGAGGGCTTCAGCTGCACGCCGGTCATCGTTTTGAGGTATTGGCAGAAGACCACCGCGCGCGAACGAAACGAGATGATCAGGATGATGAACAGGACGAGCGCGAAGATCAGCGGGGCCGCCGACGCGAAGTTGGTGATCTGAAACGGATTCATGACACGGGACCGTGGAAGATGGTAGCAGAAAGAGCCGGACGGACGCTGTGAGCGTCGGCACCATTTATGTATCGCACGGAGGCGGAGGAGCCATGGACCAGGAACGGTACGAGCCAGTCTCGTGCGATTACCACGATCAGCTCGAAGAAGCGGCGATGCACAAGAAGGATGTCGAGCTGGAATTCGATCTCGAAGGGGTCGCGCAGCGGGACCGCGGGAAGATCGCCGACGTCTACACGGCGCAGGGTGCGGAGTGGGTTCGTTTCCTCTCGTCCAGGGGTCCGATGGAGATCCGGCTCGATCACATCATCTCAATGCGCGACGCCTGAAGTAAACTGATGTCATGCCGAAGGTCCTCTTCTACATCGGAACGGCATTTTGCCTCTTTCTGGCGCTGACCAGCGCGGGAGAAGTTGCACGCGAGCTGCAGGGAGGGGGAGCCGCATTCGCGGCGCTGCAGAACGGATCGGCAGTCGTCGGATCCCGCGCGGCGTGGGCGATTCTCGTCGCACTTCTCGCCGGTCTCGCCGTCGCGGCGATCTTTCTGAGAATGGCGGCGTTGCTGGCGCCGCGGAATCTGTTCGGTGCGTTCGTCGGTGTGTTCGCGATCTGCGGCGCGCTGTGTGCGTTGTCCGGGCTGGCGTTGCTGGAGATGCGGATGTTGTCGTTCCTGCGGCGGGCACCGGGCGCCGACAACGCCACGCTCCGCGCCCTCGGCGAGATGCACTTCGCCGCCTACCTACTCCTCGGATACTTCGTCTCGGTGAGCATGCTCGCGCTCCGGCCGTACTTCCGCGTTCAGGCCAGCCGGATTCTGTCGGTGCTCGTGTTCCTGCCTCTGCCGCTGTTCTTTCTGATCGTGGCGCAGGAGCTGTTCGTATCGTCGTCTTCCGCGCCGTTGCCGGCGAGCTCGCCCGGATCGATCGTGTTCTTCGCCGTGTTGTCGGTCCTCTTCTTCGCGATCGCGATGCACTGCGTGCGTCACCGCCATCTCTTCCTGGAGATGACGAACCTGCGTGAGCTGCTGGACAGCCGGGTCGATCTCAACCCCCGTTCCCCGCGGCCGGTGCGGGTGGCGTTCGACAGCTAGGGAGCCACGTGGCGAACTTGGGCGCTCTCTAGCAGTTTTATCCGCGAGCGCCTAGAATCCGGCGCCTCACCACATCTCGAGGGGCCTTCCATGAAATCAGTCCGGTTCACGGCACTTGCTACGCTGCTGTTCGTCTGCGCTTCGGCGCGCGCGTCGCGCTTTCAGGATCTTCTCGGCGAATACCGCGATCTTCAGCTCGGCGACTCTGCGACGGTGTCGCAGATGACCTACTCGGTCGGTCACATCAAAGTCACGCTGGCGTCCGGCAGTGCAGCGCGCGTCATGACAGGTAAGGAGGTCGCCGGGATCTTCTTCCGCGGGAACGGAACGTTCGAGTACAGATCGGCCGATCCGGTGGAGAGCTCGGTCGTGGCCTTCAACGTCAGGCAGCAAAGCCATCTCGCCCTGAAGGCGGACGACAGCGGGACGACCCTCAGCGGCACGTTCGCCGAGCTGCTGGTTCTCATCGCGGGCGACGCGATTCCTGAACTTTCCGGAGGCGGAGGTTCGGCTCTCGCAGCGGATCTGAAAGCCCATCAGCAACTGTTCAGCCAGGACACATCCGAGCCGGCATCTCATCTACTCATGCAGCAGAAGCTTGCGTTTCCAACGGCTAAGGTCGTGCGCGTGGAGATGCATGGCGGCCGTGATGATCTCGTGTACGTCTACGACGGAGCGGAATCACACGACGAGACGCTGTACACGCTCCGGCGGCTCAAGTTTGCGGAGTCGCGCATTCGTCAGAATCTGTATCCGGCAGTGATTTCGAATCAGCCGATCGATCGCGATCGCCGCGTGGCGCAGCCCCCGGCGTTTTATCTGACTGGGCTCGACTACATGCTCAAAGCGGACGGGGATAACGCCAGCCTCTCCGTGATCGAGACGATCTCGCGGCAGAGTGCGCAGCAGAACGTTCTCCGGTTCTCGATGAATGAGCTCGAGCTCACAGAGTCATCCACGCGGAAGTATCACGTGGCTTCGGTGACGGACGAGAAAGGCAACGCTCTTCCCTTCGATCATGAGGGGAGCGACCTTCTCGTCGGTGTGGAAGGCCTGCCCGGCGATAACCTGACCCTGAAGTTCAGCATCGACGGCAATTTCCTCGTCCGCTGGGGCGGGGACAACGCCTGGCAGCTCGGCGTCAATCCCTGGTTCCCGCAGCCGGTCCTCGGTGGTCAGTTCTACACGATTCACTCGATCGTGAAGGTGAAGAAGCCTTTCATCGCCTTTGCGCCTGGCGAGACGGTCCGCCGGTCGGAAGAAGGCGACTTCAATGTCGTGGAGAACTCCGTGACGCAGCCGGTGCAGTTCGCAGTCGTCCACGCCGGGAAGTACAACATCTACGAGCAGACGAAGGGTGATCTCACGATTCGCGTCGCCAGTTACGCGGGCCGGAACGACCGGGCCGGGAAGCAGCTCTCCGATCTCGCGTACTCCATCATCGACTACTACCAGCACTTTCTCGGGCCGTTTCCGTGGAAGGAGTTCAACATCATCCAGGTGAACACGTTTGGCTACGGTCAGGCGCCTCCGGCGACGATGTTCATCACGAACGAAGCGTTCAACTCGATCATGGGAGAGGCGAATCAGTTTTTCTCGGAGGGGATCAACGAGCGGTTCGCGCACGAGATTGCGCACCAGTACTGGGGCCACGTCGTCAAGATGCCGAGCTTCGAGGAGCAGTGGCTGACCGAATCATTTGCCGAGTACTCCGCCGCGCTCGTGCTGAAAAAGTATCAGGGCGATCCCGTCTACAACCGGCTCGTGCGGAAGTGGAAGTCGGATGCGAAGCAGGCGACGAGCATCGCACCGATCGCGCTGGCGAATCGCATCGAGGACTCCGATCCGATGCAGGGCTTCCGCCTGCGATACGACCTGCTCTACGCGAAGGGACCATATCTGCTGTCGGTGCTGCACAAGGACCTCGGCGATCAGGTGTTCCTGACGTTCATGAAGTCCTACCAGAAGTCTTTCCGATGGAAGTTCGGATCGACGAGCGCCGTGGCTGGCATGCTGGAGTTCCTCACGAAGAAGGACTACAAGGCGTTCCTCGACAAGTATTACTGGGGAACGGCGATGCCCGATTAAGATACGCGGCTTCCATGGGGCGCGTGCGCGTTGCTGCAGTCGTCATCATCCTCGTCGGAGTGGCGTTGCTCGTGGCGCCGGAGTCACGCGCGTGGGTCGTCGTCGCCGGCCTGATCTCGATCGCCGCGGGCGCGCTGGCGTTGACCGGCACCGCCGGTGGCG
>WNEZ01008752.1_pt1 | contig 10377 bp, 8 predicted proteins | sample 5400521 | NCBI WGS metagenome assembly WNEZ01 (sample SAMN13153339, study PRJNA577476) | soil metagenome | isolation source: 120 cm saprolite under Douglas fir tree site 2 hole 1 replicate 1 | place: USA:California | collected 2015-04-18
GCGAGGGCAGCCATTCATCCTTGCGCTTTTCCCACGCGCCGGCGTCGATCATCTCGCCCGTCGGCGTCGCCTCGATGTTCTTGAACTCGCCGATCTCGCGGTGGAATGCGACGTGCGGCAGCGCGAAGGCAAAGTCGATCCCGGCGGTGGAGATGATCTTGTTCCAGCGCAGCAGCCCCTTGGCGCAGTCGTTGGTGTAGTCGTCGCGCAGCCGCATGTTGAGCGCGGTGAGCGCCGGCTCCTCCACGCGCTTGATCACACCGTCGACCAGCTTGAGCACCGGGTAGGTCGAATTCTCCAGGCGGTGATCGTCGTCGATCTTGGTCTCCTGGTAGCGGCCCTTGAGGCCGGCGTTGAACGAGTTCGCCGCGTTGGTCGAGACCTCCGAGCCGAACAGGTCGAGCGAGAGCGAGTAATGCAGGTTGAGCTTCTTCTGCAGCGTCGGCAGGTCGATCACGCCGAGCGCGCGCACCTTGTCCTTGGCGTACGGATCGTCGATGCCCGCCTCCTTCATCGCTTCGCAGGTGCGCCGCACGACGCGGCCGACGCCGGTCTCGCCCACGAACATGTGGTGCGCCTCCTCGGTCAGCATGAAGCGGCAGGTGCGCGAGAGCGGATCGAAGCCCGACTGCGCGAGGCTGTGCAGCTGCATCTTGCCGTCGCGGTCGGTGAAATAGGTGAACATGAAGAACGAGAGCCAGTCCGGCGTCGCTTCGTTGAAGGCGCCGAGCATGCGCGGCGCATCCGCGCTGCCCGAGCGGCGGCGCAGCAGCTCCTCGGCCTCCTCGCGGCCGTCGCGGCCGAAATACTTGTGCAGCAGGTAGACCATGGCCCACAAATGACGGCCTTCCTCGACGTTGACCTGGAAGAGATTGCGCATGTCGTAGAGCGAGGGCGCGGTCTTGCCGAGATGGCGCTGCTGCTCGACCGAGGCGGGCTCGGTGTCGCCCTGGATCACCACGAGACGGCGCAGCATGGCGCGGTGCTCGCCGGGCACCTCCTGCCACGCCGGCTCGTCAAGATGCTGGCCGAACGGCACCTTGCGGTTTTCCTCGGGCGGCGCGAGCAGGATGCCCCAGCGATAGTCCGGCATGCGGACATAATCGAACTTCGCCCAGCCGCGCGGATCGACCGAATAGGCCGTGCGCAGATAGACGAGCGACTCCTGAAAACCCTCCGGTCCCATGTCTTGCCACCAGGTGAGGTAGCCCGGATGCCAGCCTTCGAGCGCGCGCAGCACCCTGCGATCCTCGTGCAGGTTCACGTTGTTCGGGATCGACTCGCTGTAGTCGACGTTGATGATGTCCATGGCAACGCGCTCCTATCGTTGTTCTCCCTCCCCCGCTTGCGGGGGAGGGCGGGGAGGGGGAAGCCACACGCTCGGAGCAAGCGGCTTCCCCCTCCCTAACCCTCCAGCCGAAGTCGGATTTATCCGACTTCGGCCCGCTAATTAGAGCCGAAATCGGACAAGCCCGATTTCGGATGCAAGCGGGGGAGGGGACTCAAACTCTCTTCGTGTCGAACACCGGCTTCTGGCCGGTGCCGTAGCGGCGCAGCGCGCCCTCCTCGCCGACCGCGTTCGGCCGCTGGAAGATCCAGTTCTGCCAGGCGGTGAGGCGGGCGAAGATTTTCGATTCCATGGTCTCGGGCCCGCCGAAACGCAGGTTCGCTTCGAGGCCGGTGAGCGCGTCCGCCGAAAAGCTCGCGCGCTCCTCGAGGAAGATGCGGATCTCGTCCTCCCAGTCGATGTCGTCGAGCGCGAAGGTGACGAGGCCGATCTCTTCGGCTTGTTCCGCGTCGAGCGGCTGTCCGATCGTCTTGTAGGCCGTGTCGAGCGGCTTCTCCTCGCCGAGGAAACGGGTGGCGAGCCGCGTGAGGCCGTTCGACATCGGATACCAGTCGAAGTTGGCCTCGCTGAGCGCGAGCGTCGCAGGCGGCCGGTTGTCGCCCTCGCGCTGGCCGATCAGCATGTACGAGCGGTCGGCCGCGAAGACGATCTCGGAGAGCGTGCCGGCGAAGCACGAGCCGGGCGCGACGATGGCGACGAGCGAGCGCGAGGTGAGGTCGATGCGCTTGAGCACGCGCTTCCACTTGAGGCGGATCTCGCGCGCCAGCCAGTGATCGCGGTTGAGGTCGAGGAAGGCGTCGTAGGCGAGCACGGCCGCAGGATCGCCCGCGCTCTCGAACACGATCGCGGCGACGTCGAGCTCGTTGAGGCGGATGTCGAGGATCGCGTCGTCGAGCTCGCGGGCGAGCGCAAGCGGCCAGAATGTCGCGCCCTGCGCCGCCATGTCGGCGACGGATGCGGGCGGCGGCGCGTCGGGGCCGCGCAGCGTGACGCGCGCAAGCCGCTCGTCGCGCTCGAACGCGACCGACACGTATTTGTACTCGCGGCCGTCCGGCGTGACGCGCCGCTCGAGCGGCGTGAGCGCGATGCCTTTTTCACCTTCGGGCCGGTCCGACTTTGTGGCGAATTCCTTGGCGCGCGCCGCGACGCTCTCTTCGAGCTTCGAGTTCGGCACCGCGTCGTCGACCAGCCGCCATTCGGCCGCACGCTTGCCCTTGATGCCTTCCTCGGTGGTGCAGAAGACGTCGGCGCGGTCGCGCCGCACCAGCCGCTTGTCGATGACGCGCGTGAGCCCGCCGGTGCCCGGCAGGACCGCGAGCAGCGGCAGCTCGGGCAGCGACACCGCGGCCGAGCCGTCGTCCACCAGGATGATGTGGTCGGCGGCGAGCGCCAGCTCGTAGCCGCCGCCCGCCGCCGTGCCGTTGATCACGCAGATGGTGCGCTGGCCGGAATGCTCGCTCGCGTCCTCGATCGCGTTGCGCGTCTCGTTGGTGAACTTGCAGAAGTTGACCTTGTGCGGGTGGCTCGCGCCCGCGAGCATGCGGATATTGGCGCCGGCGCAGAAGACGCGCGGCTTGGCCGAGCGCAGCAGCACCACGCGTACCTCCGGATGCTCGAAGCGCAGCCGCTCGAAGGCGTCCGCGAGCTCGATGTCGACGCCGAGATCGTACGAGTTGAGCTTGAGCTCGTAGCCGGAAAAAAGCCCGCCCTTCTCGTCGACGTCCATGGTGAGCGTCGCGACCGGCCCGTCGGTCGCGAGCTTCCAGTGGCGATAGCGGGCGGGATCGGTGGCGAAATCGATCCGGCCGGCGCCGTTCGCGAGCTTGCCGTCCTCGGCCATGCGGCCTCCCTGAATAACATGCATTATAATTCATGTTGCCGGCTTGGTCCACCGGCGCCGGCCGTTTTCACGCGCTTTTTTGCAGCCTCATGCCGCCTCGCCGGCGCCTTCGCCGTGCTGCCGCAACAGCCGGTTGGCGAAGCCCGCGATCGCCTCGAGCGTCACGTCGGGCCGCTCGCGCTGGGGCGAGTGGCCGGCGCCCGCGATCAGGCTCACCTCGACCGGGCAATAGCATTCCTCCTGCGCGACCTCGATCTGGCGGGCCGTGCCGTACTGGTCGTTCTCGCCCTGCACGATCAGGATCGGCACCCGGATATAGGCGAGAGCGTCCGAAATGTTCCATGCGCGAAAACCGGGATCGAGCCAGGCGTCGTTCCAGCCGCGGAAGGCAACGTCGACGTGTCTGTGCCAGCGCGCCAAGCGTGTGCGCAGGTCGCCGGTGTCATAGGCGCGCTTGGCTTCGGCGATCGAAGCGATCGACACGTCCTCGACGATGAAGTGCGGCGCGATCAGCACGAGGCCGCGCACGCGGTGGTCCTGCACGCCGCCCGCATAGATCGCCGCGATCGAGGCGCCGTCCGAATGGCCGAGCAGGAGCCCGCGGCGGAATCCGATCGCGTCGAGCAACGCCGGCAGAGTTTTCTGCGCCTCGTCGTGCATGTAGCTGAGCGGGCGGGGCAGGGTGACCGGGCTCGAGGCGCCGTAGCCGGCGCGCGAATAGGCAAACACGCCGGCGCCGGTCGCCGCCGCGAGCTTGTCGGGAAAATCGCCCCACAGCGCCGCCGAGCCGAGCCCCTCGTGCAGCATCACGATGGTCGGCGGCGCATCCGCGGCGCCGACGAAGCGGTACTCGAGCTTCGTGTCGCCGATGGTGAGGAAGCCGGTGGGGGAGAGGGCAGTCATGCGTTGCTCGTTGCTGTGGCACTGACTCTCGCTCCCTCCCCCCTTGCGGGGGAGGGTTGGGGAGGGGGTAGCGGCAGTGGAATGCGGCGCCGCCCCAGCGCAACTGCACGACCCCCACCCCCGACCCCTCCCCACCGCAAGTCGGGCTTGCCCGACTTGCGCACTGTTGACGCGAAATCCGGGCAAGCCCGGATTTCGTGGGGAGGGGAGCGAGAGGCCGTGCCCTCTTTCAGGAATGCGTGAACTTCTTCAACTGATGTATCACTTCAACTTCCACCGACGCATCACTTCTTCGCCGCATCCATTTCGCGCAGCTTGAAGCGCTGAATTTTTCCGGTCGCGGTTTTCGGCAGGCTGTCCACCACCTCGATCCAGCGCGGATATTTCCACGGGCCGACCGACGTCTTCACGTGCTCGCGCAGCACTGAATTCAAATCCTCGCTCGGCTTCGTGTCTTTGAGCACCACGAACGCCTTCGGCTTCAAGAGCCCGTCCGCGTCGGCGGACGGAATGACCGCCGCCTCCAGGATCGCCGGATGGCTGATGAGCGCGCTCTCCACCTCGAATGGCGAGACCCACACGCCCGACACCTTGAACATGTCGTCGGCGCGGCCGCAGTAGGTGTAGCGGCCCTCGCCGTCGCGAATGAACTTGTCGCCGGTGCGCGTCCACGCGCCGCCGAACGTGTTGCGGCTTTTCTCGCGCTGGTTCCAGTAGCCCTCTGCGGCTGACGGGCCGTGCACGAAAAGCTCGCCGATCTCGTTGTCGGCGACCTCGCGGCCCTGCTCGTCGAGCAGGCGCAGCTCGTAGCCCGGCACGGCGCGGCCGGCGGTGCCGTAGCGATTGTCGTCCGGCCGGTTGGAGAGAAAGATATGCAGCATCTCGGTCGAGCCGACGCCATCGATGATGTCGCAGCCGAAGCGCTGCTTCCACGCCGTTCCGATGTGCTCGGGCAGCGCCTCGCCGGCGGAGACGCAGAGGCGCAGCCGCTGCGAGCCCGCCTCGCGCGTGCATTTCGGATCGGCGAGGATCGCCGCGTAGCTGGTCGGTCCGCTGCAGAAGATGGTCGGCTGCTCGCGCCGCAGGATGTCGAACACCGCCGGCGGCGTCGGCCGTCCGTCGAACAGCACCGCGGTCGCGCCGACCGACATGGGGAACGACAGGCTGTTGCCGAGCCCGTAGGCGAAAAAGAGCTTTGCCGCCGAATAGACCACGTCGTCCTCGCGCATGCCGAGCGTCTGCTGCGCGAACAGCTTCGCGGTCGCCATCATGCCGGTCTGCACGTGCTTGGTGCCTTTCGGCATGCCGGTCGAACCGGAGGAGTAGAGCCAGAACGCGGGCTCGTCCGGATGGGTCGCGACGGTGTCGAACCGGTCGGCCTCGCGCGCGAGCGCGCCGGCCAGCTCGTCCTTCGCGCCGCCGACCACGATGACCTCGAGATCCTTGAGCTTGGCGCGGGCCGGCTCGGTCGCGGCGAGCAGCGGCTCCGACACGAAGGCGACGCGCGCGCGTGTGTCGGCGAGTATGTAGGCGTACTGCTCGGCGGTGAGCAGCGTGTTGAGCGGCACCGGCACGATGCCGGCGCGGATCGTGCCGAGGAAGACCACGGGGAAGTCGACGGTGTCGAGCATCACCAGCGCGATGCGGTCCTCGCGGCGGATGCCGCGGCGCACCAGCAGGTTCGCCAGCCGCGCGCTCTGGCGCGCCAGCTCGTTATAGGTCAGCCGCCGCTCGCGGTCGATGAACGCGACCTTGTCGGCGCGTCCGGCCGCGATGTTGCGGTCGAGAAGGTCGCTCGCGGCGTTGTAGGGCTCGCTCATGGGGTGCCTGACGGGCGCGCTCTGGCGTGGACCGGAATTATAGTGCATTAATTTGGCCGCAAATGCGCCGGCCTGTCAAACGCCGGCCGGCGCGGCGTTTCGCATCGCCCCAGGGGCTGGCCGACCATGACTGCGCGCGACGAGCAGGCGTTTCTCGGCGAGCTCGGCCGGCGCGTGCGCCACGTGCGCGCGCTGCGGGGCATGTCGCGCAAGATTCTGGCGCGCGTCTCCGGCATTTCCGAGCGTTATATCGCCCAGCTCGAAAGCGGCAAGGGAAACGTCTCCATCAAGCTGCTGCGGCGGGTCTCCGCCGCGATGGGCGCGCGCATCGAGGACCTGATCGTCGACGGGCCGGTGGCGCAGGACTGGCCGCTCATCCGCGATCTCATGCGCACCGCGTCGGACGCGCAGATCGCGCAGGCGCGCGCGATCCTCGCCGGCGCCGCACCGAAGACGCCGGCCGATCCGGCGCAAACCCGGATCGATCGCGTCGCGCTCATTGGGCTGCGCGGCGCCGGCAAGTCGACGCTCGGCCGCATCGCCGCCGAGCGATTGGGCTGGACCTTCGTCGAACTCAACGCCGAGATCGAGCGTGCGCACGGCCTCTCGGTCGCCGAAATCTTTGCCATGTACGGCCAGGAAGGCTATCGCCGGCTCGAGCAGGCGGCGTTGCGCGCGCAGGTCGCGCGCCCCGGCCCGATCATCCTGGCGACCGGCGGCGGCATCGTGGCGGAGCCGCTGACCCTCGACCTCTTGCTGTCGTCCTTCTTCACCGTGTGGCTGAAGGCCAGGCCGGAAGAGCACATGGCGCGCGTGCGCCAGCAGGGCGATCTGCGCCCCATGGCGGACGACCGCGCCGCCATGCAGGAGCTCCACGCGATCCTGAAGAGCCGCGAGCCGCTCTATGCACACGCCCGCGCCACCGTCGACACAGCGGACATTTCGGTGGAGGCCGCGTCACAGAAGCTCATCGCCGCGATCGCGCCCGCGCGCCAGCGGACGCCGGCGCGGCGCAAGGCGGCGCAGTCGCGATGAGCGGCGTCAGCCCGCCGCGGTGGCCGCAACGGGACGCTTCGACCCGGCGTAGATCGCGATGGCGGCGCCGAGCGCGCTGCACGCGATGGCGGTGCCGGACAGGTAATTGATGTCGAAGATCAGCGCCATCGAGCCGCCGCCGATCAGCATCAGGACGCCTCCGATCAACGGCAGCGACCCGGCCGCGAGTGCACCGAGCACGCTGATCGCCGGGATGGTGAAGCTCGGCTTGTTGAGGACGGCAAGCACGGACATGATCGCCGCGCGCACCGCGTCGGGATTCGAGACGTCGATGCCGAGGCCAAGCGCAAGTCCCAACACGCCACCCACGAGTCCAAAGAGAAATGCGAAAAACGATCCCATGTCGTCGCTCCGAGGGCTGAGCTGTCATCAGACGCTGCGGCAATCCGCATCGATCAAGACGTAGCACTGGCGCAAGTGAGTCGCCATTGAGTGCACGGAAATGCGCCGGTTCCGTTTTCGACCAGGGGTTGACCGCGGGCCGGATGATTTGCGAGCGGCTTCAATGGCTTCCGCCGGCCCCGCGGCAAGGCGCGGCAAAGGAAGCGCTTGTGCAAGCCCATCCCGGCCGCGTAGTTTTCGGTCCCGATCGATCGTCATCAAGAAATGCCTGCCGCTTCGAGAGCCGCGGGCGAGGGGAAGAAAACGCCATGCAAATCGTGTTGTTTCGCGTCATTGCGCTTGTTGCTTTGAGCCTGCCGTTCGTCCGCCCTGCCGTCGCGGCCGACTATCCCACCAAGCCGGTCCACTGGATCGTTCCCTATCCGCCCGGCGGCACGACCGACATCCTGGCGCGCCTGATGGGCCAGTGGCTCTCCGAGCGTCTCGGCCAGCAGTTCATCATCGAGAACAAGGCGGGCGGCGGCAATAATATCGGCACGGAGGCGGTGGTGAACGCCGCGCCCGACGGCTACACGCTGCTCCTGGTCAACCCCGCGCACGGGATCAACGCGACGCTCTACAAGCGGCTCACGTTCAACGTGATGCGCGACATCATGCCGGTCGCCGGCCTCATGCGCGTGCCGAACGTGATGGAGGTGCACCCGAATTTCCCGGCGAAGACGGTCGCCGAGTTCATCGCCTACGGCAAGGCCAATCCGGGCAAGATCAACATGGCCTCGTCGGGCAACGGCACCTCGGTGCACATGTCGGGCGAGATGTTCATGGCGATGACCGGCATCAAGATGACGCACGTGCCCTATCGCGGCTCCGCGCCGGCGTTGATCGACATCATCGCCGGCACCGTCGACGTGATGTTCGACAACATGCCGTCCTCGATCGAGCATATCCGCGCCGGCAAGCTGCGCGCGCTCGCGGTGACGACCGAAAAGCGCTCGGAGGCGCTGCCCGACGTCCCGACCGTTGCCGACACGGTGCCGGGATACGAGGCGAGCGCCTGGTTCGGCATCGGCGTGCCGAAGGGCACGCCGGCCGATGTCATCGAGAAGCTCAACAAGGCGGTGAACGATTCCCTGGCCGACCCGAAGATGAAGGCGCGGCTCGGCGAGCTCGGCGGCGCGCCGATGCCGACCACGCCGGCCGACTTCGGGAAGATCATGGCCGACGAGACCGCCAAGTGGAAGAAGGTGGTCGAGTTCTCCGGCGCCAGTGTGGAATGAGTGGGGAATTTTGATTCAACGAATTGGCCGTGATTCCGGGACGGGTCGCCAAGACTTCGGCGGGCGCTCCCGGAATGACCGAATATGGAATTGTCAGCCATGACTCGTCGCGTGAAGCCTGAAGACCTGCGCAGCCATCGCTGGCTCGGCGTCAACGATCTGCGTTCGTTCGGCCACCGCTCGCGCCTGCGTCAGATGGGGTACGACGGCGCCGACTGGGCCGGCAAGCCGGTCATCGGCATCATCAACACCTGGAGCGAGATCAACGCCTGCCACGCGCATCTGCGCTCGCGCGCCGAGGACGTCAAACGCGGCGTGCTGCAGGCGGGCGGCTTTCCGATCGAGCTGCCGGCGATGTCGCTCGCCGAGCCGTTCGTGAAGCCGTCCACCATGCTCTATCGCAACTTCCTCGCCATGGGCTCGGCGGCTGCGACAAGACCACGCCCGGCCTGATCATGGGCGCGATCAGCATGGGCATTCCGGCGATCTACGCGCCGGCCGGCCCGATGCTGCGCGGCAACTGGCGCGGCGAGACGCTCGGCTCCGGCTCCGACGTCTGGAAATACTGGGACGAGAAGCGCGCCGGCAACATCACCGAGAACGACTGGAGCGAGATCGAGAGCGGCATCGCCCGCTCCTACGGCACCTGCATGGTGATGGGCACCGCCGCCACCATGATGGCAATCGCCGAGGCGATGGGCCTCACGCTCCCGGGCGCGTCTTCGATTCCCGCCGCCGACGCCAGCCATTCGCGCATGTGCGCGGCCGCCGGCCGGCGCGTCGTCGACATGGTGTGGGAGGACCTTAACCCCTCGCGCATCCTCACGCCCGCCGCGTTCGACAACGCGATCCGCGTGCACATGGCGATGGGCGGCTCGACCAACGCCATCATCCACGTGATCGCGATGGCGCGCCGCGCCGGCATCGCGCTCGACATGGCGCGCTTCGACCAGATCTCGCGCGACATCCCGGTGCTCGCCAACATCCGCCCGTCGGGCAAGTACCTGATGGAGGATTTTTACTACGCCGGCGGCCTGCGCGCGCTGATGTTCGAGCTCGCCGAGCGGCTCGATCTCTCCTGCATCACCGCCTCCGGCCACACGCTGGGCGAGACCTTGCGCGGCGCGCAGGTCCACCTGCGGCCGGTGATCCGCCCGCTTTCCGACCCGGTCTCGACCGCGGGCGCGACCGCGGTGCTCACCGGCAATCTCGCGCCGCGCGGCTGCGTGATGAAGCCGTCCGCCGCCGACAAGCGGCTGCTGAAGCATCGCGGCCCGGCGATCGCGTTCGAGGACTACAACCACATGGCGCGCGAGGTCGAGCGCGACGACCTCGAGGTCACGCCCGACCACGTGCTGGTGCTCAAGAACGCCGGCCCCAAGGGCGGCCCCGGCATGCCCGAATGGGGCATGCTGCCGATTCCGAAGAAGCTCGTGAAGGCGGGCGTGCGCGACATGCTGCGCATTTCCGACGGCCGCATGAGCGGCACGAGCTACGGCGCCTGCATTCTGCATGTGGCGCCCGAAAGCTATGTCGGCGGCCCGCTCGCCTTCGTGCAGACCGGCGACGAGATCGAGGTCGACGCCGCCGGGCGGAAAATCCATCTGCACGTTTCCGACGAGGACCTCGCGGCGCGCCGCGCCGCCTGGCAGCCGCCGCCGCCGCACTATCCGCGCGGCTACGGCGCCATGTTCTCCGCCCATATCGGCCAAGCGGATGAAGGCTGCGATTTCGACTATCTGCTCGCGGGCGGGAAGGTGCCCGAGCCGGAGATTCATTGAACGTTGTAGG
>WNEZ01009188.1_pt1 | contig 10377 bp, 11 predicted proteins | sample 5400521 | NCBI WGS metagenome assembly WNEZ01 (sample SAMN13153339, study PRJNA577476) | soil metagenome | isolation source: 120 cm saprolite under Douglas fir tree site 2 hole 1 replicate 1 | place: USA:California | collected 2015-04-18
TCGACCCCGGCCTGGCCGCACAGGTGACCCAAAACATCCTCGAGGGCCTTGCCCGCATTGCGCCGAACAATCGCGCCGCATTCGAGCGAAACCGCCAGCAGTTCCTGGCCGGCCTCGAGGAAGCTATGGGACGATGGAACAAGCTCCTCGAGCCCTACAAGGGCGCCCCTATAGTCGTGAACCACAACATGTGGTTGTATTTCCTGACACGGTTTGGACTCGTCCAGGCCGGCAGCATCGAGGAGCGTCCGGGCATTCCACCGACACCGAGTCATCTCGTCAAGCTCGTCAATCAAATGAAACAGGAGCGGATCAAGGTGATCGTCGTCGAACCGTGGGGCGATCTCAAGACAGTCAAGCGGGTGGCGGAGGAAGCAGGAGCGCAGGCAGCCGTGCTGGCCTCGAGCGTCGGTGCGCTCAAGGGGACGGACACCTACATCAACTGGGTGGACGCGAACGTCAAAATGCTGGCTCAGGCCCTAAAATAGCGCCGTGGCCCACGACCTCCTCGCGTTGATGTGGGTGCCGTTCCTGATGTGCCTCGTGCTCACGGGCATCCACGCTTATCTCGGGCTCCACGTCATCGCGCGGGAAGTCGTGTTCGTGGACATCGCCCTCGCCCAGATCGCCGCGCTGGGGGCGACCGCCGCTTTCCTCTGGAACTATGACCTGGAGACGTGGGGCTCCTACGCCTTCGGCCTGATCTTTACCGTCTTCGGCGCGCTCGTCTTCGCGCTCACGCGGAGCCGGGAGCGTCGCGTCTCCCAGGAAGCGATCATCGGCGTGGTCTACGCGGTCTCCTCCGCCGCCGCAGTGCTCGTCGCTGACCGCACGCCGCATGGCGCAGAGCATCTCCGCACCATGCTGGTCGGCAGCATCCTTGCCGTCAGGGGCAGCGAGGTCATCAAGGTCGCGTGTCTCTACAGCCTGATCGGTCTTTTCCACTGGCTCTGCCGGCGCCCGTTCTTCCTGATCTCGGAGTCTCCCGACCGAGCGTATGCCGAGGGTCTGCCCGTGCGCTGGTGGGACTTTCTCTTCTACGCCTCCTTCGGCGTGGTCGTGACAAGCTCCGTGCGGATCGCCGGCGTGCTCCTGGTCTTTTCGTACCTGATCGTCCCGACCCTCGCGGCCAACCTGCTGGGTGGGAGCGTGGCGAGGCGGCTCGCCATTGCTTGGGGGTTCGGAACGCTCGTGAGCGTGATCGCCATGGTCGCCTCGGCGATGCTCGAGATGCCAAGCCGCTCGTCATCGCGAGCTTCTACCCGATGTACGATTTCACGCGGCAGGTGGCGGGCGACCGCGCGCAGGTCGTCTCGCTCGTGCCCCCGGGAGTGCACGGTCACGACTGGGAGCCGTCGCCCCAGGACGTGGCCCGTCTCCGGCAGGCGCGCGTCTTCGTGTACAACGGCGCGGGCTTCGAGCCCTGGGCCGAGAAGGTGATCGCGGAAGCCGCGGGGCCTTCCCTGGTCGTGGTCGCCGCCAGCGCCGGCCTGGCAAGGGCGCCCGTGCCGGGCGGCCCCGAGGTCGATCCACACGTGTGGCTCGATCCCGTCCTGGCCCAGGGCGAGGTGGAGGCGATCCGGGGCGCCCTCGAGCGGGGCGATCCCGCGGGCAAGGCCGTCTACGATGCCAATGCGCGGGCCTTCCAGGCGAAGCTGGCCGCGCTCCACGAGCGCTTCCAGGCCGGGCTGCGCGACTGCGCGCGGCGCGAAGTGGTCGTGACGCACACGGCGTTCAGCTATCTCACCCGACGCTACCAGCTCGAGCAGGTGGCGGTGATGGGGCTGGCCCCGGAGTCCGAGCCGAGCCCGGCCGCCCTCGCGAGGTCCTGTCGCTCAATCCCATCGAGGGAGTGACGGCCGAGGAGGCGGCCGCCGGAAAAGGCTATACGGACCTAATGGCCCAGAACCTCGAGAGCCTCCGGGCCGGTCTCGGGTGCAAGTAGCGCCGACTGCCGGACCCGCGGGAGGTTCGAGTACAATCTGGGCCATGGATGACGTCGCGGCCCGTCGGTGGCTCATGCTCTCCATCGGAGGCGGAGCGCTCTTTTTGGCCCTCGCCGCGGTGGTCTTCAGCGTGGGCCTCCTCCCCGGCGACGTGGCCATCTACAACGGGATCCTCTCGCGCCGGACGCCCGCCGTGCGGGAGTTCTTCTGGTGGGCCAATTTCTTCGGCAACTGGAAAGCCCTGCTGCCCGTGACCCTTCTCCTGCTCGTCGTGTCGCCGCAAGCGCGCCGGCGCTGGTGGCTCATCGCTCTCATCATGCTGGGCGCGCCCGCCGTCGAGCATGCGGCCAAGGTGCTGGTGGGGCGCACCCGGCCCCAGGGCTCCGCCATGGGCTTTCCGAGCGGGCATAGCACCGGGGCCGCGGCCTTCGCTGTCTTCGCCATCTATTTCGCGGTGAAGGAGCGCTGGGGGCGCATGCGGCGCGTGAGCCTCACGGTGGTCGTGCTCGTCCTCATGATCCTGGTGGGAATCGCGCGCATGGTGCTCCACGCCCACTGGCCCTCGGACGTCCTGGGCGGCTTTCTCCTGGGCGGCTCGTGCGCGGCAGCCGGCGCCTGGTGGGACGCGAGCCGGAGCCCGGCCTGATGCGTCCCTTCGTGGAGCTCGAGGGTGTGGCGGTCGACTACGGTCCCGTGCGTGTGCTCGACGGCATCAACCTGACGGTGGATCCCGGCGATTTCCTGGGCATCATCGGGCCGAACGGCTCGGGCAAGACCACCCTCTTGCGGGTGATGCTGGGCCTCCTTCCCCCGACGGAGGGCGCGGTCAGGCTCTTCGGCAAGCCTCCGGCGGCCTTTCGCGAGTGGGGACGGCTCGGCTACGTGCCGCAGAAGACCACCCTCGATCCCGCCCTGCCCGTCACCGTCGAAGAGGTCGTGGCGAGCGGGCTCGTGGCGGTGCTGGGACTCTTCCAGCGGACGGGGAAAGCGGAGCGGAGCCGCATCAGGGAGGTGCTGGCCCGGGTCGGCATGGAGGCGCACGCGCGCGCGCGGATCGGCGCGCTGTCGACGGGGCAGCAGCAGCGCGTGCTCATCGCGCGCGCCCTCGTCTCCGACCCCGAGCTGCTCATCCTCGACGAGCCGACGGGCGGCGTCGATCCCGAGGCGCAGACCTCGTTCTATGCCCTCCTCCATCACCTGAATCGCGAGCGCGAGGTCACGCTCATTCTGGTCAGCCACGACATCGGCGTGGTCGCCAAGGAAGTGACCAAGCTCGCCTGCCTCAACCGGCGGCTGATCTTCCACGGTCGGCCCGGCGACTTCCTGAGCGATGCCGCGCTGACGGCCTTGTATGGGCCCTCAGTGCGCGTCGTGAGCCACGACCACTAGTCCCGTGCCAACTGACTTCGCCAGATCAACCCAGCTCTCGCCTCACGGCAGAACGGTTCGGCTCGAAGCGCCACGTTCTCGGTCGTCGGCAACCCTCAACGTACGATTCACTCAGCCATCGGCTCGGGCCTGCGTCCCTCACCTCGAACTGCCACGTACGCCTCGGGCTGCCTCCTCCCTCGGGCCTCGTCTGGCTCGCCATTTGGCCCGGGACAGGAACTAGTCCCGTGCCTGAGTTTCTCCAGTTCGGGTTCATGCAGCGGGCGTTCGCGGCGGGCGCCGTCACCGCCATCATCTGCCCGCTGATCGGCGTGTTCCTCGTCCCGCGACGCCTCTCGCTCATCGCCGACACGCTGGCCCACGTGGCCCTCGCGGGAGTGGCGGTGGGACTGCTCCTCGGCGCCTCGCCCGTCCTGGGCGCCCTCGTGGTCACGGTGATAGGCGCCCTCGGCATGGAGCGGCTCCGCGCCCGCGGCGCCCTCCAGGGCGACGCCGCCCTCGCCGTCTTCCTCTCGGGCGGCTTCGCGGTGGCCGTGGTGCTGATCAGCCTCGCCCACGGCTTCAATGCCGATCTCTTCGCCATCCTGTTCGGGAGCATCCTGACCGTGAGCCCCACGGACGTCTGGCTCATCCTGGCCCTCGGCGCCGTGGTGGTGACGACCATCGCGCTGACCTACCGGCGGCTCTTCGCCACCACCCTCAACGAGGATCTCGCCCGGACGAGCGGGGTCCAGGTAACCGCGCTCAACTTCACCCTCACCGTGCTCACGGCGCTGACCACCGTGGTGGCCATGCGCATGGTCGGGGTGCTTCTCGTGAGCGCCATGATCGTCATCCCGACGCTCACCGGCTTCGCCATCGGCACGAGCTTTCGCCGCGCCACCGTCGTGGCCATCGTGATGGCGCTCGCCTCGGTAGCCATCGGCCTCACCGCCGCCTACTACCTCCGTCTGGCCGCGGGCGGGGCCGTGGTGCTGACGGCGCTTCTCATCTTCGCCGTGGCCTCGATGCTCCGGCGCGTGCCGTGGACCCGCCGTCTCAGGGAGTCGCGTCCATGACCCGTGCGCGTCTGGCCTTGCTGGCCGCCCTCGTCCTCTTCGCCACCGCGGGCGCCTCCGCGGACGACGGCGAGTGCAAGCGCTGGCGGGCGGCCTTCGCCGCGATGCCGGTCCGCATGGTGACGGTGCAGGCGGGAGCCAAGACCATGGCCCTTCGGGTCAAGGTGGCGGAGACCGCGGAGCAGACGGCAGCAGGCTTCCAGTGCTCGACGCCCGAAGAGATCCAGAAATCGCTGATCCTGTTCGACTTCGGCCGGGAGATCTACACGCAGTTCCACATGAACAACGTCCCCGCCGCCCTCGACATCGCGTTCGTCAAGGAGGACGGCAGGGTCTTTGCCATCCTGCGCATGGATCCGAGCCCCACGGCCCTCTACGGTCCCCTGGGCAACTTTCGCTACGCGCTGGAGGCCCGCGCCGGCTTCTACGAGGGCCAGGGCATCCGTCAGGGCGAAGCGCGGCTGCTGCCGCCCGTCACCGCCAAGTAGCCCGTGCACGAGCGCCACACGCACTCCTCGCGGCACAAGCACCGGCTCTGGGCCGTGCTCGCGCTGTCCTCGACCTTCATGGTCATCCAGGTGGTGGTGGGCTGGTGGACGGGCTCGCTCGCCCTTCTCGCCGACGCGGCGCATCTCTTCGTCGACGCGGCAGGCGTGGGACTCTCCCTCCTCGCCGTGTGGTTCGCGGAGCGGCCCGCCACGCCGGAGAAGACGTACGGCTACTACCGGGTCGAGATCCTGGCCGCCCTGCTCAACGGGGTGGTGCTGTGTGTTCTCGCCCTCGTCATCCTCTTCGAGGCATGGGAGCGCCTGCGGACGCCCCACGAGGTGCTCGCGGGACCGGTGCTGGTGGTGGCGGTGGCGGCGCTCGGCGTGAATCTCTTCGCGGCGCGGCTCCTGCACGCCGGGGCGGGCGAGAGCCTCAACGTGCGCAGCGCGTATCTCGAGGTGCTGGGGGACGCGCTCTCCTCGGCGGCCGTGATCGCCGCCGCCGGCATCATCCTGCTCACGGGCTGGACGACGGCCGACGCCCTGGCCAGCGCCGCCATCGGGCTTCTCATCCTTCCGCGCACCGTCTCGCTGCTGAGGCAGGCCGTCAACGTGCTCCTGGAGGGCGTCCCCCCGCACCTCGACCTGGGGCAGATCGAGACCGCGCTGCTCGCCGCCACCGGCGTGCGCCGCGTCCATGATTTGCACGTGTGGACGCTCACCTCGGGGCGCGAGGCCATGAGCGCCCATGTCGTGGTCGAGCCCGGCACGCCGGCCGACAAGATCCTCGAGGAGCTTCACGTCATCCTGCACGCCCGCTTCGGCATCGATCACACCACGCTCCAGATCGAGACCGAGACGCCTTCGCTCCTGCAGATCTCTCCGCGCGCCTAGGCTCGCCCCCAACACGTCCCAAGCAGCGAGGAGGCGGTCGAGAAAGGCCCAGATGCGAGGCGGCGCCCGAAGGCCGCAGGTGAGGCGTACTCCCTGTACGTTGAACCTGCGGCCGAGGGCGCCAACGAAGCAGATGGGTCTTTATCGACCGCCTCAGCGCATGTTGCCGGTGTGGCCCAGCGAATAGCGGCCGGGCTGGGGCCAGACGGTGAGACCGTGCGGCTCCTTGCCCACGGGGATCTTGGTCACCTCTCCCGTCGCGGTGTCGAAGACGTAAACGACATCGTCGTAGCGCCCCGAGAGCCATAGTCGCTTCCCGTCGGCGCTGACGTTGCCCATGTCCGGGCTCCCGCCCCCGGGGATCGGCCAGTTGGCCTCGATCCGGCGGGTGGCGAAATCGACGACGGAGACGCTGCCCTTGCCGCGGGGTGGGCCATGCACGTGGTTCGAGCCGCGGTTGGCGACGTAGAGCTTGGTCCCATCCCGGCTCGGGTAGAGACCGTGCGTGCCCTTGCCGGTCTTGATGAAATCGATCTCCTTGAAGGTCTCGCCGTCGACCACGAAGACTCCGTCGGCCCGCATGTCGGCCACGAAGAAGACTTTGCCGTCCGGGGACACGCGGATGTCCTGGGGCATGCCGCCCCGGGACAGCTTGAGATATCCCAGCACCTTTCGGCCGGCCATGTCGATCTTGGCCAGGCTGCCCTGGAACTCGCACGTGAAGATGGCGAAGCGCCCGTCGATGGAGAAGTCGGCGTGGTTGATCCCCGCGCATTGCGGCACCGCGAGCGAGCTCTGGAGCGTCATCGTCTGGGGATCGCGAAAGTCGAGCCGCTTCAGAGCCTCGGCCACCACCACGGCCGACCGGCCGTCGGGGGTGAAGTACATGTTGTAGGGGTCGTCGACGGGAATGGCCCGGCCGGGCTTGCCCGTCATGGGATCGATCGGGGTCAGGCTCCCGTCCGTGCGGCCCTCCGCGTTGTTGGTCACCCAGAGCGTCTTGAGATCGTACGAGGGGACGACGTGCTGGGGATTGACGCCGACGCGAAACCGATCGACCACCTTGAGGGTGGCGGGGTCGATCACGTACACCTCGTTCGATTTCAGGTTGGGAACGTAGACACGCGGCGGGGCCGGCGCCGCCACCGCGCTCATCTTGTCGGCGCGCGTCTCGCTGTAGAGATTGCTCGGATCCACCACGGGCGGCATCCCCGGCACCGTCTCCACCGCACGGGCGGGCGGCTGGGCGACGGCGTCGCCATATCCCCCGGACACGGCGGCCGCGAGGCAGACCATGGCAAAGGCACGACGCCAGGCATCAGTCAGTGACTGGGCAGGCACTTCTCACCCTCCGCACTCGACAGCTCGGTTCACGTCGCCTTCCTCGTGCCGGTCCTATGGACGGGCGGTCGCGGTCCTGACCGCGCTGACCGTGCGAGCGACGATGGCCTCCACTCCGAGCCGGCCCAGCTCCGCGCTCGCTCGACCGGGATCGCCATCCACGCCGTCCCCCGTGGGCCCCGTCCCGCGGCGCAGGCGATCCATTCTCACCAGCCGGGGATCGACCGCCAGCATGAGGGAGGTATCCGCGAGGGAAGCGTGGCTGCCCAGCTCGTCGTCCCGATAGCCGCGCGCCTTCAGGAGCTGGCGAAACTCGTCCTGGCTCGCTCGGTAGTACTCGCCCACGGCGTGGACCCGGGCGGGGGCGGATCCCCACTCCCGGTTCAGCCGCGTCGCCACCGCGCTCTGGCCGGACTGGGTGGATCCGTGATCGCCCAGGAGCACGATGTGCCGGAAGCCGTGGGCCTTGAGGCTCCGGGCCGCGTACTCGACATTCTTCTGAAACACGTCATCGGGTACGGTCAGCGTGCCGGGGAAACGCATGTGACCCGTGGGCGGGCTGACCTGTCCCTCCGGCACGTACGCGAGCACGGGCGCCACCAGAGCGTTGCCCAGCGCGCGCGCGATCTTTTCCGAGAGCGCCTTGACGCGCACGTTGTGCTTGCCCACGGCCATGTGCGGACCGTTCTGCTCGGTCCCTCCGATCGGGACTATGACCGTCGTTCCCCCCGCCTGGATCCGGTCGCGGATCTCCGTCCAGGTCAGCTCCTCGAGGAACACCGTGTCCGGCGTCTCCGCGAGCGCGCCCGACCCCGCCATGAACAGCAGGCACACGAGTAGCCCAGACACGCTCCACTTCACGTGACCCAAAGGCGCCCCCTCACCCTACCCTCTCCCCCTTCGGGGGCGAGGGTTCCAAAAAGAATCACCACCAGCCGCGCCACCAGACGAAGAGGGCGATCACGAGGGAGAAGCCGACGATGTACACGAGCCAGGATTCGTACCAGGCGACCTGTGGCACCTCGACCTGATCGGGCTCCCAGGCCACAGTCTGCCGCCACCGCTCGTCCCCCTGCGAGTACTGGGCAAAGATCTCGATCGTTCGCTCGAGGACGACGGGCGCGCCCACGCTCCGGTAGCGCCGGGTCAGCGAGCCCTGCTGATTGGTCAGCGTGAAGCCCGCGGTGGCGCTCCCCGTGGCCTGGAGGTAGGTCTCCTCGGCGTGGGCGAGAGTGGCGAAGACATCGCGCCGGCCATCGAGCGAGCCCAGAACCTTGGCGACCGTGTCGGCGTCGGGGGCGTCGTAGGACCGGTCGATCGTGGAGAGGGTCAGCGCCATCAGTACGAGCGGGGCAGCCCCAGCACGTGCTCCGAGAGGTAGTTCAGGGCCATCTGCTGCGAGATGGGCGCGATCTTGTAGAGACGGATCTCGCGCCAGAGACGCTCGACGTGGAACTCCTTGGCGTAGCCGTAGCCGCCGAACGTCTGCAGGGCCGCGTCGCAGGCTTGAAAGCCCGCCTCCGCGGCGAGGAGCTTGGCGGCATTGGCCTCGCGCCCGCACGGCCGGCCCGTGTCGAAGAGCCAGGCCGCCTTGAGGCACATCATCTCCGCCGCGTCGAGCTGGGCGAGGGCGAGGGCAAGGGGATGCGCGATGGCCTGGTTCTTCCCGATGGGCCGGTCGAAGACGACGCGCTCCTTGGCGTACTGCACCGCGCGCTCGAGGGCGGCCCGCCCGATGCCCACGGCCTCGATGCCGATCACGATACGCTCCGGATTGAGGGAGTCGATCAGGTGATAGAAGCCGTCGCCCACCGTGCCGACCACGTCGGCCTCGGGCACCTCGAGGTTGTCGATGAAGATCTCGTTGGAGTCCACGGCGGCGCGGCCGAGCTTCTCGATCTCGCGCACGGCGATGGCCTTGCGATCGAACTCGGTGAAGAAGAGGGTCATTCCCTTCAGGGGTCGGGCGGGATCGCGCTCGCTCGTGCGCGCGAGGAGCAGGATGCGATTGGCGCGCTGGGCGTTGGTGGTCCACACCTTGCGGCCGTTGACGATCCAGCGATCGCCCTTCTTGTCCGCCCGCGTCAGGATGCGCGAGGTGTCGGTGCCCGCGTTGGGCTCGGTGACGCCGAAGGCCATGACGGTCTCGCCCGTCACGATCTTGGGCAGCTCGCGCCGCTTGAGCTCCTCCGTGCCGTAGCGCACCACGGGCTCGGGCGGGAAGCAGTAGAAGTGGATGGGCGAGGCGCCCGAGGTGCCGGCGCCCGAGGCGCAGATCTCGTGGAGCATGAGGGCCGCTTCGGTGACACCGAGGCCGGCGCCCCCATAGGCCTCGGGGATCATGAGCCCGAGCCAGCCGTTGTCGGCGAAGGCCTTGACGAACTCCGTCGGGTACTCGGGCTTGGTGTCCTTCTCGAGCCAGTAGTTCAGAGAGAAGGTCCGGGCCAGAGCGGCGACTTCCTTGCGGATCAGCTCCTGCTGCTCGGTGAGAGCGAAATCCATCGTGGCCTCCCTGCCGGCCTTTGAAGGGCGAGCCGCAGGACGCTCGCGGGGCTGGGGCCCCGCCGTCCGAGGCGAGCGAAAACTCAGAAAGAATATCACGGACTTGCCCCGCGGAAAGCCCCGGGAGTATCCTCGACGCATGGAAACGACCCCCGCCATCCAGGACTACCTCGGCGCGATCTACGATCTCGCGGGCAGCGACAAGCCGGTCATCGGCGCCCGGCTCGCCCGGCACATGCACATCTCGGCGCCGTCCATCACCGAGGCGCTCCACCGGATGCAGCGTGAGGGCTATGTCACGGTGGCGAGCAAGAAGGAGATCCGGCTCACCGCCAAGGGCCTGGACATCGCGCGCACCATGGCACGGCGCCACCGGCTCATCGAGCGCTGGCTCACCGACGTCCTGGGGCTCGACTGGTCGCGCGCGCACGACGAAGCCCACCGGCTGGAGCACGCCCTCTCCCCCGTGGTCGAGGAGCGTCTGGCCACCATCCTCGGCATGCCGAGCACCTGCCCTCACGGCAATCCCATCCCGGGCATGCCGGAGCCCGAGGCGCACAATCCCATCCCGCTCTCCCAGGCCCCCGCCGGCTCGACCTTCCTGGTCGAGCGCATCACGGAGGAGGCTGAGGCCGATCGCCAGCTCCTGCGCTTCCTCTGGGAGAGCGGCATCCGCCCGGGCAGCCGGCTGACCGTCACCGACGTGGCGCCCTATGCGGGCACCATCTCGGTGGATCTCGCGGGGCGCACCATCACCAT
>WNEZ01008000.1_pt1 | contig 10376 bp, 10 predicted proteins | sample 5400521 | NCBI WGS metagenome assembly WNEZ01 (sample SAMN13153339, study PRJNA577476) | soil metagenome | isolation source: 120 cm saprolite under Douglas fir tree site 2 hole 1 replicate 1 | place: USA:California | collected 2015-04-18
ACAGGGGACTGGCCAAGTGCCTGGAGAAGGGCACGCCGCTGGGGACGCGGGCCAGCCTCCGCCATCGATTGAGCACGCTGCTGGTTGTAAACCTGGCGTACTTTCCGAAGGGCAGGACGTCTCCGGAACGCGCCGTACCGAAGGGAATGGCCGCGGATGAGGTGCGGCGCGTCATCCTTCCCGAGATCCAGCAAATGGAAGCTGGACTGGCAGAGTGCGAACGCAGGTTTGGCCCACGAGCCAGGATTCTCGACCACCCAGTTCTCGGTCCCTTGAACGTTGGAGAGTGGCGCAAGTTCCACTGGGTGCATGGAAAACATCATGCGCGGCAGATTCGGGAGCGGCTGGGGAAGAAAGGAGGATGAGAAGCGACAGAAACCCGGGCGATCTCCCGGGACTCCATCGCGGAAGTGAAGGAATGGTTTCTACTCGCGCTCGCGAACTCCAGCCTTGCGCGCCCAGTTCGTGACTTAACGATGCGACCTTCTGCTTCTTATCGTCAATCTTGTTCTTCCACTCCTCGGCGGCTCGCTGGCGTTCCTCGGCGGGGGCTTTTTTATCCGCCGTCGCGGTTGCTTGCGCCGCTGCTTGGCCCTGCGGGCTGACTTCTCCCGTCGGATTGCTGCCGTTGGCGTTAGCAGCGGGCGCCGGCCCAACCACACTCAGGTGATCGTTTTTGGGGAGGTTGTCATCGTCGTACTGATGATTTGCCGCGCTCTGATGCGTCTTCCCCTTGCGGGCCGAGCGGGCGACCTCTCCCAGGGACTGGCCGAATGCGGCGGTTCCAAGGAGGAGCAGCACTCCGATTGCCATCGAAATTATGCGTTTCATGTCGTCATCCTTCCGCAGGCTCGCGATTGGATTGTGTGCCTGCCGTCATTGATCGTTACTCGTTGCTTCAAGAACTGGTGGTCGCAGCTTTGGCGCCTGCCAGGAAACTGCCGATTGTCCGGTCCAGTTGCGCCGCTTCCTTGGCGATATCGTCCGCCAATTGCCGCGCCAGTCCCGCGTCCCGGCTGTGAGCCAATTGCTGCGCATATCCCGCGATGGTGGCTAGGGAACTTCTTAGTCCCAGGGCCATTTCCGCGGACACTTCCTTTTGCATCTCCTGATCGTGCCGGATGCGCGAAATTTCGGTCCTGTCTGTGAGCACGAAGGTTGTCCCCATGATGCTTGCGTCCTCGGCCAGTACGGGAGAGACCGTCAGATCCAATACGCGGCGGATGCCTTCCGGATCGATGTAGTCGAGCACCAGACCGCTAACTACGGACTCGCCTCGCACGGCGGGGGCCACGGCTTGCTCGACATTCGAGGCACCCTCGGCGCTGCTCTCTCGGAGGGTTGCAGTGCGAAAAAGCTCAGAAGCTCGCATCCCCACCGGGGAGGCGAATCCCAGAAGCTGGCGGGCCATTGAATTTGCCTGACGCACCAATCCGCTGGCGTTGAAGAACAATACGCCGCAGGAGAGGTTCGCGAGCACGGTAGCGCTCACGGTATCCGACGCTTTCGCTTTTCTCCGCGCGGCGAGCTGGAGAGCGGTGAGTTCGTGTTTCTGCTGCTTCAGTTGCTGAATGACGGCATGATAGCTGTGGATCGGCAAACCTTCGGCAGCCAGGGGAGACTGAGCGAAGGAATCAGTCTCAGCGACCAGGCTTTTGCGGGTGCGGCGGATCGCGATTGCTCCCACTACAAAAGCTGCAATGGTGATCAGCAAAAGCATTCCCAAACGCAACACCATCGGATTGAGCAAAAGCTTCACAGCAAACCCCAGTACCAGTGCAGCAGATCGTTTCCAAAGAAGAACGCCAGCAATGCCATGCTTCCGAGAAAAACTCCGAAGGGCATTTCGTAATAGCGAAGCGCCATGCGAGCCGATTGCCAGGCACGGCGCCGCGCTTCGAGCGATGAAGTCCCGCGCGCGGCATTCCGGCGCGTACGCTTGATCCAGACGGCTAGAACGGTGCTGACTCCGAACAGAGAACCCGCCAGCGAGGCGGCGAAAATCGTCAGCACGGTCAGCTTGGTCCCGAGGAACGCGCCGATCATCGCCATTAACTTGACATCCCCGAATCCCATGCCTTCTACGCCGCGCGCGCGCAGATAGATCGCGGCGGCGCCGTATAGAAACGAAGCCCCGACTAGGGCTCCCAGCGCCGAATCGGCCAGCGACCACAAGCGCCATGAAACCTCGCCGCTCACGGGCAGAGACACCAACCCGGGCATGATTCGGGAAGCGAGATCATTCACCGGAACCAGAAGACTGAACACGATGCCGAGCGCCAGGCCGGGCAAAGTGAGTGCGTCCGGCAGAAGCTTGGTTTCAGCGTCGGTGAAAATCAGCCCGAGCAGCAGGTAGCCCAGGACGATGCACTTGAGCATCACCAGGCCGAGTCCGAAATGGGAGTAGCAGCCGAGAAACAGCAGGCCGGTGAGCAGTTCGACCACCAGATAGCGCGGTGAAATTGGCTCTTTGCATTCGCTGCATTTTCCTCGCAGAACCAGCCAGCTCAGAACCGGCAGGTTGTGATAGAGCGGAATTCCTTTGCCGCAATGCGGACACGCGGACCGGGGAGTCACCACCGACTTGCCAAGCGGCAGCCGGTAGATGCACACGTTCAGGAAACTGCCAAAGGCGAGTCCCAGAGCGAAGATCGCGGCTGCAAGAAGAGGATCCATGTTAGCTAAGTGCCCAGTTTGTCTGGATTTGGCGATTATATTCCTGGTGGGCAGGGGGCTTCTAAGGTACGAAGGGGATGGTACTTCTGGCCGAGTGGAAGTGGTTGTCAACAAAGCAGGAAAGGCGGACGGATTCACGCCGGTGGCCGCCAGTTGTGTATTGATTTTGACGTCTTTGCCGATAGAACTGGTGTGATCGAAGTAGCGCACGAGCCACGGGCGGCGGTGATGATCGTGGTGGAAGCATCGTGGGAGGATCAAAGTAGAGCTTTGCAGTCCGTTCGCGCGCGCATGGAAAACAAGTCCGCCGGAGGGGCATGTATACGGGTCCCGACACCAATCGCGGTGGGATCAAAGCTGAGAATTCAGTGGCGCTGGGAGCAGTTTTCCGGCATTGCCAGGTACTGCCTCAGCGACGGAATGGAGTATCTTGTGGGTATTCAGCGAGACACGAAGAAGAGTGTCCTAAACCGGCCTGTTCCCACGGCTAGCCCGGCGCGGAATGGTGTGAGAAGCAGCGATCCTCCAGTTTCGACCAGCAAAGTCCAGAGCCTACCGAAGCTTGAAGAAAGCAAGCCCAGCAAAATTCCTGTAGCCCAGACGAAGGTGGATGCTGTGACCATCGTGCACGTCGCGAAGCTCCAAGAAAGCAAGCCCAGCGAAATTCCTGAAGCCCAGGGGAAGGTGGAAGCCGTGCCCAAAGGACCGATCGTGAGCGGCACGACCGCGATCCCTGAGCGCAACGCGGGGAACAAAATCGACAGCAGGGGCAGGCCGGGTATCTCGCAGACCCCTAACCTGGATGCGCTTCGAAGGACGGAACCCCAAATGAAACAGCCGCCACGAGAAAAGCAAGCTGGCAAGGAAGGGACCCATATGCGAAGAAAATGGCTTGAATCGGCACTTTGGAGCAACAAACCGGACGATCTCAGTGGAAGCAGCAACGGAAACAGCGACGGCGCAGGCGCAGGCGAGAAGAGAAATATTCCGCCCCAGGTGGTTCCTGTCCCGGAAAAACTGTCGGCGAGTCCCGCAGGAGCGGGCGTCGCGAACTGCTCAGTCGAGCTGTTGCCCACGGAAGACATTTATCGCGCGGCCGGGATCATGAATCCGCGGAGGGGATACGGCATCAACAAGGTGGTCGAGATGCTCCAAAGCGAGCACATCCGCGGACTATCGAAGGAGATGAAACGCGCTGCGGTGCTGATGGCTCTGGATGCGGCCGGCATTCCTATCGACGAAGTGCTGATGGACGCTCGAGCTCGTCAGAATGCCTTGGATTCTTACGAGGCCGGGCAGAAGAAACAGGTTGAGGCAGAGTGGGCACGGAAGGCGGAAGAAAATGTCCAAATTCAAGCCGAACTGGAGCGCATAAAGGAGCAGTATGCGGCGCGTTTCAGCCGCCACCTGAATGGTGTGACGCGGGAGAAAGAGGCGTTTAGCAGTTGGCAGACGATGAAACGGCAGGAATTCCAAAGCATGGCGGAAGCCGCGGAGCTGTGTTTGAAATCGACGGTCGCCGAGCCGGCTAGTGCGTCACTCCCGGAGGCGAGCATAGTAGCTACCAGGGCCAAGCCGGTGTAGTACCACTCACTGCGATTTGCGTCTTCTCCACGTCAAACCGTTACTCCTTCAACCTCGTTGTCGAAAAATGGCTGATCAGCATTCTCTGCCAATTCCCAAGCATGTTCCACAAGCGAGTAGCAGATGTGAAGTATTTTCGAACTTGGCATCCCGCGGTGCGACTTCGCGCCTGTTAATGTCTGTTCGACTCAGTCACTAAAACTGATCCGGAAAACGGTTTCAGGCAACACGGCTGGCGGCATACCTGTTGGGCAGGAAGATAGAGAACACGGTTCCACGGTTCCGGCCCTCGACCCGGCTACGCACGCGGATGGAACCACCGTGATTTTGGACGATGCCGCGCGACACCCACAGTCCGAGGCCGGTGCCCGCGTCTTTCTTGGTGGTGTAGAAAGGCTCGAAAATGCGGCGCAGACTCTCGCGAGGGATGCCACTGCCGTTGTCAGCCAGCGTCATGCGGATTCCGTCCTGCCCGTCGGACCACTGCCGGCCTGGGGTAACCCGAACGTGGAGAGAACCGCCTTCACCCATGGCATCGACCGCGTTCACCAGGAGGTTGGCAAGTAACTGCCGTACTTCGCCCGAGTAGCCGCTGATCTGCGAGCTGCCGCGATAGCGCCGGGTTACGCGAATCTGCTTGTCCTCCAGCTTGCGGGAATATAATTCGAGGACTTCGTCCATGATGCGGGCGGCATCCATCCGGCTCGGAGAAGCGGTGTCCCGGACAAGTCCCAAGGTTTGCTGGGCCAGACGCGCTACCCGGCCCACTTCCTGTTCTGCCATGGACAAATATTGCTCGGCCTGGCGGGGATCATTGCGCGCGAGGTAAAGCAGGTTGAGCACAGCCTCAAGGGGATTATTGATTTCGTGCGCGATCGAAGCAGCCAGCCGTCCGGCGGTGGCCAGCTTCTCGCTGCGGCGGACCGCTTGTTCGGAACGCTGCTGACTGGAGATGTCCCGCGCGATGGCTGACGCCCCAACAATGTTGCCCTCCCGGTTACGGAGCGGGGAAACTGTCAGCTGCAGCGGAACGCGGGTACCATCCTTGTGCATGCGCTCGGTCTGATAAGACTCCACCGAACCGCCGCGATTGAGCACCTGACGGTTGTGCTCGACCTCCTCGCGCCGCTCGGGTGGAGCAAGGAGCATCACGGGAGAGCCCACTGCCTCTTCCGCGCTGTAGCCGTAAAGACGCTCGGCGCCGCGATTCCAACTGGTAATGATTCCGTCTGGATTGGTGCTGAAGATGGCGTCGTCGGAACACTCCACGATGGCCGCCATCTCACGCAAGGTTCGTTCCGCCTTCAACTCCGCCCTAGTTCGTTGTCGCGCCAGACTGCCGACGAGCACGGCCAGCGCCAGAAACACCGCCAGCCGTTCCACATCGTCGCTCGGGTTCACGGCGAGACTAAAGCGCGGAGAGAGCACGAAGAAGTCAAGGCAGGCGGTAGACACAGCAGAGCAAAGCAGCGCCGGGCCCAGCCCAAAAAAGCGAGCTGTCACCACCACTGCGGCCAGAAACAGTGAAAAGGGATGGCGATGCAGAATCGGAGACAGGGTCCAGATGCTGAGTGCGACCCATGCGGCGAGCACAGCGCCGCCGTACCGCACCAGAGTCGAATGGCGCTTCAGGGCTGTCCATCGTTCGAGCATGGGCCTTTTGTCCGACATGGTTGAAAGAGGCTGCCGGTTCAGCATCAAGGGTACGTTGCAATGGTCTATGGAGTGGCGGGTCGAACAGACTCCAAATGTCTTCCGGAAACTCTAGCAGCGAGCGCGCCTCAGGGCAACTCGATATGTCACTACGATGAACAACTGTAGGAAGCAAACAGAAAGGGCGCCATGCGGGCGCCCTTTCTGAGGTGGTCTTAAGCCTTTACTGCGGTGGTTCGAGTTTGTGACGTCCGGGATTCGGACCTTCATTCGTCGCTGTCACAGTCACGGATGACTGCAGGGTGAAGCTCAGCACGCTTTCGGTCGGGAGTTTGATTTGTTGACTCTTGGTAGCGGCCTGCACGCCGCCTCCAAGACCGCCGCCGGCCGCTGCTCCGATTGCTGCGCCCTTGCCGCCGCCGGCGATGCCGCCGATGATGGCGCCGATCGCAGCGCCCGCTCCAACTTTGGTAGCAGTACTCTTGCCGCGCGAGCTGCCTTCACGCCGGTACTGGTCGGTCTGGATGTTGTAGGATCTTCCGCCCACCAAGATCCGATCCAGTTGCAGAGAGAGTTCCGATTTCCCGGCGAACTTGCCCGCGCTCTTTGCGTCGATGATGTGGCCCTGCACGTCATAGCCGGCGGGAATTACGACTTCTCCATCCACGGACAGGGGAGAATCGAGCGTGGCTTTGAAAGTCTGGCCGGGCTGCGCCGTTTCTGAATCAAGCTCGTCCACCAGACGAATGGCGAGCGTGGTTCCCGACGGAATGGTCACTCTCTTCGGAGCGGGAGGGGGTGCCGGAGCCGGAGCAGCCGCGGGTTGCGCCGGGGCTGGATTTGAATTCCGCATCGGAGCCATTGCGGGCTCTGGAGCCGCGTCCGCCATCGCAGACGACCTCGGAACCACTCGTTGTCGCGGGACACTCGGCCTGGGTTTGGCTGGCGTCCTCTCCGGTTGCGGTGGCGTCTGGTCGATTTGTTCCGTCATCGCGGTTGCCGGTTCTACCTGTAAATTATTGACGACTTGTTTGACGCCCGGAACCGACGAAGCATAGCGGGACGCGGCAGCACGCTGCGCGTCGTTGTCCACCGTGCCCGAGAGCGTGACCACGCCGCCTGAAGTCTGGACCGTGAGCTGCTTTCCCTGCAATCCAGAATCTGCGCTCAGCCGGCTCTGCACCTCGCTTGTCACTTCACTATCACCGGCAACCTTGCTGCAGGCTGCCCCTAACCCAAGAACTCCTACAAGAAGTACGGTCCAGACATAAATGCCCATCCGAGGTTTCATAAAGCACTCCTGACTCAGGGGAATATTTCCAATCAGTTTAGATGCGAGGTGGTCGCCGATTGCAGGAAAATTTGAGGGTTGGGGGTGATCAATCGGGAGCCTCAAAAGAGGCTCTCTGCGAAGGACTTAACCACTCCCGCGTACTGACGGACTATCCCGGCTGCGTTAGTCCTGGTGAAGAAATTTGTAGTCCAGGATGGAGGCCGCCAGCACAAAGCCATCTTCGGTGGCATGCGCTTCTTTGGAGCGGATCAGTCTTCCCTGGCAGAGCACGCTGCTATTCTTCTGGCCGGAGATTTCCTCCGGCATCTCAAAGACCATTTCGACCAGCGCGTTGGCCGGCAGCTGCTGCGGTCCATGAAACAGCATGCCCGACTGGCTGATGTTCTGGATCACGCCCTCAAACCAGCTGCTCAGGTTTTTTACCCGGAACCGGATCGGAGTGTCCAGCTTCAGACGGCGCGCCCGCGGAACCCAGGTTGGCTGTTTCGGACTCGAACGGCGCTTGACTCCGACCGTCTCGACCACCGGAGTCTCGACCCGGCTTCCGCGGCGCATCGTCTTCCAGTCGTATTGATAGGCAGCGGCGCAGAGCAGGCAAACCTGGTAATACTCTCCATCGGCGGCCCGCCGAGGCCAGGCAAACTCGTGCGAACAACGACCCAGCATGAGAACATCCATGAGCTTTTGCGGCATGATGGTGATGCGTCCGGAACTTTCGGACACTTCATCTTCCGCTGAGTTGGCGTTGCTGGGTAGGTTACTTTCGTGCAAGGGAAAGCGGGACCTATGCTTTTCAGTAGCGCAGCGCGAAACGCTGTCGCGCAGGTGGACTTCGGAGTCGTATGAATCCACAACCACAGCTTTCGCGCGCGGGCTACATCCTAACGGGAGGGAAAAGTTCTCGTATGGGCGCCGACAAGGCTTTGCTGGACTTCGGCGGCCATACTCTGCTGGAGCGGGCTATTGCGGTGGTGCGCGAAACCACTCCCAATTTCGCGATTGTCGGAGACCCGGAGAAGTTCGCAGCCTATGAACCCGTGATCGCTGACCTGTACCCCGGCTGCGGACCGCTGGCCGGGATCCACGCCGCGCTCCTGCATTCTTCCGCCGAGCTGAACTTGATGCTGGCAGTGGATATGCCGTTTGTTACGCGCGAACTGCTCGCCTTTCTTTTCGCCGCGGCGAACGAAACCGACGCAATCGTTGTTGTGCCGCGCACCGCCCGGGGATTCCAGCCTCTGTGCGCGGTGTATCGCCGCGCCTTCGCTTCCACTGCCGAGGAGGCACTGCGGGCAGGGAACTACAAGATCGATGCGGTCTTCCCCGGGGTTGCCGTCCGAGTCATCGAAGAAGAAGAGTTGGCGCGAGCGGGATTCTCGGAACGGATGTTTTTCAACGTCAATACGCCCAATGACCTCCGTACGGCTAAGAAACAGGGGTAGAGACGCGGCGTGCCGCGTCTCCGCTAGCACTGGATCACGGTCGCGCAACGGAGACGCCTCACCTCCATAGCACCCCATCGCGCCGCGCAACGGAGACACGGCGAAGCCTCTCCCAAAGCATCGGATCTTGGCCAACCAACGGAGACGCGGTGTGCCGCGTCTCTACATCAAAAGTATTGAGCGGGAGTCGCCTCTCATGACATGCTGATGTGATGGCAAACGGTTCGCCAACTCCCTACATCGAATTCAAGGACGTCTCGAAGGCGTTCGGCGACCGGACGGTCCTCGACCACGTCAGCTTTGATGTGTTGCCGGGTGAGATGGTCTGCATTCTGGGCCGCAGCGGTGTGGGAAAGTCGGTGGCGCTGCACCACATCATGGGTTTCCTCAAGCCGGATTCGGGACGGGTAATCGTCGCCGGAGAAGACATCACCGACTACAACGAAGAGCAACTGGAGTTGATCCGCAAGAAAGTCACCATGGTGTTTCAGAATGGCGCGCTCTTCGATTCTCTGACGGTCGGCGAAAACGTCGCTTTTCCTCTGCGCGAAAGAAGAGAGCTTTCGGAAGAGCAGATTCTCCAGGTCGTAGATGGCCTGCTGGAGATGGTAGGCGTCAAGGAAATGCGCGACCTGTTGCCTTCGGACCTTTCGACCGGGATGAAGCGTTCGGTCGCGATCGCGCGCGCCCTGTCAGCGCAACCGGAGTGCGTGTTGTACGACGAGCCGACCACTATGGTCGATCCGCTCATGGCGCAGCTGCTTGGCGACCTCATCGCGCGCCTGAAGCTGCAACTGCATCTGACCTCGGTGGTCGTCACTCACGACATGCGCCTCGCCAAGAAACTGGCGGACCGCATCGTATTCCTGCATGGCGAGTAATCTTCTTCGGGCCTTACAAAGAAATGGAAAAATCGAATGAGCCCATCGTGCAGGAATTCCTGGAACTGGATGAGTTGACGCTGGAAGCTTAGAGGCAGTGGATAGCGATTAGTGGGCAGTGATTTGTGGCTCGTGTTCGTGGCCTGCGATATCGACAGATTGACCACTAACAACGATCCACTATCCACTGCCTCTAAAACCCTTGCCGCACCAATTCTTCGATGGTGAGAGAGCTTTCAGCTGGCTCGCTCTTCATCATTTTCTCGACATATTTCGCGATCATCGCCTTCGAGCTTCGCGACCGTGAGGCTGACGCCCTCGATCGAGATCGAGCCTTTGAAGACGGTGTATTTCTCAATCTCGGACGGGATTTCAATGTGCAGCCACCAGTTCTCTGAAGCGGCGATGCGTTCCAGTTCGATCAGCCGGCCGACGCCGTCCACGTGGCCTTGAACGATGTGTCCGCCGAAGCGGCCGTCCGCCTTCATCGGGAGTTCCAGGTTGACTAGCGCGCCTTCATGGATGCGCGAGAACGAAGTTCGGGCCCAGGTTTCGGGCGCGAGGTCGGCGGAGAACGACGTGGGCTTGATGTCAAGCGCCGTCAGGCAGACGCCGCTTACCGCGACGCTGTCGCCGGTGCGCAAGTCTTTCGGAGTGTCGCTGGCTTCAATCGTGATGCGCCGGTTCTCGCCGCGCTGCTGAATCTCGACGATCTTGCCCACTTCTTCAACGATTCCGGTAAACATGAATAGCTCCAGGGGCTGCGGCCCTTAGCGTCCGCAAATTCGCAAGCCACGATTCGGGCTGAGAGTGATCATCGATAAACCGAACTATATGGACGGCCGG
>WNEZ01025217.1_pt1 | contig 10376 bp, 9 predicted proteins | sample 5400521 | NCBI WGS metagenome assembly WNEZ01 (sample SAMN13153339, study PRJNA577476) | soil metagenome | isolation source: 120 cm saprolite under Douglas fir tree site 2 hole 1 replicate 1 | place: USA:California | collected 2015-04-18
ATGCGCATGCGCTCCCACGGGTCCTCGCGGAGATAGCGCACGCAGACGTCGAACACCGCGCCGCCGACGAGATCGATCGCCTCGAAACCGGCGCGGTCGAGCCGCGGCGCCAGTTCCGCCATCATCGCCGTGGTCATCCGCGTCGCCCACAGGCACTGATGCGCGTCGCGCAGCGTCACGTCGACGAGTTGGATTGTCCGGTCCGCCATTACTGGGTCATCTGCTGCTCGACCCATCGCGTGTGGACTTTGCCGCCGGCAAACTCCGGCCGCGCGATCAGGCGCTCGTGAAAGGGAATGGTTGTCGCGACGCCGGCGACCTGAAAGCGCGCAAGTGCCGCGCGCGCGGCGGAAATGGCGGCGGGCCGGTCGCGTCCGGTCACGATCAGCTTGGCCAGCATGGAATCGTAATAGGGCGGCACCGCATAGCCTTCATAGGCATGGCTGTCGATGCGGATGTCGCGCCCTTGCGGCGGCCGCCATCGTTTCAGCAGCCCGGGCGAAGGTCGAAAGCCGAGATCGGCGTTTTCGGCGTTGATGCGAAATTCGATCGCGCAGCCGGTGTGGGCTGGCGGCTGCTCGAACGACAGAGGCTCGCCGGCGGCAACCCTGAACTGCTCGCGAACGAGATCGGTACCGGTGAGCATTTCGGTCACCGGATGCTCGACCTGGATACGCGTGTTCATCTCGATGAAAAAGAACTTGCCGCTCACGACGTCGTAGATGAACTCGACGGTGCCTGCGTTGACGTACTTCAGCGCGCGAATGAGCGCGAGCGCGGCCTCGGCCATCTCGTGGCGCGTCTGTTCGTCGAGCACCGGCGAGGGCGCCTCCTCGACGAGCTTTTGATGACGGCGCTGGACGCTGCAATCGCGCTCCCACAGATGCACGTAGTTGCCGTGCGCATCGCCGAACACCTGAATTTCGACGTGATGCACCTCGCGGAAGAAACGTTCGAGATAGAGGTTCGGATCGCCGAACGACGCATTGGCTTCGGCGCTCGCCTGTTCGTACAAGGAAGCGAAGTCTTGCGCCCGCTCGACGATGCGCATGCCACGGCCGCCGCCGCCGCCGCTCGCCTTGAGCAAGAGGGGAAACCCGATCTTCTGCGCAGCCGTTGCCGCTTCGGCGGCATCGGTGAAGCCAGCTTCGGAACCGGGCACGATCGGCACGCCGAGCGAGGCCGCCATCTGCCGGGCCGCGACCTTGTCGCCCATGCAGGCGATGGTCTCTTCGCTCGGGCCTATGAAGGTGAGACCGGCCGCGCGGCATTTCGCCGCAAAGTCGCTCTTCTCCGACAGGAAGCCGTAGCCGGGATAGACCGCGTCGCATTTGAGCGCGCTCGCCGTCTCGATCAGCGCAGGGGCATGCAAGTAGCTGGCGCTGGCCGGCGGAGGGCCGATGCAGACCGCGTGGTCAGCCGCCCAAACGTGCGGCGAATTCGCATCCGCCGTGGAATGAACCGCCACGCTCTCGAGGCCGAGGCGGCGACAGGCGCGGGCGGCGCGTAAAGCAATCTCCCCCCGATTGGCGATGAGAACTCGCCGCACCGGCTTCTCCTTACGGCCGTTGGGGCCCTTGCTGGCGACCCTGTCATAAATGATCAACCAGCAAAATCCGTATTGCAAGATGTTTTGTTCCGGATTTTGATACGAGCTATGACCTGGAACACCCCCGTTGGCCCCAGCGACTTGGCCTCCCAACCTCGCCCGGCGCGGCCGGACGACGCATCGCGCGCCTATCCCACCATCAAGGCGGTCGCGATCCTCGAGGCGATGGCGAGCGCGCGCCGCCCGCTGAGCATCACTGAACTCGGCCTTCTGCTCGGCATCCCCAAGCCCACGGTCCATCGCATCGTGCGCATGCTGGAGGACAAAGGCCTGCTGCAGCGCGAGCCGGGCGACCGGCGCTTCGTGCTGGGCGCGCGCCTTGTCAGCCTCGGTCTCGACATCATCGCCTCGTCGATGCAGCTCGGGCCGCGCCACGCCATTCTCGCCGCGTTGTCGGCGGAACTCGGCGAGACCTGCAATTTCGGCGTGATGGCGGGCAGCCACGTCGTCTATCTCGATCGCGTGGAATCGGCATGGCCGTTCGGCCTGCGGTTTGAACCCGGCTCGCGCGTGCCGTTGCATTGCACGTCGATGGGCAAGCTGTTCCTCAGCCTGCTGCCCAAGCAGAAGCGCGCGATGCTGCTGCGTGCGGCCCCGCTGCACCCGTACACGGCCAACACGATCACCGATCTCGATGCGCTCGATGCGGAACTGGATCGCATCCGGGAAACCGGCATATCGACCGACAATCAGGAATTTCTGGCCGGCGTGGTGTGCGTGGCCGTATCGGTCGCAAGCGCAAGCGGCCGCCCCGCGGCCGCCTTAGCTGTATCCGCTCCAAATGCGCGCATGTCGTTGGAGCAGGCGCTGAAACACGTTCCATCGCTGCGCGCCGCCGCCGCGCGCCTGTCCGAGACGATCGTCGAGACCGAACGGCCGCCCGCCAATCCGCGGCGGAAACTGCGCGGAAAAGCGGCATGACACTGCGCTATGAAGAAATCGCCGAGATCCTCAAGATCATCGACAGCAGCAATTGCGACGAGGTCAGCATTGAGACCGGAGAGATCAAGCTGTTCGTCCGTCGCACCGGCGCCGGCGCCGTGGAGGCGCCGCGGCCGCCGGGCGGGGGCGAACCCGTCCGGCCCGCGGCGGCGACCGAAATCAACACCCGATCGCCATCGCCGGCAGGGACGATCGTTCTCGCAGCCGGCCAGTTCGAAATCACGGCGCCGATGGTCGGAACCTTTTATCGCGCGCCGTCGCCCGACACGCCCCCCTTCGTCGAGATCGGCAGTGTCGTGAAGAAAGGGCAGCCGCTGTGCCTGATCGAGGTCATGAAGCTGTTCACCACTGTCTACGCCGAGCAGGACGGGCGCGTCGCGCACATCGGCGCGGAGAACGGCGAACTCGTGGAGTATGGGCGCACGCTGTTCGTGCTTGAGCCTGCAATGGAGCAACCAGCTTGAACGCGCACCAATAAACGATCGGAACGACAACAGGCCAGCGGGCCGTTCGCGCTGGCCGATCAAACCTGGGAGGAAGGCATGCTGATGCAATTCATCGGACGGATCACAACCTCGATTGTGCTTGCGGCCGTTGCAATCGGCGCGGGCACCGCGATTGCCGCAGCACAATCATCCACCGACTGGGGATGGCCGCAGCCCTATGAGAAGGTCTCGGACAAGTCGGTCGCCTGGCTCAAGGAAAAGGGCTGGTGGCCGCTGGGCGTGGGGTGGCAGGGACCGTTCTCGGGTCAGAACACGATCAACGTGGTGATGGACAAGGCGGGGCTGCTCGCCAAGCGCGGCCTCGAAGCGAAATATCAGGTCTTTGCCGCCGGTCCGGATGTCAATGAAGCGGTCGCTTCCGCGCGCGTGCAGGTCGGCAATGGTGGAAACTTTCCGTTCACGTCCTTGCTTGATCGCGGCGTGCCGGTGCGCGCCATCGCGGTCATTGCGCCCAATCTGAAACATTCGACCGTCGTCCCGGTCGATTCCCCGCTGAAAAAGCTCGCCGATCTCAAGGGCAGCAATCCGTCCGCTACGGTCGGAATCGTCACCGGCTCGTCGGCTGAATTCTACTTTACTCAGGCGGCCGACGTCGTCGGCTTGCAGATCGGCAAGGACGTGATCCTGAAGAACATGCCGCCCGCCGAGCAGCTCCTGCTGCCGCGCGGCATCGCGGCGGTCGTGCCGTGGGAGCCTTCGGTGACGATCCTGACCGAGGAGCGCAAGACCGGACGCGAGATCGACACCATCTTCCCATACAATTTCTACGAAGGCCGATTCTATGTCCGGCAGGAACTGATCGACAACGCGGCGGACGTCGTTCAGGCGATCAGCGACGCCTTCATGGAGGCGACGCTGTGGATCAGGCTCTACCCCGAGAAGGCCGCGGATCTGCTGGCAGAAGAGCCGATGCTCAAGAATTATGGCAAGGCGCTGCTGCTGCAACAGACGCAGCTCTACAATAATCTCTACAAGCCGACCTACAGCTATCCATTTGCCAAGCTGTGGGGCGAGGAGGACGCGCGCATTGCCAAGTGGTTGAAGGAGCGCAACCGCCTGACGAAGACCTTGACGGCGCAGGATTATGAAAAATCTTTCGATCTGCGCTTCATGAACCGCACCTATGAGAGGTTGGGCTGGAAGATTCCGGCAAACCCGCCGTTCCTGCCGGCGAATTGGTCAGGCAAGGTCGGACAGCTGCCGTATCCCGCCTATGACAACGTGACGACGCTCAGCAAGCCGCAGCCGTGGCCCGAGGCGGGCGACTTGACCAAGGCGTGGACGTTCGCCGGTAAGACCTATCAGCCGTGAACGTGCGCTGAGACACCATCGGCGGAGTTGCCGGATGCAGAGCAGGCACGTCCCCCCGCCGCAAAGCGACGCCGGCGAAGACGTGTCCGGCCGCATCGAGGCCGCGCGAGCCCCGATGCCGCCCGAACCGGCAGCTCCGCTGCCGGTCAATCCCGTGCTGGTCTGGATCATTCGGGTCGGCGCGTACTTGCCTAATCTGGCGCTGTTTGGCGTCATGATCGCGCTCTGGGAGTTCACCTCGAACGTTTGGCTGCCACGGATCGATCCCCAGATGGCGGTGCTCATGCCGGCGCCGACCACGATCGCCGTCACCGCAGCCGCCATGATCATGTCTGGCGAGTTGTTCTACCACCTTGTCGCCAGCCTCAAACGCGAGGCCACGGCGTTTGTGTTTGCTTCCGCAGCAATCCCGATCGGCATGGCGATGGGATGGTGGCGTCCGGTCTACAATCAAATGAATCCGATCGTGGAACTGCTGCGGCCGATCCCGCCGCTCGCCTGGATTCCGCTGAGCATTTTGTGGTTCGGACTGGGCGACGAACAGAACCAATTCATCATCTTCCTCGGCATGTTCTTCCCGATCCTGATCAATACGATCATGGGCGTGCGCAATATCGAGCCAAATCTGGTGCGCGCGGCGCGCAGCCTCGGCGCTTCCGAGCGCCGGGTGCTGACCCGCATCGTGCTCAAGGGCGCATTGCCGGAGATCGTCACCGGCATCCGCATCGCCTTGGGTTTCGGCTGGATGGCGCTGGTCGCGGCGGAACTGGTCGGCGCCAATTCGGGACTGGGTTTTCTGATCAACGACGCGCGCAGCATGCTGCGCACCGACATCATCACCGTCGGCATGTTGACCATTGGAATTGTCGGTCTTGCCATCGATGCCGGCATCCGCGCACTCACCCGGCGCACGCTGCCGTGGTCGCTGGCGATGGCCAAGTAGCTTGCCGTGGGCCAGGTCGCAGTCTCCGCCGTGTCCAAGATCTACGGGGAGCCGGGTGCCATCGGCTCGGTGGTCGCGCTCGACAATGTCAGCTTTGAAATCCCCGACAATCGGTTTACGCCGATCCGCGAGCCCGGCTGGCAGCACACCATGATCTTTCAGGACTATGCGTTGTTTCCCTGGATGAGCGTGGCGCAAAACATCGCGTTCGGCCTGGAGATGAAGAACATTCCTAGGCCGGAGCGAGAGCAGGTGACGCGCCATCACGTCGAGCTCGTCGGGCTGCAGGGATTCGAGCACAAGCTGCCGCATCATCTCTCCGGTGGCATGCGCCAGCGCGTCGCCATCGCGCGGGCGCTGGCGGTTTGCCCGCGCGTTCTCCTGATGGACGAGCCGTTTGCCGCGCTCGATGCGCAGAACCGCAGCCTGATGCAGGATGAGCTGGTGTGCATCTGGCAGCGGGAGCCGAAAACCGTGCTGCTGGTGACGCACAGCATCGACGAGGCGATCAAGCTCGCCGACCATATCGTGGTGATGACCAGGCGGCCGGGGCGGGTGAAGAGCTTCCTTGAGGTCGATCTGCCGCGCCCGCGGGACGAGGACAGCGCCGCCTACGCGAAGCTCAAGCGCAGGCTACGCATGTTGATCCATGACGAGATCAGCGACGATCAATGAATTTCGGCGAGTTCGACTTCATCATCGTTGGCGCGGGTTCCGCCGGTTGCGTGTTGGCCAACCGGCTCTCCGCCGATCCGCGCCACCGCGTCGCCTTGCTGGAGGCGGGGCCGCACGACCGCAGGTTCTGGATTGCGCTGCCGATCGGATACGGCCGCACGATGTGGGACCCGCTCGTCAACTGGCAGTTCTACACCGAGCCCGACCGCAACATGGACGGACGCCAGATCTACTGGCCGCGCGGTCGCGTGCTCGGCGGATCGAGCTCGATCAATGGGCTGATTGCGATCCGTGGTCAGCACGAGGATTACGACCATTGGGCCGGACTTGGAAACACCGGCTGGTCGTGGAACGACGTGCTGCCGTATTTCGTCAAGTCGGAGAGCAATCCCGATCATGCCGAAAGCCAGTTGCACGGCAGCGGCGGGCCGATGGCGGTCACCAGCATCAAACGGCGGCATGAGCTGATCGAAGCCTTCATAGCGTCGGCGCAGGCACGCGATATCCCGCCAACAGACGATTTCAATGGCGAGTCGCAGGAAGGAGCGGGCTACTATCAGTTGACGATGAAGGACGGCTGGCGCGTCTCCGCCGCCAAGGCCTATCTGCGGCCGGCGCGAAAAAGAAGAAACCTGCGGGTCATCACGCAGGCGTTGGCTACGCGCATCCTGTTCGAGCGGGGGCGCGCCGCCGGGATCGAATGCCGCGTCGGCGCGCAGGACTGCATCATTCGGGCGCGGCGCGGTGTCATTCTGTGCGCCGGATCGATCCAGTCGCCGCACCTGCTCATGGTGTCGGGAATCGGCCCCGCCGCTGCGCTGCGCCAACACGGCATCCCGATCGTTGTCGATCGCGCCGGGGTCGGCGAAAATCTGCAGGATCATGTGCAGTTTCGTCTCATTTATCGCTGTGCAGTGCCGATCACGACCAACGACCAGTTGCGCTCCGTCATCGGCTGCGCGCGCATCGGCCTCGAATGGCTACTCTTCCGCGGTGGACCGCTCGCCATCGGCATCAACCAGGGCGGCCTGTTTGCACGCGTGATGCCGGGCTCCAGGACGCCGGATATCCAGTTCCATGTGGCCACGCTGAGCGCGGACATGGCGGGCGGCGAGGTCCATGACTTTTCCGGCTTCACGCTCTCGGTCTGCCAGCTGCGTCCCGAAAGCCGCGGGCGTATCGAGCTTGCCAGCGCCGATCCACTGGTCCGTCCGCGCATTCACGCGAACTATCTTGCAACCGAAACCGACCGCGCCTGTGCGGTTCGCGCCATTTCATTCGCGCGCGAGCTGGCGCGCGCCAAGCCGCTGTCCGACTACATAGCCGCCGAAGTCACTCCAGGGCCGGCGGTTGATTCCGAGACCGACATATTGGCGTTTGCGCGCCAGAACGGCGCGACGATTTTTCATCCGGCCGGCACCTGCCGGATGGGCGCCGACGACGCGGCGGTGGTCGATCCCCAACTGCGCGTGCGGGGCGTCGAGGGGCTCTGGGTGGCCGATTGCTCGATCATGCCGACGCTGGTGTCCGGCAACACCAATCTTCCGGCGATCATGATCGGCGAAAAGGCCTCGGACCTGATCCTGCAGGACACGCGGCAGCATTGATGGGTTTACGAAACACCGGCAGCGTGTAGGCGGGACCTTGGATGTCTTCCGGAGAGTGCGTGCGCAATCTCCGCCGGCGTATCGGCGACGATGACCCCGGCCGCTTCAAGCGCCCGGCGTTTCGACGCGTAGCCTCCGCGATTGCCGGTCACGATGGCGCCGGCGTGGCCCATCTTCTTGCCGGGAGGCGAAGCGGCGCCGGCAATGAAGGCGGCAACCGGTTTGCGCATCGTCCTGGCGTAGTCGGCGGCGTCTTCTTCCATCGTGCCGCCAATTTCGCCGACGATGACGACGGCCTCGGTGGGGGGGTCGTGGTCAAGCGCCGCGAGCGCGTCGCGCGTGGTGGTGCCGAGCATCGGGTCGCCCCCGATGCCGATGAAGGCTGATTGGCCGAGCCCCGATTGCGTCAGCTCGAAGCAGACGAGCGTGCCGAGGCTGCCGCTGCGCGAGATCACTCCGACATGGCCGGGCTTGAACACGCTCGGCACAAACGCGGGCATAATCCCGACGAAGCATTCGCCCGGCGTCACCAGGCCGGCAGTGTTGGGGCCGACGATGCGCGTGCCGTGCCGGGCGGCAGCCGCGTGCATCGCCATGACGTCCTGCGCTGGGATGTGCTCGGTCAACACGACCAGATGCTTGATCCCCGCCTCGATTGCCGACACCGCCGCCTTGCGCGCGGTTGCGGGCGGAATGAACATGACGGCGACATCGCCGCCGGTGTCCCGCACGGCCTGCGCCGTCGAGGCGAAGATCGGCACATCGCAATGCCGTCCGCCCGCGCGTTTCGGATTGACACCGGCCACGACCTGCGTGCCATAGGCGAGCATTTTCTCGGTCCAGAACGTGCCCTGGCGTCCGGTGATGCCGAGCACGATGACCTTGCTGCTCCTGCGCATTATCATTGCGCCGCCCGCACCGCCGCCTGAATGGCGTCTTCCATCAGATCGTAGGGCTCGATCCCGAGCCGCGCGCGCACGAGCGCGATGGCCTCGTCCTCGCCGGTGCCGTGGATCGAGAAGAACACGGGGATGGCGGGCTTGAGCTCCTGCCAGGCCTTCACCACCCCCTCGGCCATGACATCGGTGCGGGCGAACGCCCCGCAGAAATTGATGATGAGACTCCTGACGCCGGGATTGGACAGAACGAGCTCGAGCGCCGCCGCCGACTTGGTGTATGCCTCGCCGCCGATTTCAAGGAAGTTGGCCGGCCGGCCGCCGAAGTGGCGAATGACGTCCATGGTCGTCATGGTGAGGCCGGCGCCGTTCGCCAGCACGCCGACATTGCCGTCGAGCTGGATGAACTTCAGACCGTTTTCCGCACCGCGCTGTTCCAGCGCGGTCATCGGGGCAGGGGCTGCGACGCTGACGATGTCTTCCTGCCGGTAGGCGGCGGCATCGTCGAGCACGAATTTGCAGTCGAGCGCTACCACGCGCCGATCCGCGAGCTGCGCCAGCGGATTGATCTCAAGAAGCTCGGCGTCACGCCGTCGATAAGCCGCATAGAGGCGAGAAAGAATATCTGCGACGCTTGCCTGCGCATCGCCGAGTTCCAGGCCGGCCAACATCGAGACGAAATCGACCACGCCCGGCTCGACGTCCAGATCGACGTGCTGGCGTCGGATCGCATCGGGTTTGGCGGCCGCGACCTCCTCAATGTCCATGCCGCCTTGCGTCGAGAACAGAACGAGCGGCTTGCGCGCGTCCGTATCGGTCAGGACGGCCGCATAGAATTCATGCGCGACGTTCGCCTGTTCCTCGACCAGCAGGCGCTCGACCTTGTACTCGCCGATGCTCATGCCCAGGATCGCGGCGGCGACGCGCTCAGCCTCCTCGGGCGTATCGGCGGGCTTGACGCCGCCGGCCTTGCCGCGCTTGCCGGCCGCAACCTGTGCCTTGATCACGGCGGGTCCGATCGCGCAAACCGCTTGGGCCGCTTCCTTCGCCGTACGGCATATTTGCCCGCGCGGCACCGGTATGCCGGCGGGCGCGAGCACCAGCGATTTCGCCGCGTGTTCGTCGAAGTTCATCTGGCGCCTCAGCGACCGTATTTGTCCCAGTAGGCGCCGAACAGCTCTTCTTCCGATGGCTTGTCTTCGCGAATAGGGGTCACGAGATGGGTAATGTTGATGAAGTGCTTGTAGTTGAGGTTTTCGCTGATGCTGTTGCCACCCCAGGTCCCGCACCCCATGCTGAGCGTGAAGTTGAGCCCGTTGTCGAAGGCGCCGCCGTTGCCGAACGTGTGGGCCTGGTTGATGAGCACGCGCACCACGTCAACCTGTTCGGCGAGCTTGCGCGCGCGGGCGAGCTCCTTCGTGTGCAACCCGCAGGAATGACCGCGACCCTGATGGGCGATGATTTCATTGACGCGCGCAATGGCGGCGTCGAAATCCCTCGCGCGATAGACCGCGAGCACTAGCGCCAGCTTCTCCCCGGAAAACGGGAAGTTGCGGCCGACGCCTGTCTCCTCGACCATGAAGAACTTCTTTTGTTCGGCCGCGACCGGCAGGCCGAACGCCCTCGCCAGCACGTCGGCGTCGCGCGCGATCAGATGGCGACTGAGCTTGCCGTCCTGCCACAGCCTGCGCTGGATGCGCTCCTTTTCCATCGGCGAGGCCATGTAGCCGCCGGCGCGCTCCAGCGCCGCGATCGCACGATCGTACACCGCATCGAGAATGACCACGGAATTCTCCGACGAGCAGGAGGTCGCATTGTCGAAGATTTTCGACGCGCAGATTTTCTGGGCCGCCTCGTCGAGATCGGCGGTCTCATCGATGATCACCG
>WNEZ01018697.1_pt1 | contig 10374 bp, 6 predicted proteins | sample 5400521 | NCBI WGS metagenome assembly WNEZ01 (sample SAMN13153339, study PRJNA577476) | soil metagenome | isolation source: 120 cm saprolite under Douglas fir tree site 2 hole 1 replicate 1 | place: USA:California | collected 2015-04-18
ATGGTTACGCCGGCTGAGGGCACCAGTGCAGGCATCGAAGTCACAATCCCGTGGTACCGTGAGGACACGATCGCTCGCCCGCACCGCAGCACGCTCACGAGCTGGTACATGTCGTAATCATCGGAGGCAAATACTGGCGCGCCTCCCAGGCGCGCGGCGATCTGCCGGCACGCTCTTGCGTCCAGCCGCTCCATGGCCACCAGGACCACAAACACACTGTGTTTTTTCCGGAAGCTGTCCACCGCGTTGCCCATCGCGGTGAGGTAGCGGCGGTAAGCCGCATCCACGCTTGGCCCGGAGGCGTGGAAGTAAACCGTGCGGTAATGGCTCTCCTTGTAGGCGCCAGTCAACGCGCGCGCGGCGCACTTTGCCACCGAGGCCTTCACTGGCCACCAGAACGGGTTGATCGGGCAGACGATCAGCACGGGAGTCCGTTCATCCCAGCCAGCCGCGCGCAGCGCCTGGCGACCATATTCGGGGCCGTGCGGCTCAAAGGTCCAGGCGGTGTCTGTCCCCAGTTCGGTGGGCACGCCCAGTTCGCTGAGCAACCCCTTGGACTCTTCATTGCGCGCGACCACCAGCGACTGGCCGCAGTAGCGCCGCACCATCTTGGCGAGCAGCGGATCCATCTCACCGGCCTCAGCACCGTAGCCGATGGAAAGTTTGTTCTGGGCCGCCGCGATGCCCAACGATCCGATCATCATCGTCGTCAAGGCGTTGGCGAACTTGCTTTTGAACATCGAGCCTTCGCACGCCACGACGCCGTGGTGCTTGCGCACTTCGCGATAGAGGAACGGCGGAAAAATGTCGGGCAGATGGACTTGTGTGGCATCGCCGAAATAGCCGCGGGTCAACGCGAAGTTCTGCGTCATCACACTCAGGTCGAGGTTTGCGGTGCCGAGAACGCGCCGGACTTGCCGCAGCATCTCCTCGACGCGCACGTCTGAGCCGGTGTTTCGCGTGCCGTTGTAGCCGGCGAAAAGCAGCCGCAGAGGCTCGCCTGGCTGCCAGGGCTGGCCCGCGCCGAGCATCCAGCCCAGCTTGGTGAGCTCGATAAGACCGCTGACCCACCCCTCGAGAATTAAGTCCATCATCGGCTCGACCCCTGCGCGATGGACGCTCCGGCGGCGACGGATTCTCCTGGAGTGCCAGGCCAGTCTTGATAGGGATAGGTAAAGCGGGTTTCGCGGCTGAATTTCAGCAGCGGATAGCAGTACTGAGAGAATGGCGCGGGTCGACGGCCCAATTCCGTCACCACACGCGTATTGTCAAACACGGTGTTCCACACCAGGTAGGGCAAAAACACCTGCAGCAGTGACGCGCCGAGGCCAATCCTGCCGCGCCGGTTCGCCAGCGAGTTGACCACGGCGCCGAAAGGGCGCTCGAGGCTGGGCAGGAAGAGCGGTCTGCGTTTCCCCTGTGCCGCGGCCAGGGCCTCCGTTAACTCCTCATACGTTTGAGAGCCTGTGCCGGACGAGAGGTGGTAAATCTCGTGCGCCGGCTTCTCCTTCTGGTGCAGCGCCACGATGGCATCGGCAACGTAATCCACTGGCACGATGTCGATTTGGTCGCTGGCGCGCAACGGCAGCACCGGCAGCCCGGCGAGGAAGACAAAGGCTTGCACCATGTCGAATTGTGTGGTCTCGGCACGACGGCTATCGCCCAGCACAATGCTGGGGCGGAAGATGGTGCGCGGCACGTCTGGCAGCAGTTCGCGGATCATGTGCTCGCAGAATTTCTTGGTGCGGGCGTAAGGGTCGTAGTCCGAGCGGTTCCAATCGATAGCTGCGTCCTCGGTGACCACCTCGTTGTTGCGCATCCCGGCCACGGCCACTGTGCTGACGTGGCTGAAGCGGCGCAGGCCGTGGGCGCCGTGGGCCCGGAGGGCCAACTGGACAACCTCGAGCGTGCCGCGCAGGTTGACGTTCAGACAACTCTTTTCCGACTTGCGGTTCAGCGACGCGGCACAGTGAATGATTGAGTCGGTGGACTGCGCCAGTTGCCGGTAATCCTGGTCGGCAAGCCCAAAACGCTTGTCGGTCAGGTCGCCTCGATAGATGTGGATGCGCGACTCGAGAAAACCATAGAATCGGGGGAAATCCATGTGTAACTGCAACGCGCGCCACAAGCGCACCTCGGCCTCGCGTGCGTCTTTGGCGCGCACCAGCAGGTTGAGCGCCTCACTGTGGCCTTCGAGCAGCCCTGCCACGATGTGGGCGCCGATATAGCCGGTCGCGCCGGTTACGAGGATGGCCATGTGGCCTTGGTTTGCGGCACGCCGCTCGAGGTTGCCGCGGCGGCTGCCGCTGCGTCCTTCGCTGGCGCCCGGGGCAGTTGGAACGCGCGCGGCGGCCGGGTCTCGAGCGGGCGCCCTTCGATCAGCGGATAGCACCACTTCCGCAGCGCCGGAATGTGGATGTTGATCCAGTACTCCCACCAGTCGATGGCGCTGGGGTGGTAGCCGAAACTTTCTTTTTCTTCAGGGGGCAGCGTTTCGGACAGCAACTGGACATTCTCCGCCTCGAAGACGTGCTCGTTGTGGAGGATGAAAGGTTCGTAGAGCTCGATCAGTTTTTCCAGCCGCGCCAGGTCGCGCTCCCGCCGGGCCAGTGGCGCGAGCTTGAATTGCAGGGCCGAAGCCGCGCGGTTGATGCCCTGCACCACCGCTTTCTGCGCCGGCACGGAAAACTTGTTGTAGCGGTTCTTCGAGACCGGAATGGTTTCAAACTTCGCCCGCAGCCAATGCTCGAGTCCCTGCTGCGCGCGGTAGTGCTTCCGATGGGCCAAGCTGGTCAGCTCGATCGAGCGCCCCATGTCGCAAGGGTTGCTGGCAGAGGTGGCCAGTTGATAGAGCCGCCGGTGGCGCCGCGTCACCACTGCCGCGGCGATCAGGGTCAGCCCGCGGCACACCAGGTCCACCGGGATCACGTCCAGGCACTTGCGTTGATTGGTCGGCAGTTGCCGGAAATAAGTGCCGAGCAAGTATGAAAGCGGCGCCGAGGTATTGATGCCCTCGTTCCAGCCACGGAAGGGTTTGGCAATCGAAGTCTCCACGATCGACGGGCGGACTACCGCCACCGGCAGGTCTGTGCCGCGTCGGGCAATCAGCGACTCGGCCACACTTTTGGTAAAGGTATAGGTGTTGGGCCAACCCAGGTGTTGTGCGCGCCGGGTTCCTGCCTTTGTCAGGTGGTTGCGGAGCCAGCGCGCCCGGTTGCGGCGGATCAGGTTTTCGATCTCGGGGCCCGGCAGGTTCTTGGACTCGGCGTGTCTGCCCAGGGCTTGGCGGCGCAACGCCGCGGTCAGCTCGGCGCTCTCGGAGCGTTCGACAACCTTTTTCACCAACTCCTCGAGCGATTGCAGCTCCCGCTCGGCGTCGAAGTCGCTCAGGTGTGCCGGGGTGTAGTCAGGGCGCAGTTCCTCGCTGACGCGGCCGTCGCGCGCGCCCACCACGTAGCACGTCGAAAGGTGCAGCAGGCCGGCGTGGTCGGAGGCGCGAATAAAATCGAGCAAGTGCGCAACGCCGGCGACGTTCGTTGCCAGAGCGTCGCGCAGGTCAGGGTTGAAATCCACCAGGCCGGAGCTGTTCACCACCAAGTCGAGCAACCGCTGCAACCTCGCGCGCGTCTCCGGCGCCATGCCCAGCCCGGGCTGGCTGATGTCACCCTCGACCACCTCGATCCGATCTCCTAGGAACTTGGCCAAGCCATCGCCGTAGCGCTCATGCAGGTGGTCGAAGACCGGCGATTCCGCGACGATTCTTTCAAAGCGTTCCTGCGCCGTGGCGGTTCGCTGACGCCGGATCAGAAGATAGATTTTGCCGATCTCAGGCAGGTCGTCGAGCAGGGAAGACAACCAGACCTTGCCGATGAACCCGGTAACGCCTACCAGCAGGATCTGCTTTCCAGCGAGCGATTCGCGCACCGAAAGCGGCGCAATCTTCTTGTTCTGGTCGAACAACACCAGGGGCCGGTGATTCCAGGGCGCGGGGCGCTTGGCAGGAATCACCGCCGCCTCCAGGACCTCAGGCCGCGCCTCGAATCCCAGGTCCCGCGCCAACTTCGCGGGCGCAAGCCTGCCATCAGGACCGCGCTTCAGCAGCAGTGCCAGCCCGCCCCGAGGCCGGATCACCGGGTCGAGCAACCTCCCCGTAGCCCGGCCGTCACGGAACTCCAAGCGGTTGGCCACCAGGCGCTCGACCCCCAGATAGTCCGCAAGAGGGCGCATGACGTGCTCCAGTCCCTGGCTGACCAACACCACCTGACCGTGGCAAGCCATCCATTCCTTGAGCTTCTGGACCCCGCGCGGCTTGAGCTGTGGCTTCAGGATGTAATGAAAATATTCCTCGCCCAGCAGGTCCAGCCGGTCGCGGCTCACCTCAAGTCCAGCAGGCTCCCTTCGACCCGCCAGTAAATCGTTTCCCTGGCCACTACCATCACTGAGCCAGAACTGGCGGACGATTGCTCGACACGCTGTGGCCCTTTTCTACTCTTCCCGTCGGCCGCTGCAGCGGGGTCGTAATCGAATTTTGGGCTTGGTGCGCTCAATGCCGATCTCCGAACTCCACAATCTCGTATAGGGTCGTGTGCGGGCGCGCTAGGGCTATGGAAGGTAAGAAATTAGCACTCTCGTGGGCGGGTAGCAAGGGCTGGAGGGCCCCGGGGGGGTCGCAGTGCCGGGCCCCCGGTTTTCGGCCGATGGACGCACTCTGCAAGTTGGCAGCCTTGCCGCCCCTAAAGGGTGGTGCTTGTATCTACATTCTGCACCGTGGTGCCCTAGACAAAACGGCCCCCGTACTTTGGGTACGGGGGCCGTCCCGCTGTGCTCACCTAGCGTGGCGGACCGAACCGCGGCTGAAGACCGGCACAATCGCGACCATCACCGACACATGCCTGAACTCCATCCCTCAAGTTCTCCTTAGGCAATACCCGCATTCCCTCAAACGCCCCAGCCGTAGCGCTCGACCTGCTCGAGCGAGGCCTGCATTTCCTCGCGGATGAGCTGGGTCAAGGCCGAGCAGCCCACGACGCTGCTCTCCGGCTCGGCGATGTCGGCGGTGCGGAAGCCTCGGGCCAGCACGTGGTCCAACGCCCTTTCGATCCACTCCGCCTCGGCGGCCAGCCCGAAGGTTTCCCGCAGCATCAGGCTGGCGCACAGGATTGCACCAATAGGGTTCGCAGAATCCCTCCCGGCAAGCTGCGGGGCCGACCCGTGGATAGGCTCGTAGAGAGGCGGGCCGAAGCCACAACTCATCGAGGGCACCAGCCCGATCGAGCCTACCAACCCAGCGGCAGCGTCGCTCAGGATGTCCCCGAACAGGTTCGACGCCACCAGCACATCAAACTGCTCTGGAGCCAGGATCAGTTGCATCGCGGCGTTGTCCACGTACATGTGACCGACTGTCACGCCGGTGTGGCCGGCTGCCAGACGCGTCACCGTCTTCCGCCACAGTGCGGAACTGGCCAGCACATTCGCCTTATCCACCGAGGTCAGCCGCCGCGAGCGGCTCTCGGCGCGCCCGAAGGCGAAGGTCGCAATCCGCTCGATCTCCCCAGTGGTGTAGGTTTCCGTATCGAAACCGCGTTCCTCGCTGTCGGTGGCCGCAGGCGACACGTTTCGATTGACCGTTTCAATCCCATGCGCCCCGAAATAAATTCCGCCGGCCAGTTCGCGCACGATTTCAAGATCGATGCGCCCCGCGCGCCCGGGTTTCAGCGGCGAGATGAAGAGCAGCGGCTCAAGCAGGCGAATGGGACGCAGGTTGACGTACAGCTCGAGCCCTTTGCGCAGCGCCAGCAGGCCGCTTTCCGGGCGCCGGCCCAGCGGCAGCGCATCCCAGCGCGGCCCCCCGACCGCGCCCAACAGAATGGCGTCCGCCGTCTTGCAGGCCTCCAGGGTCTCTGGTGGGAGTGGCGCGCCAGTGGCGTCGATGGCTGTCCCGCCGATAGGGAACTCAGGCAGCTCGAAGCGGTGGCCGAATTCGGCGGCGCAGGTTTCCAGGATGCCGGCCGCCGCGCCGATGACTTCCGGGCCGATGCCGTCGCCCGGCAAGAGCACGATTGTCTTGGTCACATTCTTCATCGCGGGGGTCATGCGTAGCCCACCTTGATTCTTACCCGCACGGGTCAGGTCGCTGCGGGAGTATCCCGCGCTACCGCTGCGGCGGCTGCCGCAGGCCGCTTGCGCAGCACCTGGTGTACGATGGCAAGCAGGTCGCGTTTGCGCACCTGCTTGGTCTGGTCGGCCACGGCGATCACTTGCCGGTAGCACTCGGTCAGCTCTGCGTCGCTGGTCTCGTAGCCCAACTCCTTCAGTTCGAGGCGCAGTGCGTTCCGCCCGGAATGTTTTCCCAGCACCAGTTGTCGCGACGGCACCCCAACGGCCTCCGGCGAAATGATTTCGTAGGTCAAAGGGTTCTTGATAATACCGTCCTGGTGGATGCCGGCCTCGTGGGCGAAGGCGTTGGCGCCGACCACAGCCTTGTTGGGCGGCACGGCCACGCCGGTGATGGACGAGAGCAGGCGGCTGGTTGAATAGATCTTCTCCAGGTGCACATTGGTGCGGACACCGAAGCTCGCCTGGCGCACTGCCAGCGCCACCACGATTTCCTCGAGGGAGGCGTTCCCGGCGCGTTCGCCGATCCCGTTGGTTGTGCACTCGACCTGCCGGGCCCCGGCGCGGACGGCGGCCAGGGAATTGGCCACCGCCAGGCCCAGGTCGTTGTGGCAGTGGGCGCTGAGCGTGATACCAGCCGGGTCGCCCAGGCGCTCGCGGACGCGATGAAAAAGCATCGCGTACTCCTCGGGCACCGCGTAGCCGACCGTATCGGGAATATTCAAGATGGTGGCGCCGGCGTCCTTCGCTGCTGCGAAAGCGTCGCAGAGAAATTCCACGTCGCTGCGGCTGGCGTCCTCGGCGGAAAACTCCACTTCGGGGCATCGCTCGCGGCCGTAGCGCACCATGCTGGTGATGGCCTCCAGCGCCTCAGCGCGGGTGATGCGCAGTTTGTAGCGCAGGTGCAGGTCCGAAGTGGCCAGGAAAATGTGCAGGCGCGGCTGGCGCGCTGGCTGAAGCGCCTCGAGCGCGGCGTCCACGTCTTGCTTTCTTGCTCGGGCGAGCGCCGCCACGCGGCAGCCCCGGATCTCGCTTGCCACACCGCGCACGGCCTGGAGGTCCCCTGGGGAAGCAATAGGGAAGCCGGCCTCGATCACATCGACGCCCAACTGCTCGAGCTGCCGCGCCAGCCGCAGCTTCTCCTCGACGTTCATGGAAAAGCCGGGGGATTGCTCGCCGTCGCGCAGAGTGGTGTCGAAGATGTGGACGGTGTCCATGCTGCTGCTCCTTTGGGCAGTGCTGGGAGCTAATCCCAGAGCGGCTGGGGAGTCAAATTTATATTTCTTGTAGATTTTATAAGAATAGTTTATGAATGATTCCGTCGCCCTGCCCGCGAAAAAGCGCGGCGCTGGGAGGTCAAATGGACCTTGCGCAGCTTCAGGTTTTCCTGACCGTGGCCCGGGAGCGCAGCTTCTCCCGCGCCGCCGAGAAGCTTTACCGCACACAGCCCGCCGTCAGCATCGCCATCCGCAAGCTGGAAGAGTCGGTCGGCCAGCCGCTTTTCCAGCGCGGAGCGCGCGACGCCCAGCTCACCGACGCCGGGACCCTGCTTTGCGACTACGCCGAGCGCATACTCAACCTCCGCGACGAAATCCAGAAGGGCATGGAGGATTTAAAAGGCGCCGGCCGCGGCCAGCTCTCCTTCGGCGTCAATGAGAGCTCGATTCACGCCTTGCTGCCGGCGCTGGCCCGCTTCCGCCGGCTTTACCCGGGCGTGCATATCGCCGTCCATCGCACGTTTTCACGCGACATCCCCCGAGAAGTTCTGAACTACCGACTGGATCTGGGCGCGGTTTCTTTTGTTCCCCAGGAGGAAAAGCTGGCGGCCGTGGAAATCTTCCGGGACGAGCTGGCTTTTGTTGTCTATCCGGAGCATCCGCTGGCGCGCCGCCGCTCGGTGGACATCACCGAGGTCGGCGGGGAAACGTTTGTGGCGCACATTGTCGAATCGCCGTTTCGCTGGCGGGTGATCCAACTGTTTGAGAAGCACCGCGTGCCGCTCAATATGAGCGTGGAGTTGCCCACCATTGAGAGCATCAAGCGATTCGTGCAGATGGGAATGGGCGTGGCGATTGTGCCGCGGATGTGCGTGCGCTGGGAAGTCGAGCGCGGGCTGCTGGTCGAAGTGAAACTCCGGCAGCTGAAGATGCCGCGGCACCTCTATCTCATCTCGCGCCGGGGTGCCCGGATGTCGCACGCGGCAGCCGCGCTGGTCCGCCTGCTGCGCTCAGGTTCGACCTCTCAGCCCGGTGCCGGCAGCCGGCCCGTACCTGCCTAAACAGGCCTTCCATTCCGCCCATCAGGCCCGATACCGAGTCGTCGGTAGGGGCGCGGCACGTCGTGCCCGCGGGGATCAGTGCGGTCTAAGAGGAAATCATGCCCCGGGTTTCCCGACTCATCGCCGGCTGTATTGGTCGATGACGCGCTCGATCGACCTTTGGCAGACCGGGCAGAAGCCAACCTTATTGCGGCTGAACATGATGCAGTCGATTCGCGGCCGGTAGAGGCCCTTGGCCTCGTACCCAGCGCCCTCGAACGCGCCGACCCTTCCCGCGTATTTCATGCTCGCCAGCAACTTGGTTTCTGAAGCCTGTTGCTCGCGGAAGAGTTTTTCGATTTGCTCTTCGGGCGCGCCCGAAGCGCGCAGCTTGCGCCGCTGTTCTTGGATCGCTCGCGATTCCTTCTCAAAGGCCTCCTTGTCCCAAGGTGTGGGGATCGGCGCGCCTTCGGTAACCAGGTCTTTCCACTTCAGCTGCGCGGGGTCGTGCAGCGCGGTCAGATTGGGTTCCCAGGGCTCCGGCTTTTCCGGCGCCCCGGTTTCGTAGGCCACGTCCGAAGTGTAGTACTCGTCGCCCAGGCCTCCGAGGTTGTGCCCGAACTCGTGCACGAACAGGTACACCGCGAACGCGCTCGACGCCGCTGCGGTGGTCTGGGCATTGAAGATTCCGCCACCCCCGTAGGTGCGCTCATTCACCAGGATCGCCAGGAAATCGTACGGCGCAGCGGAGGCCACGTCACGCAGCGTGCGATTGTCGTAAGTGAGGATGTAGCGCTCGGAATCGAAGCTGCTGTAGTGAGCCGAAAGCGGCGAACGGCGAAAGATTCCAGCATGCGGCCGGCTGACGCCGCTCTGCGCCGATGGAAGATCAATTGCCCGAACGTTGAAATCGACTTTGCGGCTGCGGAATGGCTCCTCGAGAAACAGCGCATCCACCAGGCGCTTCGCATCGGCGTGGAATTTCTCCATCTCGGCGTCGGTGTAGCCATCGCCCAGGATGAGCAGGTCCACCTTGTCCGCTGGCGGCCCGTTCTCGAAAATAGTCCAGACGCGCCCGGCCGGCACCGCGTCGGCCAGGACGACGAACCGCGAGTTGGGATCAATCGCCGTGGCCCAGATCTCGCGGAAGACGTTTTCGGCGTCGCGCTTCTTGAGCGTCACCTGCACTTGCCGCTTGGGCCAAGGAAACCGCAGCGACTCGTGATACGTCCGCCAGGTTTTCTTCGCCTCGCCTGTAGTCTCCCACTCGCCATAGATCGACGAGAAGCCGCGCGAATAGAGCAGGCGGTTGGTGGCCCGGTCGGTCACCTCGAATAGAAACTTGCCGAGGTTGAGGTCATCGATCGGGCGCGTGCGGCTGCCGGGCCACGGCCCGTCCGCGACGATGCGGTCGAGAGAGATGTGCTCCTCGGTTGCCGTGCCGCTGTGGAAGTAGTCCACGCGCATCGTCCGCCCGGTAAAATCCGCGTCAAACGCGCCACCCTGTGCCAAAACTAAGCTTAGGCGGCCTGCATCATGGCTGTCCCAAGCCACCAGACAGGTTGCGAGCGCTACGACCAGACAGGGTGTTGCCAGCCAAGGTTTCCAGTGGTTTCTCACACCGCATTCCTCATGTACACGGTCGCCAATCCTACACGAGGTGCAAGTAGTCGGGTGCACGATGCTCTATAAACGCAAAAAGGGCCGAGCGCTAATTGCGCTCGACCCTCTAAGTATCTACGCCCTGCTCGTTGACTCTCGGATGAGACCTGCCAGAACCCGTTTTGGCTCGAGCGAGCCGAGTTACGTTCCTTCCCGACCCGTGAGAGCCGGAAAGGGTGGGCAGCGATGGCCTGCACACCTGCACAGGCTCTACTGCCGCTCTTTTAGAAAGGAGGTGATCCAGCCGCAGGTTCTCCTACGGCTACCTTGTTACGACTTCACCCCAATCATGGGCCATACCTTGGGCGCCTGCCTCCTTGCGGTTAGCTGGGCGACTTCTA
>WNEZ01006346.1_pt1 | contig 10372 bp, 15 predicted proteins | sample 5400521 | NCBI WGS metagenome assembly WNEZ01 (sample SAMN13153339, study PRJNA577476) | soil metagenome | isolation source: 120 cm saprolite under Douglas fir tree site 2 hole 1 replicate 1 | place: USA:California | collected 2015-04-18
TTAGGTTGGCACCGTCTTGGAGATCGTAGAATTGGCGGATTTGCGGAGAGGTGTTTTCGTAGCCGAACTCGTCGACGACTTGGGCAACGGTGTAGGTGAACTCGCGATAGAAGACGACTGGGCGGTATTTACCGTCGATGTCGACGTAGTATTCGCCGAAGGCCGGGTTGATGCAGTTGATGACATTGTCGAAGTCTTCGTAGACGAGGGTGACAGCTGTGCCGAAGACAACGAGATCGAAGTAGAAGATCGCCATCGCGGTGTAGAAGTTGGATTCGGCGAGGACAAGATACATCAAGCGTTCGCATTCAGCCAACCACAAGGAGGTGGGGCTCGTTTGCGTGGAGTCTAAACGTCCAATCTTTAGTTTGAACCAAGGTCGAGTAGGGGAAGATATCCCCGACATCATTCCGGCGGATAGGTTGCGGGCTGCGATTGTTCCGGTTGAGTCGAGGATGTGTTGGTTGATCGGGCTGCCGCGGGATTGTTGGTTTTGGGTTATCAGCCATTTGTATCTCCGAGGTAGGATGAAGTCGGCCAACTCTCTAGCATGAGTCCACCATGAGTAGCGGTTATTACGAAGGCCTAGCAACCGCCCCTGTTGGAACTTCCTCAAAAGCATATCCTGCTCGGTGACATATTCCGAGTAGAGGCCGCTAAAGGGATTAGTTGTCAGTGCATTCATTTAGCGATCTCACGCACAAGCGTAGCGATTGATTCTGTTCCGCCGTGCTTTATATCAACGAGCTTCCAGCCTTCAAGGCCAAGCCGATTTATTACAGCCAGCCAATTGTTGGGGCCTTTAAATGGAATAATCTCTATCCTATGCTCAAAGAGTTTCACTGGATTACCAAACCAAGAGCCAGAGGATGGCTAATCCAACAATGAAGCCCGCGGCGAGTTTGAGTTCGTCGAGGTAGGTCATTTCAACACCTGAATGTGTTTGCGGGAATGATTGGCTTTGCCTGTTTGGAGGTCTTTGCCTACTGGAACGGGTGCGGAGAGTTGGCCGGATTTCTGCATGTCGGATGCGGCGATGAGGAAGTTGACTGGGTTCATTCCAACGCCTGCTTGGGCTTGTGCCATTTCATCGGGCGGAAGGAGTGGAGCTTGGGGCATTATTCGATCCTTCGCTTGAACCATACAACATGATAGTGCGTCATATTCTCATCTGTTGGTATATGTTGATAAGGTAACCCAACCTGAACTAGCTCCCACCCAGCAAGGCCGATTTCATTGATAGAGCTCGAAAGCTTGTTGTATATAATTTCAACCGCTTGATGTTCCCATTGGGACATGTTATTGTCCTACCAGTTTTTTCCCGCCAGATTCCATGCTTGGGCTTGGTAGGGCGCTCGAATTGAGGAACGACGGGGTCGCGGATTTCCTTCCCGGCTTCTGCCCGGCCGGATTCTGCGCAATCACCGGCGGGGGTGGCGGGGCATTCGGCAATTGTGGCACAGCTTGCTGTGGAGTGGATGGGGTCACGGGTGGATCCTTAGCAAATATGGGGCCATCGATAAATTCCTCAATGCCTGACTACGTTGCGGACTGAGGTAGCGCGGTTGTGGGGACCGAGTGGTCCGGCGGGTTCGCCTGGGGATAGGATGGTTGCGTGACCAGCAGCGTAGGTTACATTTGGGAGATCGTCGAAGACCGTGCCTGCACCAACTATGGACCATTGACCGTCGAGCGGCATATAGATGTCGGATGTGAGTTTGTAGCGGACGTTGGTCATGCTGCAATCTCCTTGCGGATGGTGACATAAGGTTCCGTGGACTTCTTGCAAGCCTCACAAACGAATGTTTCTTTGACTTTTTCGTTGTCATGGTAATCAGGCCAATCACCAAGCGATTTCATTTCTGCGTTACACTCTGGGCAAGTCACGCGGCTTCTCCTTTGTAGGGGTCCCATTGTGGACTGGATGATCGGGTCATGGAGTATTCGGTTTGACCTTCCATGAAGGCGGGATCGAATGGGTTGTATTCGCTTACGTGGAGTGGTGCATGCTGTCTATCACCTCCTGCAAGCTGATTGGGCACCAACGGTCCGCCGAAGGTCAGGCAAAGGCCATCGAGGGAATCGAGATCGATGTCTGGATGGTCGTTGAGGATGTCTTCTTTTGGCGTGAGGATGATCTCACCGGTGGATTCTTTGATGGTGTATTTGATTGCCAACATCGCGGTGCGGAGATTGGCGTCGTAGGGGAGCATACCGGTTCGAAGCCAAGCGCGGCAGGCTCCGTACATGGCTGCGCGCATGTTGGCGTATTTCTCGCCAGAGGTGTTGTTGATTAGGCCGGTGATGGAGTCCTTTGCGCCGAATTGGATTTGGGTGACGTAGAGGGCTTTGGCTCGACAGTTGTCGACGACTCCGCCACCGACACCGCCACCGTCGATGAAGATTCCGTCTGGGCGCCAGGTTGTCCAGGCATCGTGGATTTGGTTGGCGAGGGCGACGGTGTCCATGCCGGAGAAGATTTTCCGCTCGAGGGTACGAGCATCACGACCCTTCCGGGGAAATATAACCGAATTATTTCGTCCATATCTCGCAACATCCACTCCAATGGCAAGGGGGGTGAGGGCATCTACGTAAACCTCTCGTTCTGTGGACATCGCAGCGTCAATATCGAACGCGGAGAAGAACTCCATGAGACCAAGGCGCGGGAACTGGCCGAGGATACGGACTCGGGTGTAGTCTGAGTCAAGACTGTAGACACTGATCAGGTGTTCAATGCGTTTCTTGTTGGTGATTGGAACTTCGCGGGAGTCGATCTGGGTTGTGTGCCAGAAGGAATGATGTTTGCCACCGTCGAAGCATTCCCTGAACCGGCCGAAGTTCCGGGTTGGGTTGCCGAAGACTAACCAGATGAGTTGGGTAGCGAGATCGGAGAACGCGCCTTCGGCTGTTTCCCAGATGATGTCTTCGATTTCAGAGGCTTCGTCGAAGACTAGAAGCATTCGCTTGCCTTTGTTGTGGAGACCCGCGAAGGCTTGCGGGTTGGTCTTGGACCATGGGATCATATCGATCCGCCAGGTTCGTTCGCGGGTTTTGTCTTTGGAGAGAAGCGCGGTCGCGGTGAGTGTGAAGTATTCCCGAGCGAACCAGCAGAGGTTGAACCATTTACCGAGCTCGGCCCAGGTTTTGGTTTTGAGCTGGGGTTCGGTGTTGGCGGTGACAACCCCGCGGGTGTCCGGGAAGGTCATGAAGGCCCAGAGGATGAGTTGGGCAACGGTGGTTGACTTGGCAATGCCGTGACCGGACGCGACTGCTTCCATGATAGCTTCGTCGATGGTGGTTAGGCCGGCTTTGATCCGGCCCATCAAGGCGATTGCCCAAGGCATTGGTCCATCGTACCCTTCCAACTGTGTCCCCACCTGTCCCCAGGGAAACGCGCCCATCACGAATGCATACGGATCATCTCGGACCTCAATCAACCATTGGGCAAGGCGATCGTCCATGCTAGACCCTCACCTTCACAATGAAGGGGCTCGGGCACACCCCAATACTAAAAGGAGGGAAACCCGCTGCAAGGGAAATGTGGCCCGACCTCACTACCCTGCGCATTGACTTCCCTCCCTTTAGATACGCCTGCGAAGACCCGCTTTCGCAGCGTATGGTTGGGTTGGAGGAGACTCGGGGACAAGACCTTTCTCCTCCAACCCTGACGCGGTGTGATGTCCCACTGCGTCAATCACGGTAGCTTTGCCCATGCGAGCCATTTGGGCTTCGAGGATCTTGGCGAAGTCGAAGACCTCGTTGGTCTGGCGGGATTGCTTGCCGTAGCCAAGCCGGTCTGCGCCGTCGGAGGAGATCGCCAGGAGCGCGTTGATGGGAAGGAGTTCTTCCTTATCATCGGCCAGGTCCAGGTGTTCGCCGAGTTGTCGCTCAGCCTTGAGCATGTTCTCAAGCTTGAGACTGCGGTATTCATCAATCTCCTGCTCATGTTGAGCATCCGCCTCGGGTTGATACTGCGCAATCAGTTCCCCGAACGCGGGATCGTTGTGATACGTCATCAACCGCGTATAGCTCAACCCGGTGATCTCGCTGATCTGCACCCGGCTCAATCCACCCGCGAACAACTTCGCCAACCGATGATGCGTATTCCGAAACTGCTTCACCCTACCCTGCGGAGCCCTGGGCGCTTGCAAACACGCCAAATCATCCCGCGTGAGTGGCCTCACTGAGATTACCTTCGGCGTTCGAGCTAGCTTCCCTCTATGCAGGGTCGGTTTCACAACACTCTCCTATTTCGCCAAGTAGGGCTTTCGATACTTCGCAGTTGGATCAAACAGCTTTCTCGGCGGCCTCACAACGTCCGGATCAAAATCATATCTCTTAAGCTTGCGAGCTTCTTTCCTATGCTGAAGCTTTCGGAACCTGCAAGGCTCACCGGCACGAGTCCGATCAAACACCGCTGTATCTGACATGTGGGATCTCATCTTCGCCAAGTCCTTTCAGTATATCAGTTTTCAACACTCTTGTCAACACAAATAAACCTCCGCCAACCACAGTTGCCCCTGCAATCCACTAGTCTCGTCTATGAAAATAATTTATATGGTGGAGGCTCAAAAAATATATAGTTTGCTCTGAGGCATACTGGGCCCGGCGCGAGCGACGAATTTTGGCCCCCCACCCGACTTGGGCGGAGGGCCTGAGAGGTAGCGGGTTAGGGATGGTGCAGTGCAGCGTGGTGCTACTTGGTAGCGAGCAGGTGCTCGTTGGCTGAGATGAATGCCTTGATCTGGGGAACGGCAGCGATGAATTGCTCAAGCTGTGAGCGATACAGGGTCACAGGGAAGCGACCAAGGCCGTAGATAGAGATCGCGCCAGTCGAGCCCTTCATCTCGCCGGACTTCTCGTCCAGCTTGGCTGCGGTGACTTTCATCGAGATCGCCTTGGGCTTGGATGCAGCGGCGAGGAGGGCTTGCATTGCCTCCAGCTTGGCGAGGAGGGCTGCGTTTTCTTGGGCAAGGTTGGGGAGGATGGTCATGTGAGTTAGCTCCATTGTGTGGATAACACTAGACACGGCTTGTGTCCGGGTCGGGCCGCCTGATTGCGACGGGCGCAGAATGACAGATCGACGGCCAATTGCAAATCACAACATCGTGATGATGCTGCGCTGCACAACAGAGAACAGACTGTGAACGCCCAAGCCAGGTGCCCAATTTACTCCACTCATTCCCTATCAACCCTCATCACCTGCATTCCCCAATCTAATATTCCCTCAAATACCTCCTAGTGGAGCGGTAGTAATGTACGCCTCTCGACCCCGTGGCACACCCATTCCAAGGGCCTATGTCTAGGTACCTACAACGCTATATATATACGACCTACGGGCTTAGGCTACCTGGAGCTATGTGCCATGGGTTTCGATGTCCTACATTACTAGCGCCGTGCTAGGAGGTATTTAGGGGAACATTAGAATGGGAAACGGGATTAAATGGTTGACATGGGGAGGTTTGTGTGATATACTTGGAGGATAATGGGAATTCAGCAGGGAGAGAGTATGATGAAGCGCTGGGCGGTTGGGTATATTGATTGGTTTGAACATGACCTGAGTATGATGGTTGTAGAGGCTGAGGATTGGGCTAGTGCGATTAGACTGCATCCAAAGGTTGGCGAGTTTGATATCACTTGGGATAGTCTTGAGAGTGTCAAGAGGCAGTTCTTTGATTGCGATGCGATGGTTGACTGTGTAGAGATTGTGGGATGATGGAGTGTGCAGGGGGGCATCACACGATTGTGATCGGCACGGACACAATTCGGCCGCAATTGGGGCGTAGGATGGTTGGCGATGCAACCAAGGGAGATAGGATATGGGCAGCAAGCTTGATCAAACAGTGATGCACCGTGCAGCGAGGGCTTATGCGGAGAGTGAGGCAAGTGATCCGTGGGCATATGCGAGAGCGATGACGCATCTTGGGAATGGGATTGCGGAGTGGAGCAATAAGGATGGGGAGGCTGCGTTTTATAGCGCGGAAGAGGCGAGCGAGACGAGAGGGTTGCCTGATGGGGTTGAGTATCAGGCAAGGGTTTGGCGGAATAGGTTTCGGCCATGAGTGATCGTCATGGACACCCAACCATCCTTGAACAGATGCGTGCCAATGCTCAATGTCGAGGCATTCATCTGCGCCAGCCGGTTTGGCATTGGGAGAAGCATGCGCATCCGATTATGCCTAGACTGGCGAAAAGCTATCGGGCATGGCGCAGGGAAGGGATTAAGCAACAACGCAGGGAGGCGAAGCGTCATGCGTGAGCATATCTACGCAATCAAATGGACATGGCTAGATTGGTGGCGTTGGGGACATAAGCTGTCAGCCGTGAATTATCAATTGAACCGTGAGATTTATAGGGCATGGGAGGGGAAGCGATGTACTGGTTTGGGGCGGTGATTGATGTGTTGGGGATTGGGATATTTGTCTGGTGGTTGAGCATATCAGCCAAGACTAACTAACTTATCGCTTGGCCCATATTTGGCCCATATCCATGAGCTAAACGCTCTTACGGCTGGCAGGGAAACCTTACCAGCCCTTAGCGGTGAGAGCAGAGATCGGGTCAGGGAAGGGTTTGCCCTATGCTGTATTCGATAGTCTCTCGAACCCAGAGATGTTAGTGAAGGATTGTACACCTATGACTGATGTAACGGTTGAACAGAACGAAGCAGGCAATGCGGAAGAGGTCATCAAAACCTTCGTCATCCCACTAAAGGGTGGCTGTGGTCATGTGACCTTGGAAGACGCTGATGCAGTTCCGCTTGAAATGTATCGGTATATCTTCCAGCAAGGCTTGGAAGCTATCGTGAACTCCGTGGGGATGTCAAAGCTTCTCCCCGGCATCACCAAGCTCGAAGGCACAGACGCCGAGAAGGCCAAGGACGCGGTGCGCAAACAAGCTAGGGCCAATGTTCAGGAGATCCTGAAAGGCTCGATTAAGCTTAAAGGCGCTCGCAGTGCGGTCAAAGTCGACGGTGCGGTGCAGATGGAAGCACTGCGAATGACCAAGGAGATGGTCAAGGATCTTATCCGGCACAGTGGCCAGAAGATCGGAGCGTACAAGGCTTCCGAGATTACCACCGCTGCGAAGGACGTGCTTGAGGCTAACCCGGATCTCATTGCGAAGGCACAAGCCAATCTCAATGAGCGCGCCGGTGCGGCCAAGACCACGAAGGCTCTTGATCTCAAGGCCATGTTTGGTGCTAATGCCGAGAGCGAAGAGGTGAAGGCCAAGCCAAAGGGGGCTAATCTTAAAAAGGCCCGCGAGGCGAAGGCCAGCGAAGCGAAAGGCTCTGCGGAAGGTCAGACAAGGGTTAAGCCCAAAGCTGGCGAGCAGAAGGTCGCTCCGCGTGCAGGGGTGAAGGAAACCCATCACACCACGGCTCACTAAGCCTATGTGGAGCTTATCTGTAGCCCCATATTTGCGGAAGGTTTGAGTGTGCCCTCAGTGAGAAACAGCATGGCTGATCCGCCCACAAGCTGCGTATCGCTGAGGGATTGAGACACGGCGCCAGTAGTGCCAACAGGGGAGAGCAATGGGAAAGACAGCATTGGACTGTGTATGCAAGACTCAAGGGCTCAGGCCTGCGATGATCTACACACTGCCATCGCCTACCACAATCCCAGGATCTCCCCTGCCATTTATCTCGAAAGTGTTGGAAAGGGACCATTTCGGTCCATGGAGTTCAACAGGAGAGCCCGACAATGTCTAACGGAAATGGAATATCATTTGTTCATGATCTGGTCGCGATGGCCACGGCAGCGGACAAGGTGCCACAGCTTGAGGCGAGGATTGCTGAGCTGGAAGGGATCAAGGCGGATTATGAGAGTAGCTTGCTTGAGAAGGAAGAGCAACTCATCGATCGTGCCAACGCCCATGGTGAAACCGAAGTACGCCTCCACAACGCGGAGGTAGCCCGTGACGACGCGGAGTTTAGGTTTCTCGAAGCTGATGACGCTAAGCTGGCCGCAGTTCGTGCTATGCGGATGGTCATTGGCGAGGCGGAGGCTTTTATCAAAGTCGTGACGCTGGTGGAGCCAGAGATTGTGAAGCCAAGCTATGAAGGCAAATGGCTGTACGATGTCAAAGGTTGGCAGGGCATTAGCCTCAGCCAATGGTTGGAGCTTGGCGGCTTGGGCAGCCGCTTTGTGCAGCCCGCAACTGAGCCCGCAAGCCCAAACGTCCCAAGCGAGTCTACCTCAGGCTCAGGACAGGTTGAAGTATACCCGAGCCTGAGCCTGAGCAAAGGGGAAGGTGAGAGCACTAACCCAAACCCTACTGCGTCAGACTCGGCCCTCATCCTAGCGGGTTTGGAAACTGAGCTGAGGGAACCTTGGCCGAACCCTACTGCAAACACCCTTGGTTCGGAGCTGAGTTCGTTGCCAAGTGTGTCATCCGGCAATGTCGAAAGCGGGGAAGATGTGTCCATGACTTCGGGTGAGAGTGCAGTGGACCCTACTGTCGTTGGGGTAGACGCAGAGCCTCAGAATGCTCACTCAGGATCTGCCGTGTCACAGGGGTATGCTGCTTCTACTGAGGGTGAACGTGCACCAAACCCTACTGCCGAGACGTTGACTGGCTCCATTGGAGAGACTGTCCATACACATCCTGCCGATGGTTTGAGCGATGCTTCAAGGGAGGGAGATAAGGCCGACCCTTTTGCATCCGCGACGATCACACAGTCTCCGCCTGCGTCCTCGCATGGTGCAGAGAGCGACAAGTCTGCACCTACGAACGCTTCCGATGATGATCTCTGGGCTATTCCGTCCCGGGCGAGTCATTTCTCGGGTTAGCCTTTGAGGTATGCCCAACATTGGTGAAGGTTTAGGCCCTTCACCTTCGTTCCCTTAGCCACGCCTTAGCATACTTTTGACTGCCTCCTGCTAAGGATCAGGCCTGCCACGGAGGGCGCGAATGCCTCCGTGGCGATTTTCTGGATCAGGTAACATGAGAGGGTAAATAGGTGTTGACAAGATGCGCTTTTAGTGCTATACTTATAGGATAATCAGAATTCGGAAGGGTTGGACAATGAGCATCGTGTTTGATTTCAAAGACATTCGCTCGCGGATCAAAGGCGATCCTTGGATTAAACGGAAGCCAGTGATGAAGTGTGAGGCAGAGTGTCCCGGGGATGATACGTGTGAGAACGCAAAGTATTGCATGTGCGGAATCAAGATGATCGAGCATCAAATAGTCTCGGATGGACATACTCCGATCTCTGTACATGAGCATTATAGCAACCTATGCAATGTGGCATCTGATGACTGGCCGTTTTGAGCGCTGGAAGCAGCCCGATTTATCTGTGGCCCCATATTTGGTCAGGCCCAAGATTGTGAGTATCTGGTGTATTTTATTTCGTTTCTTAACACGATAGGAGACTACATGCCGCTTATATTCCTCGCTTCGTTTCTCGGTGCGCTGATTGGCACTGCTACTGGAATTTGCATTGGTGCATGGGTGCTGTTTTGAAGATCGCAGCGGTTGCCTTTGCGTTGGCGCTTATTTGTGGCCCAATGAAGGTGCAGGCCCAACCGTTTCCATTTCCCCGGCCTGAGGACTGGGGTCCGGAGGAGCAACGGCGGAGGTTGCCCGAGCGAAGGTATGATCCGTATGATCGCGGGCCAGAGGAACGGTATAGAGGTCGCCGGGAACGGGAAGGGATTAGTCGTGAGGAATACGAGCGCAGAGCGTATTGTGCCATGCACCCGAGGGATTGCCAATGACCTGCGTTGAACCACAGCACGCGATGCATGTTGTGGATTGGTATCTTTGGCTCGCCATGCATTCGTCGAGCATCGTCTCGGCATGGGACTATTGGTGTACTTGCGCTGAGAGATACGCTGATGGCGAGGAAGAGCGAGAAGGACTGTATCGATGACACTCTATTCCTGCAAACACTCCGGGGATCAATATCGCATCAGCAAGTTCGATGACGACATGAACGTGCAGAGCAGTTATTTGTGCACCGAAACGGAGTGTGATTGCCCCGCAGGCGTCCGCCCAATCTGTCGCCATCGAGAGATGCTGCCGAAGTTTCTTGAACGCAAGACCGTCGATAGCAATTGGTGGTTCGACTACGACCGTGGTGGTTGGGTCCAGATGAGCGAGGAATGGGCCACGCCAGCAGACCTTCACTTTCGCGACGTGGCTCGATTGGAACTTCAAGATCGCTTAAGGTCACAAAGCATTTCACACACCTTCACCTACACCACCGAGGAGCCACCATTGCCAATCACAGGTGTGAGGCTGAACGTGCCCGCGGGGAATACAGATGTACCCTCTCGACCACTCCCACCTGCGCATTACCCGAGATGGAGGAGAATATGACCAAACGACTCCAAGACTACGACCTCGAAGGCACACTCGAAGAAGCCGG
>WNEZ01006349.1_pt1 | contig 10371 bp, 10 predicted proteins | sample 5400521 | NCBI WGS metagenome assembly WNEZ01 (sample SAMN13153339, study PRJNA577476) | soil metagenome | isolation source: 120 cm saprolite under Douglas fir tree site 2 hole 1 replicate 1 | place: USA:California | collected 2015-04-18
TTGACGACGCCGCTCGCCAGAATGGCGGCGACGCTGATCATCCCTAAGATGGAGAACCGCCGCGTCGCCTGGTACGCGATCGCCGCCGCCGCGGCATCGCCGGCCTCCCGCGCGCGGCCGAGCAGAATGGACAGTGGCCAGAGCGCGCCGAGCCACGCGCCCGCCGCAACGAGGTGCAATGCGTCGCTGGCCAGGTGAATCGTACCGTCGAATCCTTCCGTCGCGGCGGCATGTCCGGCCCAGGCGAGGCTTGCCGCCAGACTGGCAGCCAGCATCGCGCAGATCATGTCGGTGGCGGACGCGAAACCGGGATTGGGGTTCGGTAGGAGCAAGAGCACCGCGAGCAGCGAAGCCATCTCCAGGCGCAGCATCCAGGCGTCGCCGAACGCTGTCTGCGTCAGCACGATCCCAGCCAGGCCTTCCGACACTGCATCGACAGCCGACAGGCCGCCGATTTCCGCGGCGACGAATACGAGCCAGGCCGGGCCCGACAGCATCGCCACGGCGAGCGCTGCCCACACAATCCGCGTGAGGTGCACGCGCAGGCCATCTTCGAGGGCGCCACCGGCTTTCGCCCGGAATGCCGGCGTCGCCACGAAGCATCGGAACATGATGGTTCCGGCCAACAACAGCGTCGAGACGAGATGAAACGCGCGCGCTATGACCAGCGGTTCGTTCACTGCGTGACCTCATGGAGCGACGTGAAAGGTGAAATTGCCGTCCGTCGTATGGGTATCCGCCGACAGCACATGCCATTTCACCGTATAGGTCCCGGCGGGCAGTACTTTCAAGGGCACGCGAAGCAGCTTGCGATCGGCCGCATCTACCGAGGCGTTGCCGACATTCATCCGTGCCCCGTTGGAGTCGAGCACCTCGATGGTGCTGAAGGCGCTCTCCAGATTTTGCGTGAACCACAGCGATAGGGTGCGCGGCGGGCTTTTCACGGTGTTGCCGACGCGCGGGTCAGCGTGATCCAACAAGGCGTGCGCATGCGCGGCGCCGATGCTGAGGGGAAGCAACAGCAGCGGTGCTGAGAGTATGTAAAACAACTCGGACCTCATCCTGAGGAGCGCGCTCTTGCGCGCGTCTCGAAGGATGGCCGCGAGTCCGGGCCGTGTATCCATCCTTCGAGACGCCCGCTGCGCGGGCTCCTCAGGATGAGGTTGTAGTAAATGCTTCATCGTTAGATCGCGCATGGTTAACCTCAGAACGGTTTTGCAGGAGCGACGGGGCCGCCGAAGATCGGCTTGCCGATCGTGGTGGGAAACAGATCGTCGAGATAGAAGTGCAATTGCGCCAGCGCGCCGACATTGCGTCCGCTATCGCGGTTGATCGGAATGATCGCCTCGAGCCCGACCTGGAAGTAATTGGTGACGTAGATCACGCCCGGATTGATGGTCCCGGTCGTCCTCAGTCCGGTGCCGGCAAAATTCGCCGCCGGCGTCTGGAACGAAGCCTCGACGATCGGAATCAGGCGATTGACGAAATCCGGCAGGCCGAAATCGTACACCGCCGATTTGAGATACGGCATGCTGTACTGCAGCGACAGACCCCATTTGAGGAATTGCGGGTGAAGCTCGATGTCGGCGGTGATGTCGCCGCTGTCCGGATCGGCGTTCGTTGTGACGGTGCGGGCGCTGCCGGGAATCGAATAGCCGACGACGCCGGTCAGCGCGATGGGGCGCGCCCACCAGATCGTATCTGGCAGATCGCCGAAGCCTTTGCCGAAAAAGAATGTCGGCGTGTAGGTAGAGAACTTGTCGGCGCCGACGCCTGACGCACCGCTGCCGCCCCACTCGATGGAGAGCCCGACCGACATGATGAGTTCGTGCGCCGGATCCTTGTAGAACCGGTACTTGAACGTCGTATCCAGATTCTGGAAGCCGCTGGCGCCGGTCTCGGTTGGCCCGCCGGGAGCATAAAGATGCGTCCAGGTCGGACCCACCGAGATCGCGAAGGCTTCGGTTATACGCTTCGAGTATTCGCTGGAAAAATCGAGCCCCTTGACCGGCGGCTCGTCGCCGCTCTTCGTCATCGAGATGGTCGGCGCCGCGAGCTCGTCGTTGACGCCCGGATCGTCGATCGCAAGCGTTGCCGGAAAGAATCGGTTGCCGGCGATTTCATGCGCCGCCGCCCCCGCGAGCGACGCCAAGACGAGCGCAAGCCCCGGCATAGCCGCGCCAAGAAAACGAATCGACATGGGTTTGCTCCGAGAAGTTGGACGCGAGTTTGGACGTGAACGGAGACGGCCGCGAAATGGCCGCTACGCCTCTACGACCGCTGCGGAGGTCCTCGGGGCAGCTTGCCGGGATGGCCCGGCCAAGGGATCAGGTCACAATCGCTCGCACCGGAGAGCGCGCTTTCGCGAGGCGGAAGTGTCCTCGCCCAGGACGGCTCCACCGGCAGCACAACGGGCGCAGCCGCCAGGGTGCAGAGCGCACAGTGGGAGGAATCTTGTGGTAGCCCGGCGGGGGCCGGGTCTGGCGCGACCGCGTGCGTCGTGGGGCAATGCTCCCCAAGCAAGCCCGCCGCAGCCTGCGCGACCCATTCCGCTCCCACAACGCCGGACAGTAACGCGTTGATGATGAGCGCATAGGCCACAATGCAGCCGACAAGGCCGCGCCATAAGGGCTTGTTGCGTTTGGGATTGCGCTGCATGGAATCGCCGGGACGCGAAATTAGCGCGCGGGCGATTCTGGCACAAGCGGAATTCGGTTCGTCAGACGCGGAACGAAGTGTGAGGAGACGGACCGCGGGTCAAGCCCGCGGGTTGACGGGGCGAAGGGCGGATCAACTCATTGAGGCGTTCCAGGCCGCCGTCGATCAGCGAATCATTTTACTGGTTCTTTCCGGCATCGCGCATGATCTCGAGGCAAACGAGCAATTCCACATAGCTCGGCGGTCCGCCGGTTCTGTTCATGCCGACGCATTGCGTCCTGACGAGCGGGCTGAAGTTGCTCCAATCCTTGATGAGCGCATCCTTTGCGGTGCGCTCGTCGTTCAAACAGGCTTGTTTGTCGGTCCCGACCGTGACCGATCCGCGGGCGGCAGCCCTGCAGCTTGTGCTGACGTCAAGCTCCGGCGGCCCACCGGCGCACGCTGCGCCCTGAGTTGCGACGGCAATTGCAGCGCCTATGACACTGACGGTGAAAGCTCGCATGACGTGCTCGTTTCCATTGGCGTCTCTCAACGCCAGTCTGCGGCCGGCGGTTCCAACCTGTCACGGCCGCACGCGGCGAGGCCTTTCGCGGACAGGAAGCACTCGCGAGCACCCGCCGGAGCCTGTCATCGGGCCGGCCAAAGACCGGACCTGGTGGCGGGCGATGACACGCAGTTGACGCAATCATCCCCCGACCAGTCCCAACGATCAGCGCGGCCGCAGGACCGGCTGCTGAGTCGGGATCGATAGGGCATCGAACCCGTCGCGCCACGACAACACGCGATATGGCTTGTCGGTGAGCCCGGTGAGAATCACCACCTCCGAGGCTTCTTGCCGCCCATTGTCGTAACCGATGCGAACCTGCACCCGATATGCGTCACCTCCCTCGATGGCGACAACGCCCTGGAGCGGGAGGGCGCCGAGCATTCGCCCTACGGATCGGGGATCCGCCGCCGTTCTTCGCGCTTCGGCAAGGGCGCTCAACAGGTCCGGCGTCATCCCTGGAATGGCGGCAATCACTTCCGGCGTCGCATCCAGAACATCGATCTGCGGTCTGCCGCTATAGATCGTAAGAAAGGGCTTGGCGCGTTCAATAAGCGCCGGCGGCAGGCCGATGACCAGCGACAATTCGTCGATATGCGCGAACGGCCCTCCGCGCGGCGAATAGCTGCGTCCCGCCGCACGATAGAGGGCTTCTTCGTTGTCCTGGGTGGCCTCGACGTTCGACGTCGCTTTCGGCTTCTTGGTCCAGCCCGCGATCCGTTCGGCATATTGTTCAGCCTCCTGACGCTGTGCGCCAAGCACCGCGAAGAAGCTTGCCAGCAATTGAGGCGACGCAAAATTCAGGTCGATTCGGGCGGCTTCAGATATGAAATTCACCGCCACATCGGCGCGCCCGAGCCGAAAACTGAAGTCCCCACGGGTCGGACGGGGAGGAACATTGGCGTCCGCACGGGCCGCAGGCGCATCCGGCTTCGGCGCCGACACTTGATACGCCGTCAGCTCGAGGCTTGCGAAAACCAGGGCCTCGGACTGAATTGTGCTGTCGTGCAGGGAAAGAGACGCGGCCGTGTTGGCGAGATAGATCGAAAATATCGATGCCAGCGTCGCCAATGCGGCAATGATCCATAGAGCCGCAACCAGAATGAATCCGCCCGCAGTCGTTTGGCGTGGAGCGCAAGGAGGATCGCGCATGGTACTGCGCAGGGTCATCGGAAGCCCCGCGCGGCATCGCGCCGCTCCGAGCTGGGATTGGTCGACGACCTGTCCGGACCGTTGGCGGCGGGGGATGATTGCGAACCGCAAGCCTTCGACGTCGAGTCGGCGCAATCCGCCGGCAACCCGACGTGAACCGTCGTCGCGCTTGACACGGCGAGCGTCCGCCCGGTCGTAGAGTCGCGAAGGAGGAATCTGACAACCGACGGTAGCTGGCCGGCATTGCGCCACGTGTCCGACCAGGATCCGTCGCCGGACGAATAGGAAAACGAAACCCGGAAGGGGGCGCGGAGCAACACCACGGGATCGGCGAAGTTCAATTGGTCGGCGGAGACGTCGCCAAGCCCGAACGGTGCAAACGGAGTTCGGGTGCGCACCAACGCGATCCCCTGGCGGTCCGCGCTCTCGGCGATCCTTACGACCTCGAGACCCGGTTCCGTATTGGGGCCGACCGCCGATCGCACCAGCGTGACGGCAGATGCGGCGCCCTCGAAGATCGGCAGTTGGGACTCACGATTGGGTGTGATGAACTCGGACGCCGACAGGTCGGTAGCGAGGCGATTCAACGCGACCGCGAACAGCTCGCTGCGTTGAACGCGCATGAACCCGCGGTTCCAACTCGGCAGCCATTGGGCCGTAATCGCCCCGATGGCGGCGAGCACCATCCCCATCAAGGTCGTGGCGATGAGCGCCTCAAGGAGGGTAAATCCCGCGACAACGGACCGCCTGCGTCGATGCAGATGCTTCATTGAACCGCCCGGCGCTGGAGGCGGACGGTCTCGAATCCGTAGACCGCGCCGGAGGGGGACCGCACTCGCACCACGACGGTCTGTGGAATCCATGGCGAATCAGGAATCTGATTGATTCCGCTGCCGACGAAGGGCGCGAGTGCGATGCGCCACCGGTGGCCCAGAATTTCTCCCGAGAGACCGTCGAGTGCGGCATGTTCGTCCTTCGGAAGCGTGGCGGCAACGATCCGGGTTGTCTCGACAAGAGCAAGATGTTGCTCAAGCGAGCGCGTGCCGCGCGCCGACGTCGTCGCAACAGCGCCAATCGCCGTCAGCGATATCGCCACGAGCGCAAGTGCAACGACAACTTCGATCAGCGTAAATCCCGCGCAGGCGCCGCAGCGCGCGGCGCAATGCCGGCGGGCGCGAGTTAAGTTGTCTGCGATGCGTGTCTGCGGCAGTGCGGCAATTCGCAACATCATGGCGATCTCCGAGATCGTATTGGCTTGGTTCCCGCCTTCCGTTTGGATGTCGTTCAGTCATTTGGAGGCGTGCGGTCTTGCCCCCGGGCCGGGGTTTCGCGAACGCCGGCATCGTAGATGCGCCGCCCGTTAACGGCAATCGAACGATGATTTACTGGCATAAACGGGTGAACGCATGACGGCAGGCAGCCGTGCGATTGATGCAGTTCTAACGTTACCACAGCACCGTTGAGACTCAAGATTGCTTGACATCTGGCCGACATGAGATTTTTCTACGTTCGACTCTGGGGACTTCAGCGGAAAGCAAGAAAACGCCAAGAAATGTGAACCGCGGGAGGAGGAGTTTCCGGCCGTGACTGGGGAGCCGCAAAAATGAGAAGAAAGTTTCAGAACGCTGCAACGACATCACCGACGAGCAGCGGTGCAGGTATCGTCCTTTGGGAATCGCATTGAGTCTTGGCCGTGCGGGTGCGCGCAACGCTTCGCGCGGCCAAAACGGTCGTTCCGATCAATTTACCCAGAGGAGATTTAGATGCCTGACGCGATCCGCATCGCAGTCATTGATGACCATCCGATGTTTCGTGAAGGCGCCGTGCAAATTTTCGCCTCCATGGATGATATTGAAGTCGTGGCGGAGGGGGCGACCGCTGCCGACGCTCTTAGAGTTGCGGAGGAACTTCGCCCGGATGTCGTGCTGCTCGATATCAGCTTACCGGGCGACGGGCTTGAGGCGGCCGCCAGCATTGCGCGGACGTTTCCAGGCGTGCGGACCGTGATGCTCACCGCCTCCGAAAGCGAGCTGGACGTTGCCTCGGCGCTGCAGGCCGGTGCGCGAGGCTACATCCTCAAAGGGAGCAGCGGCGCCGAGGTGGTCGAAACGGTGCGTGCCATCTTCAACGGCAACTCCTATGCGGCGCCGAGCCTCGCGGCGCGGTTGCTCATTCAGATGGGCAAGCGGGCCGAGGTTGACGCCAGCAAACCCGGAAATGACCTGACCGGCCGCGAGGGGGAGATTCTGTCCCTTGTCTCGCGCGGCATGACGAACAAGGAGATCGCCGGCCGCCTCCAGCTCACCGAGAGGACCGTAAAACATCACATGTCGAGCATCATGCGAAAGACAAAGGTGAGGAATCGCGTCGAGGCAATGTTGATGTTTCGCCGCAGGGCGGAGGCTTGATTCGGGCCAGTTCTCCTAAAGGGGCCACTTTCGCATTAAAAGGGGCCAGCACCCACAAAAGGGGCGAGCACCCCCCTCCCGGTGCTGGCCGAGCCACCATCAGACCAAAGCACCAAAATTCGCGCTTGCCATAGCGCGACGAAAATGGTCGTACTCGCCCCCAGCAGGGGCGCGGAGCGGGCCGCACGGGTATGCAGCCATGCCGACCTTGATCAAGTTGCTGGCAGTCGTTGGCGTGATAGCCGGGATCGGCTACGCGGCGATGTTCGCGCTTGCCACGTTGGTCGATCCCAGGCCGCGCGAAATGGTGGTCACGGTACCGCCGGATCGCTTTGTCAAGCAGCAGCGCTGACCCGGATGGAACCCTTCACAGCCCCTGAGCGGCAATTGACCTCGCTGTTCCTCGATATGGTGGCGGCCGAGCGCGGCGGTGCTGCGAATACGCTTGAAGCTTATTCGCGCGATCTCGACGATCTGACCGGCTATCTGGCGACCCGCAATCGCACCATTTCGTCCGCCGCCACGGCGGATCTCAGGGGCTATCTGGCGGCGCTGGCCGATCGCGGTTTCGCGGCAGCCTCGGTGGCGCGACGGCTTTCGGCGATACGCCAGCTGTACCGCTTTCTCTTTGCGGAGGGACACCGCAACGATGATCCGGCCGCCATTATCGAAGGACCCAAGCGTGGACGACCGCTGCCGAAAGTGCTCTCGGTCGCAGAGGTCGACCGCCTGATCGCGGCGGCCCGGCAGGCCGTCGACACGCAGAGGGCGACAGGCCTCGCGCGGTTGCGGGCGCTTCGGCTGATGTGTCTTTTGGAACTTCTCTATGCCTCGGGCTTGCGCATTTCCGAGCTGCTCGCGTTGCCGGCGTCGGCGGCGCGGCGCGACGACGACATGCTGATCGTGCGGGGCAAGGGCGGCAAGGAACGACTGGTTCCGCTCAACGGCGCCGCAAAGTCCGCGATGCGCGACTACTGGGCTGCGCTCGCTCAATGGAACCGGGACCGCAACCCGGCATCCCAATCCCAATCCCAATCCCAATCGAAATGGCTATTTGCATCGTTCGGCGAGGACGGTCATTTGACCAGACAGCACGCGGCGCGCGAGTTGAAGGAGCTTGCAGTCGCCGCGGGCCTGCGCCCGGAACAGGTGAGCCCCCACGTGCTGCGCCATGCATTCGCGAGCCATTTGTTGCACAACGGCGCCGATCTGCGCGTCGTGCAGACTTTGCTCGGCCACGCCGATATCTCGACCACGCAAATTTATGCGCACGTGCTGGACGAACGGCTCAAGAGCCTGGTTCGCGACCTGCATCCGCTGGGTGAAGAATGATGCGCAGCTATCTCGACTTCGAAAAACCGGTCGCCGAACTCGAGGCCAAGGTCGAGGAGTTGCGGACGCTCCAGGAGACCGGCAACGCGCTCGCCATCGGAGAGGAGATCGCGCGGCTCGAAGCCAAGGCGGCCGCGGCGCTTGATGAACTCTATGCGGGGTTGACGCCGTGGCAGAAGACGCAGGTCGCACGTCATCCGCAGCGGCCCCACTGCCTGGATTACGTGGGCGCGCTGATCACAGATTTCGTGCCTCTGGCCGGGGACCGCAAGTTCGGCGAAGACACCGCGATTGTGGGCGGCTTCGGGCGTTTCAACGGCGAAAGCATTTGCGTGATCGGCCACGAGAAGGGGTCGACCACTGAAGACCGAATCAAGCACAACTTCGGCATGGCTCGGCCGGAAGGCTATCGGAAGGCGGTCCGGCTCATGGAGATGGCCGACCGCTTCGACATCCCGGTGTTGGCATTGGTCGATACCGCCGGCGCCTATCCGGGAATCGAGGCCGAGGAACGCGGCCAAGCCGAGGCGATCGCACGGTCCACGGACGCCTGCCTTGCGCTCGGGGTGCCCAATGTGGCGGTGATTCTTGGCGAGGGCGGTTCAGGCGGCGCCATCGCGATCGCCGCCGCCAATCGGGTCCTGATGCTGGAGCATGCGGTCTATAGCGTGATCTCACCGGAAGGCGCTGCGTCGATTCTGTGGCGCGATACCGCGAAGGCCCAGGAAGCCGCCACCAGCATGAAGATCACGGCAGACGATCTGATGCGATTCGCTGTGATCGACGAAATCATCCGCGAGCCCAAGGGCGGCGCTCACCGCAACTCCAAAGCGGCCATCCGCGCGGTGGGAGAGGCCGTGGCGGCAGCCCTCCAATCGCTGCTCCACATGGATCGGGACGCCATCCGGGCCCACCGTCAGAACAAATTTCTGGCGATTGGGGGTGCAGCGGCATAGGCACGGGGACGAATCAGTCGGAATCAGCGTACCTCCCCCGCATGCGGGGAGGGTATGGGAGGGCGATTGTTTCTTCCAGGTTCCACAATCGGGCATGGTCCGGATGTTCTGATCCCGTGGATTCGCAGATTGTTAAACATATTCTTTTGCGCTGTCCGGTAACGGTGGCGGCCTTGCTTAGACCACATGTTAGAGGTAGGTTTATCAGATCGCGGTGGGGGAACTAACGGCTTCGGAACTGCCCTGTAACCGGCATAGGTTCGGCAAGTAGGGGACTGGCGCGTTGCAACGTTTCCATCGACTCGCTCGGCTATCGGCAGCCACGATTGCGCTGGCGTTGGCGGCAGCACTTGGCGGCTGCGAGACCGACGACTTGGCGCAGGTTGGGGCGCGCGCCTTGAAGCCGTTGCCCGCCGCACTGGCGGCCGAGATCGACAAGCGAAACATGCCTCGGGAGTCCCCGATCCTGGTTCGCCTCTTCAAGGAAGAAGCGGAACTCGAGGTCTGGAAGCAGGACGCCGAGGGGCGGTTCGCGTTGCTAAAGACCTATCCGATCTGCCGTTGGTCCGGCGAACTTGGTCCCAAGGTCAAGGAAGGCGATCGCCAAGCTCCCGAAGGCTTCTACGCGATCACGCCGGGCCAGATGAATCCCAATTCCAATTACTACTTGGCTTTCAATCTCGGCTTTCCCAACGCCTATGATAAGGCCAACGATCGAACCGGCGCCTTCCTGATGGTGCACGGCGACTGTTCCTCGGCCGGCTGCTACGCCATGACGGACGACCAGATCCAGGAAATCTATGCGCTCGGTCGCGACTCTTTTCTGGGTGGACAGAAATCCTTCCAGGTGCAGGCCTATCCGTTCCGCATGACGCCGCTCAACATGGCGAGGCACCGCAACAGTCCGCACATGGCATTCTGGCGGATGATTAAGGAAGGCAGTGATCATTTCGAGGTGACCAAAGCCGAACCGCACGTCGATGTGTGCGAGAAGCGTTATGTCTTCGACGCCCGCGCTCCTGCCAATGCCTCGACGCCGCTCACCTTCCATCCGCGCGAGAAATGTCCAGCCTATGAGATCCCGGAAGCAATCGCTACGGCCGTGAAGGCAAAGCAAGCGAGCGACGAGCGCGCCTTCGCGGAACACGTTAACCGAGGCGTCACTACCGTCGCGGTCAAGACCGGCGCCGACGGCGGCATGCATCCGGTTTTCCTGGCCAAGCTGCAGTCTAAGTCGGTGTTCGATTTCCAGAATGCGAGCGGGGATGTCAAAGTGCCGTCCGGCCCGTTGCCGGCAAACGTCAATCCGCCGCACACGCCC
>WNEZ01006350.1_pt1 | contig 10371 bp, 18 predicted proteins | sample 5400521 | NCBI WGS metagenome assembly WNEZ01 (sample SAMN13153339, study PRJNA577476) | soil metagenome | isolation source: 120 cm saprolite under Douglas fir tree site 2 hole 1 replicate 1 | place: USA:California | collected 2015-04-18
CATTTCGTACCGTCGTGAATTCTTGGGACGCGACAAACGCCGTACTGAAGCTTACCGAGATCCTCCAAACTTACCGGCTCGTGTCAACCCTTCAACCTTACCCGCTCCTGTCCGGATCGTTACGGTTTTGGGGCCGTGGCAAGGCACGGATTCGTTTTTGAAAAAGAATCAGGACGTTGCATGTCTGTGCGATTGAACGCCGCATGCGTACGATGATGGAGATTCGGTCTGCCACATCATAGTGAAAACTGTGTACGCGATGCGGTTTTCTTGCAGCGGTGCACTGGTAGAGCAATCACAACAAACTGTAAAACGGATATAGTGACCGTTTTTGTTATTATTTCGAGGCGCGGGTATCGACTGTAATTCCACGTCCGCCTTCGTCGGTACGATGCCGACAAAAAGGCGCCAATCATTCAAGACGAAGCCGACGGGAACTCGCAGGCGTTTCGTGAGTTCCATTCAATTACGCAACGACATCGCGGTGGTGGCGGGGATTGCCTCCTCTGCGCTGCATATTGCCGTCAAATGAAGGAGGTCGAAAATGCTCAAGACATTTCTGATCATGACGACCGTTAGCGGTGTAATCATTTCGGGCGCGATTGCCTAGTCAGAAACGCCGACCGCGCCGCCAGCGAAAGACCAATCAGCGGCGTCGAAAAAATCGACCTCTGCGTTGGAAGCTAAATTCATTACCTCACAAGGCACAGACCAGTGGGTGTTTACAAAGTTCAGAGGAAGCGACGTGCTCGGTCCAGACAATGCACGTATCGTGCTCCGTCAATGACCTGCTATTTGACGGGACCGGCAAGATTATTGGCCTGGTCGTAGGCGTAGGCCGGTTCCTTGGCATTGGCACGAAGAGCGTCGTCATTGACGTGAGCGCATTCAACCTGTCCCGGTCGATACCGGCAGTAACGACAACAACACTCCTGCAAGCAACGCGAACGACCCGAGCAACGTCAAGCTGAAAGTGGCGTGGACGAAAGACCAGCTCCAGGACGCGCCCGATTTTCAGTATTACAAGCCCCCTGCGCGCACGGCCCCGACGCCGTCGCCCGCGACCACCGGGGCAGCGCCTCGACCTACGGCTCCCGCGAGCCCGCGACCCCAGGCACAGTAGAGTCCACTTCCACTTGGCCGGCCCTGAAACGTTTCCGAACAGCGCCCAGAGTGCGTTCGGTCATGCTGAATCATTTTTACGTTGTCATTGTCAGTTTGTCCCGGCCCTCCACTTCTTAATTACGGAGGCCGTGCAAGAAAGACGTTGATGCCCGTGACAATTCTTGGATCAAGTCCGGGGGGCGGCATGGCGGTAGAGGAAGATTCCACGACATCGGAACGTCCCTACTTTTTGCAGCCTCTCGGTCCGTCCGAAGTCGGGAGGTAACGTCTTTGTTGGCCGCAACGAACCTTCCGAAAGGCTGACAAACTAATAAATAGCTTAACAACGAGAACCAGGAGGCCACCTTGACCACGACTCGCGCCCGCTTCTTTACCGGACTTGCGTTTTCGGCGGCGGTCATTTTCGGTGCCCCGTCTGCCTCTGGCGCCCAGACGTTAGGACCGCTTCAGTCCGAGACCGCGCCGAATGGTTTCCCGGGGGCTCGCTGCTCGCACCCCGCTGATCAGGAAGCGCTGCGTATCAAGCAACTTGTCGACTTCGTCGAAAAGTTGCGCCGCATGGCGGTGCGGACCCCGCTGCTGCTGGCCGATGTCGGCTATTATGAAGCCGAGCTCGCGGCGAGCCGTCGATGCCTGCAGTCCGTTGCGGCCCGGTGAGTCTCGCTGCCGCCGCGGCGAATTCGAATTCAATCAAGACGCCGGCCGTGATTCGCCCGGCGTCTTGTATGGGCCGCGCCTTCAATTTCTCTGAGCAGCGGGCGCGGTGAAAGGGATGAACCGCTGGCTCCGGCCAAGCATGCTCATAAGTTCGATGAGTGCTTTGCAGCCCGGGCGCGCCGCTGTCGCCAGCGTTTGATTCCTGCGTGGGCTCGTAACCATGGCCTCACGCGGCGCCGGCCTTGCTCCGCTATCTGAAGTCCCGAAAGGGGCTGGCCTCAGATTGATCCTGATTCTACTGCCTCAGCATCGAACGGGCCGCAACGCGCATGCCTTCACATTGGCTCTACCCGGCTAATTCAGATAAGTACCATGCCCGTCGGTGGCGGCGTGGCGTCGTGTTGACATTCGGGGAATAGCGTCATCCGCCAGCCACACGGCCAAATGAAAGTATCAGGTTTCCGACGCGGAGAGGGGAGAGAGGAGACTCCCAATGAACCTCTCAGAGAAATTCCGGAGGTTTGCTGCTGAATGCGAGGCGAAGTCCAAATTCGCTAGGTCCCCGGAGATCAAGCTACCTGGGACGCGATGGCAGCAAGATGGATTCTGTTCGCTGAACTCGGCACGCGAAGTCACAACCGCGTGAGGCGGACCAGCTAGCTCACTCCATGCCTTCCCGGCGTATCTCTTCCAACCGTTTACTGGCGTAGCCGACCATACATGTATTGGCGCAATCCCAATCGATTATCCACTCTTGCGCTTGCCGGCGCCGCGGCATATCGGCCATGGCTTAAGGTCGCTCCACGCTCTCAGACGCCCGGGATTGAAACACTGCGTGGGCAGTTCAATGTGGAAGAAGGTGCTCCGTGCCAACATATCGCCCGAGCTAAGAGCTCAGTTTGAGCTATTCGGCGAAGACGTATTGGCCAATGCCGTGGGAGCGGGCGGGCCTTCTTCGACGGAAGGCGAACTGGATAAGTTGCTGCGCGAGAGGCGCCGAGAAATTGTTGAGTGGCTTCAGGAGAGACGCGATGATAGAGAACGGCGTGAGCGCCTGACGTGCTGGATTGTCGTCGCGACGCTCATTGTTGCGCTCCTGATGCGGCGATTGCCGTGGTGATTGTGCCCCCCTTGCGCACCCACGACACAGGCCGGCGTTGACATCTGCACGGTCGCGAGCCTGCTCGGTGCGTCGCGACAGTAGAACGCGTCTACGGGCATCATTCGGCGCGGGCTGAGTTCAAAATCGAGATAGCGGGCGGGCTGGTGTATCGCAGCACTCACGTTCCTGCTTGGCTGTGCGCGCACAGCGTCGAACCTCCCCCACACCAAATTGTCCCTTATTATGAACGAATGCCGCCGGGCTCCGGGGACGACACGGCCCTTAATAGGGTCTCACGCTGCCGTCCATTCTTGGCGAACTGCCCGGTGGGTAGCGATCAAAGCATTCAAGGTGCTTCTGATCGCAGTCTCACAACTCGGCGCACCTTGGCGCGGTCAAGTGCAGCCTTGATGAATCCTGCGATGAGGCTTCGCGCTGTGGTTCGCCTGTGCATCAAACCAGGTGTGGCCGCTAACCCTCCGTGGCCACGCCAGCGCATAGCGGGCTTCTGTTATGCGTGGCAAGGGAGCGCGGCCCTCGCACAACCTTGCGAAAGAGCCCGCTAGATTAGCGCGTCCGGCCGGGGCTCCGCAGCGATCGCAGGGCATCCGCCCCGCAAGTCTCATACCAAAATTCACACCTTGAAAAACGTGGCGTTCGGCTTCGAACCGCCGCGCGCCACTATGACCGACAAGCGGCTTGTCGGGCTTTTAGATACCGGGATGTGGCTCATTCGAGGCGGCTATGGAATGATGGGTCGTCTGGGTACGTTGCGAAGTTGCTTTGGTGATCATGGCGATCTCAGCCCGTTGAGACCTGCCCGCGTCGCCTGGCGCGGGCTTTTTTCTGAGGGGGCCCCTCCTTCAGCGACACCGATTCACGAGCGGCCTAATAACGACGACCCTCAAAACGCTCGCGGCGTTCTCGACCGTCAAAGCGTTCGCCGCGCTCGCGACGATCTTCAAAGCGCTCACGGCGCTCCTCGCGGCGCACGAAGCCCTCGCCGTGACGGTGGCGATAGCCGCATTGATAGAGACCGGGACCGTTCCAGCCGTCGAGGTAGAAGCACAGTGCAGCTTTTTCGATCGGATTAACCTGTTTGGATGCTAAAGGGATGTCGGCCAGTCCGCTCAGAGGGATTGCCGCCGCGCGATTCGGTATCAACGACGTGGTCGTGAGAATGGCCACAGCCGCTGTGCTGGTCAGAAGCAAGCGATACATATCGTCCTCCTTGGTTGTGCGACATAGGGCGTGCGCGTCGCATGGAATCTGTACGACTCCAACTTGGGGGTAGAGGGTGGTAAGCCAAAGGCCCGCGCACCGACTCAACGCCGAACCTTGCGTGCAGTTTCGCACATAACGGGAAAGTGACCGTCGCGGCCTGCGAGCGCGCGCGGGCTGGTGAGATATCCGCATACGCCTCGACTGCCTCGCGAACGCGTTGCTCGATCCGCCGCGCCAGTTTCTCCTAGCCCGCCGCGAGTACGCGCGTCATCCCTTCGGCTTGCGAGTCGTCTGCGGTCGCCGCTCTGGCCGGGATTTCCTCGGCGCGGATTCGCAACTCGTTCGCGAACAATAAAAGCTGTTTGGCCATATCGCACTCCTTCGCATTCAGGCGGGAAGCACGACCGGTCTCTAGCCACCGACGCCCGTTAGTCTCTGCCGGTGACACACAAAAGATAGGCCGAGCCGCAGAATTCTAACCCCGGCTTCCTGTCGGGGGGGATAATGGGGTGGTGGACGGGAAGCCGGGGGCGCACGGCCCGCCGACCGCGCGCAACCGCTCTAATCGCCGAACCTTGGGCCCGGTTTCCGACGTAACGGGAAATTGACCGGGCTTCGCGGCGCGCCACCCGCCCTGTGGCCCCGACCCGCAGGCGCTGAGGGGAAAATCGGGCCGGGGCCGCGCGCAGCGAACCATACCAGGGTCGTGCCCCAAACGCAGAACAAATCGGGAACAAGATCAAGGGTAGGTCAGCGCGATCGGTTCCCCGCACGGAACCATTGTAGCTCTGTCGGGTTATCTACTTATGGGTCCCAGTAAGCGGCCCTGAAACAGCCATCGCGACTGCGGCGCCCGACGGCTCGCTCCCCACCCAACCCCAACCCCCTGTCGGCCACGCCGCTTTTTTTCTTTGGGACGTGCAGTGGGGAGATCCCGAGCGAAGATAGGAGCACACATGAACAAGAGCTTGCTTACGATTACCGCGCTCTTTATCGCAACACTGCCTTATGCGGCGCACGCACAAGGCACGATCCGGGGAGCCGAAGAGGGTGCGGCCGCAGGCGACCGAGCGGCAGGGCCACTCGGGGCTATTGTTGGTGGAACCATCGGTGCCGCCACCGGTACCGTCGGCGGCATCCTGGGCGTCGAGGAGCGGCCCCGGTTTCGCGAGTACGTCATACGTGAACACCGCCCTTCGTTCGGATACGAAGGCGATGTGCGCGTCGGCGCGGTGCTTCCACCGCGAGGCGTGACGCTCTACGCGGTTCCCCGCGAGTATCATGTGAGGCCGGGGTACCGATATGCGATCGTGAACGATCGGCCGGTGATTGTGGAGCCGCGCAGCCGCCGGATTGTAGAAATTATCGAATAAGTGACGCCGGCTCTCTCAGAGCGGGCGTAGATATTGGAGGGCGGCCTTCGGGCCGCCACTCCCCAACTGCTTGGCAATCAATAAGCACTGAGCGGGAAGTGCACCATGTCGGATGCATTGAAGCGAGCAGAACGTTGCCTCGACCTGGCGAAGGAGTGCCGCCGCCTCGCGGCGATTAGCTCCTCAAGCCATTTTCGAGCTCGCTATCTGCGGATGGCGGAGCATTGCAGCTCACTGGCTAAGGCCGAGGATGCTGCGGACACTGGCGTGCCCGGTTAGCTACTTCGCCAGCTTAAAACCTAATGAAGACAGCTCGGAGCACGTTTCGTTTTTCAATCCGGGCCATCTCTGCTTGAACGTCTCACGTCCCTTCAGCAAAGTCACATTATGGAGGCTGCTAAGATGTCATCTGTCCGATCCGTATTCGTCGCCGCCGCAGTTCTTGGCATGGTCACGTCGGGAGCAACGCTCGCGCAGACAACGGCGCCTCCGTCGTCAACATCTTCCAAGGTCGAAGATGTCTCGAAATGGACATCGAAGCAATGGGATCGGGCAAAGGCCAAGTGGGCCGAGGAAAAGGACAAATGGGATGACTGCCAGAAGCAATCCGAGGATCAAAATTTGAAGGGCCGAAAGAGTTGGTCATTCCTTGCGTCCTGCATGACGCCCGCATCAACGGCGTCCAAGATCGACGATGTCTCCCAATGGACTTCACAGCAATGGAATCGTGCGAAGGCCAAGTGGGAAAAAGAAACAGAAAAATGGGCCGACTGTCAGAGGCAGTCGAAGGATCAGAATTTGACCGGCCGAAAGAGTTGGTCGTTCCTCGCGTCCTGCATGACCAGCGGTTAAAATGACGGGCTGCACCAACACGATGACCTTCGAGCAAGAGGGAAGCCCGATGCACAAGACAATGCTAGCGATTATTCTCTGCAGCACGTTCGCATTGCCCGCGAGGGCGTATACGATTTCGGGAGGGAATATCACCTCAGTCGACAGCGGAGGCAAGAGCTTCCACTACTCTTGGAGAAAGAAGCACTGGACGTTCAAGACGACGGATACGACGGTCGTTCGGGTCGGAAACAAAACCGGCAGTTTGTCTGATATCAAGGCCGGGCAAGCCGCGAAGGTGGAATTTCAGCGCCAAGGCGATGAGCGGATCGCGGTGATAATAATCGGGATTGGATTTTAGCGATCCGGTCGAAAAACGGCCGACCTTCCAGTTGCCGCATCTTGGCCCGATGGCACTCGCACACCCTGGCCGCATCTACTGAAGCCCGCGACGATGATCGTCATGATCTCTTCCTGGTCCTGACCATGTCCGACCTGCCAACACCCAGCGTCAAATGGTTGCCGGAAAAGACGCAAATGTCTCAATTCAGCAATTGATCCAGCGGCATTCATTGTGCACCAGCGCAGGCGCCCATTGTCTCTTCACGTGACAAACCATCCGGCAGCCCCATCAACTTCGCAATTTGCCAATCTTTTGCACCGCGATGAGGAAGATCAAAAGTTCTCATGATAGTGACTTCTGACAGGCGCTGGCGAATTTGCTTCCGATTTCTGGAGTTGCCCAGTCAGGTATCACAGCTTGGCTCATCAAAAGAATGTCCTGATTCAAATTGTCGCGGAGTCACTTCGCCTTCCGCTTCGCCCCCACTCTGCCAGGGCTTGCTCTACGAGCCGGCAGATAGCCCTCGATATCGATCTTACCGGTCCGATTGAGGATCTTGGGGCATGGGATGATCCTGCTGTGCGGGCGGGTCGCCGATCCATTCGGCGACACCGTAGGCGACGAGATTGCGCGCATGCTCAAGCGTGAAGATGTGCGGACTGTTACGTGCCGCTGTTTCATCGCCGATTGTCAGCACTGTGTGGCGGCGATGTGAGGTGTGATGGTCGCCGATGAGTCTGATGGCAGTCATGGTGTGGACGTACTCCCCGCGGCCGAGTCGAGATTCTTCCGTTTTTAGATTGCCCAGGGGCAACCTGAAGCTCCAATAATCGGGAAATGCGCAATTTTGCGCATTTCATCTCATCCTCAAAATCCACACCCACTATCGAAGGTGAAACATGTCCACCGTTCACGCACCCATAGGCACCGAAATCAAAATCCGTCTCCCGGTCGAGATGCTCGAAGGCATCAAACTCTGGGCCGCCGCTCACAGTATCACCCGGTCGCGCCCCATCCGCCTGCTTGTCTATCGAGGCCTGGCGCACGTGGGGATACCGCAGACTGATGGCGCCTGTGAGGCGATCCGCTGAGCAAGAACTGGCCCTCGAAAGAGGGCCGCCTTTCTGCAAGCGCGTGACCGGACCTGTTCGCGCTCCGCGGCAATGACCGGAGTGAAAGCAAATCCCGTTAACGCACTCGCGAGTGCGATCATTGTGACCTTCTGTGGCATCAGAGATCCTTTCTTCAAGAACAGCAGTAGTTCCGGTGCCGTGCGGCGGTGGCACTGAACTTCGATGACGTGCAACGCAGGGTCTATGGCGGGAAGCATTTTTGCTGGCAGTTTGCGCCACGAGCGAACCGACGTGGGAAGAGCCGGGCGCGTGCGATGTTGAAGCCCAAACGAGACCCCTGTCCTCTCAAAGGGAGGTATTGAAGGGGACTGGGGTCGCATGCGGAGTCATATCGCTGAAGGAGAGACCGTACGCAGAAGCTCAGTGCACGGCTGTGGCAAAAGCACTATTTCGTTTCCCATAAGTCCATGAAAACGGACATCGATCACGCACGACCTCGTCGATCAATATCAGTTCCGCATTCTCTTTGGCGCACCGTGACCGCTCCGTCTCAATCACGAAATCCGCCTGTTTCGCGTCGGCGGCCAGCTGCCAATTCCGCCGGAGCATCGGTCGTGCCATTTGCTCTCGGTAAGGAACGCAGATGAGAATGCTAGGTGGATTTGGTGCTGACGTTTCAGCGCCGCCGAGGCGGTGTTCAAGCCGGCGCAACGCTGCGGTGGACGCAGCTCCCCAGTAGTCGAGTTCGAAGCGGCCGCAGGCGCCTGACGTCCCTCCGGCGAGCGCGTTCATGGCAACGTATTCGAGCGGATGCAATCTCGCGAGATCGATCACTACGGACGCGACGTACATTGGGGCCAGCATCGCGATCGCAATACGTGCGCGGGAGAATGCTCGCACGAGGCGCGCAAACGCCCAGCCCGCGAGCAGCGCAAGCATGGGAATGACGAATAACGTGTGGCGGACACCGTCATAAAGGGTCGCGTGCTGGATCACCAGAAAGCCAACGGGCACAAATGCCGCTGCCCACACCAGCAGAATGCGGCGGCTGCGCGCCAGCAGCAAGACCGGGCGACGCAGGCCGATCATGCCCTGATTTGTCACGAGTGCGACGCTGGTGCGCAAAAATCGGAAGGTCCGTTGAAATGCAAAGAGAAGGGCTAATGCGAGCAGACCCAGAAAACCCACCGGCAGGCGCGCAAGCCATTGTCCAGGAATGTAGGACCATGGCAACGCGTCGGTTCGGACTTCCTCGCCCCAATGTGCAAACCCGAACTGCTCAGAAATGTTAGCAAAATGCAAGTAGGCGATCCTGAACTGGTCCAGTGGATTGCCTATCTGAAGCCAGGGCCAAAGTACGACGGCAATTACCCACCCGATTGCAATCACGGCTGCGGAGCGAATCGTGATGGCCCAAAGCTGCGAACGTGCCGCCCGCCCGTTCAGCACGAGCGCTTCGAGCCCGCACAATGCCATTGCACCGACAAGATACGCGTGGGTAATGATTCCGCCCGTGCGCGTGCCGATTGCCAGCCCGGTGGCCAAACCGGCGCAAATCGTTGCCGACCATGTTGGCACCACGCGCCGGGCCATAAGAACGATAGCGAGCGTCGCCAAGCCCATTGCGGCGAGGAACGGAATATCAATTGGGGCAAAAAACAGCCCGCCATACAAGTAGCCGGTGATCAAGCACAGTATCAGCGCGGCTACTCCAGCCCAACGGCCGACTGAGAAGCGCGCGATCGGGAGCAATGTACCGAGCCCAGCGATTCCTACCAGGAACGTCATCGCGTGGCGAACCGTCACCGCGTCTGCAAGTCCAAGCGATTGCACAAGTGCTGTGAGCATCTGGAACCAAGGCCCGTAGTACCAAAGAGAAAATTCAACGGTTTCAAAATGCGAGCGGTCGGTAAAACCGCTTGTGTACCAAGCGAGGGCCTTGGGACCGTAGTCGTCGGTGTTGAACTCGTCGATTGTGATCCCGTAATGGCCTGCAGTCGCAAGCCCGATGACCACAGCCATCGCGAGTATGGCCGTGCCGGCGACAAGGTCGGTATCGACTTCGATAGCCACGCCTTTCGTTCGAGTGATGGGGCGATCCAGCGTGTCGATTTCACCGGTCACGGACTGCCTCCGGAAGCCTGCGGCGGCCTGCCTTTTCCGATAGCCGGTGACGCGCTTCAGCCAGGGCGATCGTTCGCGCCATGACGGTAACAAGGTCCATCTGGCGGCGCAGCTTGAGGTGAAGATTAAGAAGAACAATCAGGCTGATGCAGACCCAGATATAGAGGACGAGATCGACGCCGCGGCCCACGCCCGCCCACATGGCTACTTGCGTCGCGTGATCAGGCGTCCAGGTGAAATAGAGGCCCGCAGCCGCCACAATAATTGAAAGCAAAGCCACGACGGGCGAGCGACGCCGCTCGCTTGCGGCGTAGGTAACAACACCGATCAGCAACATCGATATGACAGTTTGAGCTATCACCGATAAAGCCTGCATGCAAAGAGGTCGATGAGAATCATCAGTGCATCGCCGATTGTTTGTCCTTTGGCTAACGAGTAAGCGCTGTACTCGATGGTGACCGGCACTTCGATATAGCCGAGCCCGCTCGCAGCGATCTGGCTCAGCATTTCGGAGGCATG
>WNEZ01006351.1_pt1 | contig 10371 bp, 8 predicted proteins | sample 5400521 | NCBI WGS metagenome assembly WNEZ01 (sample SAMN13153339, study PRJNA577476) | soil metagenome | isolation source: 120 cm saprolite under Douglas fir tree site 2 hole 1 replicate 1 | place: USA:California | collected 2015-04-18
CGGCTGACGCAAAAGATTGGGCTGCCGATGCCGAAGATTTATGTGATTCCGACGGAGTCTCCGAATGCGTTTGCGACGGGGCGGAATCCGCAGCATGCTTCGGTGGCGGTGACGCATGGCATCCTGGGGTTGCTTACGGACGAAGAACTGGAAGGCGTGCTGGCGCACGAACTGGGGCACGTGAATAATCGCGACATCCTCATTAGCTCGGTGGCGGCGACCATTGCCGGCGCGATTACCATGCTGGCCAGCATGGGACGCTGGGCCATGGTCTTTGGCGGCATGGAAGGTGGCGACCGCGATCGGCGGGGCGGTGGCGGAGGGTTAGCGGCTTTGCTGATGCTGATTGTGGCTCCGATTGCGGCGAGCTTGATTCAGCTGGCGGTGTCGCGCTCGCGGGAATATCAGGTGGATGCTACCGGGGCTTTCTTTACGGGGAATCCTTACGCATTGGCGAGCGCTTTGCAGAAACTGGATGCTTATTCGCGGCGCGTGCCGATGATGGCCTCTCCTTCTACGGCTCATCTTTTTATCATTCAGCCTTTGCTGGGGATGAATTTTGCGAACTTGTTTTCGACGCATCCTCCGATTGCGAAGCGGATCGAGCGGCTGACGGGGCGGCCAGCGGAATTTCAGTAGTAAAAACCGCTTGTAGCTTCTAGCTAAACCGGCTGCTGCTGGGCCGCCCGCCGTCGCTTGGAGTACGCAAGTTTCCTTGAGCCGGGCGTTCTCATTCTTTAGTCGTCAAGCTGCATTGAAGAATCCAGGGAGCATGAACGGACCTTCGCATCAAGGACTAGCAGCCAGGAGCTGGAAGCTGCAGTCCGGTGACGTAGGTAACTGAGCCGCATCGGCGCCGGATAGTAAAATCCATTCAATGTCTCCTGAGACTGCTATTGTCGCGCCGCACAAAGCTGAACAACTGGAACGGGCGCTGCGGCGCGTGATTCGCGGGAAGGACGATGTCGTCCGGCTGGCTCTGGTCAGCATTTTTGCGCGTGGACACCTTTTGATTGAGGGCGTTCCGGGCGTGGGCAAGACTACGCTGGGACAGGCTTTGGCTTGCGCCATTGATTGCAGCTTTCAGCGGGTGCAGTTTACCAGCGACATGCTGCCTTCGGACCTGCTTGGCATTTCGGTGTATTCGGCGCTGGAGCAGGAGTTCGAGTTCAAGCGCGGTCCGGTATTTACCAATGTTTTACTGGCGGACGAGATCAATCGCACTACTCCTAAGACGCAGTCGGCGCTGCTCGAGGCGATGAATGAAAGTCAGGTTACGGTGGATGCGCAGACTTATGAATTGCCTCAGCCTTTTCTGGTGATCGCTACGCAGAATCCGGTGGAGCATCATGGGACTTATCCTTTGCCGGAGTCTCAGCTGGATCGTTTTTTGCTGCGAGTGCGCATGGGCTATCCGGAGGCGGCGGCGGAGCGGGAAATTCTACGGTCGCAGGGTGGGGCGTCGCAATTGGAAGATATGCGTCCGGTGCTGACGGGGGCGGATGTGCTGGAAATGCAGGCAGCGGTGAAGCATATTCGCGTGGACGAATCTTTGGTGAGCTACGCGCTTGAGATTGTGCGGCGCACGCGCGAGTCGGACTATTTGTCGCTAGGAGTTTCGCCGCGGGGGGCGCAGGCACTTTATCGGGCGGCGCAGGCTATGGCGTTTCTTGAAGGCCGGAGCTTTTGCACCCCGGAGGATTTCAAGCCGCTGGCGGTTCCCGTGTTCGCTCATCGTGTGGTGGTCAACGGGCATTACGCTTCGACCGCTAAAAAGTCTGAGCAGGCGGATCAGGTGCTGCGCGAGATTGTGGAGAGTGTGGCAGTGCCGGTGTAGGAGCAGTGGTCAGTGGCTGGTGGTCAGTGCTTGGTTCTCGGTTTCTTGCATACGACTCATGTCTGTTTCTTACTCCCTGGTCTGGCGGTTCATCCTGCTTTGCCCAAGCGCAGCGACTATATAATCGCGTCATGTCTTTTCTGCGCTACTTGATGTTTCTTTCACTGATCGTGTGGATCGGCGGGCTGATTTTCTTTGCTTTCGTGCTGGCGCCTACGGTGTTCAATATTCCGGAGGTTTTGCCTAATACTCATTTGGCCGGGAATGTGGTTGGGCGCGCTCTGAGCAAGCTGCATTGGATCGGCATGATTTCTGGGTTGGTATTCCTGGTCAGTTCGCTGGTGTACAGCTACATAAGTGGGGGTACCGTGGATGCTTTCGCGGCGCGCAACGTGCTTATCGGTTTGATGCTGACGATAACAATTATTTCTCAGTTCGGCATTGTACCGCGGATGGATGCTTTGCGAGTTTCGTTGGGTGAAGGGAGTTCGGCCCCTGCGCATAATGTGGCGCGGATTCAGTTTGATGGGTTGCATGTGTGGTCTACGCGGTTGGAAAGTGCGGTGCTGTTGTTGGGGTTGGTGGTCGTGTATTTGGTGGCGGCGAGATCTTGAGCTCAGGCTTCAGGCTCTTAGCCATTAGCCCTTCACGCCTGGCTCTGCCTTATCCACTGTGTCTTATGTGCATTACGTCTCCATCCTGCACGATGTAATCCTTGCCCTCTAGACGCAGCGTGCCTTTGGCACGGGCGTTGGCTTCAGATCCAGCTTCAAGGAGCTGGTCCCATCGGATGGTTTCAGCGCGGATGAAATGTTTTTCGAGATCGGAGTGAATCGCTCCTGCGCCTTCTTGGGCGCGGGTGTTGGCAGGAATCTGCCAGGCGCGGCATTCGTCTTCACCGGCGGTGAAGAATGAGATTAGCCCAAGCAGTTTGTATGTCGTGCGAATAAGCCGTGTCAGACCGCTCTCGGTCAGTCCGTAGCTGGAGAGGAATTCGGCCACGTCTTCATCGCTCATCTCCGCGAGTTCGGCCTCGACCTTGCCACAGATCGCCGTAGCCGCAGCATTCGGACGCGAAGCGATTTCTGTCAGCTGGTACTTGCTCACCGCTTCGTCAAGTTCTTTGCCCAACTCCGTGGACTCGCCGATATTGAGCACATAGAGCATCGGCTTCTCGCTTAGAAACATGAAGCCCTTGATCCGCTTCTTATCCTCAGCTGTCATAGCCATTTCGCGCAGCGGCTTCTCGGTGCCAAGATGTGCGTTCGCACGTTTCAGCAACTCGAATTCTTTTTCGAGTTCTGGAGTCTTCATCTTCTTTAGATCTTTTTCCAAGCGCTCGAGGCGCTTCTCGATCTGTCCGAGATCGCTGACCATCAAATCGAATTCCACATTCTTGATGTCGCGCAGCGGATCAATCTCCCCCGTATGCGGAACCGCAGGATCGTCGAATGCCCGCACCACGTGGGCCAGTGCATCTACATTCCGCAAATGGGCCGAGTAAGCGGTATCCTTCAACGCCTCCTGGCCGATCGCGCCGACATCCACATATTCGACAGAAGTGTGGGTAAGTTTCTTGGGGTTGTAAAGCGCCGCCAAACGGTCAAGCCGATCGTCCGGAACCTTGGCCACGCCAATGTGCGCCTCGCGCGGATTGGCATAGGCGCCCTCAGACAGATGTGCTTTAGTCAGAATGCGAAATAAGGATGTCTTGCCCACCTGAGGCAGGCCAATGATTCCAGTTTTCATAAGGGAAGCTGCTAGCTTCTAGCTCCTGGCTCTTAGCTTGTGCGATTTTGAATCGAGGTTGTGCGCGACGAAGACTTCTTTACCATCAGCAATCCCTGCGACTGTTCAGGATAAATGATGCGGCGGATATTGCCCAACGGTAGGACTTCCCGCAGAACTGATATTATCCTCGACGACCCACACAATGAGCGCGATCCTAATCAGCATACTATTGGGACTTACTGCTGCTGCGGCCAACGTGTTTGGCGGGGCGATCATTGTGCAGCGCCATTGGGAACGGCGCTATCTTCGCTATTTTGTGGCGCTCGGTGCGGGGTTCATGCTGACCACCGCTCTGGTGGAGATGGTTCCGGAGAGTCTCGAATTGCGCGGACGCAGCGCGGCCTTCTTGATTCTGCTTGGTTACCTCATCATTCACTTCTTCGAACACACGGTTACACCTCACTTCCATTTCGGCGAAGAGACCCATCACGACGAGTTCATCCATTCGCACAAGGGATACTCGGTGTTGTTTGGCCTGATCATCCACACGTTTTTTGATGGAATTGCCATCACGTCCGGGTTTCTGGTGTCAAACGCTTTGGGCTGGCTGATTTTCTTTGCCGTGTTTCTGCATAAGGTTCCGGAAGGCTTCACGGTGAGTTCGGTCATGCTGGCCAGCGGACGCAGCCGGGGCACAGCGTGGGGAGCATCGGTGGTTCTGGGCGGAGCGACACTGGCAGGGGTTCTGACCATGGCGCTGTTCCGTCATCACGTGAGCGCGGGGCTGCCGCTCTCGGCGGGAGTCACGATTTATGTGGCAGCTTCCGATTTGGTACCCGAAGTGAACAAGGAGCCTGCGATGAAGATGGCGCTGCTGGTCTTCGTGGGTGCAGGAATGTTTTTCTTGCTGGAGAAACTGTTTCACGTGCACTAATGGCAGTCTTCGGCTTTCAGCTCTTACCTCTTTGCTCTCAGAAGAAACTTTCTCAGTCAGATTATGCAGTCAGTTCAATTCTTGGTTTTGGTTGTGGCAGGGTAGTACGTGGAATCCGAGAATCTTCTTGAAGTCCGTTGCCTGAGAGCACGATTCACGGGAAAATTGTGGCATGCCTGCAAGCATGCCCTGATACGAATCGCCACTCCAGCAGACTAGTCCACAGTGTGCTTCGCCGTGTAGCCGTCGCGGGCGACCACCTCGATCTTCAGGTCTTTGCCCTTCTGATCTTTTATTTTTAGCGGGCCGCCGTCGGGCGCAACGACCTGCACTTTCAGCTTGCGATAGGTTCCGTCCAGTTTGGTGTTGGTGGGGCTGTAGGACAATGAGTATTGATTGCGGATATCGCGTGTGATGTCCCCGAACAGTTCGGGCAGTTCGCCCTCGAAACGGGGGAAATAGGCGCGACCGCCGGTCATAGCGGCGAAAGTCTTCATTTCGTTATCGCCCTGGAGATAGTCCATGTTGCTCACCGGAATACCCATGCCATGCGTGTATCCGCAGCGATGCACTTCGCAATATTCGCGCACGATGAAACCCACGCTGATCGGGAAAATGGTCACATCTTTCGTGGCCTTGATCTTTTTCATGATCTGGTCAAGGTTGAGCTTACTGAAAGTATCGATACCGGTTGTAACCAGAATGATGTACTTCTTGCCCTCCACGCGGTCGAGCCGGTCGAGCGTGTCATACAGAGCATCGAAAAGATTCGTCTCTGCAAAACCGGGCATGCGCAACTGGTTCAGCGCGCCGTAGATCGCCTTTTTGTCCTGGGTGAAATCGACCAGAACGTGCGGCCTCATGTCGTAGTATTCCACCGCCACCCAGTCGTCCTTCTTCAGCGCGTTGGCGAATGCGTACGACGCCTGCAGCGCCTGGATCATGAATACATAATTCGTCGAGGCGAACTCGGTGAGAAGCACTGCTGTAATCGGCGCCTGAGTCACGCTGAAATTGGTAACGGTCTGGGGAACTCCGTCCTCCAAGATCCGGAAGTGGTCTTTTTTCAGCCCAGGAATAGCCTGACCGTCTTTAGTGGTGACAAGGACATCCACGTTGACCAGAGGCACGTTCACTTTCAGTGAGTAATCGGGCAGGCCCTCAATCTTCTTAGCTGCGGCGGGCGGAGGCGGTGGCGGCGGCGTTTCCTCCTTCTTCTTGGGAACGGCATACGGGCCGGAATCAGCGCCTGGTCCGCCGGCTTCTGGCGGAGCGTCCTGCTTGGGCTTGCCATTATCCGGCGTTTGCTGAGCTTGCTGCTGAGATTGGCCATTGTTCGGGGAGGAGGATTGCTCTTGGGCGAAGCTGGGCAATGCACCTGCAACCAGGGCCAATAGTACGCAAACCCGGAAGTTTGGCCGCTGAGGCCATCGAATCGCACTTAAAGCCGTATTAAACATGGGACTCTGAAGGGAAAACATCTTATGCTAGTATAGACGCAGGGATTCGCCGATGGGATGTTTGCCTGGTCCCCAGTTCTCCCCTCCTGGCAACGAATTACAATCTGGTAGAGTCTATTCTAACAGTGGACCGGTTAGCCGCTCCTCCGGGGCATTACATGAGAAAAGTAGTTTCTGCGCTCTTCGCCTGCTTCTGTGTGTTGGTTCCGGCACTACTCGCTGCCCAAACCTCACAAAATTTCCAGACGATTTCTGTCGACCATATTCACGCTGGCATGCGCGGCGTCGCCTATACCGTGTTTCAAGGCATCAAGCCGGAATCCATGGACGTGGAAGTCCTTGGCGTTCTGCACAATGTGAATGGCCCCAAGGGTGACGTCATCCTGGTGCGCTTGCATGGAGAAAAGGTCGAGTACACCGGCGTGGTTGCGGGCATGAGCGGAAGTCCGGTGTATCTGGACGGCAAGCTGGCGGGCGCGCTGGCGTTCCGCATTGGCGAGTTTTCCAAAGAGCCGATTGCCGGCGTGACTCCGATTGCGGAAATGCTGGAGATCAATGCGCTCGATCACAGTCCCGCGGAGGAAGCTGCGGCGCGGCCGTCCGTGAATGGTGTGGCGGGGAATATCGCGGGAAAGGCTGCATCTCCTGGAGATGGGCCAAGCCGGCCGGGTTCAGAAGGAACTCAAGGATTTGCGAATTATCTCAAGCCCATTGAGACGCCGCTAGTATTCAACGGATTTTCTGAAGACACGGTTCAGCGCTTCGCTTCGCAGTTCGCTTCCGCGGGAATCGCACCCGTGATGGGGGCGGGCTCGGTGAGCGATGCCAAGCAGCCCGAGCCGCTGGAGCCAGGCTCCGCGGTGAGCGCAGTGCTGGTTCGCGGTGATATGGATATCGAGGCCACCTGCACCGTTACTTATATTGATCCGCAGCATCTGCTGGCTTGCGGGCATCCGCTATTGCAGTTTGGCGCTGTCGATCTGCCCATGAACAAGGCCCAGGTGCTGGCTACGCTGCCGTCTCCGCTGAACGCATTCAAGATCGTCAACACGACGGAGGCTGCCGGAGCGTTTGTGCAAGATCGCCATACGGGCATCATGGGCGTGTTCAACAAGCAGCCGCAGATGATTCCGGTGACGTTGACCATCAACGGCGGCGCGGCTACCAAGGAATTCCATTACGAGGTGCTGAACAATGCGCGGCTTAGCCCGGTCGCGATCATGGCCACGGTGTTCAACGCGTTGCATGGCGTGAATGAGTATGGCGAGGAAATCACTTACCGGGTGAACGGCAGCATCAACGTTAAGGGCTTTCCAGAAGTTTCGCTGCACAACATGTTTTCACCCGCTGATGGCGGGCAGCCTGCGGCGATGCAGGCGGCACTATCGCTGGGCGAGCGCTTCAGCCGGATCTATGACAATCCCTACGACGCGCCCGCGGTGAATAGCGTGAGGCTTGATTTTGATCTGGTTCGCGAGCGCCGTTGGGCGCGCCTGGAGAGTGCACACACCGATGTTACCGAGGCACGCCCCGGGGACAAGATCACGGTGGAAACCGCGATCGCTCCATATCGCGGAGAGCGAATCATAAGACAGATTCCGGTGAAAATTCCGACCTCGGCCAGCAAAGGCACGTTGCGCATTCTGGTTAGCGACGGAGAAACCCTTGACCGCGTTGGCCGGGGGTCGCCTGCCTTCGGACGCAAGCTTGATCTGGCTTCCACGATTGCCCTGCTTAATAAGGAGCACAGCAACAATCGGGTGTACGTTTCCTTGCTTGAGGCTGACCCGGAGGCGCGAGTGGCCGACAAGGTGATGCCGACACTACCTCTGTCGGTCATGAACGTGATGGATGGCATGCGCGGTAATCAGGAGATGATCGTCTCGGCTGAGTCTTCCGTGGATGAAACCGCTACGACGCCGCTGGATTACGTGGTCTCAGGAGCGCAGTTGCTGACCATTACGGTGAAGTAAATCCTCCCTGAAAGCGATACCGTGGATTATGTGGTTAGCGGCGTTTTTACGTTGCGATCTTTGGCTTTTGCCGAAGCTGCCTTCGTTTTGATGGCGTTGAAGGAGTAGCTTCTGGACCTCCCGCATTTGTCTGACTCGTTTCTCATGGAAAGGATGTCCTGCGGCCAAGAAATCCACAGTTGCCAAGCGGTAGACCTAGAAAGCGGAGGGACGTGTAAGCGACCCAAGCGCTTACCGGTAAGCTAGCCACAGCCCAAGCCTGTCCATGTGGCGGAAGCCGCCTGTTGCCGCGGCGGTTAGCATCATGAGCGTCGCATTGTAGCCTACGTGGGCGAGAAAACTTGCCGCTACAGATCCGGTGACTGCGCGGATAGCCGTCAGAACCACTCCAACCAAGAAGATCACCAGCACCGCTCCCCAGGCGTAGCCGTACTGAACAAGATGTACGAGGCCAAACGGCAGGGCGGTGAAAATCACTCCGAGAACGACTCCCATACGGCGGGCCAGGACGGGATAGAGAAATCCGCGAAAGAAAAGTTCTTCCATCAGTGGGCCGAGAGTGATGGCGAATGCCGTGGTCAGGTAGGCGTCCGTGGGCCGGGCAAAAAACTGATCGAAGGGAACGCTGCTGGGCATGGGCAGAAAGCGTCCCAGCAGGTCGAGACCGACCATCAGCACACCCAGCCCTAACAGCTTGGGAGCCGCGCCTCCGGGCCAATTCCAGCGAATGGCTTGCCAGAAGCGCACGTGATATTTGCCTTCCACGAACACCACCATGTAGATGGCCACGGCAATGTAGGCGAGGAACTCTGACAGCAGCGCAAGGATGGGCTTTTGCGATACGACGCGGAAACTGGAATGGCGATAGACGAATCGGTTCGCGCTCAGGACGAGTACGAGTTGCAGGAAAATTAGAGTGACGATGGTTAGGAACGCAATTTGGAGGACATCCCAGCCAGTCCAAACGGGGTTTTCGGCGGATTTGGGGGCGGGCGGCTCGTGGGCAAATGGGGGCGGAAATGAATCGGCAGCAATCGAAGCGGATGGCTGCGGCTCAGTACTTGACGGCGGCGGATTAAACTGCGGGGCGTCGGGTGATGACAAACAGATCCTTTTCGATTATGGCCAGTTTACCGAATAAATAGAAAATATTCTGTACCGACCCGGCTCGGATTCATTAAACGCTCCGTTGCTGACATTCGTCTCTGCCTCGTCGAACGAGACCAATAGACAATGGGCATTTGCACGAAGGTCTCTCGCCAGACGACTGCACGAAAGGCCGGAACATTCTGGCGAGCTTCCAGATGTGGAATTGACCACGTCGAAACCCTCGAGTTGCTTCTTGTAGGAGAAACCACACTCGTTGGAAATGACGCCTCTGGTGAATACCGATGCCAGCTTTCGCCGTCGAACTCCATCTCGTACGCTTCGTAATAAAACAGCGAGGTTCCTTCAAGCGGAATGAGGTTTTCCTTGGCGACGCTCTTTATGATTTCTGGCGAGTCAAAGAAGCAATAGCCATGATGCTTCCAGAAGGGAATGTGATCAGCGAAGTCTTCGCAAACACAGTTGCTGACCGAATAAACGTCGATGACTTGGGGTGCCTGGAGCCAGTCGGGCTTCTTATGCACGCGCTTCGCCAGGTAGCCGGCGGGAAGCATCTTGGCGCTCTTGCTCAAATTTAAGCGCTCCGCTTTCCGTTTCCAGAAAAGTATCCTGCGAGCGCCTGGCCGGTGTATGACTTTTTCACACGCGCCACTTGTTCGGGTGTGCCTTGGGCTACGATGCGGCCGCCTTCTTCGCCGCCTTCGGGGCCCAGATCGACGATCCAGTCGGCATTGCGGATGACGTCCAGATTGTGTTCGATGATGATGATTGAGTTGCCGAGATCGGTCAAACGGTGGAGGACGTCGAGCAACTTTTTCACGTCGTCAAAGTGCAGGCCGGTGGTGGGCTCGTCGAGCAGGTATAGAGTCTTGCCGGTCTGGCGCTTGCTTAGCTCGCGGGCCAGCTTGATGCGCTGAGCTTCGCCGCCGGACAGAGTAACCGCCGATTGTCCGAGGTGAATGTAGCCGAGGCCGACATCAACCAGCGTTTGCAGTTTTTGTCTGACCTGCGGAATGTTTTCCAGAATGGGGAGGGCATCGGAGACCGGCATCTCGAGCAGGTCGGCGATGGAATATCCGTTGTACTTTACGGCGAGCGTCTCATGATTGTAGCGGCGTCCGCCGCAGACTTCACATTGCACGTAGACGTCGGGCAGAAAATTCATCTCGATGCGGCGCTGGCCTTCGCCCTGGCAGGCCTCGCAGCGGCCGCCGGAAACATTGAATGAAAACCGGCCAGCCTTGTAGCCGCGTTCGCGCGACTCCGGCAACATGGCGTAGAAATCGCGAATCTGAGTGAAGACTCCGGTGTAGGTAGCCGGATTTGAAC
>WNEZ01006353.1_pt1 | contig 10370 bp, 9 predicted proteins | sample 5400521 | NCBI WGS metagenome assembly WNEZ01 (sample SAMN13153339, study PRJNA577476) | soil metagenome | isolation source: 120 cm saprolite under Douglas fir tree site 2 hole 1 replicate 1 | place: USA:California | collected 2015-04-18
CAGGTTCGAATCACCCCGGAGCTGCTCAAGGAGCGCAAGAGGGAAATCATCCAGGCGGAATGCCACGGGCTACTCGAATTCATCGAGCCGGCCCATACGCTCGATGCCGTGGCTGGGCACGCCCGCGCCAAAAAGCTTTTGCGCGATGCGTCGAGCGCGCTGAAGAAGGGGCGGATCGACGTGCTGCCGATGGGGTACCTCGTCTCGGGTCCGGTGGGCACCGGCAAGACCTTTCTCGCCACTTGTTTTGCCGGGGAGATCGGCATCCCCTGCGTGAAGTTCCTCAACTTCCGCAGCCAATGGCAGGGCGTGACCGAAGCCAACCTCGAAAAGATCTTCAACGTGCTCAAGGCGCTCTGGCCGGTGGCGGTGATGATCGACGAGGCCGACGCCTTCCTCGGCAACCGCGAGGCCTCCGGTGACTCCGGCACCTCCAACCGCGTCTTCGCCTCGATCGCGTCCTTCATGGGGAACACGGAGTATCGAGGGAAGATCATCTGGTTCCTGCTCACCTGCCGGCCGGATCTCATCCCCGTCGACCTCAAGCGCCAGGGCCGCGCGGAGGAGCACCTCGCGCTTTTCTATCCGCAGAGCGATGAGGAACGCGACGAGCTGTTCAAGGTGATCTGCAAGAAGACCGGGGTAGAAATCGCCATCTCCTCCTTCGCCGCCCTCCTCCCGGAGAAAGGGAAGCTCTTGAGCGGAGCGGACATCGAGGCGATGCTGGTGCGCGCGCGGTTCAGGGCGCTGGCGGAAGGCAGGGAAAAGGTAACCGGCGCCGACATCCAGAATGTCGTGCTCGATTTCGTGCCTCCGTCCTACCCTCTGGAAATCGAGCTCCAGAACCTGGCCGCGGTCCAGGAATGTACGAGCCGCGAGCTGCTCCCCGCTCAGTTCCAGACGCTCGATCGCGATTCGATCACCGCCCGGATTCGGGAGCTCAAGACATTGTTGGAGGAACGCTGATCGGCTTGCCCAGCTCCGCGACGAGCCGGTCCTTCGACTGATGAGGCACGGTGCAGGGGTTACCTTCGGCCCAGAGGAGCCGGGAGGCGGCCACCGTGTCGCCGAGCAAGACGATCGCCGATGAACGCGTTCCGTAGTTGAAAGCCGGCGCGTGAATGCAGGTTCCGCCGATGGTATCGGTGGCGTGCAGGCGAAGCAGGCTGCCCAGGTCCTCTTCGTCGATTTCGTCCGGATCGAGCTCCCGCCATTTGGAACGAATCAGCTCCGTGCGGGCATGATCGTCTCCACCCAGGCTCCGCTCGGTGACGATCTGAACGCCCGGTGGAAGCTCGGCCTGCTTGAGCTCGCCACCATCCGACCAGGTCACGTACGCCTCCGAGCGATCCGCATAGAACAGGTGGAATGCATTGAACCGACCGGGTGAAAGGGCGGCGAGCCGCCGGTGAAGCGACTGGGCGGATGACTCCGCCAACGCCTCGAGGACGAGCGTTCCGCGCGACTCGCGCTGCAGATCTCGGGGCACGCCAAACCGGTTCGTGACCCCGACGAAGAGGCCCCGCTCGTTCAAGCCGAGCCACGTTCCACCCGCCACGTCATCCCGGGGAGCGACGAAGGAAGGCTTTCCGGGCCAGAAGCGAGGCGGCGAAGAAGCGCGGTCGAGGTGCTCGTCCCGGTTCGCGGCCACTGCCAGTGGCCAGCGGGGAAGAACGTGAAAAGCGGCGATCAGGGTGCACAAGGGGGCGAAAGTACAATTCCCCGCGGGCCATTTGGTCAAGCGCGTCGTAGGCGGGGTCCAGAAACAACCCGTCGCCAGGCGTTGATCGACGCCTTACCGCCGCGCCCTTCCGGTCAGCGAGCGAGCGGGGCGATCGAGATCCCTGCCGATTCCAGCCGCTTTCTCACCGCCGCCGCAATCAACCGCGCGCCGGGCGTGTCGCCGTGGAGGCAAATCGTGTCCGCGCGGAGGGTGACTCTCGAGCCATCCTCGGCGATCACCGCTCCGTGCTTCGCAATGAGCAGTGCCTGAGCCGCCGCCTCTTGCGGATCGTGAAGCACGGCGCCGGCGCGGCTGCGAGGAGCGAGCCTCGCGTCCGGGCGGTAGCGGCGGTCGGCGAAGGCTTCCTCGGCCACCGCCAATCCGACCTCTTTGCCCGCCTGGATGAGGCTGGAGCCGGCAAGACCGACCAGGATCGCGCTCGGACGCAGACGCAAGACGCCCTTCGCAATTGCCCGCGCGAGATCCAAATCCTCCGCGGCCTGGTTGTAGAGGGCGCCATGGGGTTTGACGTGAGACAAAACGCCTCCGTGGGATTGGACGAACCCATCCAGAGCCGCGATTTGATACAAGACGAGGTCCTCGACTCCGGCGAGGGACATCGACACCGGAATTCGCCCGAAGTTGTGCCGATCCGGATATCCCGGGTGGGCGCCGATCTGAATTCTGTGCGAGAGCGCCAACGCAACCGTTCTGTCCATCGTTTCGGGGTCGCCGGCGTGCATTGCGCAGGCGATGTTGGCGGAGGTGATGAACGGCATGATCGCCGCATCGTCCATTCCTCCCTCGCCGAGGTCGGCATTGAGGTCAATCGACATGGTCAAATGGTAGCAGTCGCGGAGCGTCCTTATCCGGTTTTGAACCGGCGCGCAGCAAGCGCTTCGGGAATGCTCACCAGCCGAAAACGGATCAGCGTTCCCGGGCGAGCCTGGGCGAGCCGCGGCAGGTCGGCGCCAATCACGGTAGCGATCTTCGCGTAACCACCGGTGACGGGCCGATCGGGGCCGAGGATGATCGGCAGCCCGTTGGAGGGAACCTGGATCCCGCCCGCCGCGGTTCCTTCGGGGGCAATGTCCGCCGGGCCGCTGAGCTCGACCGGGTGACCTTCGAGCCGCACCCCTCGCCGATCGCTTTGAGGCGAAACCCGATACTCATTCGAAAAGAACGCCGCTCTTCCCGCGCCAGAGAAGCGATCCGCCTGAGGGCCGAGCACGACGCGAAGCGTCTGAGTCGGAGCGGCACGCGGGTGGCTCCCCGCCTCGTCGATCGGATCGAGTCCCCAAAGCGCGGCGTCGCCGAGCTCCGTCAGGTAGAGGGGGTCACCTCGGCCGAGCCGATGCAACGGCTCACCCACGGCAGCGGGATTGGCAAACCCGCCGGAAATGCAGAGGTAGGCTCTCGCCCCGCCGCGCAGTGAGCCGATGGCGAGGCGATCCCCTGGACCTGCGTCGACGACTTGCTCGATCGAGACCGGCCGCCCGTTCAGCGCGGCGTCCGCGTCGCTTCCACTGATGCAGATGCGAGCTGACTTGAGGAATTCGAGCTGGGGTCCCTGCAGGGTGATCTCCAGGGCCGAGGCGTCCGGGCGATTCTTCAGCGCGCGATTGCCCCTTCGCAGCGCTGCCGGATCCATCGCCCCGCCACTGGGCACGCCCGACGCCGCCAGCCCATGGAGGGCCGGCCCCTGGACCGAAGTGCAAAGACCCGCCGACAGAATGCGAAGAACCGGCGAGCCGGCCGGTGACGAGGCCAAAGTGCGCTTCCCATCGAGCTGGGCCAGAAGCTTCCCGAAGTCCTCTTCGCCGATTTCCTCGAACACCACCTGGTCTCCCGGCAAAAGCAGCGAAGGCGGATCGGCGCTCGAATCGAAAAGTCGGATCGGGGCGTTGCCGATCAGGTTCCATCCGCCCGGGGTACTGGAAGGATAGACGCCGGTGTACTCGCCGCCGATTCCCACGCTGCCCGAGGGCACTCACGGCCGGGGTGATGGGAGCCGCGGCGACCAGAGCGGCTCTGGAAGGCCGGTCAAGTACGGGAACCCGGGAGCAAAGCCGATGAACGCGACCCGATAGATTGCCCCCTGGTGCAGCCGCGCGAATTCTTGCTCAGACGTCCCAATCCCTCGCGCGAGCTTCTCGAGATCCGGGCCCTGCGCCCCCCCATAGCGCACGGGGATCCGGACCTCCCGCGCAGGCGCGGCGGCTGATTCCAACACCTCATCGTCCAACACCCGTTGGAGAGCGGCCCGGTCAACGACCTCGGGGTCGAAGAGGACGAGGAGCGTGCGCGCGCCGGGCACCGCGTCGTGCAGGCCGGGAAATGGGGCGCGGGAGAGCCTTCGACCGATGGCGGCCGCCGCGGCGTTTGCCTTCTCGTCCGTGGACCCGGGAAACTCCACGAGCAGCGCGCCATCCACCACGTCGCGCGTGGCGCGGTTCATTTTAAGCGACACCTGGTGCTCGACGAACGGCAGGCACGCCGTGCGAATGTACTCGATCGCTGGATCAAGCCAAGGGTGGCCCCGGAAAGCCCGGGCGAATTACTCGCTGAGGACCGACAGCACGTTCCCCTCGCTGCCCGCCGCGGGCGGGTTCGTCAAGGAGGCGATTTTTGCCTTCGGCCAAATGACCAACACCGTGCCTACTTGAAGCGCCCTTTGCCTCTTCGGAAGCCGGTTCCACTGCCGCAGCTCGTCGACGGTGCAGTTGAAGCGCTGCGAGATTGCCCAGAGCGTATCCCCGTTCTGCACCCCGTAGGTCACCCGGGTCTTGCCGCCGACCATCTCCGTGGTCAGGGGGCCGGTGGCCGGAGCCCGGCGCACCACCGTTCCTGCCGGAATCTCCTGCTCGGGGCGCACTGAGGCGAAACCACCGCGCCGCGCCCGCGCGATCTGGCGCTCCAGCCCGGGATCAGGCCGGCCGCTGACCGCCGGAACGGGGATGACCAGCTCCGAATTCACGCGCAAGAGCTTCACGTTGCGCATCCCGTTGAGGCGGAGAATCGCCTCGGGGGCGCTGTGGTAGGAGGAGGCGATCTGGGAAAGGGTATCCCCGCGCTTGACCCGGTGCACCCGGAAGGCCAGGCGGGCTTTCGCGCCAAGCTTGGCGAAATTGGCGGTGAACTTTTCGCCCGCGCCCTTGGGGAGGAGAAGCACATACGGGTGCTTGGCGCTCGCCGGTGGCGTGCACCATCGCTTCAGCTCCGGGTTCAAGTCGCGGATGTCATCGGCGCTGACCTCCGCCACCTGCGCCAGAGTCTCCAGATCCACCGCGTCGGTGAGCTTCACCTCGTCGGTTTCGAGCGGAAACAGGTATTCGAACTCCTCGTCGACGAAACCGAATGCCTTGGGATGCTTCGCGATCAAGGCGCAGGCAATCAGCTTGGGCACGTAGTGCTTGGTCTCCTTGGCGAGCCCTTTCCCGTCGGAGAGTTGCCAGAAGTCGGAGGTGCCCCGGCGCTGAATCATCCGCGAGACTCGTCCCCCGCCCGCGTTGTACGCTGCCCAGGCGAGATACCAGCCGCCCAGGTCCTGGTGGAGACGGCGAAGATACCGCGCGGCGGCTCGGGTCGACTTGAGCGGATCTCGTCGCTCGTCCACCCAGAAGTCCTGCTTCAATCCATAGAGCCGCGCGGTGGATGGGATGAACTGCCAGGGTCCGGATGCTTTGGCCCAGGAATAGGCGTGTGCGGAAAAACCGCTCTCGATCATCGCGAGGAAGACGGTGTCCTTGGGAATGCCGTGGGATTCGAGAATCGGTTCCATCGCCGGGATGTAACGAGTGGAACGGGACATCCATCTGCGGAACCACTTGCGCCCCGGGCCCTGGAAGAACTGAATGTACTGAGCCACCAGGGGCTGCATTTCAATCGGGATGTCATAGCGGTCCTTCACCTGGGAAATGTCGAAATTGGCGATGTCGGTGATCATCGGCAGCTCGAGCGGAGAGGCGTCCTCGCGCATCTCGGGCTCGGAGAACGCATCCTCCAGGCGATCGCGCAGCGGGTTGCCGACGCCCAGGCGGCGCATCGATTGGAGGATCTCGGCGCTCCGTTTGACCGAGGGGTCGAGCGTGACATCCTCCAGCGCGCGGAGCTCTTCCATTTCCGCCGATTGTTCTGCGCCCGGTTTCTCGTCCTCGGGCATTTCCTCGTCGTCGCTTGTCGCATTCAATGCGACCGCGGAGCTGACTGCCGGAGCGGGTTGCGCAGGAGGAGCGGACAATCGTTCGGCGGGTTGCCGTTCCGATGTCAGCTGCGCGAGTAGGACGAGCGTCGTGATTAGCATCGCTGAGAAAGGAGCGGGCCTATACCACGAAATCGTACTCGGCAGGTCAGTGGATGGTCAAATCGCAGGTGGGTCGTTTTTCTCCCCCCATCAGAGACATTCTACCGCGGATCCGCTCCAACCGTCGATGTGAGTCGAGCGCCGTGCCCAGGCCCGAGAATTTGCGGCAAGTAGGTGGAGAAGTCGAAGTGGGAGGAATTCTCCGGGTTGTGGCAGCGAACGCAGTCCGCTTTGCCGGGTTTGGCGAGAATATTCTGGGAATCCGGATTATCTGAGTGGATCGATCCCGGCCCGTGGCAGTTCTCGCAGCCGACGTCCTTGCGACCCTCCACCCGGTCGATGCGGCAGACGCCCCCGGGCTTTCCGTAACCGATGACGTGGCAACCGATGCAGCTCAAATCGTATTGGCGGCCCTGGTCGGCAAGCGTTTGATAGGCGTGGGCATGCTTTGACTTCTGCCAGACGGGAAACGCGTCGGCGTGGCATTCGCGGCAGGCCTCGTTTCCAACATATGCGGCTTCTCCTGGCTCCGGGCGCGGGCAATCTTTTCCGTGCTTGCGCGCCCAGGCGAGGTTGAGCTTGCCCACCTCGCGCTGGTAACGGTCGATCAGCGCCTTCACCTCCGGATTGCTCGGAAGCGTTGGCTCGAGCGGGATAAAGCGCACCGCGAAGGCGTTTCCCTCCGCGCTGGGGAGCGCAGTCGCGGCGATCGCCTCGCGCCGATTCACCAGCTCGTCGAATTTGGCCTGCTTCAGTCCTTTGATCTCCTTGCCCAGGCCCGGCATGTTCAGCTCCTTCTTGAGCAGCTCAAGCCGCTGATCGAGGGAGGAAATCTCGCGCTCCCGATCTTCGGACGTCTTTTGCAGCTCGAAGTGAGCGCCCGGCTGCCCATGCGAGATGTCCAGTCGGGCCAGCGATCTGCCTTTGCTCTGTATCCGTGCCACCGGCACCCGGCCGCGCACCAGGCGGTTTTCTTCCCCGTCCAACTCGTTCAACAGGCGCGTGGCGAAGAGCACGGTCGCTTCGAGGTCGGGATTCGCCGAAATTTTTTGGGCCTCCTCGATCGTCTGATCGTAGAGCGCGAGAACGATTTGCGCGCCGTTTTGCCGGGCGCGACTCGAGGCGCTGACCAGCTCGCGCTCGCTTCGCGCGGCGACGATCGCCACTTTCAAACCCAGTTGATCGAAGAGGCGGAAGCTGCCGCTGGGTTGCTCGAGAAGCTTGAGCGACTTTCGAAAAGCCGGGCCCCGCGCGTCATCCAGCTCGCCGACGGCGCGGGTGGCCAGGCCCGAGAGCTTGAACGCCTGCGCAATCGTCTTCGCTTTGAGCGTTTCTTGAGGGATCTCCACCGGTGAAAGCTCGCGCCGTCCGAAGAGGGCGTCTCCTCCATCGATGTAGAGCAGATTGGGATTCGCCGCTCGGGCCTGGGCGATCTGCTCCGCCGCGCGATCGATTCCCCCCCGCATCGCTTCGCTGCAGCCGCAGGGGCCAAGATAGCCGAGCAGGTCGGCGGAGACGAAAACGACCGCGGTCCGCTGATTCGCGGATGGCTCTTTCAACTCGGCGGCGCGCCCAAAGACAGAACCGATCAACGCCACCGCCGCGATCCGCCCCCACTTCACCACAAGATGCTCTGCACCAGAAGATCCACCTTCTCGCCGAGCGCGTCCAGCCCGTTGGCTTTGGAGATCGAACCATCCGCCCCGACCTGCTCCGCCAACTTTTCCAGCTCGTCGTCCGGGAGCGAGGAGAAAAGGACGATCGGGATGTCCTGCGTCCCGTACTGGCTCTTCAGGGTGCGGCAGATATCCGTCCCCATGATTCCGGGCATGTGGATGTCGGTGAGGATGAGATCCGGCCTCCAGGTCTGAAGCGTATTTTCGAAATCCATCAGGTTCGAGGTGGCCTTGACCTCATAGCCGCGGGCCTCGAGCACCGCTTTTTCCATCGTGAGCACGATCTCGCTGTCGTCGATGAGCAAAATCTTCTTCGGCACGGTTGCGAGTCTCCCCGGCGATCCGTCCTGCGAGTAAAACCCATTACCAGAGACTCGCCCTGGAGCCAATTGACCACTGACTGAGCAAAGCGCTAAGACCCCCCGCTTCCGATGGATGACGGGTACGGCGAACGGGTGGGAGGAGGGGCCGGAATGGATGCGCTAAAGCTACCTCTCGAAGAATTGTTGTATGTGCGATTGGGACATTTCTTCGACCAGCTCAATGGTCGGGCCGTTCCAGATCTCTACCGGGTGCTCCTCGACCAGGTCGATCGCGCCGTTCTCCGGCAAGCGCTCGAGCGCTTTGATGGGCAGCTCGGAGCGGCGGCGAAGTTTCTCAGCGTCGATCGAAACACCTTCGCCCGAAAGGCCAAGCGGCTCAAGGTCGACAGCGCCTTAGGGCCGGTGCAGGGCCCAAGGTCAAAAGTAAAGTAAAGTGAAAGCCGCAGTCTTTAGTCATTCAAGGACCCGGCAGTGCGCAGCGCCCGAAAACTGAGCCTGACCATCGCTTGGCTATGCGCTTCGGCTGCGCTGGCCCTCAATGCCGGTCTTCCGCCGCCGCCGGAATCGGTGGATCGCAGCACGCCGCTGTCGACCGTCCAGGGATTCTTGAGAGCGGCGCACGCGGAGCAATACGAAATCGCCGCGCACTACCTTTATCTCAATCACATTCCCATGGCGGAGCAGCTCAGGGAAGGCGCCCGGCTTGCCCGGCGCTTGCGCTTCGTGATCGACCGGAAGCTGTTCCTGGATTACAGCAAGATCAGCGACGACCCCGAAGGAAACGCGGGTTCTCATCCCAAACGGGTTCAACTGGGAACGCTTCCGCTGCAGAACGCCAGCCAACCGATTCGGCTGGTGAGGATCGAGGACGCCCCCAATCAGCTCGTCTGGGTTTTCGACGAAGAGACGGTCAAAGCGATCGACCGCCTTTACGAAAGCTACGGCCCGCCTTTCGGCGAGACGGTGCCGCAGTTCCTCTTCAACCACTCCGTTCTCGAGCTCGAGCTGTGGCAGTGGTTGGGAGTGTTGGTCGTGCTGCTGTTCGCCACCGTCGTCTCGTCGCTGCTGCAGAGGATCATCCTCGCGGTGGCCCGCCGGGTGGGCAGGCTCAAGAATCTGCGCTGGTACAATGCGCTTCTCGAATCAGCGCGCGGGCCATTGAGGTTGCCGATCTGGGCGGGGATGGTGTCGGCGGGAACCGATCCGCTGCTCCTCACCCCCGGCGCCGAGCGGTTCTTCGACATCGTCGTTCGATCGGTGTCGATTCTCGCGGTCGCCTGGTTTCTGCGCCGCTTCGTCGGCCGCAGCGCGAGCTACGTGCAGGAGCTGGCCGCGCTCGAATCCGAGGATCTGGGAAAAACCCGTGGGCTGAGAACCCAGCTCTCCGTGCTCAACCGGGTGCTCGGGGTGGCGATCTACGTGGTGAGCGCCGCGCTGCTGCTGATGCAATTCGAGTTCGTGCGCAACGTGGGGGTCTCGCTGCTCGCCTCCGCCGGAATTGCCGGTCTGGTGATCGGCCTGGCGGCACAGCGATCGATGTCTACGCTGCTCGCCGGAATCCAGTTGTCGATCACCCAGCCGGTCCGGATTGGCGACACCGTGGTGGTGGAGAGCGAGAACGGAGAGGTCGAGGAGATCACCTTGACCTACGTAGTGGTGAGGATCTGGGACAAGCGGCGGTTGATCGTTCCGATCACCTATTTCCTCGACAAGCCATTTCAGAATTGGAGCAAGGGCTCCACCGAGATTCTCGGAATCGTCACCCTGCAAGTCGATCACCTGGCCGACTTCGACGCTTTTCGCGAAGAGCTGCGCCGCGTTCTCGAGGGAGAGGGTCGCCAGCTCTGGGACGGTAAGATTCAGAACTTGAAGGTGATCGAGGCCTCGGACAAGACGGTCACCCTGCGCATCCTGATCAGCGCGCGGGATCCCGACGCAAGTTGGAATCTGCGCTGCCTGGTGCGCGAGCGGATGCTGCGGCTTCTGCGCGAGCACCCCGAGTGGCTCCCCAAGACTCGGACCGAGAGCCGTGTAGGCGAGCCTGACCCCAAGCAGGCCCGTTCACCGCAGCCCAAGGCTTGAGGGCAAACCGCAGCTATTAGGTTGTGGACTTGCGCGATGCGCTTTCATCGGTGAATATCCCTTCTTGAACGCGAGTCATGGCCGGCGTCGTTTTTGAGCGAGTGACCGTGGAGCTCCGATGATCCGAAGATCGCTTTGGGTGGGCGTGCTTGCGCTCGCAGTGCTGGGTCTTTCCACCGAGGGTTTCGCGCAGGAGCGCGGACGCACGGATGGACCGGAGGGCTCCGAGTATGGCAAGGGCGGCTACAACCGGCTGGGAGGCG